>Ga0207657_10000956_pt1 | contig 30551 bp, 29 predicted proteins | sample KBSC33metaG_FD_184316 | JGI IMG/M metagenome (GOLD analysis project Ga0207657, IMG submission 184316) | Corn rhizosphere microbial communities from Kellogg Biological Station, Michigan, USA - KBS C3-3 metaG (SPAdes) (version 2) | ecosystem: Host-associated > Plants > Roots > Rhizosphere > Soil ...
TCGCCGAAGTGGCCGTAGAGCGCGGCCGTGTAACCATGGGCCGCGAGCAGCTTGTCCAGTTCGCGCAGATAATCGCCAAGCCGATCCGGCGGGACCGCGCTGTCCTCCCAGCCCGGCCAATGCTCCGGACCGCCCGGAACGAAGGCCGTCACTCCGAGCGCCGCCTCGCGCGCTTCCCAGATTTGCTGCTGCTGTGCAGGATCAGAGACGAACGCCGTGCGGGCGCCGGTGCGGGCCTTTTCGACTTTCCGCCGAACTGTTGCTTCAGCTTCCGCGAGCGTGTCGCCCCCGGCTTCCACGATCAGGAACCCGCGTCCTTCCGGGAAAGCGGAGACTCCGGACACTGCCTTCGAACGGTTGATCGCGTCGTACATGCGGCCGCCGAATCCTTCGATCGCGTCGAGATCCTGCTCGAGCAACGCCGGAACGGCGTCAGCTGCGGCATAGACGTCGTCGAACGAAAGCAGTCCGAGGGCCTTGCATTTCGGGCGCGGCACCAGCTGCACCTCGGCCTCGAGGATGATCACGCACGTGCCCTCGGTGCCCGTCACTGCCCGGGCGACGTTGAAGTCTGTCGCTGGAAGCAGCGCTGCGAGCCCCTCGAAGCCCGACACGAGCCGCGGAATCTTCGGGAAGCGCTCCTCAATCAGCTTCCCGTAGCGGTCGCGGAGCGCGACCAGCGCGCGGTAGACGTCGCCGCGACGCCCAATTTCGTCGGGGATTCGCGGCGTTGGACCCAGCTCGAGCTGCAGCCCGTCATAGGTGACCGCGAGCAGCCGTTCGACATTGTCGAGGGTTCGCCCCCATTTGACCGAGTGAACGCCGCAGCTGTCGTTGCCGATCATCCCGCCGAGCGTGTTGTGGTCGTGAGTCGCGGGGTCGGGGCCGAAGGTCAGTCCATGCGGCGCGGCTGCATCGCGAAGCGCGTCGAGGATGCATCCGGGCTCGACGCGCGCGATCCGCGCCTCAGGATCGATTTCGATAACGTGATGCAAGTGCCGCGAGAAATCGATGCAGAGGGCGACATTGCAGCCTTGGCCGGCGAGGCTCGTGCCGCCGCCGCGCGCGACGATCGGTGCGTCATATTCGCGGGCGATGCGCACCGCCTCAACGACCTCGTCGCGGCTGCGCGGAAAGACGACGCCGATCGGCACCTGTCGGTAGTTGGAGGCGTCGGTCGCGTAGAGCGCCTTCGCCTGCGCGCTGAAGTCGATCGATCCCCCGAGCGCCCGCTCCAGGTCGGCCTGAAGCGCACGCGCGGCATCCGCAGAGTAGCGGTCCCATTCACGCAGCACCTGCCCGTTGGGCGCACGCGTGGCGAGCCGAGGCTCGCTCGACATCAGACGAGTTCGCGCACCGTGTCCGAGGCGAGGGTCAGCGCAGTCTTCATCGCCTGCGGAGTCCCGCGGGCAAGCGCCTCACCCATGTGCAGCGCCTGCTTGAGCTCGACCTTCGGCGGCATCGGCGGCTCGAATGGATCGACCACGGCCTCGATGAGGCACGGACCTGGAGTTGCCAGTGCCTCGCGGAGCTGGTCGGCGCAGCGCGCCGGATCGTCGATGCTGATGGCACTGATGCCGCAGCCTTCGGCCACCTTCACGAAATCGATCGGCTCGAGTTCGCAGCCGAACTCCGGATTGCCGAGGAAGACCATTTGCTCCCACTTGATCTGGCCGAGCGCGTTGTTCTTGATGACGATGATCTTGGCGTTGAGATTGTATTTCCTGAGCGTCACGAAATCGCCCATCAGCATCGCCGCCGATCCGTCGCCGACCACCGCGACCACCTGGCGGTCCGGAAACGCGGTCGAAGCGCCGATCGCATAAGGCAGGCCGCATGCCATGCTTGCGAGGGTGCCAGAGCAGCTGAATTGCATCTGCCCGCGCATGTCCACGTGGCGCGCCGTCCAGGCGGTGATCGTCCCGCTGTCGGTGATCAGGATCGCGTCGTCGTCGAGAAGCTTGTTGAGCTCGTGGGTTACGACCTGGGGCTTCATCGGCGTCTCGCGCCGAGTGCCGCGCTCGTTCATCAGGTCGCGCCATTCGCGCATGCTCTTCTGTGCGCTTTCGAGGAACTTGCCGCTGTCGTTCTTCTTCAGGAGGGGCAGCAGCTCGGAAAGCACGCGCTTGCTGTCGCCGACGAGGCCGACCTCGACTGGATAGCGAAGCCCGACGCGCTTGGGGTCTAACTCGATCTGGACCGCCCTGGCCTGCCCAGGCTTCGGATAGAACTCGATGTAGGGGAAGCTCGAGCCGACGATCAGCAAAGTGTCGCAGCCTTCGAACGCCTCCTGGCTCGGCTTGGTGCCGAGCAAGCCGACGCCACCGGTGGTGTAGGGGCTGTCGTCAGGCACAGATTCCTTGCCCAGCAAAGGTTTGCCGATCGGTGCCTGCAGGCGCTCGGCGACGGCGAGAAGCTCCTGCGTCGCGCCGATCGCCCCGCGTCCGGCGAGGATGAAGGGCTTTTCCGCCTTATTGAGGATGTCCGCGGCGCGCTGCAGCATCTCGGGATCGGGAAGCTGACCGCCGCGCGCCATGACGTTCGACACATGATCGGCGACATTCCGCCCCGACCTGTCCTTGACCGGCTGCGACTGGAAATCGACCGGGATCATGACGTGCGTCGGCTGGCGGTAGGCGAGCGCGGTCCGGCATGCCTGCTCGACCACGTCCTCGACGTGCGCCGGTCCCATCACGCGCACGGAATAAGCGGTTGCATCCATGAACAATTTGTCGAGCGCGACGTCCTGCTGGGTGTAGGTCTCGATCAGGTCGTGGTGCTGGGCGCCGGTGATCGCGAGCACCGGCTGGTTGTCGAGCTTCGCGTCGTAAATGCCGTTCAGGAGGTGAATCCCGCCCGGCCCAGACGTCGCCACGCAAACGCCGAGCTTTCCAGTGAACTTGGCGTAAGCGCAGGCCGCGAAGGCCGCGGCTTCCTCGTGCCGCACCTGGACGAAGCGGATCTTGTCCTCGCGCTGTCGAAGGGCCTCGAAGACGCCGTTGATGCCGTCGCCGGGGATCCCGAAGATGGTGTCCACGCCCCAGTCGATCAGGGTTTCGACGAGGATGTCGCCGCCGGTCATCGCCATGGTCTTTCTCCAGTCCTAGCTTTCTTCGTAAACGCGCACGTCCCTGAACGGTCCGCCGCTGGTCGGGGTTGCAGAACTTGATGGCGGAGGCGGCGGGCGAAGGATGATGTCCCGCGGGACCTTGGCGATGTCGGTGACGCCGGTCAGCGCCATCGCGACGCTCAGCTCGTCCTTCAGGATCTCAAGAGCCTTGGCGACTCCCGCCTGTCCGTAGGCTCCGAGCCCGTAGAGATAGGCGCGACCGATGAAGCAGGCGCGCGCGCCGAGGCCGAGGAACTTCAGCACGTCGAGGCCGGAGCGCACACCGCTGTCGACATAGACTTCGGTCCGGTCGCCGACGGCATCGACAATGCTGGCCAACACCGATGCCGTGGACGGCGCGCTGTCGAGCTGCCGCCCCCCATGGTTGGAAACGAGGACCGCGTCGGCGCCGGCGCCGACCGCCATCTTCGCGTCCTCCACGTCCAGGAGTCCCTTGACGACCAGCTTGCCCGGCCAGAGCGAGCGCACCCATTCTAGGGTCTTCAAGTCGAACGAGGAATCGAGCTGACTCTTCACGAGCTCCGCCATCTCGGCGACGTTGCCGCTCTTCACCTTCCCGGCGTAATTGCCGAAGCTCCAGCGCTTCGAATGGAGCATCGCGAACGCCCAGCTGGGGTGCGAGACGATGCTCCAGATGTTCGCCGGCGTGAGCTTGGGCGGGACCCCGAGGCCGTTGTGCTTGTCGCAATAGCGCGTCCCTTCGACGTGCAGGTCCATCGTCAGGATCAGGACCGGGCAGCCCGCCTTGTTCGCCCGCTCCAGCAGCTCCTTCGAGAAGCCGCGGTCCTTTTCGAGATAGAGCTGGAACCAGAAGGGCCTGTCGACCGAGCTTCTGACGTCTTCGATCGACAGCAGCGCGTTCGTCGAAAGGGAGAAGGGGATCCCGAACTCGTGCGCAGCGCGGCAGGAGAGGATCTCGCCGTTGGACCAGATCGCGCCGCACATGCCAGTTGGGCCGATCGCCACGGGGATGCTCACCTTCTCGCCGAGCATCGTGGTTTCGAGCTTGCGGTTGGAGACATCGAACATCACCCGCTCGCGGAAGCGGATTGAATCGAGGTCGCGACGGTTCTCGCGTAAAGTGATCTGCTGGAACGAGCCCGATTCCATGTAATCCATGAACGGTTTCGGCACGCGGGCGTGCGCGCGTTCTCTCAGGTCTTCGATGCTGGCGATCGTGTCGGGCGGCTTCCTCATAGCTGGCCCCGCGAAGCCATGTCCTTGATCCGGTCGCCGATGCGGCAGGCCAGCGCCTGGATCGTCAGCGACGGATTGACTCCACCGCTCGTGGGAAACAGCGAACCATCGCAGATCCACAGGTTGGGGATCGACCAGCTGCGTCCGTCCTTGTCGACGACGCTGTCCTTGGGATCGTCGCCCATGCGGCAGCCGCCCATGAGGTGCGAGGTATCGTCATCGACCCACAGCTCCTTGCCGCCGCCCGCTTCGAGAACGGCTTTCATCGAGCCGATCGAATGCTTCATCAGCCTGCGGTCGTTCTCAGAATAGCTGAAGGTCATGCGCGGTATCGGGAGGCCGAACTGATCCTTTTCGTCGGCAACCTCGATTCGATTGTGCCGCTGCGGCTCGGTCTCGCCGACGATGCGCAGGCCGGCGACATGGTTGTAGCGGGTCATCTCCTGGCGGAGCTTCATGCCCCACATGCCGCGGTTGATCGCCGTGGCCTGCGCCCAGCCGACCGGCAGCGGGCCCTGGCTCATGAACGCGTAGCCGCCGTGGAAATCCTTCTTGTCGCTGTCGTCGTAATTCCAGTGCTCGGTGACCGCCATGCACGGCGGCGCCTTGTACTGGCGGATGTCCTCGTCGAGCACGCCCCAGACGCCCGGACCGGAGTGGATCATGATGTGGGTTCCGACGAGACCGTTCTCGTTGCAGAGCCCATCCGGGAACCGGCCGCACTTGGAGTTGAGCAGAAGCCGCGGAGTCTCGATGGCATAGCCGGCAACGACGACGTGCTTCGCCTTCTGGTGCCGCCACTCGCCGTTGCGATGATAGGTGAGGCCGGTCGCCTTGCCATCCTTGCCCATGTCGATCCGGCCGACCATCGCCAGGTCGCGGATCTCGGCGCCGGCCTTCAGCGCGCGCGGGATGAAGGTGACGAGCACGCTCTGCTTGGCATTCGTCGAGCAGCCGTAGGCGCAAAAGCCGCGATAGACGCATGGGTGCGCCATTCCGCGCGGTGCCGACAAGGTGGCGAGTGGGATCGGCGACCATTTGATGCCGATCGCCTCGCATCCGCGCGCGAGCACCAGGCCGGGCGCGTTCACCGGGTGCGAGCGGTAAGGGTAGCGCTTGCGGCGCTTGCCCCACGGGTAGCTTATCGGGCCCGAGATCTTCAGGGCCTCTTCGGCCTCCTCGTAGTAAGGTTCGAGTTCGTCGAAGTTGATCGGCCAGTCGCGGCCGTAGCCGAGTGTCGACTTGCACTTGAACCATTCGGGTCGCCAGCGGAGCGCGATCATCGTGTAGTGGACGGTGCTGCCGCCTACTCCGCGGCCGCTGTTGTTTGAGCCGAGCTCGACCGGGTCGGCGCCGCCGGTGATCCGCTCGTCGGTCCAGAACAGCCCGCCCTGCCACCGCTCGTCGGAGACGAAATCGTCGAGCGGGCGCCAGAAGGGTCCGGCTTCGAACGCGACGACCGAGAATCCGGCTTCGGCCAGCTTACAGGCAAGGGTGCCGCCGCCAGCACCCGTGCCGACGATGGCGAAGTCGACTTCCTCATGGTCGTCGTAGCCGCGCATCTCGACCCACTTGCCGGCTCGGAAGACGTCGGGCGCGCGGCCGTTCACGGCTCTCGGTTCGGCGACGTCAAGCATCTTCGGCCTCGAAGTCGAGCTCCCTGGCTTCCCAGGGATCGCGCTCGTCTAATCCGAGCCGCGCGTAGCCGCGGGGCGAAGCCGGGCCGCCGAAGCCGATCTCGCTCCAAGCGTCAGGGTGGGAATAATAGATTCCGATCGTCTCTTTCAGCAGGTGATGAAGGAAGAAGCCGCCGGCGGGCAGGTCGTCCCAGTAGCGGCTCTCGACACGGTTGTGCTGGACGTCGGTGAGGAGCGCGTCCTGCTCCTCGGGCGACAATTGCTCGAACGATTTGCCGTGCCGATTGCGGGCTTCGGCGCCGATCGCGTCGAGGCCCTTGCGCCACGCGTCGCGCATCGGCGGCATGTCGGCATAGCGATAGCCCGGCGAGCGGTTGTGGTGCAGCATGTCGTCGATCCACGGGACAATCGGCACGGGCTCGTCACGCTCGGGCTGCGGCATCAGCCGAGCGACGATGGCTTCGAGTAGCGACCATTGCCCAGCAGTGAGGAAGTGCCGCTGCGGAACCTCCTCGAGGCGCTTTCGCACGACCTCGCGCGTTTGCTCGTTCCACGACGGCGAATCCCATTTGTCGAGGACGTCGTAGGTCAGAAAAGGCGTCTCGAAGCCGCTCACTTGTGGGGGTTCTCGAGCAACGGGAGGATGCCGAGACCAGCGGCGGCAATACCGAGGAACGCCGGCGGGGCAGGGAGCGGCGGTCCCTGGAGGATCATCTGGCTCCAGTTCTTCCAGCCGCCCATGTTGCGGTGGATTCCGTAGGCGTGGAACATCGGCCCGGCGATGCCGAGGACAGCGGTTGCTTTCAGCAGCGGTTCGGCGACGGGGATTGCGCGCGGCGACAGCGCGGCGGCGCCGATCGCTACCGCCGCCAGCGGCGGGATCGTCACCGGAGCGTACATCGCGGGGTCCTGGAACGCGCCACGGAAGTGGAGCCAGCCCGCCTCGGCGACCGTGCCGACAAGGGAGAATGCAATGAGCGCCGCCGTACGCCTCGGCAGGCGTGTCCGCACGTAGCTCTTCCCGCTCAGCATCTCGCCGGCGATGACGCCGTACAGTCCGGCGAGCGTCAGCGCGGCGGGAGCGCCCCCGGGGGCTCCGTAAAAAAGGTTGAGGGCGTCGAGCTGGCCGGGGCGCTTCAGGATGTTGTAAGCGTGGAATCCGAGCCCGATCAGGCCGGTCGCGCCGACCGTCACCAGCGCAACCTTCGGCAATGTCTCGTTCGCGCGCTCGGGCCGGAACGCAATGTACGTTGAGGCGGCAATTCCGAGCGCCGCCATGGTCGGGCCGACGAACATCGCGCGGTCCTTGAACTCGCCGCGGTAGTGCTCGATCGCGCTGTCGAGCGCGACGCTGACGCACAGGATCGCAGCGCCCGCGCCGAGCGCCTGCGCCGCCCTTCGGTTTGGGTCGCCCGTCGGTTTCCATGCGCGCTGCAAAAGCCACCCGATCCCCGCTGCGGCCGTTACCGTCGCCGCCGCGACCACGATCAGCGGCCGGCGCGAAGGTTCAGGCTGGCGCGGTGCAAGCAAGGCTCAGCTCCGCCCTTTCGCCTTGCTCCGCCCGCGTTGCGGCTGCCTGCTGCTTGACCGGAGCATGAAGCCTGCGCCGGCGATTGCGGCTGCGCCCAGGGCCGCGAGGCCGAGCTGCTTCTTGTGCTCGGTCATCCACAGCTCCGTGCTTGAATCGACGGCTTCGTCGTCGAAGCTGCCATGCGCGCCGTGATCACCGGCGACCGGCTCGAACAGATTGTCCTTGCGGTCGGGGCTGACTCGCTCAGGCCTTTGCTGGCTCTTGAAGCCGGTGGCTGCGAGATATTCATCGAGCATGCTGGATGCGACCTTGTTGCCCCACACCGCTTCCACCGTCGGGAGCCCGACGAGCATCTCCTTCCTCGTATCGTGCGCGGCGGCGTAGATCGCGCGCGCGGCGACCTCCGGCTGGTACACTTTGCCGACAGGCCGCGGCTGGCCCGGCAGCTTCGCCCTGATCCAGTCGAACTGCGGCGTGTTGACTCCAGGCATCTGGACCATCGTGATGGTGACGTTGGTTTTTTCGTGCAGAAGCTCGCAGCGCACGGAGTCGATGAAGCCCTGGATCGCGTGCTTGGCGCCGCAATAGGCCGACTGCAGCGGGATCCCGCGATAGGCGAGGGCAGACCCAACGAGAACGATCTTGCCGCGACCCCGCGGAAGCATCCGCTTCAGCGCCGCCCGCGTGCCGTTTACCTGGCCGAGATATGTGACCTGCGTAACGCGCTCATATTCGTCCGGGGTGACGTCCATGAAGCGCGAGAAGATTCCTGCGAAGGCGTTGTTGACCCAGATGTCGATCGGTCCGAGCTCCTGCTCTGTCCGGTCTGCCGCCGCTTCAACGGCTCTCCAGTCAGCGACATCGGTTGGGATGGTCACCGCCCTTCCGCCGAGCTCCTCGATGTCGCGCCTGGTTGCATCGAGCCCGTCCTTGCCCCTGGCGAGGACCGCGACATTGCAGCCGTGGCGGGCGAACTCGCGGGCGGTTGCACGGCCGATGCCTGCCGTCCCGCCGGTGATCACGACGGTCTCGGGATGGCTCTCACTCATGGCATACTCCTCCATTCATTCGCGCGCTTGCCCTCGTCCGATCGGCGTCCGAGCCGAACCGCCGCCAACCAGCCAATGCCGAGCATCGCCAGCGATGCGGCAAGGATCAGCGGCGCGACGGCCCAGGTGAGGCCGGGCATTCCGGGCAGCACCAGCCAGGCCTGTTCGACCAGACGCATGACCAGGGTCAGCACGGCGAGAACGATCATCGCCCTGCTGCTGTTTCGTACGGATGGGGAAAGGAGCGCGCAGAATGCGATGAGGCCCTGGAAACCGTAGAGAATCCAGGCGAGCGCCCACCAGCCGTGGCGTCCGCGCTCGAGATACCAGCGCGCCTCGGCGGGAATGTCGCCGGCCCAGATCACGATGTACTGCATCGCATGCATGTAGCCCCACATCAGGATCGCGGTGATCAGCACGCCCGCCGCAGCGCGTGGCGCCTGACCCTCGTGGCTCCAGAGCCCGAGCAGGATCGCGAAGGAGATCCCCGCGAGCCACTGATTGGTGAGCGCCAGGAGGCCGTAAATCGACGAATGGAAATTGGGCTCGGTCGATTCCGCGAAATCGATGCCGATCAGCGAACCGATCAGCGCATAGAGGATCACGCCCACGGCGGCGATTGGCGCGCGCAGCCTCGGCTGAGCGGCAAGGAGCGCCCAGGCGAGGAGGCTGAGAACGACGAGGTAGACAATGGTCCTGCCGACGAAGAAGCCGGTCGATAGCCACGCCGCCTTGAACGAAGGATAACCGGCGGTCGCACCATGCGCCGTCCATGGGTAGATGAGTTCGATCCCGATCAGCAGCGGGATCACGGCGATCGCGACGAGGGGCACCAGAGTCGTGCCGAGGCGCAGCGGGATCTCATACAGCTGTCGCCAGGTGCCGGGGATCAGCGCCACCAACATCAGGAGGGCAAGCGCGCCGATCGGGATCGAACCCCAGCCAAGCCAGCATACGAGCCAGGCGATCAGCGCGTCACGCGGTGCGAAAATGAATCCCAGGGTGCAGCCGGCAAGACCGATCATTCCGATGAGGAGCGGGGGATCGCGCCTCATCGCACCGGCCCCTGGAATTTGGGCTCCGTCTCGATTGGCGGTTTGATCCGCTGAAGCGCGCGGATGTAGGCGGCGATCGCCCAGCGGTCTGCCGGCGGAACGCGATCGGCGTAGCTGTACATTGCGCCATAGCCGTTGGTGATGACGTCGACGAAATGCTCGTCGGGCGCATTGACCAGCCGCGCTTCGTGGAGGCTTGGCGGGCTGGGGAAGCCGCGCTGCACCACCATCCCGTCGGCATCGCCGCCCGGTCCGTGGCATTCGGAGCAGAAGATGTTGAACCGCTCGCGGCCGCGCTGGACGAGCGCGAGGGTCATCGGCGGCTTTTCGGCAAGCACGTTGCCAAGGTCCTGCTCTCGGGAAACGCTTCCCTCCGGCGGAACCTGAAGCACCTTGCCGTTGCGGAACACGCTCGAGCGCTCCCATTCGGCGAGCTTCTTCTGGTCGCTCATCGTCAAATTCTGGTTGCACCCGGCAAGTGCCAGTGCGGCCATGAGCAGCACCCTTGTCATGGCCGCACCGGCTCGACCGTCCAGGCGCCGAGGCTGCCGAGGTAGCTTCGGGTCTCCTGGCGGTCGAATTTGGGATCGGTCGCGTCGATGTAGAGGAAGAAGCGGTCCTCGGAGGCGAGGCCGAAGCGCGGCGTGCCGAAGAGCGGGTGATGAAGCCTTGGAAGGCCGATGATCACGAACATGCCGATGACGGCGAACAGCACCGCGCAGAGGATCATCAATTCGAAGTCGACCACCGCAAACGCCGGCCACGCGAACAGAGGACGGCCGCCGACCTCGATCGGATAATCGACGTTCACGAACAGCTGGGTCGCGAGCATCGCGAGGATACCGAAGATGCCGCCCGCGAGCGTGATCCAGCCGATGCGATGGTCGCGCTTCAGCGCAAGCACATCGGCCATGCCTTCGATCGGAAACGGGCTGAACGCGTCAATGCAGCTGAAGCCGTCCGCTTTCGCGCGCTTCGTTGCGTCGAACAGGGCGTCGGCAGTGCCGAATTCGCCGAGATAGCCGAGGAGGTGCTCAGCCATGCGCCGCCGCCTCCTTCTCGCGCTCGAGCACTTCCTTGTCCTCGAAGATGGAGATCGACGGCAGGAAGCGCACGAACAGCAGGAAGGGCGTCATGAACAGCCCGAGCATCCCGATGTAGGTGCTCCAGTCCCAGAAGCTGGCGTGATAGTAGCCAAAGCTCGAAGGCAGGAAGTCCTTGTAGAGGCTGGTGACCAGGATCATGTAGCGCTCGAGCCACATGCCGACGACGACCGAGGTGCTGATCAGGAAGAGCAGGACCGGGCTGCGTCTGATCCTTGCCACCCACAGCCCCTGAAGCGGAACGAAGTTGCAGAGGACGGCGCCCCAATAAGCCCAGGCATACGCGCCGAAGAAGCGGTCGTGCAGCGTCGCGATCTCGCGCAGCTCGCCCGAATAATAGCCGTCGAAGACCTCGAAGACATAGCCGTAGGCGGTCATCAACCCCATCGCGAGGGTGACCTTGGCAAGCACGTCGAGGTGCCGCTCCGTGACGATATGCCCGAGCTGAAAGGTGTGGCGCATGACGATCGCGATCATCGCGACCATCGCGAAGCCGGAGAATGCCGCGCCGAGCACGAAGTAGGGCGGGAAGATCGTCGAGTGCCATCCGGGGACCTGGCCCGATGCGAACAGCAGCGAGACTTCGCTGTGCACCGAGACGACCAGCGGCACGGCAATCGCGGCGATCGTGCGATAGGTCTTGTTCCACACGGCCCAGTGCCGCGCCGATCCGCGCCAGCCCAATGCGAAGATGCCGAAGAAGACCTGCCAGCCGCGCTTCTTCGCACGATCGCGGACCGTGGCGAGATCCGGGACCAGCCCGATGTACCAGAAGAGTACCGAGACGGTGAGATAAGTGAGGACCGCCCAGATGTCCCACTCGAGCGGGCTCCGGAACTGCGGCCACACGCCCATCGTCGCGGGGTAGGGGAACATCCAGTAGAGGAACCAAGGTCGTCCGAGGTGAAGGATCGGCTCCATGCCCGCGCAGATCACGGCGCAGACGGTCATCGCCTCGGCGAAGCGGTTCAGGCTGTTGCGCCAGTCCTGCCCCATCAGCAGCAGCATCGCCGAGATGAGCGTCCCGGCGTGTCCGAGGCCCAACCACCAGACGTAGAGGTGGATCGCGAATGCCCAGTTGACCGGGATGTTCAGTCCCCAGATCCCCACGCCGCGCGCGAACAGCCACGTCACCGACGCGAGGAACAGTGCCAGCAGAGCGAGGCTGAGGATCAGCGCGATCAGCCACGGGACGCGCGCCGGCATCTGCAGCGGGACGCGGGCGACTTCGGTCGTGATGCCGCGATAGGTCTCGCTGAGCGGGATCGCCGGAGTCCTACTCGCCATCGGATTTCTCTCCGATACGAGCGAGATAGGTGGTGCGGGGTCTCGTGCCCTGCTCCGCGAGCAGCGCATAGTTGCGGGGGCTTCTGCGCTGCTTCGCGACCGCGCTCTCGGGGTCGGCGAGGTTGCCGAAGCTGATCGCTTGCGCTGGACAGGCCTGCTGGCAGGCGGTCTTCACCTCGCCCTCGCGCACCGCTCGGTTTTCGATGTCGGCCTGAACCGTCGCGTCCTCGATGCGCTGGATGCAGTAGGTGCATTTCTCCATGACCCCCCGACCGCGGACGGTGACGTCGGGGTTGCGCTGCGCTTCGGTCGGGCTCGGCGCGTCGCTCGTGTAATCGAACCAGTTGAACCGCCGGACCTTGTATGGGCAGTAGCTCGAGCAGGTCCGGGTGCCGATGCAGCGGTTGTAGACCATGAGGTTGAGCCCCTCGGGGCTGTGCACCGTCGCGTGGACCGGGCAGCCCATTTCGCACGGCGCCTGCTCGCAGTGCATGCACGGCACCGGCTCGAAATGGGTCTCCGGGTCTTGCGGATCGCCGGCGTAATAGCGGTCGACCCTGAGCCATGCCATTTCGCGGCCCCGCGCGACCTGGTCCTTGCCGACGACGGGGACGTTGTTCTCGGACTGGCAGGCGACGACGCAGGCGTTGCAGCCGATGCAGCGGTCGAGGTCGATGACCATGCCCCAGGCTGGCTTCCCCTGCGGCCACTTGGCGTAGAAGGAGTCCTGCTCACGCTCTTCTTCGCGACGCGCCGAGGGATGCTCGCGCGTGACGGTACGGACCAGCCCTTCGACTTCTCCATCCATCAGATGCTGCTCTTGAGTGGCGGCGAGCACCGTGCGTGCACCGGTCGACCTGACGGTGCCCGTGCAGTTCCACGGCTGCGCGGCGTTGCGCATCCGGTAGGCGTCGTAACCAATGCCCGTGCCAATCCGCCCGCCGCGCTTGCGGCCGTATCCGAGGTATAGAGTGACGACGCGCTCGGGCTGGCCCGGAAGCACCCACGCGGGCCCGTCGACCGTGCGGGCATTGCTGTCGACCCGAACCATGTCGCCGCTGTCGATCTTCAGCTCGGACGCGAGGCGCGGGCTGATCGCGACGACATTCTCCCACGTCGTCTTGAACAAAGGCTTGGGCAGCTCCTGGAGCCAGCCGTTGTTCGCAAAGCTTCCGTCGTGGATCGTCGGGTCGGGCCGGATGACGATCTCGACTTCGCCCTCACGCGGCGCCGGCGCGGTGGCCGAGGTGACCGGCGCGGCCGCCTGCTCCGCCTGCTGCGCCATCGCGACGAACCCTGTCTTCAGCGCGGCCTCCCACGCCGTTTCGTCGCCGATCTGCTTCGCCCAGGTCGGCCGGACGATATCGCGCGCTGGCGGTATCTCGTCGGCCGTAAGCGCAGCCAGGACCTCGTGCACCGAGCGGCTGTCGTACATCGGCCGGACGACCGGCTGGATGATCGTGGCGAGCCCGTCTGGAGAGCGCGCGTCGCTCCAGTCTTCGAGCGGATGGTTGAGCGGGACGTGCCAGTTGCTGATCGCTGCGGTCTCATCGACGTGAAGGCCGGCGTGCACGCGCAGCGGCACCTTCGCGTAGATCGCTGCGAACTGGATGTCGCCTGGTGACTGATAGACGGGGTTCGCGCCGATCACGAACAGGGCGGAGACGCGCCGCGCCTCGATGTCGCGGATCAGGTCCAGGAAAGAGTCGCCGGCCTGCGGAACGAAGCCGAGCGGCGCGGCGATCTCACACGTCTGGCCGACATTGCCGAGTGCCTCGTTCACCTGCAGCGAGATCGAGTGCAGATCCGCCGGCGCGAACCGGCCGACGGTCAGCAGTGAGCGCCCGCGCGCGGTCTCCAGCGCCCGTCGCGCCTCCCTCGCCCAGGCGAGCTCCGAGTCCGTGAGAGTGACCTCGCCGCCGCCGGCGATCGCCTTTGCGAGCGTCGGCAGCCGCGACGGCGGAATGCCAAGCCGCCGGTCGGCCTTGGCGCCGGTCTGCGTCGGCGTCGTCTCGGCCATGAACAGCCGCATGCGTCCGCTGCCATCGAGATCCCCGTGCCGGTCGCCCCAGGCGCGGGCATTGGTCGCTTGCATCGGCCCGGGGCCGAGCAAATCGTCGTCCAGGCTGACGATCACTTGTGCGTTCGCAATATTCGCCTGCAGCGGCGAAGCGGCTTCACCTGCATAGCCCGTCAGCGGATCGAACAAATGCACACGTGCTTGCGGCAGGGCGCTCTTGAGCTCCGCTATCTGCCGAAGCAGCGTCGGCGACGTCGTCGGACCGATGAGGATCCGCAATCCCGCGCCCTGGTTTTGCCGCCAGGCAGCGCGCCAGTTCCCCATCTGCCCGTCGAAATCGGCCCAGCTCGCCGGATGGCCGCCGAAGAGCGGCTCCTGGCTGCGGTCGGGATCGTAGAGGTCGAGGATCGCCGCCTGCATGAAGGGCGTGCTTCCGCCGCGGAACGCTGGATGCTCGGGGTTGCCGTCGAGCTTGATCGGGCGGCCGCCCGAGGTGGTCGCGAGCACCGGCTGCGCATGACCTTCGAACAGGACGGCGGTCGCATAATGGTCGGTGCGGCCTTCGAGCAGGCCCTCGGGCCGGTTGACGAAAGGAACGACATCGTCCGACCGAACCGGCTTGCACCCGCTCATTCCCGCCAACGCGAGCGATGCGCCCATGACGCGCAGCACCTCGCGCCGGTCGACGGTCCACAGCTCGAAGATCGATGGGAACTCGACCTTCAGCATCTCGCTGAACGCGTCGCTGCGCTGATATTCCTCGACCGAGCGCCAGAACCTCTTGCCGCTCATCGGTGGCACGTCCCGCAGCTGGTGAGCTCGGCTGGCGACTTGATGTGATAATCGGCCATCAGCCTTCGTCCGAGCGCGGCATGATCGGGAGGGGGTTTCCACTCGAAATTATAGACCTGGTCGCGCGGCCTCAGGTGCGGCGCCGGATCGCGATGGCAGTCGAGGCAGAACTTCATCTCGAACGCCTTGGCGCGATAGGTCAGCGGCATGCGGTCGATGCGCCCGTGGCATTCGACGCAGGCGATTCCCTTCGCGATGTGGATGTCGTGCCGGAAATAAACATAGTCCGGCACGCGCGCGACGCGGCGCCAGAGGATCGGACGGTTCTCTGCCAGGCTCTGCCGGACCGGCGCGAGCACCTCGGCATTGGTCCACAGTTGCGAGTGGCACGTCATGCAGACGTGCGTCGCCGGGAAGCCGGCGTTGGCGCTCGTCTCGACCGTCGAGTGGCAGTAACGGCAATCAATGCCGTCATCGGTGACGTGGTGCTTGTGGCTGAACGGGACGGGCTGCAGCGGCGTGCGCGCGACGACGTCCCAATATTGCGATCGCGCGAAGGCGAAGGCGACGAGGAATAGGCCAATCGCGAAGAGGAGCGCACCCCAGGCGACTGCCCGGAGCCAGCTATCCGCCGTGCGCGAAAAGATCTGCGGCACTTCGCGTGAACGCTCACTGCACCGCGCGGATGCGCGCGAGTCCCCAGGCGACAGCCGATTTCATGAAGCCAGCGCGGCTCGCCGGGTCGATAGCAAGGCCAAATCGGATCGATCCAAACTGCCGCACCTCGCCTTCCAGAGCGAGGGCGGAACGCGCCCGTTCCGGAACTTGACCTCGATCAAAGCGAGCTGCTCGCCGACGCGTTGACGGGCAAAGGTCCGCGACCTAACTGACACGGCGCTTGCAGCGCCGTTGGGCGGGTATGATGTAATGGTAGCCTGTCAGCTTCCCAAGCTGAACGCACGGGTTCGATTCCCGTTACCCGCTCCAGCCTAGCCAGTCCGGGGACCGGCGTTCGGCTGGAGCGCGCTCCGGAGGAGCGGCGACTAACCTACCTCGTTCCGGTATTCGTAGAGATGATGCTGGTCGTAGAGTCCGGCCTTCAGGTAAGGGCTGTTCTTCACCAGCGCGTCCGCCGCGGCGCGGTCGTCGGCCTCGAAGATCATCAACATCGCCGCGCGCCGGCCGTTCTCGTCGCAAAGCGGCCCGACCGAGTGGATCTTGAGAAACGGCTGCTGCAGGAAATCATTGCTTTCCTGATTGACGTCCTGCGGGATCGTCTCCTCGCCGGCCTTGATGAAACCCATCCAGGCGAACAGCATTTTCCTTCTCCGCCGATCAACCGAGTCTGCGCCGGCCTATAGCAAAAAGCCGGAACGATGCGGCGCTTTAGGAGTTGCTTAATATAAGCAGGCTTACTATATCCGTTTCGCGACGCAACGGGAACCGGAAAAGGTGGAAACGCTCCCATTTGAGATCAGTGAGACGGCGCATGCCCTGCGCAAGGCCTTCGACCGGCGGGCGGTCGGGTTCGGGGTTACGCGCGCGCAGTGGAAGGTGCTGTTCCGGTTGAACCGGCAGCCGGGCCTTCGGCAGATCGAGCTTGCGGACATGCTCGATATCGAGCCGATCACGCTCTCGCGCATCGTCGACCGGCTGGAGGAAGCGGGCCTCGTCCAGCGCGTGGCCGATCCCGCGGATCGTCGCGCCTGGCGGCTTCACGTCACCGCAACAGCGCAGCCGCTCGTCGAGAAGTTGCGGGCCGTCGCCGACGAGATGATCGCTGACGCGTTTGCCGGGATTGACCCGAAAGACATTGAAATCACGCGGCAAGTGCTCGGGAAAGTGCGTGAGAACGCGTCCCGGCAGACGCCGATGAACAGGGCTTCGAATCAATGAACAAGATGCAGACCGAACCGATCGCACCCGCCGAGGCTGCGGAAGCGCCAAAGCGCAAGCGCCGGATCAAGGTCGAGAAGGGTAATTGGCTTCGGACCTTCGTGATGCTCGTCGTTCCGGCGCTGCTGATCATCGGCGGCGGCTATTATTGGCTGACCAGCGGAGGCAGCGTCTCGACCGACGACGCGCAGATCAAGCAGGACATCGTCTCCGTCAGCGCGCAGGTCACGGGACCCGTGCAGCACGTGTACGTGCGGAACGGCGCCCACGTGAAGAAGGGCGATATTCTCTTCCAGATCGACCCTGCACCTTATCAGGTGGCGCTTGAGCAAGCGCAGGCTCAGCTGGCGAATGCGCAGCTGCAGACGACGCAGCTGAAAACGCAAGCCGCTGGAACGGGCGCTGATATCACTGGATCGCAGGCAAACCTCGCAATCAAGCAGAACGCTTTGTCGCGACAAACGGCGCTTCTGAAACAGGGCTTCACGACGCGTTCGGCTTATGATGACGCGCTCAATGACGTGAAGACAGCGGAGCAGCAGCTCGAGGACGCAAAGGCGAAGGCTGCGAATGCGCGAGCGGCGATCGCGCCGGGCGAGCAGCCGCAGATCGCACAGGCGCAGGCGGCAGTGGACAAGGCGAAGCTCGATCTTTCGCGCACCACCGTTCGTGCGCCGATGGACGGCACGGTCGAGAATGCAGACAATCTGCAGGTCGGACAAATGGCGGCCGAGGGGCTCGGCATGCTCTCGCTGGTCCACAGCCAGGCGGCTTGGGTCGAGGCCAACTTCAAGGAGAAAGACGTCGGCAGGATGGTCCCGGGCCAGCGCGCGGAGATCCAGGTCGACGCTTACCCTGGCCAGAAATTCGCCGCGCATGTCCAGAGCGTCGGCGCCGGAACCGGTAGCGAGTTCTCGCTGCTGCCGGCGCAGAACGCAAACGGCAACTGGGTCAAGGTGGCCCAGCGCGTGCCGGTCAGGATTGCGTTCAACGGAACGCCGTCGAAGCCCATGATTGCCGGCCTGTCCGTCGACGCAACCGTCTATTTCGACAACAAATAGGCGTCAGCCGATGGCCGAAGCCGCAACCCATGAGCTGCCCCCCGGCCAGCGGCTGATCGTCACTGTCGGCATCATGGCCGCCGTGCTTCTGCAGGTGCTCGACACGACGATCGCCAACGTCGCTCTGCCGCACATGCAGGCGAGCCTGAACGCGACGCAGGATACGATCAACTGGGTGCTGACGAGCTACATCGTCGCTTCGGCGATCGCGCTCCCGATCAGTGGCTGGCTTGCCGATCGTGTCGGCCGCAAGCGGCTGCTGCTGATCTCGGTCGTAGTCTTCACCGTTGCATCGGTGCTCTGCGCCACCGCCACTGCGCTTGGCGAAATGGTGTTCTTCCGTGCGCTCCAGGGTGTCGGCGGCGCCTTCATCGTGCCGCTCGCGCAGGCGACGCTGTTCGATATCAATCCACGCGAGAAGCACGGCCAGGCCATGGCCCTGTTCGGCGGCGGTGTGATGATCGGCCCGATCATGGGCCCGGTGCTCGGCGGGTGGCTCACAGACAATTACAACTGGCGCTGGGTGTTCCTGGTCAACCTACCGGTCGGGATCCTCTGCATCCTGATCATGAGCCAGTTCATGCCCGAGGGCGAGAAGCACAAGCGCAGGTTCGACATGTTCGGCTTCGGGCTGCTCGCAATCTCGCTCGGCGCGCTGCAGTTCTGCCTCGACCGGGGTCAGCAGAACGATTGGTTCTCGAGTTGGGAAACGATCATCGAGGCGGGCCTGGCGATTGCCGCGGGGTGGATGTTCATGGTCCACATGGTGACCGCCGAGCATCCGTTGTTCGACCGGGAAATCTTCAAGGATCGCAATTTCGCCACGAGCGTGGTGTTCATGGCGGCGACCGGCGTGCTTCTGCTCGCCGGTCTCGCGCTGCTCCCGCCGCTGTTGCAGAACATGTACGGCTATTCGGTCCTGCAGTCCGGCTTCCTGACGGCGCCGCGCGGCATCGGGACCTTGTTCTCGATGCTGATCGCCGGACGAGCGACCGGCAAGATCGACGCGAGAATACTCGTCGGAATCGGCGTGATCCTGATGGGTACGTCGCTTTACATGATGACCGGTTTTGCGATCGACCAGCCCTCGCGGCCGGTGATCGTGAGCGGGGTAGTCCAGGGTCTCGGCCTCGGCCTCATCTTCGTGCCTTTGCAGACGCTCGCGTTTGAAACGTTGGCGACGCGATTCCGGACCACGGGCGCGGCGCTCCTCAACCTCTCGCGCAACATCGGCGGTTCGATCGGAATCTCGGTCGTCAGCACCGAGCTGGTTCGGCTGACGCAGGTCAGCCACGCCGATCTTGCCGCGCACATCACCCAGCGGAACATCCCGAGCCTCAGTCCGGCACTGATCGAGAATCTCGGCCGCTACGGGAACGCGGCGCTGGCGATGGTCAACGGGGAGATCACTCGGCAAGCACTGTTCATCGCCTATCTCGACGACTTCAAGATGATGATGATCATCACTTTCGCGATCCTGCCGCTGCTGTTCTTCATGAAGCGCGGAAACAAGGTCGGTGGCGGCGGGCCGCCGGTCCACATGGATTGAGCCACCTTCTGGCCATTCGCGTCAGTCCGCGCTCGGCAAAGCCGGGGATTGGCCGGTGGCGGGCAACGGCGGATGGCCGCGACGAGCTCGAGGTGAGGGTGGCGGAAGCGCCGGCGGACGGCGCCGCCAACGACGGGGTGGTGACGCTGCTCGCAAAGGCGCTCGGGATCAGCCGTGCAGAAGTGAGGATCGTCTCGGGCGCGGCATCTCGTCATAAGCGCGTGGCAATCCCATTTGACCTTTCAGAAGTTCGCGTTCGGCTCACACCCACCCCCAACCCCTCCCTGGAAGGCAGGGGAAGCGCGAAGCGGAGGGGTGGGTGAATCAGGGAGAAAAGCAATGTTCGAGGTCGGCAAACGGCGTCTTGGAAAGAACGGGCCGGAAGTCTCTGCGATCGGCCTCGGCTGCATGGGGATGAGCGAATTTTATGGCTCCGGCAGCGACCAGGAGTCGATCGCCACCATCCGTCACGCGCTCGATCGCGGCGTCACCTTCCTCGACACCGCCGACATGTACGGCTGGGGCAAGAATGAGGAGCTGGTTGGACGCGCGATCGCGGACCGCCGCGCACAGGTCTTTCTGGCGACAAAGTTCGGGAACGTCCGTGGGCCCGCCGGCGAGTTCCTGGGAGTTCGCGGCGATCCCGAATATGTGCGCTCGGCGTGTGACGCGAGCCTGAAGCGCCTGAACGTTGACGTGATCGACCTTTATTACCAGCATCGCGTCGATACCAAGGTGCCGATCGAGGACACGGTCGGCGAAATGGTTCGGCTGAAGGAGCAAGGAAAGATCCGCTTCCTCGGCCTTTCCGAAGCCGCACCGCAGACGATCCGCCGTGCCGCCGCAGTCCACCCGATCACCGCCGTCCAGACCGAGCTGTCGCTATGGAGCCGCGATGCGGAGGCCGAGGTGATCCCGACGGTACGCGAGCTCGGCATCGGCTATGTCGCTTATTCGCCGCTGGGCCGCGGGTTCCTGAGCGGCCGGTTCAAGTCACCCGACGACTTCCCCGACGACGACTTCCGCAAGTTCCACCCGCGCTTCCAGGGCGAGAATTTCGAAAAGAATGTCCAGCTTGTCCGCGAGGTCGAGAAAATGGCCGCGGAGAAGGGCTGCACCGCTGCGCAGCTCGCCCTCGCCTGGGTGCTGGCTGAGGGCGACGATATCGTTCCCATCCCCGGCACAAAGCACATCCCCTATCTCGACGAGAATATCGGCGCGCTTGACGTGAAGCTGACCGCGGAAGACCTGAAGCGCCTCGACGAGATCCTTCCGCCGGGCGCCGCAGCCGGCGCGCGCTACCACGAGCGGGGCATGGAGACGGTCAACCGCTAGCCGCCGTGCTTGCGCACCCAGAGTGCGAACAGGTCCGGCCAGCGTGAACCCGGCAGATCCTTCGGCAGGTGAAGGCCGAAGCCGTGTCCTCCTTCCGAGAAGAGGTGGGCTTCGACATTCACCTTGGTCGCCAGACACGCGCTGATCCAGTGCTGGCTGTTCGGCGGCAGCACGAGCCCGTCATCCATCGCTGCAGCGATGAAGCTTGGCGGCGTATCCCCGGTCACGTGGAGCGCGGGAGAGCGGGCGGCAACGAGCTGCGGCGTCGGATTCGGCCCGAGGAGGTTTCGCGCCGAATTGCCGAGCGTCTCCTTGGGATCGAGGCTGATCACCGGATAGACCAGCCCGACGAAGGCCGGGCGCGCCGACAGCTCGTCGGCCGCGTCGATCGAGGCATAGACGCGCTCGGCGTGTGACACCGCGAGATCTGCCGCCAGGTGACCGCCGGCCGAGAAACCGAGCGCGCCGAGCCGCGCCGGGTCGATGCGAAAGTCCGCTGCTCGTGATCGGATCAGCCGCATTGCCCGTTGCGCGTCCTGGAGCGCGACCAGGGAGCGGTTCGCCCATCCTTCGACCGGCAGGCGATAGGTCAGGATGAAGCACGTCGTGCGCTCGGCGTTGAAGCGCTCGGCCGGGTCCAGGCCCTCGTTCTGGATCGACAGGAACTCGTAGCCGCCGCCGGGGAGCACGAGCAGCGATGAGCCGTCCGGCCGGGCCGGGCGGTAGACGTGCACCTCGGGGAACGGGACGCCACGGATCCAGAGCTCGCGATTGGGCGGCGGGTTGTTCATCGTCCAGTTGGGGACGATCGGTTTCGCGGGAGCACCCGGCGGCTTCCCCGGCCACAACGGGAATCTTTCCTTGGGCGGGAAGAAGGGATTGCCGGCGTAGGGCGTCGGCTCCGACTGCCCCTGGGCCGCAGTCGCGGCGAGCAGCGCGACTCCGCTGCCAAGGAAGGTCCTGCGCTGGATGTCCACTTACGGGTTCCTGAAGACCTCGCCGCCCTTCATCACGAAGTTCACATGCTCGGCGGCGGAGACGTCCCGGGTCGGGTCACCGGGCATCGCGACCAGGTCGGCGAGCAGCCCGGGCTTCACCTGGCCGCGATCGCCGAGATGGAAGATGCGGGCATTGCCGGACGTTGCTGCGATCATCACCTGTGCGGCGGGCATTCCGGCACGCTGCATCGCCTCCATCTCGAGCCAGTTCTGGCCGTGCGCGAAGACTCCGACGTCGCCGCCCATGCAGATCGGGACGCCGGCCTTCATCGCCATCTGGAAGGAGCGGCGGTTCTCCTGCACGCTCTCCGGAGCCGGCTCCTGACCATTCCAGCCCTGGAAGTAGCGGGCATAGGCCTCCGACGCGCCAAGCGTCGGGCAAAGGGCGGTTCCGCGGTCGTGCATCATCTTGAACACTTCCGGAGTGCCGCCATAGCCATGCTCGACCGTGTCCACCCCGGCCAGGATCGCGCGGCGCATCCCTTCCGCGGTCGTTGCATGGGCAGCCGCGATCCGGCCTGCGTCGTGCGCGACTGCCACGCCCGCCGCCATCTCCTCTTCGGTCAGCGTCGGCCGGCTCGGCTCCCCGGGGAGGTAATGATAGTCGGCGTACATCTTGATGACGTCCGCGCCGGCGGCGATCTGGTCGCGCGCGGCCCTGGTCATCTCGTCGGCGCCGCTGACCTCTTCGGCGCCCTGCGGAATCTTCACGCCGGGCTCGAAGCCTTTCGGACCGTAGGCGCCGCGCGCGACATTGGCCTTGGTCGCGACCAGCATCCGTGGACCGGGGATGATGCCCTGGTTGATCGCCTGCTTGATTCCGACATCGGCATAACCCGCGCCCTCGGTCCCAAGGTCGCGCTCGGTAGTGAAGCCGGCCATCAGGGTCTTGCGGACGTGGACCACCGCGCGCGCCGTCCTGAGCGCCAGAGGCTCATGGAGGACTTGGTCGTCCCACTTGGTCTCGTTGTACGGGTGCAGGAAGATGTGGCTGTGGCCTTCGATCAGCCCGGGCGTGAGAGTCTCGCCGGGAAGGTCGATGACCTTGGCCCCCGCGGGCGCCGTGAGGTTCGCACCGACCGCGGCGATCTTGTCGCCTTCGACGAGCACCGACCAGCCTTCGTGCGGCTGCGGATTGACCCCGTCGAACACGCGCGCGGGTTTCAGGAGATAGGTGTCAGCTGCTGCCGGCGCGGCGAAACTGGCAATGGCTGCGGCCATGGCAATGAGAGAACGCATGAGAACCTCCCCGGTATGCCGCACCCTAGAATCGAATTGGCCCCTTCGGGAAGAGCGGCGAGCCCCGTCGCGAGAGAATTGACGATGGTGAACCCTGACGTCCGCCATTGCGGACCCGACTTTCGTCGGACACAAACAGCAGCTCGGGTGGCGATCGGAGGGGACATGGTGAGCATTGGGAACAACATGAGCCTCGGGGCTGGGGCTCTCCTTGTCTGCGGCGCACTTTTCGTCGCGGCTGCCCCTGCCGCCGCACGGGCAAATCCGGGAACATTCACGATGGAACAGGTGCTCGCTTATCCCTTCGTGCCGGAGCTCGATGCCGCCGAGAACGCCAACGCGATCGCCTTCGTGCGCGTGGTCAAGGGCGTGCGCAATGTGTGGGTAGCGAACGGGCCGGCGTTCAAGCCGCGCCAGGTGACGCAATATGCCGCCGACGATGGTCAGGAGATCACGCAGCTGACCTTCTCACCCGACGGCAAGCATCTCGTCTACGTGCGCGGCGGCGATCACGACGCGAATTGGGAGGCGAAGCTGGAGCCGGATCCCGATTCCTCGCCTGCCGAGCCCAAGGTCACGATCTGGGCGGCGCAGTTGACCAAGGGCGCACCGGTCAAGGTGGCGGAGGGCGATGCGCCTGCCGTCTCGTCCCGCGGCGAGCTTGCCTACATCAAGGACAAGCAGGTATGGACGGCGCCGCTCACTAGGAAAGGCAAGGCCAAGCGGCTGTTCTTCGACCGCGGTGACGACGCCGACCTGGCCTGGTCTCCCGATGGAGGAAAGCTCGCCTTCGTTTCGGATCGCGACGGCGATCACAGCTTCATCGGCGTCTATGACGTGAAGACCAAGGCCCTGATCTATCTCGCGCCCTCTACGGACCTGGACGGTTACCCGACCTGGTCGCCGAACGGGACGCGCATCGCTTTTGCGCGACGGCCGGGCAAAGGCGGGGCGCCCAAGCCGCTCCTGAAGCAAACACCCAATCCCTTTTCTCTGTGGGTGGCGGACGTCGCCAGCGGGCGCGCGACGCGGGTGTGGCAAAGCCCCAATACGCTTCGCGGTTCGTTTCCGCAGACCGCCGGAGAGGTGAACCTCCATTGGGCGGACGGCGACCGGCTCGTTTTTCTCGCCGATCTCGACAATTGGCCGCACCTCTATTCGATATCGGCCGCCGGCGGGGCGCCGCTTCTGCTGACTCCCGGCAATTTCATGGTCGAGCATGTCGCGATCAGCCGCGACCGCAAGTCCGTGGTTTTCGATGCGAACGCGGGGAGCACGAGCGGCGATGAGGACCGCCGCCATCTTTTCCGTGTGCCGGTCGACGCCCCTACGCCGGTCGCGCTGACGAGTGGCACCACGCTCGAGTGGTCGCCGGTCGCGGCGAGCCCGACCGAGGTGGCGTTCATCGACGCGGGCACGGCTGCGCCGCCGTCAGTGGCTGCGATTGGGCTCGACGGGAGCGGCCGGCATGACCTCGATGCCGGCAGTGTCCCGAGCGAATTTCCCCAAAGCCAGCTGATCGCGCCGCGCCCCGTCACTTTCAGGTCTGCCGACGGCTGGACCATCGAAGGTCAGCTGTTCGACAATGGACGGGGCTCCAAAAAACCGGCGCTGATCTTCGTCCACGGCGGGCCGCCGCGCCAGATGCTGCTCGGCTGGCACTACATGGATTATTACAGCAACAGCTATGCGGTGAATCAGTACCTGGCCAATCATGGCTACGTCGTGCTGTCGGTCAATTATCGGCTCGGCATCGGTTACGGCCACGACTTCCATCACCCGGACCACGGCGGCGCCGCCGGAGCTGCCGAATATCAGGACGTGGTTGCGGGCGCGAAATATCTGCAGGCGCTGCCGGACGTCGATCCCATCAAGATTGGCATCTGGGGCGGGTCCTACGGGGGCTTCCTGACGGCGATGGGGCTCGCCCGCAACTCCGACATCTTCAGGGGGGGCGTCGATATGCATGGCGTGCACGACTGGTCGGCATTGGTCGCGGAACGGGTGGAGAAGCAGCCGAAACGCTATGAGAAGGGCGACTCAGATGAGGCCATCAAGGTCGCCTTCGAATCCTCGCCCGTCGCCGCGGTGAACAGCTGGACTTCGCCCGTGCTGCTCATCCAGGGCGACGACGACCGGAACGTCCATTTCTCGCAGACCATCGACCTCGCCCGGCGGCTCGAGGAACGGCACGTGCCCTTCGAACAATTCGTGATCCCGAATGAGATCCACGGCTTCTTGAGGTGGAGCTCATGGCTGGCGGCAGACTCGAAGACGGCGGACTTCTTCGCGCGCACGCTGCAGGTGAACTGAGCGACGAAAAAGGCGCCCCGGAAAGCCCGGGACGCCCTTCGCGTGACAACCTGTTGCTGCGCTCGTCTAGCGCTTCGAGAATTGGAACGAACGGCGCGCCTTGGCGCGGCCGTACTTCTTGCGCTCGACTGCGCGTGAATCGCGGGTGAGGAAGCCAGCCTGCTTGACTGCCGTGCGCAGGGCCGGCTCGTAGCGGGTCAGCGCCTGGGCGATGCCGTGCTTGACCGCACCGGCCTGGCCCGAGAGGCCGCCACCGACGACCGTCGCCTCGACGTCATACTGGCCTTCGCGCCCGGCGACCCCGAACGGCTGGTTGATGACCAGGCGCAGCGTGGGCCTAGCGAAATAGACTTCCTGCTCGCGGCCGTTGACGGTGATCTTGCCCGAGCCGGGCTTCAGCCAGACGCGCGCAACCGCATCCTTGCGGCGGCCGGTCGCATAGGCGCGGCCATACTTGTCGAGCTGCTGCTCGCGGAGCGGCGCAGCTTCGGCGGGAGGCGGAGCAGCCGGAGCCTCTGGTGCCGGAGCCTCTGGTGCGGGAGCTTCCGGAGCTGGGGCGGTGCCAAGCTGATCGGCAATGGATTCGCGGGTGTCGCTCATTAAGCACCAACCTTGTTCTTGCGGTTCATCGACGCGACGTCGAGGACTTGAGGGTTCTGGCCGCCGTGCGGATGCTCGGTGCCGTTATAGAGATGCAGCGCGCGCATCTGGTCACGGCCGAGCGGGCCGCGTGGGATCATGCGCTCGACGGCCTTCTCGAGCACGCGCTCCGGAAAACGGCCCTCGAGCACCTTGCCCGCGGTGATCTCCTTGATGCCGCCCGGATAGCCGGTGTGCTTGTAATAGACCTTCTGCTCGAGCTTGCGGCCCGTGAAGCGGACCTTGTCGGCATTGATGATGACGACATGGTCGCCGCAGTCGACGTGCGGCGTGTAGCTCGGCTTGTGCTTGCCGCGCAGGATGTTGGCGACGATCGTCGCGAGGCGGCCCACGACCAGCCCATCGGCATCGATCAAATGCCACTTCTTCTCGACCTCGGCCGGCTTTGCCGACTTGGTCGTCTTCATCAGCGCCTTCATGGCGTCCTCTTTTCCGAATAATAAAAGCGGCCCGAAGGGAGCCGCCGCCGACGCGCTATTTGCGGGCGAGCGTCAGAAAGTCAAGCAAATCCGCGGGTTTGCTGACGGGTAAAATAATACCAATACACAAGATTACGACCCCGTGACGAGTGGAACGCCGGGCAGCATCTCACCGTTTCACTTCCAACATGAAAACACGGGAGGTTGAGCATGTATATCGGTCTTGGCGGTTTATTGGTCCTGATCCTGATCCTCTGGTTGCTCGGAGTTATCTAACGTCAATTCTCGGCGCGGGCGCCGCCAAGTGCCCGCGCCGGTAATCAGCGGTTCAGAGACGAACGATATCCTGTTCGCGCGACGCATTCTTGCAGAGATGTCGAAAGGACCTTTCGTGAGTAAGCTTCGCGTGACTGCACTCGCCGGTGCGGCGGCGCTCGCCCTCGCGGGCACCGCGTTCGCGGCGACCCCCAGAGCCGCCTCCAACAACTCAAATACGCACGTCATGACGGTGCCGCTGCCCGACGGCTCGACCGCTCGCGTCGAATATGTCGGCAATGTCGCGCCCAAGGTGACCGTCCAGCCGCGGACTTTCGGCGACTTCGCCTGGGCGCCGGTGGCGATGCCTTCCTTCGCCGGCTTCGACCGCATGATCGAGCAGATGAACCGTGAGAGCGAGGCGATGCTTCGCCAGGCACAGCAGATCTCGCATCAGCCGCCCGGCGCTGCAACGCGCTATATCGCCTCGTACGGCAACATGCCCGCAGGAGCGACGAGCACGACCATTGTCTCCTACAGCAATGGCGGACGCACCTGCACCCGGACTACCGAGGCAGTATCGGAAGGGGCGGGCAAGGCGCCGAAGGTGACCTCGAGCGTCAGTGGAGACTGTGGCGCCGCCGCGCCGGCCGCGCCCGTCAACCGCACCTGATCTCGATGTCGGCTGAACGTGGGAGCGGCGCGTGCCGCCGCTCCCTGCGGAAAATTCCTTGCTGATCGGCGTTGCCTCGATTGGACGTGCGGCCTAGTGCCGCGCCCTATCGGCGCCAGGGAGTCGCGTCGCCCAGTTCCATACGCCGGAGAGCGTTCAATCGTGCCGAGACGCGTCAAGGATTTCATCGACATCAGCGAATATACGTCGCTCGAGGACCTGATCCGCTACCTGGAGACGATCCGCGACAATCTGCCGGCCGATCACCAGGCCGAGCTCAAGATCCGCGGCGACGAGGTGTTTGGCCGCCGCCTGACGATCACCTATTTCCGCGAGCAGACCGCCGAAGAGGCCGAGCTCGAGTCGCGCTATTCGGGCGGCGATTCAGCCTCCGACCGCGACAGCGTGACGATCGAGGACCTGCGGCGCAAGCTGGACGAGGTGCCCTACAAGTTCGGCAAGGCTAAAGGCGCCTGAGCGTTACGCCGGCACCGGCTCGCTGCCGGTACCGTCGACCGAGCGACTGATCAGGCGGTCGCGGTCCCAAAGCTCGAACGGACGGCCGCCCGAATGGTCCTGCGCCTGCGCGAGCGCATCGTCGTCAGCCTCAGCCTCGAGCCAGTCGGCACTGATGATCTTGCCGGCTCCATCGAGCCGATACAGGCGATAGGACGGCAACGCGAAACCCCCCGAATGAGACTTGCTGCGTAACAGGGTCCACCCCGGCGAGTAATTATCCCAGGTTACCGGATTGTCGCTTTTGTATCTGAAAAGACGCGATTTTTCGGCGCCCTAGACGACATTCGCCTGGACCCAATCGGCGTAGGAGCCGAGAATCCTGTCGATCGGCCAGGTCGCGATGCAGGGCACGTCATAGCTGTGAAGGCCAGCGATGCGGGTCATCAGCGCGCCCGCTTGCTCATCGCTCGTCTTGAAGATCGCGGCGACCTCCTCGCTGCTCTCGACCACGCCTCTCCAGCGGTAGATGGAGCTGACGTTCCCCAAGATGTTGACGCAGGCGGCGAGCCGCTCGTCGACCACCTGCCGGCCGATCCGCTCCGCCTCGTCGGCGTCGGCGAACACGGCGTAGACGGAGACGACGCTCATCGAGGCCTCCCAAGCTCGTGCGCTCCCCATACCGTCGACGCGAGGAGCAATGCACCGGTCGCCTGATGAAGCACCGCGAGCCAGATCGCGATGCCTGAGAGGACGGTCAGCACGCCGAGGATGATCTGGGTGCCGAACGCCGAATGGATCGCGATCGATGCAGACCGCGCACCTCCGACCTTGCGGACGCGCCGTGCGAACAGCACGAGCACGGCAACCACCGCCCATGCCCACCATCGATGCATGAAATGAAGCAGGTAGAGGTCGTGTGTCATGGCGAAGAGGACCCCGCGCGACCAGTCGATGCCTTGAGGAACGAAATGGCCGTTCATCAATGGCCAGGTGTTGGAGACATAGCCGGCGCGGAATCCCGCGACCCAGGCGCCGAGCATCAGCTGTACGAACAGGATGGCGAGGGCGAAGACGCTCCAGCCGGTGAGGTGTGCCGGCCGAGCGTCGGGATCGCGTGCCAGGGCGCGGAGGTCGAGCGCCGTCCAGATCAAGGCGCCCATCAGGAACAGCGCGAACAGCAGGTGAGCCGACAGACGATACGGACTGACCTCGGTGCGCCCCTCGAGTCCTGACATGACCATGAACCACCCAACCGCGCCCTGCAGCCCGCCGAGCACGAACAACGCCGCGAGCCGCCACCCATAGCCTTTGGGAATCTCGCGCCTCACCGCGAGCCAGCCAACCCCAACGAAGAACAGAAGGCCAATCAGCCGGCCGAGCAGCCGGTGGACCCACTCCCAGAAGAAGATGAACTTGAAGCCGCTCAGCGTCATTCCGGCAGGCCCGGCGACCTCGATATATTGAGGCGTCTGCTTGTAGAGCTCGAACTTGTGCACCCAGTCTGAGTGGCTGAGCGGCGGGATGGCGCCGGTAACGACGTTCCACTCGGTGATGGAGAGCCCGCTTTCCGTGAGGCGCGTGATCCCGCCGATCACCACCATCGCGAAAACCATTCCTGCGACCACGAGCAGCAGGTTCGAAAGCGCACGCGGACGCGAACGCGCGGCCGCTGCCGTGGAAAGGCTGATGTTGGAAGCGTTCATGAGACGAGGCGCCTATTCGCGTGCGATTGGCCGCTCCGCAAGGGCGCGATTTCAGCCCATGTTATGTTGTAACTTCTCGGTTGCTGCTCTATATGGCCGCCAGCCATGCGCCAGCTCTCGATTCCGACGAATTTGCTCGACAGGGTCGCGATGGGCCTGTCGGGCCTGTGCATGGTGCATTGCGTAGCGACGGCCGTTCTCATCGGCCTTCTTGCTTCGGCGGGCGGGTTCCTGGGCCAGCCGATCTTCCATGAGGTCGGCCTTACCCTGGCGATGATCATCGGCGCCTTCGCGCTCGGTCGCGGCTATCTCGAGCATGGCTTCATGCTTCCTGTTGCCGTCGGCTCACTGGGCCTTGGAGTCATGCTCGGCGCGCTGAGCCTTCCGGAAGGCGGACACGAGCCTATCTACACGGTGGCCGGCGTTCTGATCGTTGCCTTGGGGCACCGGCTCAACGTCATGGCCTCGCCCGATCACGTCTGATTCCTTGTAGCAAAGGCGGTCGAGGTCTATCTCGATCGTTACACCGATGGCTCAACACGATCATCAGCTTCACGAAGGCGAATCGCTCAGGGCAGCGGCGCGCGACCGCCTGACTCGCGAGGGCGAGCAATGGACCGGCATGCGCGCGGCGGTGTTCGATGCATTGGCGGGTTTCGACAAGCCGGCGAGTGCCTATGACATTGCCGAGGAAGTCTCGAAGGCACAGGGGCGCCGCGTCGCGGCCAACAGCGTGTACCGGATCCTGGACCTGTTCGTCGGAGCGAACCTCGCTCGGCGGGTCGAAAGCGCCAATGCCTATGTCGCCAACCAGCACCCGGCCTGCCTTCACGACTGCATCTTCCTGATCTGCGACACGTGCGGGCAGGCGGTGCACATCGATGACGACAAGCTCACCAGCGGCGTTCGAGCCGCGGCGAAGAGCGCCGGCTTTTCAGCGCCGCGCCCGGTGATCGAGGTCCGGGGCACCTGCGGCGATTGCGAGCAAGACGGCTGAGCAATTCCTGAGCAATCGCTGAAATCGCCTCATGTGGGTGACTTCGACTGGCGCTCCGCGTAAGGCCGACAGCGATGAGTGACCGTCCTGTAACGCCGCTGCTCGACACGGTGCGGCTCCCGTCCGACCTGCGCGCACTATCCAAGGAGCAGCTGCCGCAGCTCGCCGACGAGCTCCGCCAGGAGACGATCTC
>Ga0207657_10000957_pt1 | contig 30527 bp, 25 predicted proteins | sample KBSC33metaG_FD_184316 | JGI IMG/M metagenome (GOLD analysis project Ga0207657, IMG submission 184316) | Corn rhizosphere microbial communities from Kellogg Biological Station, Michigan, USA - KBS C3-3 metaG (SPAdes) (version 2) | ecosystem: Host-associated > Plants > Roots > Rhizosphere > Soil ...
CGAGAAGACCGGGCATTCGTTCTTCCGGGTTGAGCTGGTCGTGCCGGAGGCGGAGCTCAATCGCGTGCGCGAAGCGCTCGGCAATGGCGAGCTTCGGCCTGGCCTTCCGGTCGAGGCCGTGCTGACGGTGCGCAAGCGGACCGCGTTGCAATATCTGCTGGAACCTCTGACCGGCGCCCTCTGGCGATCTGGGCACGAGGAATAGAGCGGGACTTGCGCCAAGGGCCAGCTAAGCCGTTCAATCCAGCCTGGTGAAATCGAGTTCCGCACCGATTCCGGCGAATCCGGCGCACGCACCGGCTTCGACAACATGCGGATCAACGGCGACTTCGGTTCTAGCTTGAGCACGCCACAATGCTTCGGACACAAAAAAGGGGCGGGCCCGAAGGCCCGCCCCAATTCTTGCCAACTCTGCCGAGTTAGCCGCGTTCACCACGCTGCGCCGGAGGCGGCGGCGGGGGAGGCGGCGGGGGCGGAGCCGGGCACGCGTCGGTAGCCGGGATCACGCTGCCGTCCGGGCACGTCTGCGTCGCCGGAGGCGGCGGAGGCGGCGGCGGGGGCGGCGGAGGCGGCGGAGCCGCTTCGACCGGGGTCGAACCGAACAGGAGGCCGACGCCGATCAGGCCGGTGAGGGCATGCGTGTGACGCTTGTAGTCCGAATAACGGCCTTCAGCCTTCACATAGAGGTTGTTCGTGAAGAGCTGCTCGATGCCGCCACCCCACTGAATACCCGTCGCATGATAGTGGTCATAGTAATAACCCGGAGTGGCAGCGCCGCCGAGGTTGGTGCTGGTAGCCGGAACGAACGGCACAAATTCCTTGCGCTGCTCGTCGCGGACATAAGCGACCTTACCATAGACCAGGGTCGACGGCGTAACCATGACGCCGGCGCGGAGGCCAAGGCCCCACTCCTGGAACATCTTGTGGTTCGCGACACCCGCGCCGTCGACGGTGTGGTTCTCGGGACGCGAGTCCCAATAGCTGCCCTCGACGCCAAGGACGAACGAGTCCGCAAGATAAGCGTCGACGCCAACTGCGGCGCCCCAGCCGATCTTCGACTTGTGGTTGCCTTCGGAATGGAAGCTGGTGATGCCACCTTGGGCCTCGGCGCGGAAACCGCGGAGAGACTGTGCATCAGCCTGAGTAGCAGTGACGCCAAGCACTAATGCAAGCGCCGAAACTACGCCGGTATGCAATAGCTTCATGTTGTAACCCCTTTCTACTGAACTGTCTTTTGTTGTTAAGAAGTAAATGAGAACTTAATTTGTATTCGATGCGAGCCTTCGTATTGATTTAGAAAGCGACCTCCAAATTCATTAGCAGCATAGCTTTTGTTGCAAAAGCGAAACTGACAGGATCAGTCAAATTTCCTCGATCAATCCGTCTTCGTCTCCTTACGTCAGCCGGTAGCCCCGTGCCAAACACATCCTTCGAGACGCAGAGACGGCAATCCGGTTCCATGCAGGCAGAAAAGATGCGCGGCGAGTGTGACTATAGGGCAACAGGGCTCCCGCGTCGATGGTCAGGGGCAAACGTTAGAGTGCGAGTGCATCTGTTTGCGCCCTTCACAGCCGAGAGAAAGGTGCAAGTGTTCGACCCTCGACTACGCCGCGTTCAGACCATAAGGCGTGCGCCAATTCCCAGATGAAAACGCGGGCGATTCAATAATGAATCAAGAACTTGAGCGCTTTGAGCCGGTCCAGTCGACCGGCCGCATCGTGTACGAGCATTTGCACAGATACGCGCTGTCCCGCGACTATGTCGCGGGGAAGCGCGTGCTGGATATCGGTTGCGGCGCCGGCTACGGCACCGATCTGCTGGCGGAGCAAGCCCGCGAAGCCGTGGGCGTCGACATCGACCGGGGCGCGGTCGCCCGAGCGACCAAGGCCTATCGGCGCCCCAATCTCAGCTACCAGGTTGCCGATTGCTACGATCTGCCCTTCGCGGACGGTGAGTTCGACGCGGTCGTCGCCAACGAGATGATCGAACATATCGATCGGCAGGATGACTTTTTGAAAGAGGCCCGCCGCGTGCTGAAGACGGGCGGGCTGCTGATCGTGTCGACCCCCAACCGGCCCATCTACAATCGCTACAAGTCGCCCAATCCTTTTCACGTCGCGGAAATGGATATTCCGGAGTTTCGCCATTTGCTGGAGGGTCACTTCGCGTCGGTTCGCCTCACGGGCCTTCGAATGGCGCTGATCTCGGCCGCCTTCGAGATGGACGCCGATGATCGTCCGGCGAACCTCGCCGCCGCGACCAGTTACATCGGTGAACAATCCAGCAGCGGTCATCCCGAGATCCGCAACGAGGAGATCAGTCTCGCCGATCCCGAATATGTGCTGGCCTTTTGCTCCGACGAGCCGATCGAGGAAGCTCGGCACTCGTCGATCTTTTTCTCGCGCGACGACGATTTGTGGCTCGAACACGAAAAGGTCATGGCCTGGGCGTCCCAGCTCCATGAGGAAGACGAGGTTCTTCGCGCCGACCTGCGGCGGGCTCATTCCGACCTGGACGGCGAGCGGCGCAAAACCGATGCGCGCCAGCATCTGGCGCTGTCGTCCCGGTTGCTTGGACGGCTGGCGGGTGAGCCCGTCGAGGCCGATCCGATTGCGGTGATCGACGCGCTCTTCGTGCTCAACGAGCGGATGACCCAGCAACGGCTGCGGCTTCAAACGCTCGACAGCATCGAACAGCGCGCCCAGTCGCTCGAAAGGGAGTTGAGCGAGGCTCGCTCGGAATCGGAGCGCATTCAGGCCGAACTGAATGAAAGCCGCCTTTCCGAACGTCGGGCGATCGAAGAGACCGAGAAGCTTGGCCGCGACCTCGATCAGACGCGCGCGGAATCGAGTGCAATGGAGGAACGCCTCAGCCTCGACCTCGATCAGGCACGGGCGGACTCAAGCGCGATTCGAGAGCGGCTTGGCGAGATTGAGGCTTCCCTTGCGGCCAGCAAACGGCAGCTCGACGCCAGCGAGAAGGCGCGAGAGGAACTTGAAGGAGCCGCGCGGGCCGAAGCCGACAAGGCGCAAGCCGCGTCGAGCGCGCGGGAGCGGCAACGCGCCCGGCTAAATTCCTCTCATGCGGCAGTCCGCAAGCAGCTGGACAGCGCATCCGCTGTCGGCGGCCGGCTCCTTCCACGGGAGGAGGCCAGAGCCGGATGGCTCGAACGAATCCGCAAGTCCCTGCCAAACGAATGGAATTTCCTGTTCGATCGCGATTGGGTCCGCCGCCAGGTCGGCGATGCGGGGGCCCAGACGATGACGCTCGCCCGAATCGTTCGCGAGCCCGCGGCATTCGCGATCGATCCCCATCCCCTGTTCGACGCGGTCCATTACCTGCAACGCAATGCAGATGTGGCCGCGGAGGGGATCTCCCCCGTGGTGCACTATTTGCGGCACGGCTGGCGGGAGGGCCGCGACCCGCACCGCTATTTCGCCAACGACTGGTATCTCGAACGAAATCCGGACGTCGTCGCGCAGGGCGTCAATCCCCTGCTGCACTATCTGGAACACGGCTGGCGGGAAGGGCGATGGCCCAATCCGGTGTTCGACCCGCTGGCCTATCTGAAACGCCATGCCGATGTTCTCCGGGAAGGAATCGAGCCGCTCACCCATTATGTGATGTTCGGAGCCAGCGAAGACCGCGACGTTCCCTTTGCAGGGCTGGAACGCGACTGGCGGCAACTGATCGACGGTGAGCAGCCAAACTCCTTGATGGACTACCTTTTGTCGGAGCTTGCGAACGAGCCGGTGCAAGCGAGGATCGTCCAGAGCAACGGCGCGTGGCCGCCGGCGCCGCTGAGCGATTTCTGGATTCCCCAGGCTTTGCGGGATTTCCTGATGGAAAGTCAGTGGGAAGCGTGGGTTCCGCTGTACACTTACCTGTATTCGGTCATGGACCTCTATGCCGACGACCCCGCAGGCTTTGAGGTCTCGGCGGCCCGGCCGGCGATCGTCGGACGTCTGCGCGATCTGTCCACGCAGGCGGCGGGGTCCAGCGGCGACGACGTGCAGGCGTCGATCATTATTCCGGTCTTCAACAACATTCTCGATACCTTGTTGTGCATTCTCTCGGTTCTCGAGACGAAGCCCGCGGCGAGTTTCGAGATCATCGTCGCGGACGATGGGTCGACCGATGTGACGGCGGAGCTGATCCGCTCGATCGGCGGCGTCGTCGGCCACGTTCGCCAGAGCGAGAATTTGGGGTTCGTCGGCAATTGCAACGCCGCCGCGGAGCTGGCCAAGGGGCAAATTCTGGTCCTACTCAACAACGACACCCTCGCGCTGCCCGGCTGGCTGGACGGCCTGGTTGGACCGTTCGAGCGGATGGAATCGGTCGGCCTGGTCGGATCAAAACTGATCAATTGGGACGGGCGGCTGCAGGAGGCCGGCGGCATTCTGTGGGAAGATGGGTCGGCATGGAACTTCGGCCGAGGGCAGAATGCGGCGGACCCGGAATTCAACTATCTGAAGGATGTGGACTACGTCTCGGGCGCCTCGATTGCGGTGCCCGCCCGAATTTGGGGCGAAATGGGCGGCTTCGATCCCATCTATAAGCCGGCCTATTGCGAAGATTCGGATCTGGCGTTCCGGCTACGCAAGGCGGGTCTTCGGACGCTCTTCACTCCTGGGTCGCAGATCATCCACCATGAGGGTCGCAGCCACGGGCGTGACACGGGCGAGGGGATCAAGGCTCATCAGGTCACCAATCAGCGGCATTTTGCGGAACGGTGGGGCCCCACCTTGGCGCGAGAGAATTTCCCCAACGGCGTCGAGGTCCTGCGCGCGCGGGATCGCTCCCGCGACAAGCCGCACATTCTGGTCGTTGACCATTATGTGCCGCAGATGGACAAGGACGCGGGCTCACGCACCATCTTCCAGTTCCTGCGATCGCTGGTCGATGCCGGTTGGTCGGTCACCTTCTGGCCCGAGAACCTCTATCGTGACCCCATATATACGCCGATCGTTCAGGGACTCGGCATCGAGGTCATTTATGGCGTCAAATATGTGGACAAGTTCTCGGATTTCCTGCGGAGCCGGTCGGGCCTTTACGACGCCGTGCTGCTGAGCAGGCCGCATGTCGCGGCGCATTTCATCGACGATGTGCGAACGCTCACCGACGCGCGCATCCTCTATTACGGGCATGACGTGCACTTCGAACGCATGAAGGCGCAGCGGGATATCGCCAATACTGTCGACGACGGTGCCGTCGAAGCGATGAGGACGCTGGAAGTCGGGCTGTGCGACCGCTGCGACGTCATCCTCTACCCGGCCGAGGAAGAGGCCCGTTTGATGGGCAAGCTGGTGTCGAAGAAGGTGCAGGCGAAGTCGGTCCCCGCTTATTGCTTCGATTCGGCCCAACTCGACCTTGCGACGGACACGATCGAACGTGGCGCCCGTTCGGGCGCGCGACCCCGTCTGCTGTTCGTCGGTGGCTTTTCCCACGGTCCGAATGTGGACGGCATCGTCTGGTTCTGCCGGGAGATCGCACCGGTGCTGCGCCGCGAGGGCTTCGACTTCGAGCTGCAGATCGTTGGTTCCAATCCGACGTCGGATGTCTGGGATCTTGAAAGCGACGACACGCACGTCCTCGGCTTCGTGTCGGACGAGGTCTTGCGCCGCTGCTATCGGGAAGCGTCGGCGGTCATCGCGCCGCTGCGGTTCGGGGCAGGGGTGAAGGGCAAGGTGGTCGAAGCGATGGCGAACGGCGTCCCGGTGGTGACCACGGCGGTTGGAGCGCAAGGGCTTGCAGACGCCCAACAGTATCTGTTCATCGGGGATACGCCGGAAGAATTCGCTGCCGCGGTTCGCGCCGGAATGGAGCCTGAAGCTGCCAAAACCAAGGCTCAACGGGCACTCGATTATATCCGGAGCCATTTCTCGGCCGCCGCGATGAGCGATGTATTGATCGGCGTCCTTCCGTCGCGCAAATCGACGGCGCGCGCGGCCTGAACGATCACCGGATGCAGCGCATGCGCCATACCAACGTCCGCTCGCGCGCTCCGCTGAGGCTCGGTTTCGGCGGTGGCGGGAGCGATCTTTCACCCTATTGCGATGAGCATGGCGGAGTGGTTCTGAGCGGGACGATCGATCGTTATGCCTTCGCTCATGTGACCGCGCGGGACGACGACAAGCTCGTGTTTCGTGCCCATGACCTGGGCCAGGAGGAGGAACTGGCGGCATCTGTCGACATCGACATTCGCGCCGGCCTTGGCCTTCACCGCGCCGTTTATCGCCACATGATGCGCGAATATAATGGCGGCGTCGCGGCGCCGCTGACGATTACCACCACGATCGACGTTCCCGCCGGTTCGGGCCTCGGCGCTTCGTCCGCGCTTACGGTCGGCCTGATCGAGGCCTTCGTCGTGGCGATGGAACTTCCGCTGGGCCCGTATGACGTGGCCCGCCTCGCATTCGACATCGAGCGGCGGCAACTGGGGCTCGCGGGGGGGAAGCAGGACCAATATGCCGCAGCGTTCGGTGGCCTGAACTTCATCGAATTTCTGCCGGGCAGTGAAAATGTCGTCGTCAATCCCTTGCGCATGAAACGCGAGTTCCTGAATGAGTTCGAGTCGTCGCTGGTCATTTGCTTCAGCGGACAGTCGCGGCGGTCGGCGGAAATTATCGAGCAGCAGGTTGCCGGCCTCAGCGCGCTGGACGAGCAGACAATCGCGGCCATGCACGAACTGAAGCAACACGCCGTCACGATGAAGATGCAGCTGCTGTCGGGCGATGTGCGCGGCATGGCCGACGTGTTGAAAAGTTCCTGGCTGTCCAAGAAGCGCACCGCGTCTTCCGTCAGCAATTCCACGGTCGAACGCCTCATGGATGTCGCGATGAACGCGGGAGCCTGGGCAGGCAAAGTGTCCGGCGCCGGCGGCGGCGGGTTCATCATGCTGCTGACCGATCCCGAGCAACGCTACGGTCTGATCCGCCAGCTAAACGAAGCCGGTGGGTCCGCCAGCGCCGCCAAGCTCACATTCGAGGGCGCCGAGGCCTGGGCTGTTCCGAGCTGAGTTCGCGATGCTGACCGATCAATGCGTCATCCTGCTGGGCGGACTGGGAACCCGGCTCGGAGAACTCACGAAGGAAACTCCAAAGCCGCTCCTCAGAGTCGCCGGCGAACCATTCGTCAGCGTCCTTGTCGCCGAAGCCGTCCGGCGTGGTTTTCGGGATATTGTCCTGCTGGCCGGCTTCAAGGCGGCCATCGTCGAGGATTTCGTTCGGAATCTGACGGGCCGGTTGCCTGCCGATTGCCGTGTTCGTGTTTCCGTCGAGCCCGAGCCGCTCGGCACGGGCGGGGCGGTGGCGCATGCCAAGGATCTGCTGGCCGATACCTTCCTGCTGATGAACGGCGACACCTGGTTCGACTTCAACTGGCTCGACCTGCTCCGCATCGCGGGCGATGGCTCGGCGATCGCGGCGCGGCGAGTAGCCGATGCCGGCCGGCACGAGACATTGTCGGTCAGCGCGGACGGTTTCGTCGAGACGATCAAGCCAAGGTTGGCGGACGGTGGAGAAGGACTGATTAATGGCGGCGTCTATGTGCTGCGCAAGAAGGACCTGGCGACCTTCCCACGAAAGTTTTCGATTGAAGCAGACCTGCTACCGAGCCTGATCGCCCGATCGTCATTGCAGGCGCGGGAATATCATGGATTCTTTCTCGACATCGGAGTGCCGGAAACCTTCGCCGCCGCGCAAACTCTGATCCCTCGCCAGCGCCGCCGTCCGGCCCTGTTTCTCGACCGCGACGGGGTTCTCAACCACGACGACGACTATGTCGGGTCCCCGGACCGGTTTCGCTGGACCGACGGAGCGACGGACGCCGTGCGGCTGGCGAACGACCGCGGCTATTATGTTTTCGTCGTCACCAACCAGGCCGGGGTGGCGAGGGGCTTTTACGATGAGCAAGCGGTCCGGTCCCTGCATGCGTGGGTTGGACAGGAATTGCGGCGCGAGGGCGCCTATGTCGACGATTGGCGATACTGCCCCTTTCACGCCGATGCGGCGGTCGACCAGTTCCGCGTCGCCGACCATCCCTGGCGGAAGCCTCGTCCGGGAATGATCCTCGACCTGGCCGAATACTGGCCGGTCGACATGGAGCGCAGCGTGCTGGTGGGCGACCAGGAAAGCGACCTTGCCGCGGCGACGGCAGCAGGTGTCCGTCCGTTGCATTTCCGCGGCGGCAACCTTCGCGAATTCGTTGCCGAAAACCTGGCAATGCTCTCATCGGGAGATGATTTTTGAGCGATCTGGTAAAGATGGCAGGCGATGCCAAATGCTGGTTGCTGGATGAAGCGGCGCCGCGCTGGTCGATGGTGGGAAGAACGCGCGCGGGCCTGTTCGCGGAACGGATGACATTATCGGGAGAGCCGGACGCATCTTATTTCCGGACTTTTGTTCAGGCCCGCCACGTCTATTCGTTCGTCACGATCGGCGAATTGGGTTGGCGCGGCGATTGGCGGGCACTGGTCACGCAGACGGTCGATCTGCTGTTGCGGCGAGCGCGACGGGCGGATGGGTTCTTCGTGCACAAGCTCGATGCTGATGGCTCGGCCATCGACCCGCGCGCCGATCTCTACGATCAGGCCTTCGTGTTATTTGCCTTGGGAACGGCCGGAAAGGCGCTCATGCGGAAAGACTGGATCGATGCCGCGGAAAGCTTGCTGGATCGTATCGAGGCGGAGTGGACGCATCCCAGCGGCGGCTTCCGTGAAGGCGAAATCGGCACCGTGTTACCGCGCCGACAGAACCCGCATATGCACCTGCTCGAGGCGTTTCTCGCCCTCAGCGAAGCGAGCGGCCGCGGTCGGTTCGCCGATGCGGCGCAGTCCATCGCCAATCTCGCCAGCAACCGTTTTATTGACCAGGAAACTGGCGCGCTGCTCGAATATTTCACGGACGAGTTGGGGCCCGCGCCGGGCAACGAAGGCCGGATTGCGGAGCCCGGCCACTGCTTCGAATGGGCGTGGTTGTTCGAGCGGATCGCGGCGATGGGGTGGACAGTGGGTGCGGACGCCTCCGACCGGCTAGTACAGTTTGCGCGATCCTGCGGGATCGACGCCGGGCGCGGGGTCGCGATTAACGAGATCCTGACTAACGGCGCCGTGCACGACGCGCGCGCTCGCCTGTGGCCGCAAACCGAACGATTGAAGGCGGCCATTGCTCGATACAAACGCCTCGGGACCTCTGTGGAAAAGCGGGAAGCCGCCGACGCAGCTCTTGGCCTGCGCAAGTATTTCGATGTGCCGAAGCCCGGCTTATGGCGAGATAAATTGGATGAGAATGGGACGTGGATTCACGAGATGTCTCCGGGCAGCTCGCTGTACCACATCAGCTGCGCATATCGCGAACTCATTGAAACCGTTGGCTAAGGAAGCGTCGAATGTTCTCACTCCCCGCTATTGACGACCTGTCGGATGCCGAACTGCAGGCGTATGCGGATCGTTGGTTCGATGATTGCGAGACGCCGGTCAGCGATGTCACGACCATCGATCAATATTACAATCTCGTTCTGCCGCGGAACGTCTTCATGAAGTCGCTTCCGCGCGGCAGCCGGATCCTGGACGTGGGCGCCGGCGATGGCTCCCTGGCCATCGCCAAGCGCTGGCCGCTCATCGAACGGCCGGACCTGAAACTATACGCACTGTCGCTCGATGTCGGCGTACATTTTGGGATGTACGAAGCATTCGAGGTCAAGAATTTCGAAGCGGACCCGAACGTCTTTCCGGGGATTACGTTCGACGCGATGGTTTGCGCCCACTTCATCGAACACATGCGCGATCCCGCCAAATCGATCGAGTTCTTCGCGCAACGGATGAGCAGCGGCGGGCGGCTTTACATCGAATGGCCGCATCCAATGGCCGTCCGTCTTCCCAGTCGCGCCAGGCTGATCGAGAAGGGAATCAATATCTCGACGTTCAATTTCTTCGATGACCATACCCACATCGAAGCTTGGCCAGCCGAGCAAATCATCGAAATCTTCCAGCGAAACGGTTTCGCGCTGGAAACAGGTGGCCGTGTCTACCTGCCTTGGGTCGGGAATCAGCTGCGCGATCACGCGAGCGTCGACTATGACGAAACCCGGATGACGCTGGGAGCCTGGGCGGCATTTGGCTGGGCCCAGTACCTCGTTCTGAACCGCAAGTAGATGAGGATAGCGGCGTCGAGCGAATATTCCTCTATCGCTCGAACACCAGACTATCGACGATGACGCTGATCCGCCGCTCATCGCTCGCGCTCGCGGGACGAGTGGGAGTTGCGGTGATCTCCAACGCATATTGCTGACCAGCGCTGCCCGAAATGGGCAAACGAATCGAGTTAACACCGCCCACTACGCGGCTCCGGGCGGAGGATGAGTCAAAACGCACTTCAAGGTCGATGGGCTCCTCATCGTCGGGCAGCCAGACGTTGGCGATCAGCGTCCGCGTATCTTCGCGAAGCTCGATATCGGCCCGAAGCGCGTTGCTCATCCAGCCGTCATGATAAAGTGGCGCGGAGACGTGCTTGACCTTGGCCAGGCCCAGAGCGGGGATGTAGCTCGTGCCCTGCCATTCCCGGATCTGCCGGCGCAGATCGTCAATCACTTCGGAGAAGCGATATTCCCGCTTGTACATGTTCCGGAGGTAGTCGTGTCGACGGAGGAGGTTGGTTTCAATCTCCGCCATGTCCATTTCCGTCAGTGTGTGCCCGGCCTTGATATGTTCCGGAATGTTGGACTGAACATAGACTGTACCATGCTCAGGGGCGGTCTCCTCGGTCGGCCTCGTCTCCGTATAAAGGTAGATGGTGAAGCTCTTGCGGCTCTTGTCCCGTTTGTCTGACGGCAGGTCCACCGGGGTTACGGAGTGCCAACTGCGCTCGGTCGTTTCAAACACGACGCAACGATTGAATTGCGGTTCGACTGATTTCCGCTCGTCATTCTTGAGGTCCCAGGGATCGGTATGGAATGCGATGTCGCCTTTCCAGGCCGGATCCCAATCCTTGTTCAGATAAACGATCGCGTTGAGCCGGCGATGAAAGGCTGTCTTGGGATGGATGTTGAAGTCGTAATGCGCATCGAGACCGGCGCCGTGAAAATTCTCGTGGGTGCCGGCGCCGTAATACCAGGGATCGTACCGCAGGTCGGGAATGCCGGTGACGGTCTGCATAGCGTGCAGAAATTCCTGCGACTGAATATATTCGTCGATGTCCACGAACGCCTTTGACAGTGACCTTACGTCGGAGATCTGCGACTTCGGGTTCGGAACGCCAAACTCGTTGAGCAGCTGGCTAGGGTCATCGACTGTCGGAAACTCCCTCAACATCGCCTCGGCAACTTCGGGGCGCAGGAAATCGTCGATAACCACGTGCCGGAACGGTTTCGCCTGTTGAAATTGATCTCGCAGTTCGCCGAGCCTGCCAAGAACGTCCGGATTGAGCAAAGATTGAGGCACGTGGACTCCGATAATAAACAGGGCGCCGAGTACAGACTCAGGCGGGACCGGCTCTTAGCCTGACCATCTCGAAATTAGGCAAGCAAAATCCGCCTCTTCGCTTGCCTCCAGCACCATCGTCGGCCAACGCGGCGCAGCCAACCGGACATTTTGGGACTTCCATGATCTTCAATCGCCACGCGACGACGATGCCGCTCGAAATATCTGAAGAATTGACGAGTATGGCGGACTGGCACGCGCTGATCGAGCGGGTTCCACTCGTTCGGGACGAGCAAGCGCTTGCCCAGCTTGCCGCACGGGTCGCCAGGGCAGGGGCGGTCGAACCGGTAACGCACAGGCAGATACCACCGAAACGCATGGAGAGCCTGGACAATCTGCGTGAAGGGCTGGTGTTCGAATCGATCAATTCGCGAAGTCGGGCCGTGCTTCTCTGCATTGAACGCGTGCTGGAGGAAGTTACCTGGTCCGACGCGAAGATTTACGCGACCGAGGCGATAACCCCATTTGCGCTGCGCCTCCGCGGCCTCTTCGCCAAATTCATTGGGTCGGAATACACCGAGAGCGAGGACCAGCGAGCAGAACTCTATCCGATCCCATGCGAGGATCTGCAGAACCTCACGTTTCCCAGCGACTGTTTCCACGTCGTGACGACGAATGAAGTGCTGGAGCACGTTCCATCAATCGACGCGGCGCTCCGCGAAATCCATCGTGTTCTGACGCCCGGCGGCTGGCATATCGGCACCGCCCCTTTCGCCATGGGGCAGCAGGACTCGATCCTGAAGGCGAAGATTGAAGATGGCCGGGTCGTCCATCTGATGGAGCCGGAATATCACGGAAACCCGGTGGATGAGCGAGGGTCCCTGGTGTTTGAAATTCCCGGATGGGACATCCTCGACCGCGCCCGTGCCGTGGGTTTCTCCGATGCTCACATGAAATTTGTCATGTCCACGCGCCATGCCTGCCTGAGCGGAGACGCAGGCGGCATTTTCGTCTTCGCTTTTCGCAAATAGCAGCGGCTCTTACTGGGCCATCAGTTCCTGATGGAATAGCAAGGCTTCCTCAACGTCGTCGAAGTGGTGCAGCTTGCCGTTGTTAAGGACGGCGGCCCGCTGACAATGGTCGCGGAGATAATAGACGTCGTGCGAGACCAGGATGTGAGCGCGATCCTTGCGCAGGACGAACAACTCCTCGTGGCTCTTGGACTGGAAGCGTGCGTCGCCAACCGAGACGACCTCATCGATCAGATAGCAATCGAAGTCGATCATTAGCGACACCGCAAAGGCCAGACGCGCCCGCATGCCCGAAGAATAAATCTTTACCGGCTCTTTCAGGAAGCGACCGAGTTGGGAGAACTCCTCCACGAAACCGATGACGTCCTCAAACTCGCGATCGTAGATGCGACAGATGAATCGGATGTTGTCGATGCCGGTAAGGGCGCCCTGGAAAGCGCCGGTGAAGGCCAGCGGCCAGGAGATCCGCATCTCGCGCTCGATCGTACCCGACGACTGTCGCTCAATGCCGCTGATCAAGCGAATCAGCGTTGATTTACCGGCTCCATTGCGGCCGACGATGCCAAGCTTGTCGCCGCGAGCGACGTGCAGATCGACGCCGCGAAGGACATCTACGGGCCCGCTGCGGGCCTCGTAAGTCTTCCGAACGTTGCGAAGCTCGATCATTCGGGAACGAAGTCGCGACTCACCGCGCGCTCCAGCGCCAGAGCGAACAAAGTCAGCACCATGTTGCAGCTGGCGACGTAAAACACCGAATAGTGAGCGACGATTTTGCTGCCGAAATAGCCATCGCGGACCATTTCGACGCCATTCACCATCGGTAGCCACAGCGCCGCGCTCTGGGCTGCGGGAGGCAGTGCGTCGACAAGGTAGGCCGCGCCCGACAATGGGAAGAGCAAGTATGCCGCTGGATGCCAGAGCTTCTCGACCAGTTCAGACTTTTCAGAAAGCGATCCGAGCAGCATCGCCAGCGATCCGCCGAACCATGCCGTAAGCAACCAGCCCTGGACGACAAGCAGCGGGTTCTCCGGCATGTCCATCAGGCCCAGGAAGTTGAACAGCAGCCCGAGCGTCACAAATGACATCGTCGCGCCGATCGCTTCCAAGGCGATGCGGGAGAGGAAAATGTCGAGGACACGAACGTTGCGGTGATACATCAGCGAACTGTTCGGCGCGATTGCGCCAACACAGCGGGTCGGCATGTTCCGCCAGAGCAAAACGGTCGAATAGCCGGTCAACGCAAAGGCGGTAATCGGCAGGTTCGAGCCATGGTGGAACCCGGCGATAGTCCATAATGTCGTGATGCCAAGAGTGAACAGCATCGGTTCGACGAATAGCCACAGGAAGCCGATGTTGTGGCGCCCGTAGCGGGTCATGATTTCACGGATGATCAGGGCCCAGATCACCTGGGCCTGAATCGTAAGCGGGTTGCGCTTACGAAAGACGGCTGCCCTGTTCGTCATGGTTAGTCGTGATGTTCCCGGATCCCGGCCAGCAGCATTGAAATGATGCCGAAGGCAATGAGGCCGAAGATGAGAGTCGACAGAATTCCCCTAAAGCGCCGCGGTTCCGCGGCGGAGTCGGGCAAGGCGGGTTGGGCGATGCGTTCGATATAGGCCTGCTTGCGGCGCGCTTCGTTCCGCGCATCCTCAAGCGAGGCGATCGACGCCGCTAGCTGCTTGTCGGCGACCTGACTTTCGAGCTGCAGGCGCTGATATTGTGCGGCAGTCGCGGACAGCGACCGGCTGCTGCCGGCAACCTTGTTGAGCTCGGAATTGATGTCCCGCGACAGTCCTCCGATCTTGGTCCGCAGCACCGGGATTTGCGGGTTGGCCGGCGCGAACGCCTGCAACTGCATCAGCTGGTTGCGTGAGGCGATCAGCTCATCCTGCAGCTTGGATACCATCTGGAGCTGCACCGCCGCCTGCTTTTCAGGGTCGACGACGCCAGAGACATTGCGATAGCGGGCAAGATTGAGGCCAGCGGTGCGCGACCGCTCGGTGGCGTCAGCGACCTCTCGCTCGGCGTAGACCACCAGGTCCTCCCGTCCGCGCTGATTGAGGCGATTCACCGTTGCCTCGGCAAGTTCGAGCAGCTCACGGTTGAACTTTACAGCCTGGTCCGGTGAGAAAGCCCGCACCGTCAGGGTGCTGATCGACGACGCCGTGTCATGCTCGATCGCGACCTTCTTGCGATAATAGCGATAGAGATTTTCGAACGAACCATCGAACCCAAGCGGGTTGAACCGGTCGAAGATCGAAATTGCCGGATTGGCGTACGCCTTGCGGAAATCGCCATCGCGGTTGATCGCCCGCAAGGCGTCGCGCGACAACACATAGGATTGAGCGGAATAGACCTCGTCACCGTTGGAGAAGCCGGCAGTCTTGAGGATGATGCCAAGCCCGGACGACTGCGGTTTATCGGGACTACGGACGACGAATTGAGATTCCGAAATGTAAATGTCGGATGCGATGAAGCCGTAATAAAGGATCGCCGCTGTCGTAGGAACTATCACGGTGAGGATGAACAACAGGCCACGCCGGTTCGCGCGCGCCTTGCTCAGTAGACCCTCCCTTTGCACAGAAATTTCGTCTGTGCTGTCCGTGGGCGAAGAGAAAGAATGGTCCAGTTTCAAAAGCTTACCGTTCCTCAAGTGGTTGTCGCGGCGCTGCGCGCTTTGACGGGCCTCTACTGTATAGCTCTTGAACAGGAAAGTCTCACCGGCACCTCCGGCTAGAACCGAATGACAAAGGTCTCATTGGACCGATCGAGATTTGGATTGAGCAAAGGGTCCCGATACCCGGCGACATTCCAGCGCTTCTGGAAACGCCGAAGTTCGCCGCGATACCGGTCGATCTGATCCGGCGCGTGATCCTTTCCGCGGGATTTCGACTCATGATGGATCAACACGGCGTGAGGTACATAGACGTTGCGCCAGCCCGCCTGCTCGAGCTTCATGCACAGATCCACGTCGTTGTAGGCGACGGCGAAGCACTGCGCGTCGAGCCCGCCGACCGAGTCAAACTTGGTTCGGTCGACGAGCAGGCACGCGCCGGTCACCGCCGTTACATAGTGCGTCGCGTGGGGGAGGCGGAAATATCCGGCGTCCCCTTCCGGCAAGTAGCGATGAGCATGACCCGCCGCGTCGCCGATACCCACCACCACTCCCGCGTGCTGAATGCTGCGGTCCGCGTAGAGGAGCTTCGCGCCGACCGCGCCGACTTCGGTCCTTACGGCGTAGCGCATCATTTCGTCGAGCCAGTCGCCGTCGATGATTTCGGTGTCGTTGTTCAGCAGGCACAAAAATTCGCCCCGAGCCGACGCGGCGGCCTCGTTGTTCAAGGCTGAGTAATTATAGGGCCCCGGAGCAGCCAGGACGCGGACGCGTGGATCCGCGACGATCGCTCTGAGAAACCGCTTCGTTGCGGCCTGTTCACTTCCATTGTCGACGATGATGACTTCGATCGGCGCATATTTCGTCCGGTCGAGGAGGGTTTCGACGCAGGTCCGAAGCAGTTCGACCTTGTCGCGGGTCGGGATGATGATGCTGACCAGCGGCCGGTTCTCCGCAGGAAGGGGCCAGCTCACGCGAACCGTCTCGTACGGACCGCAGTAAGTGCGCCCTCCACCGCCAGCGACCACGGTGGCAACCGCCTTGGCGTGGTCCAGCGATGATGCCTCTGGCGCCGCCTCGCGGTGAACCAGGACGTGAGGAAGATGAACGATATGGGCCCCGGCGTCGGCGATATGGAGGATGAGCGCGGGCACTGAAACCTCGTCCGGACCAAACGCATCGACAGCTCGACGGGCCGCACCGGTCCGAATTGCACAAGCGCCGGAGACATAGTCCATCGCAAGGTACAACTCACGGTTCCAGGCCGGCTTGAACCACGGGCTCCAACGCAGCCCCTGGGCATCGACGCGATCCTCATCGCCGAAAAACAGCGCCGCATCCCCAGCCGCAGAAATTGCTTGCGAGAGAAGGAAGAGCGCGTTTCGAGCGAGGCGGCAACCTGCCCGCAGGACAATTATAAACTCGCCGGCCGAAGCGCGCAGGGCCTGCTCGAGGCTGGCGCATTCATCCCCGGTCGCGCCGTAAATCATGATCTCCGTGCATAGCCCTGCGGACTGCTCACGGATCGATTCGAGACTGCAATCGAGCGCCGGCGGGTTAGCGCGGCGGTTGTCGACGATTATTGTGAACCGCGTTGCGATTTCTTCCGCGTCACACGCGAGTGCTGCCCCACGCGCCACCGCTTCCTGCCGCTCGATATTCCGCATCCAAATGTCGTAGGCGAACGGCAGCGACGAGCCGGCGACGCGCAGGCGATTGCGGGCGCGGACACGACGACGCGTGATCTGATACCACGCGGCGGCGAGGGCGGCCGCCGGTCGCCACGGCAGGACGCGGAGGAAGATTTGCCAGAAATTCATGAAGATAGACGGATTGCTGGACTTTCCTCTAGGCGGGCGCGCCGATAGTGACAATCTCGCATTCATGCCGCTACGGGCAATGGCGCGATCCATTGGCCCTTATCGGTCGCTGATCATTCGATTTGCTTTAGGAGTAGAGCTTTGTTCAAGTCACGGGTGCGGTCGGCCGCCTGCCTGAATGTGCTGGAAGCGGCAGGAACCAAGCGTGGCGCGCGGTCCTTGCTGCTCGCGGCCGGGTGCGCGTCGATCGTCGGTTGCTCGACCTTGCCGAATAGCGGTCCGACTGGCCGCGAGATCGTGCGGGCGTCCCGGGCGCAAGCCGCGGGCCCAATGCAGCCGTTGCCTTTCAAATTTGTCGAAGTTGCCAACGCCTCCGTTCTCCCGGCTCCGGAAGCGATCCCGACGCCAACGATTATTCCGGCGCGTCGTCAGCCGACCGATCTGATCGGTCCGGGGGACACGCTCAACGTTACGATTTACGAGGTTGGCGTCAGCCTGTTCGGGACGACGTCGAGCAGGCTTGGCACACCGGCGGGGGGTTCCGCCGCCGCGACCATCGCCAACACGACAGAACCGGGATCGAGTACCGCGCGCCTGCCGGGCGTACGGGTTGACGACCAGGGATACATTCGGGTGCCCTTCGCCGGCCGCGTGCGTGCCGCAGGCTTGACCGCCGAGCAGCTGCAGGAAACCATTCGCCGTCGGCTGAAAGGCATGTCGCAGGACCCGCAGGTGCTGGTTGCGATTGACCAGTCGATTACCAACAGCGTCGTGCTCGCGGGCGAGGTGGCGAAGCCGGGCCGCGTGGTTCTGGCGACCAACCGCGAGACCTTGAATGACGTCGTGGCTTTGTCCGGAGGGTACAAAGGAGACGCCAAGGACCTCGTCGCCCGTGTGGAACGCGGCCGCGATCAGTTCGACATCCGTTTGAGCGACTTGCTCGATCGCCCGGATCGCAACATCCCAATCGCTCCGGGTGATCGCATCACACTGATCAGCCGTCCGCAGAGCTTCTCGGTCCTCGGCGCGCCGAACAAAGCGGAAGAGTTCCGCTTCCCGAAGGGCGAGGTCTCCTTGTCGCAGGCGGTGGCGCTGGCCGGCGGCGCCAATCCCAACCAAGGCGACGCGGCGGCCGTCTTCGTCTTCCGTTACGTGACGGGCCCGACCGGAGTCGAAGAACCAGTGGTCTATCATTTCAACATGATGCAGCCTTCCGCGCTGTTTCTCGCCCAGCGCTTCCCGATGCGCGACCGTGACCTGCTGTATATCGGCAACGCCCAGGCCAACCAGCCGAGCAAGCTCATCCAGCTCGTCAGCCAGTTGTTCACCCCGGTGGCGACTGCGCGGATTGTCGCGCAATAGTGGGCCAAACGCGGGGCCGCCCGCACGCGGCGGCGGATTGGGCAAACGGCATTCGATCAGGGGCTTAGATGGAATTTCGGACATTTTCGATCGACGGTCCGATCGAGATCATTCCGCGAAAAATCGGAGATGATCGCGGGTATTTTGCCGAAATGTTCAGGCAGGATGCGTTTGACGCGCAAGTGCCGGGCGTCGACTTCATACAGGACAATCAGTCGCTGAGCGTCCGGTCCGGGACAATCCGCGGGATTCATTTTCAATCGCACCCCGCGGCGCAGGGCAAGCTCGTGCGCTGCATCGCCGGGAAGCTGTTCGATGTGGCCGTCGACCTTCGCCGGGGATCCCCGACCTACGGGCAATGGCAGTCGGTCATCCTGTCGCCCGACGAATGCAACCAGTTCTGGGTGCCCGCCGGCTTCGGTCACGGCTTTTGCTCACTCGAGCCAGACAGCGTGATCAGTTACCGGGTGACGGCCTATTACAGCGCCGAAAATGACAAGGGCGTCGCCTGGGACGATTCGGATATCGGCATCGACTGGCCTTCAGCCGCGGACCCGGTCACCTTGTCCGCCAAGGATCGTGAGCTGCCGCGGCTTGCGGACTTGCCGGCCTATTTCGCGATGAAGGACAGTTGATGCGCGTAATCGTTACAGGGGGCGCCGGGTTCATTGGTTCGGCGCTCGTCCGGCACCTGGTGCTCGTTAAGGGCTATGACGTGCTGAACGTCGATGCGCTGACCTACGCCGGCTACTTGCCATCACTGCGCGATGTGGACGGCAGGACTAATTACCGCTTTCTGCACGCCAACATCTGCGATCGGGCGGCGATGACTTCGGCAATCGCCGAATTTGCGCCCGACCGGATCATGCATCTCGCCGCGGAAAGCCATGTCGACCGGTCGATTACGGGGGCCGCGGACTTCGTCCAGACCAATGTCATCGGCACGTTCACGTTGCTGGAAGCGGCGCGCGAACATTGGTCAGGGCTGGACGAAGCCGCGAAGAATGCCTTCCGCTTTCTCCATGTATCGACCGACGAGGTTTACGGTTCGCTCGGCGACGCGGGATTGTTCACCGAGGACACTTCCTACGATCCGAGCTCGCCTTATTCGGCGTCCAAGGCCTCGTCGGATCACCTGGCCAAGGCGTGGGAGCGGACCTACGGCCTGCCCGTCGTGGTTTCGAACTGCTCCAATAATTACGGCCCATACCATTTTCCCGAAAAGTTGATCCCGCTGACGATCCTCAATGCCCTCGCGGGGGAGCGCCTGCCCGTCTACGGCAAGGGCGAGAACGTGCGCGATTGGCTTTACGTCGAGGATCATGCCCGGGCGCTCGATCTGATCGCGGAGCGCGGCCGGGTCGGCGAGACGTACAACGTGGGCGGCCGCAACGAGCGGCAGAACATCGATGTCGTCCGCCGCATCTGCCAGACGTTGGACACGCTCGTGCCGGGCAACCGGCCGCGCGAAGAACTGATCGAGTTCGTCACCGATCGCCCCGGCCATGACGCCCGTTACGCCATCGATGCGACCAAGCTCGAAGATGAGCTGGGCTGGCGCGCTCAGGAGAATTTTGAGAGCGGAATCGAGAAGACCGTGCAATGGTATCTCGACAATGAATGGTGGTGGCGCCCGCTTCGCGATCGTTATGCGGGTGAGCGGCTGGGCCTGCTCAGGACGGCGCAGGCCTGATCATCTATGCGGCTCGCGGTTACCGGTCGGGAAGGGCAGGTCGTTCGTTCGCTGATTGAGCGCGCGGCGGGATCGGAGATCGAGATCGTCACGCTGGGACGGCCGGCCTTCGATCTGGCCGGTCGAGCCGAAGACATCATGGCCGCTATTGAGGCCGCGCGGCCGGATGGGATCGTTTCCGCGGCGGCCTACACGCAGGTGGACCGTGCGGAAAGCGAGCCGGACGTCGCCTTTGCCGTCAATTGCGACGGACCGCGCGCGGTTGCCGAGGCAGCGGCGACGTTGGCCGTGCCGCTGATCCATCTGTCCACCGACTATGTATTCGATGGTGCGTCGGCCAAGCCCTACACCGAAGATGATGCGACCAACCCGACGGGGGTTTACGGCGCATCGAAGCTCGCTGGTGAGCAAGCGGTGCTGGATGCACACGACAATAGCGCGGTGCTGCGCACGGCCTGGGTCTACAGTCCGTTCGGCGCCAATTTCGTCAAGACGATGCTGGGGCTTGCGGGTGAGCGGGAAGAGGTGTCGGTCGTGGCTGATCAATACGGCAATCCCTCAAGCGCGCTCGACATCGCAGACGGCATCCTGCGCGTGGCCGCCAATCTCCGGGAAGATGCCGGGCGGTCGCTGCGCGGCACGTTCCACATGACGGGGCGGGGCAGCGCGACCTGGGCCGAGCTGGCGGAGGCGGCTTTTGCCTTTTCCGCCGAAGCCGGAGGACCGAGCGCGCGCGTGCGGCGAATCGATACTGCCGATTATCCGACAGAGGCCCGGCGTCCCCTGAACTCCCAGCTCGACTCGAACAAGCTGGCACGGGTGCACGGCATCCGCTTGCCCGAATGGCGCGCCTCGTCGAAAGAGGTCGTCAGGCGCCTGGTTCAGACGCGTTAAGGAGCATCGGTCGAATGAAGGGCATAATCCTCGCCGGAGGGAGCGGGACTCGGTTGTTCCCGATGACCCTGACGGTGTCGAAGCAGCTGCTCCCCGTCTACGACAAGCCGCTCATCTATTACCCGTTGTCGACCCTGATGCTGGCCGGCATCCGCGAGGTGCTGGTCATCACGACGCCCCATGACTCGCCGCTGTTCGGGCAGTTGCTCGGGGATGGGTCGCAATGGGGAATGGATATCTCTTACGCGGTCCAGCCTGAGCCGAAGGGGCTGGCTCAAGCCTTTACCATTGGCGCCGATTTCGTCGCGGGCGGGCCGTCGTGCCTGATCCTGGGCGACAATATTTTCTTCGGTCACGGCCTTCCCGATGTGCTGTCGAATGCCCGGCAGCGGACCACGGGCGCGACGGTGTTCGCCTATCACGTTGCGGATCCCGAGCGGTACGGCGTGGTCGACTTCGATCAGGACATGCGCGCGCTGAGCATCGAGGAGAAGCCGCCGGTGCCCAAGTCCAACTGGGCCGTCACCGGGCTGTATTTCTACGATCAGCACGTTGTCGATATCGCCGCCAACATCCAGCCATCCGCGCGCGGCGAACTGGAGATAACGGACGTCAATCGCGCCTACCTCGACAAGGGCGAACTGCAGGTCGAGGTGATGGGCCGCGGCTATGCGTGGCTCGACACGGGGACGCCCGACAGCTTGCTGGAGGCGGCCGATTTTGTCGGCACGCTCGAGCGGCGGCAGGGGACCAAGATTGCCTGTCCGGAGGAGATCGCATTCCGCGCGGGATTCATCGATCAGCGTCAGCTTGAGACGGCCGCCGGCAAGCTCGGCAAGTCCGATTATGCCAATTACCTGCGCCGCGTGGCGAAAGACGGTTGATCGCCGCCGCGAGCCGGCTGGCGCTGAGCGACGTTACGCTCGTAGCGGTCACCAGCGTTGCCATCGAGGCCACTGCCGACGCTCTACGGAAATCGATGGAGCAGGCGGACTTCGCGCGCGTGCTGCTCCTCAGCAATCGCCGTCCTCAGGTCCGACTGGACGGCATCGATTGGATCGAAATCAAAGCGCTGCGATCGCGAGCGGATTACTCGCGCTTCATGCTCCGCGACCTTTTTCCCCACATCGCAACCCCGCATGCTTTGTGCGTCCAGTGGGACGGCTTTGTCATCAACGGCGCGGCGTGGCAGTCCGATTTTGCGAACTACGACTATATCGGGGCGGTTTGGCCGCACTTCGCGGACGAGTACCGGGTGGGCAACGGCGGATTCTCGCTGCGGTCCCGGCGTCTGCTGGAGGCATGCGGGGCGCTCCCCTTCGACGGAGAGCAGGCTGAGGATCTCGTCATCGCGCGTCACCATCGCGCTTATCTGGAGGAGTCGGGTATTCGGTTCGCACCCGAAAGCATCGCAGCCGAGTTCGCCTATGAACGAAGCGCGTCGACGGGCCGGGAGTTTGGTTTCCACGGGGCATTCAATCTGGTGCGACATTTGGCGCCGCGCGAGGCGCTCAATGTTTTTCGGTCGTTGGATCCATCGATGCTGACCCCGAGCGAGCGCCTGGAGGTGTTGCGCTGGGCCTTGTGGCGCGGGCGAGTGCGGCTCGCGCATGCAATGCTGGCGAGGCGCGGCTAAGCGGTGGGAGCGTCGGTCGCGCCCCAACTTGATGGACCCGAAACGAGTTCCCCGTGGATACTGTACCTTGTGCTGTTGCATTCAAGCAACAATTTAGATTTACTTTACGGTAACTGAATCTCTCCAGTGGAATGACTGGGTTCCAAGGGAGTGTTAACCTTGACTGGGAAACCTCCTGCGATAAGGACAAGACGGCTCGGCTGGGGGTCTGAAGTGATTTCGAGCACGGCATCTATCGTGTTGCCAGACAACGACAAATCGATCGGGGCCGAGGGTCTTCAGTCGTTGCACGAACAACATCCATTCCTGCGTATCCCCCCGTTTCCAAGGTCGCTACAGCGACGCTTTGCGCCTGCGTCCGCGGACGGGAATGTCACTCCTGATGAGCTTAGACGGCTGCTGACATCCCATCGCGTGGGCGGTACCTATTGGGCGGCGCAGCCCCAACTTCCCGCCGATCGTGTATTGATCCGTTGCCGGGCCGCGGTTGCCGGCGCTCATTCGGTAGCCGGCGGGCGGCCGATTGTCGGCTGGTTCAATGATGGCAGCGCCTTCGGCGGCGCTTATACCATCATCGGTGACTGCGACCCGTGGCACATGCTGGATGGCGCCACTGCGCTGATTAGCGAGTGTGATGATGAGGTCGCGCTGGTCGCCGCGCTGCTGGGCGTGCCGGTTTATTTCTTCGAACATGGCGAGCTGGTTCCGGCGGGTGCTGACGTCGACGCCATGTTGGCCCAGCGCTTGCCCGCAGGCGATTATGAGAATCCGTTCACCGGCGAGCGCATGAGCGCGGCCGGGTTGATCGAGCTTTGCGGGTTCTGGCGCCAGCTCATCGACTCAAACCGGGATATCGCCGGAGGCTTCGGGTTCGCCTTCTGGAAGCAGGAGCGCGTTGCGCCGCTTCTGTGGAACGGCACGACTCCATTCCGTTTTTTGACCCGCGCAAGCACGGTTGCGCCAAAACAGCCGGTGGCCGTCTGGCGCGCCAAGACTCAGTCGGCAGTGATCGAGGCGTTGGCCGAGAAAGGCTCGCCTCTCATTGAAGTCGAAGACGGCTTCCTGCGTTCGCGCGGCCTCGGCGCGGATTGCATTCCGCCGCTATCGATCGTCGCCGATCGTCTTGGGCCCCACTTCGATCCCTCGCATCCGAGCGAACTCGAGCTGTTGCTGGAGCGGGGCGAGGTGTCGCAGCCACTGCTCGCCCGTGCCCGCGAGCTTCGCCGGCTGATCGTCGAGGCGGGTCTTGGCAAATATGCCCAGGGCGGAGCGAGGCTCGAGCGGCCTGCGGGCGATCGCCGTCACATTCTCGTGCCGGGACAAGTGGAGGACGACCGCGCGGTCCAGACCGGCGGATGCGGCCTGACGTCCAACCTCGAGTTGCTCCAGAGGGTCCGCGCCGACGCACCGGACGCCTATATCATCTACAAGCCGCACCCGGACGTGGTTGCCGGCCACCGTCGCGGCTCGATTCCCGACCGCCATTGCCGTCGCTATGCCGACCAGATCGCGGCTGACCTCTCGATCGACCCGCTGTTGGCGATGGTCGACGACGTGCACGTGAATACCTCGCTCGCCGGCTTTGAGGCTCTCCTGCGCGGCAAGGGAGTCACCACTCATGGCGTCCCATTCTACGCTGGGTGGGGTCTGACCCGCGATCTCGGTCCGGTTCCCGCCAGGCGAACCGCACGTAAATCGCTTGATGAGCTTGTCGCAGCAACGTTGCTGCAATACCCCCGCTATCTAGACCCTGTTACGGGTTTGCCTTGCCCTGCCGAAGTCGTCGTGGCGCGCCTCAGCCAAGCTGAAGAGCGCGACCCGGGCATGTTAGTCGGCGTTCGGCGGTTGCAAGGCAAGTTCATGCGTCGCTTGAGGAGCCTGGTCCAGTGAACCGTCCAGTCGGAAATCTCAGCATCCTGTTGCGGCCGACGGATCCGTCCCCGTCGTCGTTCCGGCCGCGCGTGCCGATCCAGAAGCCGGAGCGCCGCGCGTTCCTGTTTCTCCAGGGGCCGCCGGGACCGATGATGCACGAACTTGCGACGACGATGCGCGAGCGGGGGATGAAGGTCGAGCGGATCAACATCTGCGCGGGCGACCGCATCGACTGGCCGGAGTCGGCGACCAATTTCCGCGGGAGATTCCGCGATTGGCCGGTCTTTTTCGACAATTTCCTGCGCGAACACCAGATTACCGACATCCTGCTGTTCGGCGATTGCCGGCCGTATCACATGTCTGCGCGCGGCATTGCGGCGCTGCGCGGTGTGCGCACATTCGTGCTCGAAGAGGGATATCTTCGTCCACACTGGATGACGCTGGAACTGGACGGGGTGAACGGTCACTCGCGGCTGGCGCGCAACAAGGAATGGCTGGTCGAGCAAGCGAACGCGCTGCCGCCCGAGCCTTATTTGATGCCCATCACGGCAACCTTCCGGCGGCGGGTGCGTGACACCGCTCGCCACTATATCGCGGTCCACGCCGGCCGCCTGGCGTATCCCTTTTACCGGACACACCGGCCGGGATCAGCCCTGATGGAAGCCGCGGGTTGGGGCTGGAAGTATCTCGTCAGCGGGTTGCGCGCGCGTCAGACCGAGCAGGTGCTGCGCGGCCTGGATGGCAAGCGCTTTTTCCTCTTCCCGCTCCAGCTGTCGGGCGATTATCAGATCCGCAGCCACTCGCCGTTCCCGGACATGCGCGCCGCTGCGCGGTACGTGATGGAGAGCTTTGCGCGCCACGCGCCCGAAGATGCGCACCTACTCATTAAGGCGCATCCATTTGACACCTCGCTGTTCAACTGGCGGAGCAATATCGACCGGCACGCCCGCCGCCTGGGCATTCGCAATCGCGTTCACTTCATCGATGGCGGCAACCTCGAAGAGCTGGCGGCGCAAACCGCGGGCATGGTTTGCGTGAACAGCACCTCGGCCACGCTGGCGCTGGCTGCTGGCAGTCCAGTGTGCACGCTGGGTGAGGCGATCTACAAGGTGCCCGGTCTGACCTTCCCGCGCCACCTCGATGAATTCTGGACCGATCCTACCCCGCCTGAGGACGGCCTGTACGGCGCTTTCCGCCGCGTGCTCGTCGACCGCTGCCTGGTTCGCGGCGGTATCGCCAGCGAATCGGCGGTGCAGACGCTGATCGGGTCGATGCTCGAGCGGTTGGGCTGCTAACCGAGCGTCCGAAGCAACTCCTCGGCACGGGCGAAATGGTCGGACCAGCTAGGCGGCCGGAAACCGCCGATGCGCCGGAGCTGCGCTGAGCGCGCTTCGCTCGCGTCGCCTACATAATCGAGAATAATGCGTTCCCAGGCGACTTCGTCGCGAGGGTCAAGATAATCGGGGCGATCGCCCGCGATCTCGCGGAATACGGGAAGGTCGCTGGCGATGACCGGGACACCCGCCCCAAGCGCTTCCACCAAGGGCAACCCATAGCCCTCCACGATGCTTGGAAAGAGCAAGGCGCGCGCCGAGCGGAGGTGGCGAGCGATGTCTGCGTCAGAACATTGATTCAGCTCGATGACGTGATCTCGCAGCTTTGCGCAGCGGTCGAGCTGGTCGAAAACGGGGTCCGCCTCCCAGCCGCGCTGTCCGATGATCAGCAATTGCGGAGTGGTGGGACCCAACAGGTCGATCAGCCGCGTCCACACGCGCAGCAGCAGCTCGTGATTTTTGCGGCCCTCAATCGTTCCCAGGATCACAAAGGTCGGACGATCGTACTCGCTGTCCGGCCTCCGGGCGGCGGGCGCTTCGCTGCCCAGCCATGCCACGGCGTGGGGCGGCATGGGGAGACCTTGCTCAGCCGCGAAATCTGCCAGTTCGTCGATGGTGACCTGGCTATTGCCGATGACTGCGCTGGCGGTAGTCAGCACCGTGCGCATCCGCCCGCGATGTTTCACGGTTTCGCCTTCCCGGCAGAATTCGGGATGCGTCATCGGGATCAGATCGTGCACCATATAGACGGGACGGACGTCGGCATCGCGGCACCACGCAGAAAAACCGGGTGAATTCAGACCCGTGTGACCGATATTGAGATAGAGCCGGTTCTTGCCCGGCTGTTTGATCCGGTGGAGATTCCGCAGGAACCCGGCGATCAGCGCGACGCGAAAGCGGGCAGGCGGCTTCGCGAGTAGGCCGAATAGCTCCCGCGACGCTTTACGGTCGAGGATGCCGCGTAAGCGATCGTGCTGGATCACGGCCTGCGCGCGCTCTCCGAAATGATCGAGATAGGCAAGGCACACCCGATCGATGCCGGTGGGCAGGCGGCCTTTCGACCGGCGCCAGATGAGGCGGGTCACATCGAGCAGGAGGGGAGCGTCGTCAGTCACGAGCGGGCGCCCATTCCAGCAACGCCGCCCTGCGTCAACGCAATGGCCGACGTCGACAAAGAAACCGTTACGGACCAATACTTTAGAATTGGGCGAGGAGCGGCGACGTAACTCAGCTCGATGCGAACTCTGAAACAGCAAAACGGGCTTAGACCCCGCGAATTGCGGCGTCGGGTCATCCTCCCCGCTCGTCTGCGCCTCGGCTCACAATGGACCGACATCTGCATCCTCAACGTGTCGTCGCGTGGACTGATGATCCAGAGCGGACAGCCTGCGCGGCAAGGCACAATCGTTGAAGTCCGCCGCGAGCGCCACATCATCACGGGCCGCGTGATGTGGCGCGACGGCGGCAAGATCGGGCTGCAGTGCGAGGATCGCGTGCCCGTGGACGACATGCTGTCCCTCGGCGCCGCCAAGTCGCTGCGCCTGGTCGCGGCGGACGGGGATCTGATCGAGCGCCGCCAGGTACCGCGCCGTGGGAGGCCCGAGTCCCGCTTGCTCGGGCGAACCATTCAATTCGCCGGCGTGCTCGCGATCGTGCTGGCCCTGTCGATCAGCGGCGTGCTCTGGGTCAAGACGACGCTCGCGCAGCCGCTCCGCACGGCGGAGGCGGCCCTCAACCCCTAAGCGTTTCGTTTCAGATATTCCTCCAAGTCTTCGCTGCCGCCGATCCGATCGCCGTCGATAAAGGTCTGAGGGGTGGTCGACACGCCTTCCTTTGCCTGGAAGGCATCGACCTCCTCGCGAGTGGTGAGCAAATGCTCATCGATGGCGAAACCCGCATTCTCGAGCAGTTCCTTGGCGCGCAGGCCGTACGGGCATTCATGAGTCGGGAGCTTCATTCGATAGAGCGTGGCGGTGCGTTGGGACATGTTTATCTCGTGGCTGGGAATGTTCAGGCGAGAATGCTTGGCAAGGTCCGAAGGTTGCCCGGCTCGCGACAAGCGGTGCGTCGCGCTATGCGGAGGGGATGAACCCACTTTACGAAAGCATGCCGACTAGCGTGTTCGAACGCATGTCGTTGGCCGCGGCGAGGCATGGCGCGGTCAATCTTGGCCAGGGCTTTCCCGACTTCGGCTGGCGGCGCGAAATCCTGGATGCTGCTGCTCACGCCCTTACCGAGGGTTCGAATCAATATGCGCCGTCACGCGGACTCCCGGAACTGCGCGAAGCGGTTGCCGGGCATTATCGGCGCCATTTCGGACAAGATCTGTCGGCGGCCAATGTCTGCGTGACCAGCGGCGCCACAGAAGCCCTCGGCGCCGCCATTCTGGCGCTGGTCGAACCGGGTGATGAGATCATCGTCTTCACGCCAGCCTACGACAGCTATGTGCCGATGATCCGCCGGGCCGGCGGGACCCCGGTTGAGATCGCGCTCAGGCCGCCCGAATGGCGGATTGATCGCGCGGCTCTGGAAGCCGCGGTCGGCCCGCGAACCCGGGCGATCGTCCTGAACAACCCGCACAACCCGACAGGGCGGCTGTTCGACATGGCGGAACTGCAGGTGATCGCTGACGCCGCGCATCACCATGACCTCGTCGTCATCAGTGACGAGGTATGGGAGCATATCGTGCTCGACGGCCTCGCGTTCACGCCACTGGCGACGCTCCCCGGCATGGCCGAGCGGACGATCAAGGTCGGCTCGGCTGGCAAGATTTTCTCGCTCACGGGTTGGAAGGTGGGATGGATCGTGGCTCCGGAGGCGATGGCGAAGGTGCTGGCCAAGGCGCATCAGTTCCTGACGTTTGCAACCGCGCCCAATCTTCAGGCGGCGGTGGCGTTCGGTTTGGAGCAGGGCGACGCCTGGCTGGCGCCGATGCGGCAGGATTTTCAGCAAGCCCGCGATCGGCTCACGCGCGGCCTGGCGGCGGCCGGTTACGCGATCGGCGCCTCCCGCTCGACCTATTTCCTATGCGTCGACCTTGCCGGATCGGGCATCGACATTAGCGATGAGGAATTCGCCGCCGCAGCGGTCGAGCGGGCAGGGGTTGCCGTCATCCCGCTCTCGCCCTTCGCCGAGCGCGAGCCGCCCAGCCAGTTCGTCAGGCTATGCTTCGGCAAGCGCGATGAAACGCTCGACGCCGGGATCGCCGCCATGGCGCGCGCGAGGGAGATGTTCGCATGACGACCGCTGAGCAGACGGCAGGACTGCTGCAGGAATTCGGCGTGGCTCGCCATGGCGATTTGGTAAGCTTCTCACCGATCGACGGAACGGAGATTGGCCGGGTCGCGACCGGCGACCCGGCCGCTGCCGCCGCCGCCGCCGTCGCGGCCTTTGACGCGTGGCGAACGGTGCCCGCTCCGCGGCGCGGCGAACTGGTCCGGCTTCTCGGCGAGGAGCTGCGCGCCGCCAAGGCCTCGCTGGCCGCGCTGGTGACGCTCGAAGCGGGCAAGATCACCCAGGAGAGCCTGGGCGAAGTTCAGGAGATGATCGACATCTGCGACTTCGCCGTCGGCCTGTCGCGCCAGCTCTACGGCCTGACCATCGCCAGCGAACGTCGCGACCACCGGATGATGGAGCAATGGCATCCGCTGGGCCCTGTTCTCGTCATCAGCGCCTTCAATTTTCCCGTCGCGGTCTGGGCCTGGAATGCCGCGCTCGCGCTGGTGTGCGGCAATCCCGTCATCTGGAAGCCGAGCGAGAAAACGCCGCTCTGCGCCGAAGCCGTGATGGCCGTCGTCCGGCGCGCGCTCGCCCGCTTCAGCGATGCGCCGAAAGGGCTCGTGCAGCTTGTGCAGGGCGGGCGCGAGGTCGGGGAGCGTCTGGTCGACGATCCGCGCATCGCCCTCGTTTCCGCGACCGGCTCGACCGCCATGGGCCGCGCGGTTGGTCCTCGCGTCGCCGCGCGCTTCGGCCGCGTCCTGCTCGAGCTGGGCGGCAACAATGCCACCATCGTTGCGCCGAGTGCCGACCTGGAGCTCGCAGCGCGGGCAATCCTGTTTTCGGCGGCCGGGACGGCGGGACAGCGCTGCACCACCTTGCGGCGGCTGATCGTTCACGAAAGCATAAGCGAGGCGCAGGTCGAAAGACTTCGCAAGCTGTTCGGTGCCGTGAAGATCGGCGACCCTCGCGATGCCGACACGCTGATCGGACCCCTGATCGACGAAGCCGCGTTCAACGCCATGGGCAAGGTGATGCCCCAGGTCGAACGGATCGAGGCCGTCCCCGGCGGCTTCTACGTTCGGCCGGCCATCGTCGAGGCTGCCAGTCAGGACGAGGGAGTGATGACCGAGACCTTCGCGCCGATCCTCTACGTTCTGCGTTACCGCGATCTGGACGAGGCAATCGCGCTCAACAACGCGGTTCCGCAGGGACTGTCCTCGTCGATCTTTACCAACGATCTGCGCGAGGCGGAGCGATTTGTCTCCGCGGCCGGTTCCGATTGTGGCATTGCCAACGTCAACATCGGCCCGTCGGGCGCGGAGATCGGGGGTGCGTTCGGCGGCGAAAAGGAAACCGGCGGCGGGCGCGAAAGCGGCTCGGATAGCTGGCGCGCCTACATGCGGCGGCAGACCAACACGATCAATTACGGCTCGGACCTGCCTCTCGCGCAGGGAATCAGGTTCGACGTCGCACCCTGATTCAGGCGTCGACGTCGCCCCACAGCGCGAGCTTCTCCTCGGCGATCATCGCCGGCCAGGCGCGGCGGAACTTGCACACCCAGCCCGGCAGCTCGTCGGGCGCCATCGGGGCGGCGAGCAGATAGCCCTGCACCTCGTCGCAGCCGAGCTCGCGGATG
>Ga0207657_10000960_pt1 | contig 30511 bp, 26 predicted proteins | sample KBSC33metaG_FD_184316 | JGI IMG/M metagenome (GOLD analysis project Ga0207657, IMG submission 184316) | Corn rhizosphere microbial communities from Kellogg Biological Station, Michigan, USA - KBS C3-3 metaG (SPAdes) (version 2) | ecosystem: Host-associated > Plants > Roots > Rhizosphere > Soil ...
TGAATGAGCAACGCGTGCAGCAGCAGCGGCAGGAAGAAATGGGCCGGCAGCAGCAGCAACGGGCGCAGGAGCAGGAACGCCAGCAGCAGCTGAATGAGCAACGCGTGCAGCAGCGGCGGCAGGAAGAAATGGGCCGGCAGCAGCAACGGGCGCAGGAGCAAGAGCGCCAGCAGCAGCTGCAGCAGCGCACGCAGCAGCAGCGGCAGGAAGAGATGAACCGCCAGTTGCAGCAGCAGCGCGCCAACCAGGAGCGCCAGCAGCAGTTGAGTCAGCAAGAACGTGCTCAACAGCAGCGTGAAATAGAACTCAACCGGCAGCGCGCCCAGCAGCAGATGAGCCAGCAGCAACTGGCTCAGCAACGGCGGCAATTTGAATTGAACCAGCAGCGCCTGCAGCAACAGCGCCAGGCGGAAATCGCCCGTCAGCAACAGGCATTGCAACAGCAGCGCCTGTCACAGCAGAGGCAGCAGCAGTTGATTCAGCAACAGCAAATTCGGTTGGCAGAGTACCGTCGGAACGTCGAGGCAAACGAGATCCGCTTGCAGCGGCAGGCTGAATATCTGCAGCAACAGCGCAGAATGGCCCAGTATCGTTTTCAGCGAAATTATCTGGAGCGCCTCCGCGAGCAACAAGATCGTTTCCGCCAGGCGAGATTTGATTACTATTCCGATCCCTACTTCTATTCGCCTCCGATTTATCGATACTACCGGGCCGGGTCTTATTACGAGGTAAACCAGTATGGCGCAGACCTGTTGCGGCGGGCGGTGAATTACGGTTACCAGCAAGGCTTTGAAGCCGGCGCCGCCGATCGGGAAGACAGATGGAACTACAACTATCGCAACTGCTATGCCTACCAGGACGCCAATTTCGGTTACGACGGGTATTACGAAGATCAGGCCGCTTACAACCACTACTTCCGCGAGGGGTTCCGCCACGGCTACGAAGATGGATATTACAGCCGCTATCAGTACGGAACTTACTATGACGGACAGTACAGTATTCTGGGTGCGGTGCTGACTCAGATCCTGAACTTCGCCGCGATACGTTAGGACTTAACACTGACTTGAAAACGGCGGCCACCAGGGCCGCCGTTTTCATTTGCTGGTTCAAACAGACCCATAAACCCCGAAGCAAAGGGAAGGACAGTGGTGTTGTCAGCAACTTCGCCTGGGGTCGCCCTGCTAAACGACGGGACGACTGGCGGAGAGGTCGCCGAAGCGCGAGGCCAAGGGTGATTGTTGAAACGGCGTGCCGGATGGAGAAAGAGGGCCGCCTTAGAGTGCGCTTGGGGTAGGGTCCGACCCTCTCATCTGCGTTCGGAGATGTAGCCTTGATAATGCAGACCAGGCGAGACTGTCCATCGGGTATTCACCTGAGGCTCGCAGTAGGTTCGAACCAAGACGAGGGCGCATCCTCGTCCGCCTCTCCTCCCTTAGGTAGCGGACAATGATACGCCCGGAAATGGCGTCGCTAAATTCGATGGCGCATTTGCGAAAAGGGGTTGTATCGAGCGGTCTTCGTCCAACGGCTGCGATAGAATCGGGCGGCGCAATCCCAGGAGACAGATATGACATCGGTACTTATTACCGGAACAAGTAAAGGAATCGGTTTGGAGTCAGCGCTGGCTTTTGGCCGCGCCGGCTACAAAGTTCACGCCACCATGCGCAACCCGGCGCAGAGTCCGGAACTGGCTCAAACGGCTGCGAGAGAAAAACTGCCGATAACAGTCTCGACCTTGGATGTTGACTCAGACGACTCGGTGAGCCGGGCCATCGCCGCGATACACAAAGACCACGGACCGATTGACGTGCTCGTCAACAACGCCGGCATAGAGAGAGCGGGCTCGATCGAAGAGCTCCCCCTGGCGGATTTCCGGGCGGTCATGGAAACCAATTATTTTGGGGCCATCCGCTGCATTCAGGCTTTGGTTCCACACATGCGACAACGCCGGAGCGGATGCATCATCAACGTGAGTTCGGTGGCGGGGAGAATTTCCAGTGCGCCCCTGGCGCCCTACACCTCTTCGAAGTGGGCGCTGGAAGCTTTAAGCGAGGCGCTGGCGGGCGAGATGAAGACGTTCAATGTCCGGGTCGCCATTGTCGAACCCGGCATCATTGATACCGCGATGGCGCGGCGCATTGGAGATCAGCCGGACCATTCTCCGTACCGGCAGCGCGCGCGCTTCGCATTGCTCTTCGAGGCTTCCCTGAAACATCCGGCCCCGCCTTCGCTGGTCGCCCAGAAGATTGTAGAAATCGCGCAGAGCGGAACCTGGCAACTGCGCCATCCGGTGGGACCCGACGCCGTTCCTTTCCTGCAATGGCGCAACGGAATGACCGATGAAGAATGGGCGGAGCTAAGCGGCAGCGACGACGAAACCTGGTACCGCCGGGTGCAGAGCGACTTCGGTCTGGATACCCGGCCGAAGAACTAGCTTTGGTTGGTGAAGCGTCGAAAATCGCAGTGGCGATCGGAAAGATAATCGTCCAGCACAAGCAATCATAAGCGCCCGTGGGAAGGACCTGGAAAGCGATGTCACCACTTACTGTGATAGCCGCGTCGTAGCCTTCGTCCTCCGGCGCCTGCTCCAGCGTCACCCGAACAGCTCGTCATTGTCCGCGACTTCTTGGCCCATCAGTGTCCTTCAATGCCCCACAGACCCGCGTAGCTGCCCCCCGGCAGTGAGTCCCAGCACTCCGCTGCTTTGTAAAATTCCCGGCCTATATTTGCCGGTTCCAAATAGGGGTTCGATTTTGGAACGCGCTCCCACCGAGTTCACGCTCGCAGGCCGTTCCTGCTGGCTTTCAGAGGTTTACTGGATGCACAAGTGTGCATATGTGTGGCCAGCCAAATGCAATCCTGCACTGTGAATCTGGCAACAGAAATCACAATTCACAGGACCCAACGGAATGAAGCAGCAAAGCGCGCCATCCACAGCAGCAAGGCAGAGTGATGAAAGCAAGGGGTTGTTTCCACATTCATACCCGTCCAGGGAGCGGGCCGGGAGGCTGGGCGAAGGGAGGAGTGAAGCCTATGGAAAGCTGATTCTGATATCGGCGCTCTGCCTTTGCGCCGGTATTTCGGCACATGCCACCGTGACCCTGGTCTCGGTACAGTCTCCGGGGCTCAGCGCCAACCGGACCAGTCCGGTCAATTCCCCCGTCCACTTTGAGGCTACGGCCGAAAGTGATTTGCACGTGACCGGATACGTGGTTTATGTCGATGACAAGAATGTCTATCAGACCATGGGCTCAGTGCTCGATGCCTGGGTAATCCTGCCGCCCGACACTACTCATTTCGTTTATGTCAGGGCATGGGATGCCAGCGGCTCTTATCTGGCCAGTCCTACTTATCGGATCAGGGTGACCGGGCTGGTTCCGCCGAATCCGCCGGCCGGCGCCGCCAGAATCACGAATCTGATGGCGCCCTCCCTGGATGCAACTTCTTCGTGGACGGTTGACAACAAGAGCCATGTGGGCGGGCAATGCAACCATGGAAGCATCGGAACGTTTAGCAACAGCTTTGACCCCAATACCAGGAACGCGCCCGACCTCGAGGATTTTGGACAACACTGGCTGGTCGCGAGCGAGTGCCAGTACGACGACAGTCTCTTTTACTGGAAGCATGCTCCCAGCGCGTTTCAGGATAGTACAAATTTTCTCTGGGACCTTTGGTTCTATATTCCAACCACCACCGCCGCAGCCACGGTGCAAGCCATCGAATTCGATCTGTTTCACGCCGTACGGTTCGACGACGGCGTTCGTGAATTCATGTTCGGTTCGCAATGCCACTATCGCAGCAATCAGTGGCAGCTCTGGCTTCCCAAGAACGGCGTTCTGGCCTGGGTCAACACCGGCCTTTCGCCCTGCCAGTTTTCCACCGGAGCCTGGCATCACATGACTTATTTTCTGCAGCGGGTGACCGCCAGCGGCTACCAGAAGGGCCGGGGCAGCGCTCAATCCCCCGGCGACACCAATACCCATTTGCGCTTCGGGACCCTCACCCTCGACGGCACCACGATGTATCTGGGAGCCGTGTCGAACTCCACGATTCCGTACCCGGCGTGGTCGCCGGTGCTGGGCGTGCAACATCAGCTGGACACGGCGGCCGCAGGCGTAACCATTGAACAGTATGTGAGCCGGGAAACGGTGACCGCGTGGTAAGGGAGCTCGGCGGCAACCGGCTTCTTGGATGGGGCCAGACACTCCTGTCCGACGTCTTTGAAGTTGCAAGTTGATTTTGATACTCAGCTCGCCAGACTGATTAACTCACTGCTAATAGGATCAAGACCAGGATGAAAAAGTAGGATCAAGATCAAGATCAAAATCAGGATCAAAATCAAAATCAAACGAGTCGGACAAGAGTGTCCGACCCACACAACACAACCCCCCACACAAACTCCAGACACGAAATTTCCCAGCTCTTCGAGCAGGCGTATGATTCTGTGGCTGGCCTCGCGGAAACCCCTTTTTCCGAGAATCATGTTCCGAGGCGAACAAGAGGTACGCATGCGGCGCCTTCTATCCGCACCCGCCGTGATGATCGTAAGCGTAAGCCTGCTGGCACAGACTTCTCCGTCGGGAGCGAAATCAGGGGTGCCTCTCAAGCCGACTTGTGCGGTCGCTGGTCGCGTCGTAACCGCTACCGATGGTAGTCCATTGAAATCAGCACGGGTCTTGCTGACGCCCGAGAGTTCAGATTCTGGAAAAAAACAGATGTTTGCAACCACTACCGATAGCGACGGGCGTTTCCGTCTCAAGGATGTTGTGCCCGGCCGCTACCGGTTTTTCGCTACTCGTCCGGGATTTGTGGACCAGCAATACCAGGCCACGGGAAACGACGACGGAGCAGTGCTGTCGCTGAAGCCCGGAGATAAGGTCGGCGATGTGCTGTTTCGGATGATCGTCTCCGGAGTGATTACCGGGCGCGTCACCAATGAAGACGGTGAGAGCGTGGTTCGAGTCGAGGTCATCGCTTTACGCAAGCCCGGCGAGGAGGAGATGGAAGAAGAAGGCCGCCTTGCTTTTTTCCGGAAGTCGGAACTCCGCGCCGTTTCTTCTGCGCAGACCGACGATCGCGGGCAATATCGAATTTTCGGACTCAAGCCAGGCGACTACTACATCGAGGCGACGGATTCATATGAACCCGACCGGAATACGCCGTCGGATGAGGGGTACATGGTGCACGAGTTTCTGGGCAGCGAATACGCATCGGTGTATTACCCCGGCGTGCCCCAAGCCAGTCAGGCGACATTGGTCTCTGTGAAGGCGGGCGACGAGGTGCAGGCCGATGTTTTCATGCAGCGAATCAAGACTGCGGAGATTGCCGGACACGTCATTGGCCGGAGCGGGCCCGCCAAAAATGTGCCGGTAATTTTGGTGCCGCGCGGGATCGAAGATTCTGGTTTTCCCCGCCAGGATACAACTGACGAAAAAGGCGCCTTCAAACTGAAAGGCATACCGCCCGGTAGCTATGTTATCGCGGTGTACAAAGGAGATGACGAGGGTGGCGGTTATGCGGCTGGCGGACAACAGAAACTCGAAGTGAGTGGCGAGAACATCGATTCCCTGATTATTGCCTTAGGCGCCGGCGCCAACTTTCCGGGCCGGGTGACGGCTGCCGGCGCGGACCTAACGGAGTTGGATCGGATCCGTATTTTCTTGTTTGGAATCGATGAAGATAGGTCATTCGGCGCGGGTGGGCAGGTCAAGAAAGACGGAACTTTCGAGCTCAAGTCAGTCAGCGATGGGGACTACGCCATCCTAGTCGAGGGACTTGAGAAAAACTGGTATGTCAAGTCGGTGCGGCTAGGGGCGGACGAACTCGTTGACAAGGGATTGCAACTGGAGGCCGGGGGTTCGGGTGGACGGCTGGAGGTGGTGGTTAGCTCAGCGAGCGCCCAACTCCAAGGTTCGGTGAGCCAACACGACAGCCCGGTCATCGGGGCTCACGTGCGGGTCGCACCCGAACCCGAGACGCCCTACAATCGATTCCGATCGCGCGTCGTGAAGACCGACCAGAGCGGCCATTTTACGGTCACAGGTTTGGCCCCCGGCACCTATCGCCTGCTTGCCATGTACAGGGCATCGCCTGGGGGCGATGTCCTCCGCTCCGATCCGAAGACCATCACGTTGTCCGAGCGCGACCATAAAACGGTGCAGTTGGCGATCCCTGAGCCTTCGGCCGAGTGAACCAGGGACGGACCACAAAGAGCACGAAGTATCACGCAGGTTTTAGTCTCGGTTTGCTTCATGACCTTCGTCCCTTTGTGGTTCGTGGCTGCAGACTGGCTTACTTTCGAGATCCCAGGCCGCAGTAAAAATCCCCACCCTCTTTCGCAACATACGCGAAAGGAGGGTGGGGCACCCTCACGTTTTCGAGACCCTCAAGTTTTCGAGACGCGGCGCGCGCGTCCTACTTGCTTTTCAATTCGATGACGATCACGTCCATTCCCTTGTCGCCCGTATTCTCCGGCAGGTGAGTGGTGGCCGCGTCGTATTGCGAGTCTCCTGCCTTCACATCAAAGGCCTGTGTCTTGCCATCGGGAAAGCTGAACTGCCCCTTGGCGTTGGTAAGGAACACCGCCACGGTTGCCGGATGGCTGTGCATCACCGACTTCTCGTGCGGGCCGTAGTGAACTTTCAGAATCCGTACCTGGTCGTTTTCACTTACAACCGAGTAGTGTTTGGGATCGGTCTTTACCGCATCCTGGGCTGAGAGCATGGGGACGAGACAGACGCACACCGCTAGCACACAAAGCGCGAGCCGCTTTCGCATGTGGAACTCCTTTTTTAGGGGAAAGTGATGAGAAGCGGCCCAACCCTACTCCGTGGGGTCAGCAATGTCAATCCGGTGTACGTTAATTGCGTGTCAGGAGATTTCAAACGGCGACTTACTTTGCGAACTCTGCGATCTTTCTTTGCGTCGTTTGCGGTAGAGGGTTTGAGCTCCCCGGAATCAGAAAAAGCTCGTAACCGCAAAGGACGCGAAAGAAAGGCGCGCCAAGGACGCAAAGAAAGTGTGAACCAGCAATCTTGGATTCGTTGAATGCTGCCTTGACATTTGAAATTCGCGGTCGCGCCAGAGCGGGGACGCCTGATTTCAGGGGCTTCCCGCAGGGTGGGCGGGACGCCCACCCGAAAGCCGGCGGGACCGGCGCTACCAGAACCCCTCTATTTTCGGGTACCTTCGTAACTCCCATCCCGGATTGAGCCGCGATATTCTACTCGCACCTTTCCCCCAAGGAAGACCTCTGGCGTCTTTCCATAAAGACTGCCTGTTCGTTGATTTTTCGGGGCTCAGGGAGCCATGGCCAACAAGATCGGACGTTTCGAGATACTCAACGAAATTACGCACTCCGAGATTGGCGCGGTCTATAAGGCCGCCGATGCGGAGAGCGGGCAGACGATCGCCCTGAAGACCATCCAGCTGAACCTGCTGGCCGAACAGGAACAGGCCGACACGCTGATGCAGTACATACTGCAGGAAGCGGCCGGCACCTCTCCGCTCAGCAGTCACAACATTGCGCAGCTTATCGGCGTCGAACAAATCGACACCCAGTGTTGCGCCGCCATGGAGTATGTACAGGGCAACAGCATCGCCACCATGCTGGCCCGCAAGGAAGGGTTCTCCATCTGGGACCTGCAGGACATCGTGCGCCAGACCTGCCAGGGGCTGGACCACGCGCACTCGCACAACGTCGTGCACTACAGCCTGGAGCCGGCCAAGATCATGGTCACGTGGGACGGCACCGTGAAGGTACTGAGCTTTGGCGTGTCCTGCATGGGAGCATTTACCTGCCAGGCTTCGGGCAAGGCGCCGGAGGTTCTGCACTACGTTTCGCCGGAGCAGCTGCGGGGAGATCCGGTGGATGGCCGTTCCAACATCTTCAGCCTGGGCGCGATCCTGTATGAGATGGCGACTGAGACCAAGGCCTTTCCCGGAGACGATGCGGACCAGGTGCGGCAGGCGATCGTAGAAACCACGCCCCCGGCCCCGATCAAGGTCAACCGCAAAATTCATCCCGTGCTGAGCGAAGTGATCATGAAGGCGCTGTCCAAGGCGGCGGAAGATCGCTATCAGAGCGGGCAGGAACTGGTCAACGATCTGGAGCGCTGCAAGGAAAGCGCTGCCAAGGCGGTAGCGAAAAAGCCTTCGCAACCTGCCCAGGGATTGAACGCAACGCCGCAAAAAACCGCCGCTCTAATCCCGGAGGAGTCCAAATCCGTCAGCGCCAAGGCGCGGCCTTCTTCTGCGCCGACGTCTACGCCAGCGCAGGCAGCCAAGGCAGAGGTTGCGTCGCCGGCTTCGGCCAAAGCAGCCGCTGCGGCGGCGGGATGGGAAAGTGCGGGCGCCGCTTCCACAGTCGAACCGGCGAAGCCGGCCAAAGCCGCGTCAGGCCCAGCGAGAGCAAACGGGCAGAGCGCTTTCCAGGAACGCGCCAGCGCCGTGGCCGAGACGGTCGAGCCTGCATCCGGGACACCTGCGTTTCAGGTTGATCCATCGATGGCGGAAGAGGCCAATAGGGCTGCGCGCGGCCCCAGCTTTTCTGAAATGACCGAGCTGCCGCCGCTGAAAGAAGTCTATATCGCCCCGCCTCCACTTCCGGCGGCGGACGAGACGGTACCCGAGCCGGTGGTGTCGTCACTTCGGCCGCAGCCCGAGAAACCCAAGGTGCAGCCGCGGGAAGTGGCGCGCAAGGCGGTAAAGGAAATCAAGAAGACCCCGCCCAAGCTGTTCCTGTATTCGATCGCGGGCGCAATAGCCGTGATTGTGCTGGTGGTGGGATTTATTGCATTCCGCATCCATTCCGAAAATTCCGAGGACGAAGGTTCAGTGGCAGCGCCGCCAGTTAGCGCGCCGGTGGCCGCCGGGAAGCCGGCGTGGACCCCGGCCCAGCCGCCCGTGACGGCCGCGGCACCGGCCCAGCCGGAACAAGTGACGGTGGGCCAGGAAGCGCCCGGGGTTTCGGTCGTTCCCAAGTACACCAGGAACAGGAAGAAGGCCAAAGCACAGCCGGTTGCTTCTGCTATCGTGATTCCCGGTCAACTCACCATCAACTCCACCCCGGAAGGCGCGGAAGTTCGCATTGACGGAAGAAGCGATCCCAGTTGGATCACTCCTTTCAATCTGGCCGGACTGTCGCCGGGGCCGCATAGCGTCACCGTCGCCCGAGCGGGATACGCACCCGAGAGCCGCAACATCGATGTAGCTTCCGGCAGCAAACTATTTCTCGTGATCCAGCTGGCGCAGATTACGGCCGCGGTTGCGGTCAGCAGCCAGCCTGCTGGAGCGCAGATTTTTATCGACGGCAAAGATACCGGACGCGTGACTCCAGCGCAGCTCTCCGTGGACAAGCCGGGCGCGCATACTCTCCTGGTGAGGAAGCAGGGGTTCCTGGAGCAAACCTCCAGCGCCAATCTGCAAGCCGGTCAGGTATTCCATTTCGCGCCCACGCTTAAGGCGCTGGGCTCGACCGATGAGATCAAGATCGGCGGACGATTCAAGAAACTGTTCGGCGGCGGAGACACCGCAGGCATGGGCGCGGTGAGCATCAAGACCCAGCCCAAAGGCGCGCAGGTAGCGGTCAACAACCGCATCGTGGACAAATTTTCTCCCGTGGACTTCTATCTCAATCCCGGCACCTACGTGATCGACATCACCATGTCGGGATTCAAGCCCGTCCATCGCGTGATCGACGTGGAGAAGAGCGGCAAGGTTGCGATCGACGAGAACCTTGACCGGCAGTGAGGGGCAGCACTTATCATTTAGCAATTACGCCATCGCCGCCGAACAACTTTTTACAGCGCACGAGCCAAGAGCCCTGATGACAAACTCAAAAGTCTGACAGGCACAAATGGGCACAATAAAAAAGGCCGCCATTTTCACGGCGGCCTTTTCTCCTTCAGGCCTCGGCTAAAAGCCAATCGCTAAGTGCCAAGTGCTGCTTCTAGTAGCCCCAGCCTCTGCCCCCGCGATAGTTCGATTCATATCCAGCCGCGTAGCCGCTGGTGTATTGCGAACGGTAGTAGTTCTTGTCGCCGAACGAACCGTTGTAGCCGTGCGTCCGGTCTCCGAACTCATTACGCGGATTCGGGTTGAAAGGCTTGTTCTGGGCCATGTCCCGGCGCGCCATGTAGCTGCCGTCCTGATAGCCGAAGTTGTAGCCGCCATTTCCGCCACGGCCGTATCCGCCACCGGGGTAACCGTAACCGCCGCTAGGGTAGCCATACCCGCCACTGGGGTAGCCATAGCCACCGCTGGGGTAGCCGTATCCGCCACCGGGATAACCATAGCCGCCGCTGGGATAGCCCCGAGGATAGCGGTTGTAAATCTGGCCGCCGTAGTAGCCGTCATTACGACGGTGGTCGCGTTCCCAGCGGTCGTGATCGCGGTCATGATCGCGGTCGCGCCCCCAGCTGCCCCAGTTGTTATGATCATGATCGCGGTCACGATCGCGGTCACGATCGCGATCATGGTGACGATCACGATCGCCATGATCGTCCCAGCGGTCATGCTTGTCCCTATACTGATCGTGGTCGCGGGCCAATGCGAGACCGCTGAACATCAAGGTCATCGCGACTGCCAGGGCTGCCATTTTCATGCTGCGCATAGTTCCTCCCACCCGGCACCATCGTTCGCAGGGCTTGATTGCAATCAGGCCTGCCCTCGAAACGACTCCTGGGACCGGTTTGCTAAAAGTTCGGATGCCGACCTAAATCAAATCGGCTGTACCATGGAGCATATTTTTTTGAACCTTAAGCGAACCTTAAATCTAAGCTGTGCAATCACTTGGGAGTGATAGACTGAGCACGATTGAGGGCGAAGGAGAGGCGATTATCTATGCCAATTGAGCGGGTGGGAGTGATCGGCGCCGGCACCATGGGCAACGGTATTGCCCACGTTTTCGCGCGCAGCGGATACCGCGTCACGCTGTGCGATGTGGAGCAGAAATTCCTGGATCGCGGCCTCGAAACCATCGGCAAGAACCTCGACCGTGAGCTGGCCAAGGGCAAGATCACGGCGGCCGACAAAGTGGCGGCGTTGAAGCGGATTGTGTCCGTGCTCGACCGCGCCGAACTTGCGCCCTGCGATTTCGTGATCGAAGCGGCCACGGAAAAATTCGAAATCAAGGCGGAAATTTTCCGTGACCTCGACCAGATTTGCCGTCCGGAAGTAATTCTGGCTTCGAATACTTCTTCCATTTCGATCACTCGCCTGGCGGCCGTGACCCGGCGTCCGGCCAAAATTATTGGAATGCATTTTTTCAATCCGGTGCCGGTGATGAAACTGGCGGAAGTGATTCGCGGGCTGGCCACCTCACAGGAAACTTTTGCCACGGTACGCGATCTGGCACTGCAGCTCGACAAGACGCCCATCGAAGTCAATGATGCGCCCGGATTTGTTTCGAACCGCGTGCTCATGCCGCTGCTGAATGAAGCCATGTATGCGGTGATGGAAGGTGTGGCCACCGCGGAAGCGGTCGATGAAGTGTTCAAACTGGGCATGGCGCATCCCATGGGCCCCCTGACCCTGGCGGATTTCATCGGCCTCGACGTCTGTCTCGATATCATGCGCGTGCTGCAGGACGGACTGGGCGATCCCAAGTACCGTCCCTGTCCGCTGCTGATCAAGATGGTGGATGCCGGCTGGCTGGGAAAGAAAAGCGGAAGAGGCTTCTACAAATATTAGATGGGGATGTGTGGCGCGGGCGCCCTCGCCCGCGAGACTGTGATGAAAGTCAACGGCCGCGGGCGAGGGCGCCCGCGCCACACGAAGATCGGTAATAGTGAAGATGACGGACAAGGGTGATCGCGGCGTCTATATTCTCGGCGTCGTACTCGGAGTGTGTGCTGGATTTCTCGATGTAAAGGTCGGTGACCTGCTGCTGACCGCGCTCTTCGTGCTGGCGGCCACCATGCTGTTGGGCGCGCTTCGTCCTAAGCAGCCGTGGCGATGGACGCTGACCGTGGCTGTCTTTGTGCCGCTCGTCCAGCTTGCCGCCTTTGCGCTGTTGACCGAGAAACCCTATCGCGCTCAGATCTACGAGTCGTTCCTGGGTTTTCTGACTGGAATTGCCGGGGCATATGGCGGAGCGACGGCCCGGAGAGGGATGGCGACATTGTTCGATCAGTAGGGCAGAGGTCAGTTGGTTGGAATTCAGATATCAGATATCAGTTCTCGGTTCTCAGTTTAGTGAGTCGGTTGTTGCCTCATCCCATTAGTTACTCGCGTTTCCACAGGCGTCGCGAGTATTCTTCGGAGATGGGAGTTTCGGTTTCGGTGCTGGCCAGCGGCAGCCGGGGAAACAGCACAATCGTTTCCACTTCGCGCACCAGAATTCTGGTGGATGCGGGAATTTCCTGCCGCGAGACGGTCAAGCGCATGCGGGCGCAGGGCGAGGACCCGCAGACTCTTTCCGCCATCCTGATTACTCACGAGCACTCCGACCACGTGTACGGGCTGGCGGTGCTGGCGAGAAAGTTCCATGTGCCGGTATTCATGACCGGCGCTACTCACCAGGCGTGGGCACGGTCGCTGCGCGACGAGGCGGGTGAGCAGCCGCAGTTGGCGCGCCTGGAGATTTTCTCCGCTGGTCGCGGCTTTCAGGTCGGCGACATTTCGATCACTCCGTTTACCATCCCTCACGATGCCGCCGATCCCGTGGGAGTGACATTGCGCGGCGACGGCATCAAGGTCGGGATCGCGACTGACCTGGGATACATGCCGCCCAACGTGTGCGACCAGTTGCGCGGTTGCGATGTGCTGGTCATCGAATCCAACCACGATCTGGAGATGTTGCGGGGCGGCCCCTATCCTTGGTCGGTCAAGCAACGGGTAGGAAGCCCAACGGGACACCTGTCGAATGACAAACTCGCGAAATTCTTATGCACCGAATATGATGGAAACGCATCATACATAGTGCTGGCGCATCTATCTGAGCTCAACAACCATCCCGAGCTCGCACGAGTGACAGCGGAAAAGGCCTTAGGCCGACGCCGGACATTGCTGCACAACCGGGTGATGCTGGCACAACAATCGCTACCGATGGAAGCGATTCAGCTGTAGTCTCGTATGAGTGAGTGCGTTGATCCTATTGTGGGAAAAATTCTGGCGGGCTGGCGCTACGACATCTCCGGCCTGGCGCCGGAGATGCGCGAAGACTACGAAGACCACTTTGACGGCTGTGCCCACTGCCGTTACCGCCAGCGCCTTCACCGCAATATCGACCTCGCCCTGATTGGTCTGGCATCGGTTTCGGCTGCGGTCTTCCTCATGGCCTTTGGCGTGATCCTCCATCTCAATCCCCGGCACGCCTTCTGGCTGGAACTGGCCGCGCTGGTAGGATTCGCTCTTTCCGCTTTGATTTGGCTGGGTGTTGCCGTGGCGACGCCTGCGCCCATGGCGGTAGTCGATGCGGCCAAGCTGGGAGCACGCCGCGTGCATGATCGCCTGCCGGCGGAAATCCGCGAACGCCTGCCGGAAGAATTCCGCCTGAAAATTACCGGCTCCTGATGAAGGGTCGGACACTCCTGTCCGACGCTTTTGACTTTCGCTTTGCTTTTTTGTATTTAGCGAGCTCAAGTCAAAGGAGTCGGACAGGAGCGTCCGACCCACACACGCGTGTTCGGCGGTTAAGAATCTCCTGCTCCATTTCACCCTCTATGCGATAGGCTGAATACATGTCCATCACCGGTCCTGACGACCTCGCCGGCATGCGTGCCGCGGGCGCCATTGTGCGCCGCATGCTGGAAGCCATGAAGCGGGCGGTGCGTCCCGGCATCACTACTGCTGAACTTGATGAAGTGGGCGCCGCGGTCATGCGGGAGCAGGGCGCGCAATCCGCTCCGCAGCTGGTCTATAAGTTTCCCGGAGTGAATTGCATCAGCCTGAACGACGAAGCGGTGCATGGTATTCCCGGAGAGCGCAAGGTCGAAGCCGGAGACCTGGTCAAGCTCGACGTCACCATCGAGAAAGATGGTTTCATGGCCGACGCCGCCGAGACCGTTGCGGTGGGCGAGGTTTCCGCGGAGAGCCGGCTCCTGATTGCGTGTGCCGAGCGGGCCTTCACCAAAGCCATGCTGGTGGCTCGCGCCGGATTCCGGGTATTCGAGATTGGTCGCGTGGTCGAACGCGAAGTGCGGCGTTGCGGTTTCTCCGTAATTCGCGATCTGGGTGGTCACGGCATTGGCCGCACCATCCACGAAGAACCCCGGGTGCCCAACTACGCCGATCCCGAAGCCAGCCAGATTCTAACCGAAGGCCTGGTGATCACGGTTGAGCCGATTATTGCCGCTGGGTCTGGACGCGCTTTTGTTGCCGCCGATGGTTGGACCGTACGCACCGCCGACCGCAGAGCTTCGGCACACTTCGAGCACACCCTGATGATCACCAAGGGCGAACCTATTCTGTTGACCGCGGCTTAAGAATTTTCCAAAGACCAGTTCTCTGTTCTCGGTGACCTAGTTCTCAGAACTTGGGTTGCCGGGGTCCGTGTTTACGGCCGATTGCTACAATCCCAGCTGTGTCCCTTTCGTTTCAGATCGATGCTACTTCGGGCCGGGCTCGCACCGGGCGGCTGACCACGCCCCACGGCGTAATCGAGACGCCGGTATTCATGCCGGTGGGGACCGTAGCCTCGGTCAAAGGCGTTTCGCAGGACATCCTGGAAGAGCTGGGCGTGCAAATTCTTTTGGGCAATACCTACCATCTTTATTTGCGGCCGGGAGTGGAGCAGGTACGGCAGCTGGGCGGCCTGCATCGTTTCATGGCCTGGCCGCGCGCGATTCTCACCGACTCGGGCGGCTTTCAGGTTTTCAGCCTGAATGAACTGCGCAAGGTGAACGAAGAAGGAGTGACATTTCGCTCGCACCTGGACGGCTCATCGCATTTCTTCAGCCCGGAAAGCGCCATGGAGGCCCAGATCGGGCTGGGCGCCGACATCATCATGGCGTTCGACGAATGCACTGAATATCCGGCGGATGGGGCGCGGGCGCGGCAGTCGATGGAATTGACGTTGCGCTGGGCAGCCCGCAGCAAGAAGTATTTTGAGCAGCATAGACACGAAGTTCCATGGAGTGAAGACCACGTAGGCCCAGGTGTCCCCACCTGGGCGGGCGAGCGCAAGCTCGCCGGGTTTGGCGGCAAAGAAATTCCCGGACAAGGAATTGCCGGCCAAAACCTTGCCGAGTTGCGCTCGGCTGGGCAGGTGAGGGGACCTGCCCCTACGCGGGTCGAGGCGACGCAGGCGCTTTTTGGGATCGTGCAGGGTGGCATGGATGCTGCTCTGCGCCGAGAATCGGCTGAGCGCACCATCGAGATTGGCTTTCCCGGCTACGCCATCGGGGGCTTAAGCGTGGGCGAGCCGCGCGCTCTCACTCGCGAGATCGTGGAGACCACGCTTGAGCATCTTCCTTCGGACCAGCCGCGCTACCTGATGGGGGTGGGCACGCCGGAGGAGATTGTCGAATATGCCAATCTGGGAATCGACATGATGGACTGCGTCTTGCCTACCCGGGCGGCGCGCCACGGGTTGTTGTTTACTTCCCAGGGCAGGATTTCCATCAAACAGGCCAGATTCGCGGCCGATCAGGGCCCGCTGGACCCGGATTGCGGCTGCCGGGTGTGCCGGCGCTACTCCCGGGCCTATCTCAGGCATCTTTATGCGGCCAACGAGGTTTTGGCCCAGGTCCTGAATACTGTGCATAACCTGAGCTTCTACCTTGACACCATGCGGTCGGTGCGTCATTCTATTGCGCTTGGGAACAGGGCCCAACTTCTTTCTGGGGATCGGTCCGGAGTAAAACCATGAGTCCGGCATCTCCAGGGCATGCCTGAAGTAAAAGAATCTCCGGCCTGAGGAAGTGAGAAATCCTGCTGTAAAATGCACAGGGCCAGGACGCGCCAGGGGGCGAAGTCCTGATCTATTGGGGTGGAACGAGTCGCGGCATGAGCATCGCAAACTTACTGGCGCTACAAACCATTGGATCAGGGGGCTGGCTGGGGTTTGCTCCACTGATCTTCATCTTTGCCATCTTTTATTTTCTCCTGATCATGCCGCAGCAGCGCCGCCAGAAAAAGTGGCAGCAGATGCTGAACGATCTGAAGACAGGGGACAAGGTGGTCACCAGCGGAGGCCTGCGCGGGACCGTCATCGCGCTGCGCGACGACTACATTCAACTGCGTGTCCCGCCGGACAATTTACGCATCGAAGTGACCCGGGCCTCGGTGGCATCGGTAATGGCCCCGGAGGACAAAAACAATAAGGCGGCATAAGTCGTAATGACACCGTCTCGGCGGCGGTAGGGCATTCGGCCTGTATCGCCGAGGGCGGGACGCCCTCGGGACAGCCGGCAGGATGCCGGCGCTACAAGAAACCGGCGCTACAAGAAAATCGTCAGGCCATGAATAAGACTCTAGGTTGGAAGCTCGGACTCAGCATCGGCATCCTGCTGCTGTTCCTGTTTGGTATCTTCGGAATTCCGAAGGACTTCTCGGGCAGCGGGCTGCTGGCGGCGATCACGCAACGCATTCATCTGGGGCTCGATCTCAAGGGTGGCACCCACCTGATTCTGCAGGTGCAGGTCAATGACGCGGTGAACGGCGATTCAGACCGCGCGGTGGAGCGGCTCAAGGAAGACCTGCGCACCCACAAGATTAACTACACCGAGATCAGCAAGCCGGACCCGGTCGGCCGTCCCGACCAGATCGTGCTCAAGGGCGTGCCCCCGGAGAACACCTCGGATTTACGCTCGGTAGTGAGCGAACGGCTGCCCGAATATGATCTCAATTCGGGCGCGGAAAATACATGGACATTTTCCATGAAGCCGCAGGCCATGGCCGAGCTCAAGAACCGCGCTGTAGCGTTGGCGATCGAGACCATCCGCAACCGCATCGACCAGTTGGGCGTCACCGAACCTGTCATTCAGGAGCACGGTCTGGGCCAGTACCAGATACTGGTTCAGCTCCCGGGAGTGGACGATCCCGGCCGGGTGAAGGAAATCATGCAGTCCACCGCCATGCTGGAAATCAAGCAGGTGCTGGGCGGGCCCTATTCCAGCGAGCAGGACGCTTTGCAGCAGCATAACGGCGTGCTGCCTCCGGATTCGATGTTGCTGCGCGGAACCAGTATCGGTGGCCGGACCGGCGAGGATGTCGGCGAGCAGTATTATCTGCTGACGCGCAGTTCGGCGGTGGCCGGGGCGGACTTGCGCTCGGGCGGGGCCACGGTAGGCCGCGACAGCAATACCAATTCACCTGACGTTGGTTTCGTTCTGACCAATGAGGGCGGAAGGAAGTTCGCCGCCTTCACCGGTTCGCACGTCGGCGACAAGCTGGCGGTGGTGCTGGACAACCGGGTGCGGGAAGTGGCCACCATCAACGAGCAGATCCGCGATCAGGGACGCATCAGCGGCGGCGGAATGACTGAGCAGAACGCCAAGGACCTAGCCCTGGTGCTGAATTCAGGCGCGCTGCCGGCCGGCATCAAGTATCTGGAAGAGCGCACGGTGGGGCCGTCGCTGGGATCGGATTCGATCCGGGCAGGAGTCCGGGCCGCGATCATAGGCATGATCGCCGTGCTGGTCTTCATGCTGGTGTACTATCGCGGCGCGGGCCTGAACGCCGACCTGGCGCTGATTCTGAACCTGATCATTCTGCTGGGTTTCATGGGATACTTTGGGGCCACTCTGACCCTGCCGGGAATTGCCGGTGTCATTCTGACGGTGGGCATGGGCGTGGACTCGAATGTCCTGATTTTTGAGCGCATCCGGGAGGAACTGCGGAACGGGAAGACCCCGCCCTCGGCGGTGGAGCAGGGCTTTGCGCATGCCTGGATCACGATCGTCGATACCCACGTCACCACCATCGTTTCGGCCGCCATCCTGTTCATGTTTGGCACCGGCCCGGTCAAGGGATTCGCGGTGACTTTAACCTTTGGTTTGCTGGCCAACCTGTTTACGGCGGTGTTTGTCTCGCGCATGATTTTTGACTGGCTTTTGAGCCGTCACCAGCGCGGAGAGGCGTTAAGTATCTGAGTTTAAGCTGGCGCGAGTAACCGGGTTGCTTTTGCGTCCTTTGCGGTTTCTTTTGCGCACTCTGCGGTAAGAGCTTTTGACCGCAAAGGTCGCCAAGGAACCGCAAAGAACGCAAAGGAAGGCGACAAATCGAGTAGGTGGAGAGAGGTCTGAAGAAAGCGTGGAATTTTTTCGAAATCCAAACATAGACTTTCTGGGCAAGAAGTGGTATTTTCTCGCCTTTTCGCTGGTGTTCAGTGTGGCGGGCGTATTTTCCATGCTGTTCTGGCATGGGGTGCCGCTGGGCGTGGACTTCCGGGGCGGTACCCTGGTCTATGTGAAGTTTTCCCACCCGCCCAATGACAACGCCATCCACGAGGCATTGCGAAAGGTGGGGTTGACGCAGGCCAAGATACAGCGCCTGGGCGTGGTCACGAACAACGAAGTGCTGATCGACCTCGACGTGCGGGAAACCAGCGAGAAGGCGCTCGATCAGGGCAAAGTCCAGATCATCAATGCGCTGGAGACCAATGCTCCGGCGGGCAAGCTGGACCTGAACAACAGCAGTTCTTTGACAATCGCCAATTATTTGCTGGAAAAGGACCCGCTGCGAGCCGGCACCGATGCCAGCCAGCGGTACGCCGCGGCGGCCAAGGCCATCGTTGACTATCGCGACAAGACCCGGGGCGGAGTTCTGAGCTCATTCGATGAGCTGAAGACCGCGACCGACCCCGCGGTGGTCGCGGCCCTGCAGGACGGGTTCTTCCTTTCCGATTTCGGGGTTTACCAGGTCGAGATCGTCGGGCCGCAGGTGGGCGCGCAGCTGAAAGGTCAGGCCATGCGGGCGGTGGCGTTTTCGCTGCTCGGGATGCTGGTCTATCTGGCCTTCCGCTTCGAGTGGATTTACGGCGTGGCCGCGGTAATCACCGTGTTTCACGACACGCTGATCACTGTGGGCGCTTTCTCCCTGGCCAACAAGGAAATCTCGCTGACCGTGATCGCGGCCATTCTGACCCTGATTGGTTATTCGAATAATGACACCATCGTCATCTTTGACCGCATCAGAGAGAACCTGAAGTTGATGCGGCGGGAGAAGTTGTCAGAAATCGTAAACCGGAGTATTAATCAAACCCTGAGCCGGACGATCCTGACCGCGGGGTTGACGTTTTTGACGGTGTTGGCGCTGTACCTGTTCGGGGGAGAGGTGCTGCACGGCTTCTCTTTCGCCCTGGTGATTGGAATTCTGATCGGAACTTATTCCTCGATCGCGATTGCCGCGCCGATTCTGGTGGCCTACCAGGACTGGCGGTCAAGCCGGGGAAAGCCGGTGGCGGTCATGGCCGGCAAGAGCAAGGCGGCGCCCAGCAAGGGTCGCGTGGCGAGCGGCCAGTAGATCGGGTTTCAACGGCAAGCCCGATATACGGGATTTGGGCGTGGTTTCAACAGTTTGAGTCAAACGGCGTGGTTCGCAGAGTATTCGTTGGGGTTTGGGAGCAAAGCACGAGCAAGTGGTGTCTAAACATACGTAGGGTCTTGCAGGAGAATCCTCATGTTTGAAGATAGCCTCATTGAATCGGGCGGCAGGCTCAAGACAAAGCGCGGGGTTACGACCTTTCTGTCATTTGCTTTGCAGATCGCACTGGTCGGAGTGCTGGTATTGATCCCGCTGCTGTTTACCGAAGCACTGCCCAAAACCCAGCTGATGACGTTCCTGGTGGCCCCGCCACCCCCGCCGCCGCCCCCACCGCCACCCGCCGCTCAGCAGATCAAGGTGGTAAAGCAAATCCAGACTGACATCATTAACGGGCAACTGCGGACCCCCACCAAGATCCCGGAAAAAGTCCAGATGATCAAGGAAGAAGAGGCGCCGCCGCCAGTCTCGACCATGGCGGGCGTGGTGGGCGGTGTCCCAGGCGCGGCTGGCGGACAAATGGGCGGAGTGATCGGCGGTATTATCAACTCGACCCCAATTGCCGTGCCCAAGGTGGCCACTCCGCAGCGGGTTCGGGTTTCGCAGGGCGTGACCCAGGGCCTGCTGATTCGTAAAATTCAGCCCACGTATCCACCCCTGGCGCGGCAGGCACGCATCCAAGGTGCAGTGCTGCTGCAGGCTGAAATCAGCAAGGACGGCACGATTCAGAATCTACGCCTGATCAGCGGCCACCCCATGCTGGCTCCCTCCGCCATTGAGGCGGTGAAGCAGTGGAAGTACAAGCCATACATTCTGAACGGCGAACCGGTGGAAGTGGAAACGCAGATTACAGTTAACTTTACTCTGGCCGGGGGTTAGACTCCGGTCGGCCAAGCCGCAAGGCAGTTTCGCAGGATGAAATAGTTTTGCAATCTGACCAGCTCTGAGGAGGAACGCGACTCATGTTCGTAGCCAATCTAGCAGCACTCGCATTTACACATATGTCCACCATGGCGGCCTGGTTTTTCCAGGAGCAGGCGGCCGTGGGCTGGGACCCGATTTCGCTGTGGCACCAGATGGGAATTCCAGCGAAGGCAGTGGTCATCATTCTGTTCGTCATGTCGGGCTGGTCAATCGGAGTCATGATTGATCGCGCCATGGCCTTCAGCGCCGCGCGCAAACAGTCGCGTGCGTTTGCTCCGGCCGTGGCCGGCGCCCTGCGCGATGGCAAGATCGAAGAAGCCATCAAAGTCGCCGAGCGCAACAAGAAGAGCCACCTGGCCAAGGTTGTCACCTCGGGCCTGATGGAATTCCGCGCTCACCAGGAAAGCGGAGAAATTCCGGGCGAAACCATCGAAGCTTCCAAGCGCGCTCTGGAGCGCACCGAAGCCATCGTTCACGCCGAGCTGAAGCGCGGCCTGGGCGGACTGGCAACCATCGGATCGACAGCCCCGTTCGTGGGACTGCTGGGCACGGTGGTCGGCATCATCAACGCGTTCAAAGGTATTCAGTCCGAGAAGGCCACCGGTCTGGCAGCCGTAGCCGGCGGTATTTCGGAAGCGCTGGTGACCACCGCGATCGGTTTGTTCGTCGCCATCCCGGCCGTCATGATGTTCAACTATCTGACCGGACGCGTGGAAGCCTTCGACGTGGAAATGGACAACTCGTCGAGCGAACTGATCGATTATTTCCTGAAGCGGCGGGGAATGCGCCGCAGCTAAGCACTGGTCCCGACTGCATACCTCAGAGTGGCTGACCTGGCGCCGGGCAAAACCCGGCGCCAGGTTTAAGGGCTTGAGGTTGAGGGCGTGAGGTTCAAGAAACCGGGGCGCTGAGCATCATCCTCAGCTCGGGCGATGCAAGTGAGCGCCCAGGAGAGAGTTTTATGGCATTAAACAAACGGAACGAAGGAGTCAAGGTCAACTCCAACATCAACGTGACCCCGATGGTGGACGTGATGCTGGTGTTGCTGATCATCTTCATGGTGATCACGCCCATGTTGCAACACGGTGTAAGCGTTGACATGGCCAAGGTCAACAATCCGGAGTCGATGCCCGACGCCGACAAAGAAGACGCCCTGCTGGTGTCGGTGATGCGCGACGGGACGGTTTACTTCGGGACGGACAAACTTCCGGCTGACCAGCTGACCGGCAAGGTAAAGGACCGCCTAGCCAATCGAGTGGACAAGCGGGTCTTCGTCAAGGCCGACGCGCGGGCCCGGTTCGGGTCGGTGGTTGAGGTCGTGGACAATGTGCGGGCAGCGGGCGTGGACCAGCTTGGTCTGCTGACCGAACAGCGCAAGACGACAGCCGCACCTGCCCCGCCAGCGGCACCAGCCGCGGCTCCGGGCGGCGGACAATAGCCGGGAGATTGTAGCCAGACATTCGCAGCGAGAGATTCGAGGAGAATTGTTATGGGAATGGCAATGGGATCGGGCGGCGGTCAGAGCGCGGACATGAACGTTACGCCGCTGATTGACGTGCTGCTGGTGCTGATCATCATCTTCATGGTGATCACGCCGTTAACCCCCAAGGGACTGGACGCGCTGGTGCCCCAACCGCCACCGCCGAATGCCCCCAAGAACACTACTCCGGACCGCACCATCGTGGTGCAGTTGATTGACCGGGGAGCGGGCCAGCCGCCCGCGTTGAAGATCAACCAGGAGGAAACCACCTGGGACAATCTGCAGGGCCGCCTGACTGACATCTTCAAGACGCGCGCGGAAAAGGTGATGTTCGTCAAGGGCGACGACGCCGTTCCGTTTGCCGATGTGGCCAACGTGATCGACATCGCGCACGCCTCGGGCGTCGATAAGGTGGGCCTGATTACGGCCAAGATCGAAGCCGGCGGTTAGTCCTGTAAATTTCTGGTACACCGTGGTGGGGCGGACGCGGGTCCGCCCAGTGGTCTCAACCGCACACATCTGGCACCTGCGCGTGCGGGTCGTCCGTTGGCACAAGCACAGGCCTGACGATTTCTGGCAAGGGAGACTTACAGCGCAATGAAAACAAGCATACGAATGCTGGCGATGGCAGCGCTCGGTTTGGCGTTGCTGGCCACCACGGGTTGCAGCAAGCTGAGAGCGCGCGACCAGCTCAACAAAGGCGTGCAGTCCTACAAAAACGCCAAGTATGAAGAGGCCATCAACCACTTTCAGCAGGCGGTGTCGCTCGATCCGACCTTGCTGAACGCGCGCCTCTACCTGGCCACCGCGTTTGCCCAGCAATATATTCCCGGCGTGGACGCGGAAGACAACAATCGCATGGGACAGAACGCGATTGACCAGTACGAGGCGGTGCTGGAGCGCGATCCCAAGAACATCAACAGCGTCAAGGGTATCGCCTACCTCTACCTGCAGATGAAGAAGTTTGAGGATGCCAAGACGTACTACCGCAAGGCCATTGCCCTCGATCCCAATGATCCGGAACCGTACTATTCGGTGGCGGTCATCGACTGGACGCAGAGTTACCAGCCCCGCATGGAAGAGCGCGCCAAGGCAGGACTCAAGCCGGACGAATGGATCATGAAGGACAAGGCCAACAAGAAGGTCTGCGAAGACCTGCGGGCGAAGAGCTCGGCCGTGATTGAAGATGGAATTGCGGAGCTGGAAAAGGCACTACAGTTGCGTCCTGATTACGACGACGCCATGGCTTATCTGAACCTGCTGTACCGCGAGCGGGGAGACTTGCAGTGCGATGATCCGGCGGCCCACGCGGCGGATTTGAAGACTGCCGACGAATGGGTGGACAAGACCATGGCCACCAAGAAAGCCAAGGCCGAGAAACAGCCCGGCAATCAGGGCATCACTATGCCCAGCAAGTAGGAATGCCGAACACTTAATTAGCCGGCAAGAGCCTCTTCTGCATAAGAAGAGGCTTTTGTATTTAGAAAGCAGTCGTCAGTGTTCAGTTGTCGGTTGTCAGTTCAATCATGTTCAAGAAGATTCTCATCGCTAATCGGGGAGAGATCGCGGTGCGAGTCATTCGCTCCTGCCGCGAATTGGGAATTCTCTCCGCGGCGGTCTACTCCGATGTGGATCGCGCCGGATTGCATGTCTTGAGCGCCGACGAGGCCTACTCCATTGGCGCCGCTGCCGCGGCCGAGTCTTACCTCAACATTGACAAAATCCTCATGGTCGCAAAACGTTGCGGCGCCGACGCGATTCATCCCGGCTACGGTTTTCTTTCGGAGAATGCGAAGTTTGCCCAGGCCTGTGCCAATGCGGGCATAAAGTTCATCGGGCCAACTGCGGCCTCCATCGAAATGATGGGATCCAAGACCAGGGCCCGCCAGGAGATGGAAAAGGCCGGCGTCCCGTTCGTGCCTGGAACTTCCCACGGACTAGAGTCCGTCCAGCAGGCCCGGGAAGTGGCGGCGAAAATCGGCTACCCAGTGATGCTAAAAGCGGCGGCGGGCGGTGGCGGCAAAGGAATGCGACTGGTGGGTTCGGCGCAAGAGCTGCAATCCGCTCTGAAAGCGGCGCAGAGCGAGGCGCAGCGGGCTTTCGGAGACGGCGAAGTCTATCTGGAGAAAGCCATCCTCAACCCCCGGCACATCGAGATGCAGGTGCTGGCGGACGAACACGGCAACACGGTCTATCTGGGTGAACGCGAGTGCTCCATCCAGCGCCGTCACCAGAAAGTGATGGAGGAAGCGCCCTCGCCGTTGGTGGATGCGGAATTGCGCCGGCGCATGGGCGAGGTCGCGGTCCGCGTCGCACAGGCTGCCCACTACCACAATGCCGGCACTGTCGAGTTTCTGGTCGACCCGACCCTCGAAAAGAACTTCTATTTCCTGGAAATGAATACGCGCCTGCAAGTCGAGCATACGGTGACGGAACTGGTGACGGGACTGGACCTGGTGGAGTTGCAGATTCGAATCGCGGCGGGAGAGAAGCTTCCGTTCAGGCAGGAAGATATTCTCATCCGGGGGCACGCCATCGAGTGCCGCATCTACGCCGAAGATGCCGACAACAATTTTTTCCCCAGTCCGGGCAAGATCGAGACGCTGATGACTCCGGCCGGGCCGGGAATCCGCCTGGACAGCGGAGTGTATGCCGGCTGGACCGTGCCCATCGATTACGATCCGCTGCTGGCCAAGTTGATTGGTTACGGACAGGACCGGCAGCAGGCGATTGCCCGGCTGACCCGGGCCCTGCCGGAATATTTCGTGGGTGGAATCAAGACCAACCTCGGTCTATTCCGGCGGATCCTGGAGGATGGAGACTTTCAGTCGGGCAAGATCGACACCGGTTATCTGGATCGCCTGCTGGCGGCGAAGGTGGGCAGGGAGGATATGGGAGTTGAGAAAAGCGTCGCGGCAATAGCCGCAGCGGTTTTCAGCGTGCTGGATTCGACCGCAAATCAGACAGCGACGAAACCAGGGGCCGCCGCCGAATCAAGCTGGAAAAGAACGGCCCGCACCGAAGGACTCACGTAGCGTAAAACCAGCTGGAGGACGGGCGTCCTCGCCCGTCATTGCCGATGCCATTTGACCGCGGTTTGGGACGTTCGTCCTCCAATTATTCGAAAGTTCGACCATGATTTACGACGTCACCATCGATGGAACAACCTTCCGCCTGGATCTGAATCTGGACCGCGCCACCGGGCGCTGGCGCTGCCTTGTGGACGGACGCGAGGTCGAACTGGACGCGGTGCTGCCGCAGCCTGATGTGCTTTCCATCCTGATCGAAGGGAAGGCCTGGCAGATCAGGCGTGAGCGCCTCGCCTCCAGCCTGCAAATATGGGTTGGCGATCAGTCATACGCTGCTGAGGTGAGTGATCCCCGATCGCTGCGCAATCGCAAAGCACGTGGCGACGCCGGCAAAGGGCCGCGGCACCTGGTGGCGCCCATGCCCGGGAAGGTGGTCCGGTTCCTGGTTGAAGAAAATGCGGCGGTGGAAGCCGGACAGGGCGTGGTGGTGGTCGAAGCCATGAAGATGCAGAACGAAATCAAGTCGCCGAAAAGAGGGATTGTGCTGAAGTTGTCGGTGAGCGAAGGCGCGGCCGTGAATGCCGGCGATGTGCTGGCGATTGTGGAGTAGAAAGCTGCCGGGGTCTTCCGCGAGCCACGTAGTGGCAGGTGCCCAACCTGCCCGGCCGGGCAACGCCCGGCAAGGTTCTTTCGGCCCGCCACATCTGGACAGCTGCTGGTTGTCGTCACGGCAGTCAGGGACGGGCGGGACGCCCGTTCTCCATCGTTTCGCGGGCGAGTCGCCCGCGGCCACACAAACACGAACCACTAACTACTGGGCGGTGCCGTTGCCGTCCAGGACTTTTTGTGCGTAGTAGTTCTCTACCTTCGCCTGGTCGCGAAGGACCTCGTAATACGCCGCTTTGAGCAGTTGCTCACGACGGTCGCGGAGTTGGGTGCGGATGGCTTGCTGCACCCGAGGGTCGGCCAACTCGCGTTGTCCCGCTGGCTCCTTCGAAATCAGCTTCACGATCTGAAATCCCATGACCTGCTTGTTCATGGGGTTGGCCAGGGTGATCAGGCCGCTGTACTGGCCGGGTTTCAGCTTGGCCACGGCGTCGCGAGTGCCGGGGTCGGTATTGTGCAGAGAGGACTCAGGTGCAAAACCCAGATCGCCTCCGCTGCTCGAAGTCTCCGTATCCTCCGAGTAGTTCATGGCCAGGGTGCCGAAGTCGTCGCCGCTGTCCAGCCGGTTCATGATCATCTGGATTTTCTTGCGGGCATCGGCTTCGTTCTGCGCCTTATCATTCTTCAGGTTGTGCACTTGGGGGTTGGGCGTGGCGGTCACCAGGATGCGGGCCAGGTGATACTGAGGTTCAATCAGGTTAAATTCCGCTTTGTGCGCGTTGTAGTAGTTCGTGATGTCCTGGTCGGAGACGTTGATCTTGGAGGTGATTTCCTTGTTGAGGACTTTGTCCACGGTGAGGGAACGGCGCAGATCGCGCTTGAAGTCGTCCACCGTGATTTTCTTTTCCTTCAGGCGGGCGTCGAACTGCTCCTTGGTATAGGGAGACTTGATTTCGTTCAGCTTGGCGTCCACTTCTTCGTCGGTGGCCAGGAGTCCCAGCTTCTCCGCCCGGCGCATGAGGATTTCGTTGTCGATCAGCTCTTTCAGAATGCTGAGGCGCAAGCTGGTGGCCTGCTCGCCGACCGGCACCTGATCGGAGCCGGCAGTCTGGTTCTGATAGTACTTTTCCACGTCGGTCCGGTAGATCTTGCGGCCATCGACAGTGGCGGCCACATCGTCGCCGGGGCGTTTGGAGGTGCAGCCGGCGGAAAAAATCAGGAGGCTAACGGCGAACAGTGCAACCAGGCTGTGACGCAAGAGATCGTGTATTTTCAAATCAGGTCCTCCGCATTGCCAGTGGATACCGGGCCCGGTCCAACCCGTGGTGAGTTTCAGGATTATTTGCTCCCCGGCTGCGCTGCGCCGGCGGGGGCCGCGGCAGGATGCACCGGCGGCGTCTGGCCCGCTTGTACCAGGGCGCGGTCCAGGATGGCGCGAAGGTCATCGATGGGAAGCGCTCCATCGACCTTTTCGCCGTTGATAAACATGGTCGGGGTAGCTTCCACGCCCAGATCTTCGCCCTCGTGGACGGAAGCTTTTATCCGGTTGTCCTGTTGCGCTTTGAGACAGGCCTGGAGTTTGCCCGCATCCAGGTTGTGCTTCTGTCCTTGCGCCATGGCGATGCGATCGAGGGCGGCAAACTGGCCATCGTGACTCTTCTCGGAATTCACTTCTTTCTGGTTGGCATGCATGTAATCGGCGAAATCCCAATAGGCGTCGGGGTTCTGCGCCGCCAGGCAATTGGCGTTCACCGCGGCATGGGTGGCCCAGGGATGGATCTCGGCCAGCGGGAAATCCTTGTAGATGAACACCACCCGGTCGCCGTATTCCTTCAACAGCGTCGGGAACAGGGTCTGGTGCATGCGCGAACAGAACGGGCACTCGAAGTCGTCATAGTTCACCGCCACCACCTTGGCCTGGCTGTTGCCGCGGGTGGGGCGTCCGTTGACGTCGATCTTCTTCATGATCTCGGCAAAGGGGTCCTTACTGAGATCCAGCTTGGTCATGCGCAACAGCGTCTTTCCATCCTTGGCCAGAAGAAAATCATAGGTCTTCTTCTTGTCGCCGCCATCGAAGGTGATGGTCAAAGCGTCGTAACCCGTAAACTCGCTGGGCTTGGTGGGGCCGAGAACCACTTTTACGTTGGGTGGAATGGTGTAGAAAATCCGCACCTGTTGCTCGATCCGCCGGGACACCTCGGGAGGCGCCGACTGGGCGGAGCAGCCCAGACAAATGAGTAGAAGCACAAGTGTGGCACGCCGCAGAAACGTCACTAGAAACCGCCTGTACATTGAAGATTAACCACGATTATCTCACAGGGAGAAGAAGGTCGACCGCGGAATGGCATGGTTTGGCGGTGGTTCACTTTGAGGTCCCGACCCTCAGTTCGGAGTCATCCCGAGTGAGCCTGCCTCTTCGCTGGCGAAGAGGCGGGAGAGTCGAAGACCCCTCCCGCCTCCCATCCGCCCGGGCTTGGCGGGTACGTATGTAACTGTGCGCCGCCACGTGGTCTTGGGTAGTAGGGGTCCTTCGACTTCGTAACTGCTTCGCTTTCGCGACAGTTACTGCGCTCAGGATGACTCCGAAACTGTCTTTTGGCTGGTGAAGTCAGCGCCCACGGGTCAAAAGTTCGGCGGCCAGTAGTGTGTTCATGGAGCCGGAGCGGAAGCCTTCGAGGTCCAGGGTGACAAACTTGAATCCCAACGCTTTGAAGATGCGGGTGAATTCGGCGGCCATCTCCGGGCTCAGGGCGCGCGTCATCTCCTCGCGCGCGATCTCGATGCGCACGATGTCTCCATGATGACGGACCCGTACCTGGCGGAATCCGAGGGCGTGAAGGGCGTCTTCACCCTGTTCGACCACGCTCAGGGCCTCGCGCGTGACCTCGCGTCCGTACTCGATGCGAGACGATAGGCAGGCCGAAGCCGGCTTGTCCCATATGCGCAGGCCGGCGGCACGCGCGAGTTCGCGGATATCCTGTTTGGTGAGCCCAGCCTGGCGCAGGGGCGCGGCCACCCTGTGCTGCTCGGCAGCCTTTTGCCCGGGACGAAAGTCGCCCTGGTCGTCGAGGTTTACTCCGTAAGCGATGGCATCGAAGCCGCGCCGGCTGCGAAATTCTTCCATGGTCGTGAACAGCTCATCCTTGCAATGAAAGCAGCGGGAAGCGTCATTGCGGGCGTATTCCGGACGATCGAGTTCGCCGGTCACAATAATCTCAAGCGGGATGCCCTGCTCCCCGGCGAAAGCGGTCGCGTCCGCCAGTTGAGTGCGAGCCAGGCTGGGCGAGTCGGCGATGACGGCCAGCATGTTGCTGCCTAACGCCTGGTGCGCCGCCCAGGCGAGAAAGGCGGAGTCCACGCCACCAGAGTAGGCGACCAGGGTTCGCCCCAGGCTGCGGAGATGCTCGTCCAGCAGGGCCTGTTTGGAGGCGAGATTGGGTGCGACCGGCACAGGGATATCTTACGACGGTTGCGCGGTTAGCGCGAATGGGGCGGTCATGCTTGCCTTATACTTTCGCGTGGCATGACGCCTTCATCTACGCATCGTCTCGCTTATATCGACTGGATGCGCGGGCTGGCTTGCGTATTGATGTTTCAGACTCACTGTTACGACTCCTGGCTGAATCCCGAAGCCCGCAAGACGACATTCTTCATGTGGTCTCAACTGGGCGGAACCTTGCCGGCGCCGCTCTTTCTTTTCCTGGCAGGAATCTCGTTCGCGCTGGTGACCGACAAGCTGCGCCAGAAAGGTGTGGCGCCGAATGCAATCGCGCAGAAAACCATCCGGCGCGGCGCGGAAATTCTGGCCCTGGGGCTGCTGTTCCGCCTGCAGGAGTACGTTATTGCCTGGGGATGGGCCCCGTGGAGCGACCTGCTGCGGGTGGACATCCTGAATACCATCGGCATTTCCATGATGCTGATGGGGAGCGTGTGCTGGATTGTGCTGAAACTGGGTCCGGCGACCCGCATCCGGCAGATTCTCGGAGTGACGGCCGGCGGTGTGGCCCTGCTGATTTCTCTGCTGACCCCGCTGCTCTGGACCACGTGGCGCCCGCGCTGGCTGCCCTGGCCCATCGAGTCGTACATTGACGGCGTGCACAACCTGGGGCAGCCGCAGTCGTGGCTTTTCCCCATCTTCCCGTGGACGGCGTTCGCCTTCGCCGGCCTGGCGATCGGGTTTCTCTTGCTGAGTGATTGGGCGCGCCGGCGCGAAGCTGCAGTGTTTGCGATGGCGGGCGTGGGCGGCGTGGCTCTGATCTACCTGGCGCGATGGCTGGATGCGCGACCCGAGCGGCTGTATGCCGTTTATGACTTCTGGCATACCAGTCCAAATTTCTTTCTGATTCGTGTGGGTCTGCTGCTGGCGATCCTGACGGCGACTTACGCGTGGTGCCGGTGGGGCGCGGGCCAGTGGGGGTTCAGTCCGCTGATTCAACTGGGGCAAACTTCTCTGCTGGTCTATTGGGTGCACATTGAATTCGTGTACGGGCGGCTCTCGATTGTGCCCAAACATGCGGCCGGAATCCGGACGGCGTCGGTTGGCCTGTTGGCGATTTTTTTGGCCATGCTGGCGCTGTCGATCCTGCGTACCCGCCGGAAAGCACGCAACTGGACGAAGACGCAATGGAGGACGGGCGTCCCCGCCCGTCAGCTGTGAGGCCAGTGTGCGGAGACGGATGACTTTGCACGAGCGAGGACGCTCGCGCCTACATTAACGCTCGCGCCTACATTAACAATACCTGGCGGATGGCATTTTCCACCAGCTTCAGCGCAATGGCCCAGCGCTGGCGGGCTTGCGCTTCGTCGTCTCCGTAACCGAAGAGATAGAGCGTGATGTAGAAGCCCTCGCAGGTTTCGCCGCCGACGTGGTAAAAGCAGCGCCGGACGAGCAATTCGGCCGCCGCGGGAATTTCTGGGACGCGCTTCAGGAGTTGCGTAATCCGTTTCGCGAATTGCTCATGTTCCGCAAAGGAACAGCGCGAGGCCTCCTGCGAGAACAGTATGTCCACGTAGGAGCCGAATTTGTACGCGGCCCCGAAGATCTCCT
>Ga0207657_10000961_pt1 | contig 30509 bp, 35 predicted proteins | sample KBSC33metaG_FD_184316 | JGI IMG/M metagenome (GOLD analysis project Ga0207657, IMG submission 184316) | Corn rhizosphere microbial communities from Kellogg Biological Station, Michigan, USA - KBS C3-3 metaG (SPAdes) (version 2) | ecosystem: Host-associated > Plants > Roots > Rhizosphere > Soil ...
CTTCGGCGCGGGCGGCTTCTCGCCCTGCACGTGGTCGACGAGGTGCGGCTGCACCCACCGGCCCTTGTTCGCGATCGCCGCGTACACCGACGCGAGCTGAATCGCCGTCACCGACACGCCCTGCCCGATCGGCACGTTGCCGATCGTCGAGCCTGACCAGTACGACGGCAGCAGGCCGGCGCTCTCGCCGGGGAAGTCGATGCCCGTGCGCTCGCCGAAGCCGAAGCGCTTCATCCACTTCTTCAGGCGCGCCTCGCCGAGAAGCGTGCGCGCGATCGTCACGGTGCCCACGTTCGACGAGCGCTGGAGGATCTGCGACACGGTCATCGTCTCCGTCCCGCGTTGCTCGGCGTCGTGGATGCGCCGGTCGGCAACCTGGATCGAGTACGGGAGCGTAAAGCGCGTCTGTGGCGTGACGAGCTTCTCGGACAGCGCGCCCGCGATCGTCACGACCTTGAACACCGAGCCGGGCTCGAAGACGTCGGTGACTGCGTGGTTCGTCTGCAGGCCCTTCGTCGCGGACGCGTTCGCGTCGTGCGTCGGCGCCTCGGCCATCGCGAGAATGCGGCCGCTCGTCGGCTCGAGCACGATCGCAGTCGCGTGCTTCGCGCCCCACTGCGAGATCGTCTGGCGCAGAACCTGCTCCGCGTTCGCCTGAATCGTGTGGTCGAGCGTGAGAAACACCGCCTTGCCCGGCTTCGCGGCGACCGTGTGCGCGATGCTGATCGCGCGCCCGAACGGGTCCTGGACGATCGTCTGCTCACCGGGACGGCCCGTGAGCTCGCTGTTCAGCTGCAGCTCGAGACCCGACAGGCCGTTGTTGTCGATGCCGGCGAAGCCGAGGACGGGCGCCCCGACCGTGCGCTGCGGATACGTCCGCCGCTCCTCGCCGTAGAAGTGGAACCCGACGAGCTTTCGGTCCGCAAGCCGCGCGGCCTTGACGGGATCCGCCTTGCGCGCGACGTACGAGAAGTGCGTCGGCTTGACGGTGATCGCGCGATAGACGTCGTTTGCCTTCAGCCCCAGGATGTTCGCGGCGATGCGAGCGGAGCGCACGGGGTTTCTCACCTCGTGCGGGTCGACGTACACCGTCGTCGCCTGCTCGCCGAGGGCGAGCGGCGCTCCGACCGCGTCGAAGATCGTCCCGCGCGCTGCGGGAATGACGACCGGCGCTTTCGTCTGCACCTGCCCGATCTTCGAGAGCGAGGCCGCGCGCACGGTCGAGATCCACGCCGCGCGCGCGAGTAGCGCGCCGAACGCCAGGAGGATGCACAGAAGGAGCAGGCGGATCCGCGAGTTGACGACCCGCGTCATGCGCCTCTCCTACTTTCCGCCGAGATCCAGGTAGCTCGTGTCCGCCGCGGGCGCGGGAACGAGCCCGAGCCGGCGCGCGGTGCGCTCGATCAAGAGCGACGAGCCGGCGCTCGAGACCTCCGACGAGAGCGTCTGGTTCTGCGCCTGGAGCTCGAGCTGCTGCTTGTTCAGGTTCCCCACGTTCATGTTGACGCGGAGCACCGCGACGTTCAGCGCGACGACGCCGGCGAGCAGGACGGCGAACGCCGAGATCCAGAAGATGCCGCCACTGACGCGGAGACCCTGCGCACGGCGGCGCGGACGCGCACGTGGACGAGCCTCAGCGCGCGACCGCGGACGGCGGACGGGCGGTGCTGCGACATCGGTCGCGAACCAGTCGACCGCGGCCATTACTCCTCCGCCCCGGTCTTGATCGCGGCGCGCATGCGCGCGGACGCGGCGCGCGGGTTCGCGGCGACCTCGGCCTCGCTCGGCTTCACCGGGCGGCGCTCGATCGCGCGCACCTCGGGCTCATGCCCGCACACGCACACCGGGAAGTCCGGCGGGCACGTGCAGCCGCGCTCCTTCTCGCGCAAGAACTGCTTGACGATGCGGTCCTCGAGCGAGTGGAACGAGATCACCGCGAGACGGCCACCGGGGCGCAGCATCTCGAGCGCTGCGGGGAGCGCAGCCTCGAGCGACCCGAGCTCGTCGTTGACGGCGATCCGAAGCGCCTGGAAGACGCGCTTCGCCGGATGCCCCTCGCCGAAGCGGGCAGGCGCCGGGATCGACGCCTTGATCGTGTCCACGAGCTCGCCCGTGCGCTCGAATGGCTCGTCCTTGCGGCGGCGGACGATCGCGCGTGTGATCTGCTTCGTGTAGCGCTCCTCGCCGTACTTGCGGAAGATGGTCATGAGCTCGCGCTCCGGCCACTCGTTCACGATCTCGCGGGCGGTCAGGTCCTGCGTCGTGTCCATACGCATGTCGAGCGGCGCGTCGACCGAGTACGAGAAGCCGCGTTCCGGCCGGTCGAGCTGCATCGACGAGACGCCGAGGTCGAGCAGGATCGCGTCAGCACGCACGCCGTTGTCTGCGAGCTGCTCGAGCACGACGCCGAAATCGCCGCGCAAGAGCCGTGCCTGCACGCCGGCGCGCTTCTCGAAGCGGTCGAAGTACGTCCGTGCCGTCGGGTCGCGGTCGATCGCAATCAGCTTGCCCCGGCCGTGGAGGTCGGCGGCGAGCAGGGTCGCATGACCGCCGGCGCCGAAGGTGGCGTCGACGACGGTCTGCCCCGGCTGCACGGCGAGGCTCTCGCGAACCTCGGTCGCAAGGACGGGGACGTGATCAGTCGCGCTTGGCTGCAAGACGTTCGGCAACATCTTCTGCGCTCCCTTCGACTTCGGCGAGCTCGCGACGCCAGGCGGCGCGATCCCAGATTTCGAGGTGGTCGTGCACACCGGCGACGACGACGTCGCGGCCGAGCTTTGCGTGCTCGAGCAGCGCGCTCGGCAGGCCGACGCGGCCCTGCTTGTCGAGCTCGGCCTCGGCGGCGCCGGAGAAGAAGAAGCGCTGCATCCGGCGGCCCTCCTGGCTCAGCGGGTCGAGCGTGGCGAGCCGGGTCTCGACGAGGCGGTCCCAGTCGGCGCGCGTGTAGGCGAAGAGGCAGCCGTCCATCCCGCGCGTCACGACGATTCCCTCCCCGAACCGGTGCCGGAAACGGGCCGGCAGCGTGAGCCGGTTCTTGTCGTCGAGGGTGTGGTCGAATTCGCCGAGGAGCATCGCGGGGTGGGGCCAATATCCTCCACTTGGCCCCACGATAAACCACTATTCCCCACTTGTCCACCCCGGAAGGGTGATCTACGGCGGCGCGGACGCGCGAGCCGCCCGGGCGAGGGCGACGAGGTCGGCGAGCGCTGCGTGGCCCTCGGCGCGGTCGCGGTCGCGGAGCGCGGCGTGCAAGGCCCGCCCGGCCGTGTCCACGTGGACCGTGACGAGCCGGAGCCGCCGCTGGAGCGGCCCCTCGACGAGGCGCAGGCTCTGCGCTTTCTCGAGCGGCACCCAGACGGTGACCCGCCGGATGCGCCCGGTCATCGTCACGACGGCCGCGTCGGTCCTGCCCCACCCGAGGAAGCGGTAGCGCAGCGGGCTCTTCCAGGCGACGCGGCGCGGCGCCCGGCGCTCCGGCTGCGGCGCGCCCGGGACGAGATGCTCGAGCAGCTCGAACGCGAGCGCACGGCTGCCGACCGGCAGGAGCGCGCGCAGCTGCCCGCGGGTCGCCTCCCCCTCTCCCTTCCGCTTCTGCCGTCCGGCGAGATCGACCTCGAGCCGGCACCAGCCGAGCCGCCGCCAGAGGAAGGGCTCGACGAGGCGAACGGCCTGGACGCGCCCGGGCCGGATCGTCTCAGCGTTCAGCGCCACGAGCCCGGAGCGCAGGCGAAGGCCGTCGGGCGCGGCTGCCACCGTCAGCTTGTACTCCTGGTTGAAGCGCCGCCACACGAGCGTGGCGACCGCGATCAGCTCGGCTGCACCGCCGCCGACGATCCCGGCTGCAGCCGCCGGCGCAAGCAGCGCAGTGACGACGAGCGCGACGAAGACGAGCTCGACGAGGATCCCGACATCGCTGACGACGATCGATGCGATGAGCTGCAGGGTCGGCACCGTCGTCAGGACACGCTCCTCGATCGGCTCCGGCTCGTGCGGCGCCGTCTCGCCGGTGGTCGCGAGACGGAGCAGCCGTGCGCGGAGCGGCTCGGCCTCCTGCTGTGGCAGATACGCGAGCCGTGCGGTGCCTCCGCTCGCTCCGCCGAGGCGCAGGCGGAGCTCCGCGACGCGGAAGATGCGCGCGAGGCCGGGCTGCACGATGTCGATCGCCTGCACCTGCGCGAGGGGGAAGCGCAACGACTGCCGGCGGATGAGCCCCGTCTCGATGCGCAGGTCGTCGCCTTCGATGCGCCAGCGCGTGACGAACCAGTTGACGAAGCCGAGCGCCGCGAGCGCGGCGACGACGCCGAGCTGGATATAGGAGTCGCGGAAGCTCCCGCCGCCGCGCAGAACGATCGGGACGAGGACGAAGAAGATCGCAATCGCAGCACGGCCGGCGCGCACGACCGGCGACACCGGATGGAGACGGCGCCAGCCGTCGCTGTCCGTCACAGCCCTGCGGCCTGCGCCTCTCCGAGCTCGGCGAGCCGGTCGCGGACGCGCGAGGCCTCGTCGACGGCGAGACCGGGGATGCGCGCGTCACTCGCTGCTGCAGCCGTGTGCATGCGCACCGTCGCGAGGCCGAACGCCCGCTCGAGCGGCCCGGCCGTCACGTCGATGAACTGCATCCGTCCGTACGGGATGACGGACATGCGAAAGAAGAGGACGCCGCGGCGAACGATCAGGTCCTCCTCGCGCTCGGCATATCCCCACGAGCGCACGCGCCGCCCGGCGACGACCTCGCCCGCCGCGCCGAGCGCGAGCGCAGCAGCGGCGACGATCGCCGCGATGGCGACGCTCCGCGACACGAGCAGCGCGAAGAGGCCGGCCGAGAGCAGAAGCGCGACGACCCCCACTTCGAGCCGGCGCAGGGTGAGCAGGCGAGGCGAGGGCGCTCGCCACGCCGTGTCCGGTTCGAGCATTGCGCACGGAGTATTGCCGCAGTAGGCTCGCGAACGCGGCAACGGTCTGCGGCTTCGGTTCTCGAACGGAGGAGCCCCCATGACCACGCAGACCCGCCGCATCACCGAGCAGCCGCTCAACCTCGTGCTCCGGCCCGACTCGCCCGCCGAGGCAGCGTTCAAGAGCGCCGTGCTCGCGCCCGGCTTCGAGCCCGCCCCCGGCCTCGCGCTCGAGTACCTCGGCGGCCGGACGCTCGCACGTCTCGCCTACCGCCTCGTCTACCTCGGGCGCTGGCAGGCAGCCGAGCGGCGCGACCTCGACCGCGCGCTCGCGGGCGCGATGGTCGACCCGGGGCTGAACGAGATCCTCGCGCAGTACTTCCCGGACGCGCCCGTGACAGCGACCGTCAAAGCGTCGAGCGTGCACCGTGGAGCCCTGCCTCGCCGGGCCGACAAGCAGTTCGTCGAGGCGCTCGTGTCGCAGATCGCCGACGCAGGCGACGACGGTGCCACGATCTGCGTGCTCCTCCCGCGCGGCGCCGTTCTCGTCGAGCGCGAGGACGTGACGTCGGAGAACGGGCTCGGCGGCTTCCACGGCTCGGTCCACCTCCGTGGCACGACGGTCTACTACGCGGTGGCGGTGTATTCCGAAGGCTCGAACGGAATCGTCGCGTTCGACGCTCCGTGGAAGAACGTGTGCGCGACGCTCTACCACGAGCTGCAGGAGGTGCGCACCGACCCCGACGTCGAGGACGCGATTCGCGCCGGGCGTGCACCCGCGGCGACGCGCATGCTCGGCTGGTACTCGCCGCACGGTGGCGAGATCGGCGACATCCCGATCGCGGAGTCGCACGGTGACATCCATCTCGCGATGAAAGAGGTGCCGCTCGCAGCCGGCGGCACGGCGCCGGTTCAGCTGATGTGGTCGAACCGCGTCGGCGGGCCGGAGGCGCCGCCGAGCAACTGACCGTCATACGCGCCGCGGCCGCACAGCACCGCGGCGCCGCAGCGCGCACCGAGCGCGACCGCTTCGTCGAGCGCGAGCCCGTCCGCGAGCCCGAACGTCAAGCCGGCGGCAAAGCAGTCGCCGCAGCCGTACGCATCCTGGATCGGTCCCGGCAGCGGCGCTGCGCGGAACGGGCCGCCGGGGCGGATCCAGCCGCCGAGCCCACCCGACGTCGTGACGACGATGCGCGGCGGCGGCTCGAGGCCGCCGGGCTCGAAGCGCTCCGACGGGTCCTCGCCGCTGCCGACGAGGACGTCGATCTCCTCGGCGGCGCGCTGCAGCGTCGCGAGCTCGCGCGCCGTTGCGACAAGGACGGGCGAGCGTCGTGCGCGGCGGAGCGCGGCGGCATCGCCGCTCACGAAGTAGACGGCGTCGCAGCGCGCGAGCTCTTCCCACGGCAGCGACGCATCCTCGCCCGACGGTCGCTGCTTGCGTCCGAGCACGGTGATCGTGCGCTCGCCGTTCTCGTCGACGTACGTGTACGCGCGGCGCTGCGGCTCACCCGCGGCCGCGGCGTGCACGGTGACGCCGCGCGCTGCGAGCTCGTCGCGTGCCTTCCGGCCGAGCTCGTCGTCGCCGAGCGACGTGAAGAGCTGGGCCGAGCCGTTGAGATTCGCGAGCTGCACGGCGGCGACGGCGCCGCCGCCGGCAGCCTCGTCCCACGTCTCCAGGGCGTGGACGATCTCCCCGGCGGCGGGCACATGGTCGACCCGGACGAACTCGACCCACTCCACGTGCCCGACGACCGCGACGTTCACGGCTCACATTGTCGGGTCGGAGTACGTTTCATGAAGCAGTGATCCCGCCCTTCGAGACCTTCTACGAAGCCCACCGCGACGAAGTCTTCCGGTTCCTCGGCCGGCGGCTCGGCCGGGAGCGCGCCGAGGACGCCTTCCAGGAGACGTTCCTCCGCGCGCTGCGAGCCTATCCGCGACTCGAGCACGGCGACCACCTGCGGGCGTGGGTCTTCACGATCGCAAGCCGGATCGTCGTCGACGAGGCCCGCCGCGCGAGGCCCCAGGGCGAGCTGCCGGAGCTCTCGGTCGAGGACGGCCTGCCGGCGTTCGAGGATCTCGCGCCGCTCACCGGCGACCTGCCGCCGAAGGAGCGCGCGGCCGTCGTGCTGCGCTACGGCTACGACCTGGGTTACGACGAGATCGGTGCGGCGCTCGGCTCGACCGAGCAGGCGGCACGGCAAGCGGCATCGTCCGGCGTCCGCCGGCTGCGAAAGGAGCAACAGTGACGATCTCCCCCTCTCTCGACGAGCGCTTCCGCGCGGCTGCGGCCGCGGAGGATCTGCTCGACGTCGCCTTCGACGTGTTCGACGACACGCCGATCGGGCCGCTGCTCGTCGGCGTCACCGATCGCGGCGTCTGCCGGATCAGCTTCGACGCCGAGCCGGAGCATCACCTCGACGCGCTCGCGCGCCAGTTCGGCCCACGCGTGCTGCGCTCGTCGAAGCCGGTCGAGCGCGTGCACCGCGAGCTCGACGAGTACTTCGCCGGGCGGCGCCGGCACTTCGACGTCGAGGCCGACACGCGGTTCCTGCCGGAGTACAACCGGCTCGTGCTCGGCGAGCTCGCGCGGGTCGAGTACGGCACGACGACGACATACGGGACGCTCGCCGCGCAGGCCGGCAACCCGCGGGCGGCGCGCGCAGTCGGCACGGTGATGAACCGCAACCCGATCCCGATCATCCTCCCGTGCCATCGCGTGATCGGCGCTTCCGGAAACCTCACGGGCTACGCGGGCGGGCTCGACCTCAAGGAGCGGCTGCTCCGGCTCGAGGGCGCGCTGCTCTAGCGCTTCAGGGACGGACGCCGTAGCGCACGGCGAGCACGAGCAGCACGCCCGCGGCGGCGAGCGCGGCCCCACCGAGGAGCTGGCCGAAGCGCCGCGCGAACGGGGTCGTCGCGCCGAGGAAGAGAGCGGCTCCCGCGATCGCGGCGAGGGCGCCCGCGATCTCCTCGACCCGGAGCGTGTCTTGCGCGTTGAAGTGGATTGCCAGGAGGTGCATGGCGGCGATCTTACTGCGGGCGGAGGCCGGCGAGCGCGAACTCGAGGTAGCGGCGCCAGTCGTCGGGCGGCGCCGAGCGGGCGACGCCGAGGAGGATGACCGGCAGGTCGTCGACCGTCACGTCTTTCCGCACCTCGCCCTCGCGCTGGGCCCGCCGCAGAAGCTTCGCGACGATCGTCCGCACCTCCTGGCGGCCTTGCTGGAGCTCGGGACGGGCGAACACCTCGCCGTCGACGGAGTCGCAGAAGCCGCGGTCGGCCATGTGCACGGCCGCGGCACTGACCATGAATTCGCGAAGGCTCGCCGCGTTGCGGGCGAGCTCCGTGATCTCGCGGACGCGGTCCTCGAGGATCGCGGCGAGCAGGTCGTCCTTCGTCGGGAAACGGCGGAAGATCGTTGCGACGCCGACGCCGGCGCGCTCGGCCACCTCCGCGACGCCGGCCTCGAGGCCGTGCTCGGCGAAGACGGCGCGCGCGGCCTCGAGAACGAGGCCGCGGTTGCGCTCGGCGTCGGCGCGCAGCGTCGTCATGCGGTGACCGGAACGATCTCCTCGGCTTCTTGGATCTGCGCGACATCCCGCTTGCGGATCAGCAGCAGGAGCACGACGATCGCGGCCGCCATCCAGATCGCGCCGATGAAGAAGGCGAGGTGGTAGCCGCTCACGAGCGCTGCGTCGTGCCCGAGTGCCGCCTCCCTGTGACTCGTCCGCGACGCGGCGAGCGTCGAGAGGATCGCGAGGCCGAGTGCGCCGCCGATCTGCTGCGAGGTGTTGAAGAGCCCGGACGCGAGCCCGGCGTCCTCCGACGGCACGTTCGTCGTCGCGAGCAGCGTCACCGGCACGAACACGAGGCCCAGGCCGATCGACGTGACGACGACGGCCGGGAAGAGCTGGCCGAAGTACGTGCCCGTGAGCGAGAGCTGCGTGTAGAGCAGCATCCCGATGGTGGCGATCGAAAGACCGGTGATCGTCACGGCTCGCACGCCGATGCGCTTGATGAACGACTGTGCGAGCCCGGCGCCGATCACGATCCCGAACGTGAACGGCAGGAACGCGAGGCCCGCCCTGATCGGGCTGTAGCCGCGCAGCTGCTGCACGTAGAGGGACGCGAAGAAGAAGCTCGCGAAGAGCCCCGATGCGACGAGCAGCATCGCGATGTTCGAGGCGGTGAGCGAGCGCGTACGGAAGATGTCGAGCTTGATCAGTGGCGCCTTCGAGCGCAGCTCGATCACGACGAACGACACGAGCAATGCGATGGCCGCGAGGAAGAGACCGATCGTCTTGCCCGATCCCCAGCCGTACGAGCTGGCCTTGACGATCGCATAGACGAGTACGAGCAGGCCGCTCGTCACGGTGACCGCGCCGGCGACGTCGCTCGTCTCGGGCTTCTCCTCGCCCACCTCGTTCGTGATCATGCGCAGCGCGAGCAGACCGGCGGCGATGCCGATCGGCAGGTTGATGAAGAAGACCCAGCGCCACGAGAGCGTCTCGGTGAGCACACCGCCGAGCAGCAGGCCCGCGGCGCCGCCTCCCGCCGCGATCGCGCTCCAGACTCCGAGTGCCTTCGTGCGCTCGGCGCCGTCCGAGAACGTGCGCGTGACGATCGCGAGCGCAGCCGGCGAGACGAGTGCCGCACCGAGACCCTGCAGGGCGCGGCCACCGACGAGCATGCCGGACGAGGTCGCGACGCCGTTCACGAGCGACGCGCCGGTGAAGATGACGAGCCCTGCGATGAAGAGCCGCTGCGTGCCGAAGAGGTCGGCTGCGCGGCCTCCGAGCAGGAGGAACCCGCCGAAGACGAGGGTGTACGCGTTGACGATCCACTGCAGGCCCGTCGGCGAGAAGTGGAGGGCGTGCTCGATCGTCGGGAGCGAGACGTTGACGATCGTCGCGTCGAGAATGACCATGAACTGCGCGACGCAGACGAGGCCGAGCACGGCCCAGCGGTTCGGTGCGGAAAGACTCATCGAGCGGGTTCCTCCATCGGATCGGGTTGGCTGACCCAACCGTAGCCGAAAGCGGACTGCCCACTCCGCTTAGTCCCGCCCGCGGCTCCTCAGGCTTGCGACGGCCGCAACGTGTAGCCCACTCCCCAGACGTTGACGACCCAGCCGTGGAGGCCCGCTCCTTCGAGCTTGCAGCGCACCCGCGAGGCGTGCGACTCGAGCGTGCGCGTCGGCGCGAAGCCCGGATATCCCCAGACGTCGCGGAGCAGGTGCTCGCGCGTGAAGACCCGGTCGGGATCGGCCGCGAGCTTGACGAGTAGCGCGTACTCCTTCTGCGAGAACGCGACCTCCTGCTCCCGAACGAGCACGCGGCGGGCTGCGCGGTTGATGACGAGCTCGCCCAGTTCGACGAGCTGGTCGCGCGGCGGGCAGCGCCGCAGGACGGCGCGGATGCGCGCGACGAGCTCCTCATACACGAACGGCCGGGCCAGATAGTCGTCGCAGCGTTCGAGCGCGCGCACCTTCGCCTGCGGATCGCCCCCGCCGAGCACGATCACCGGGCAATCCGGCACGCGGCACCAGTCGAGCGCGTCAGGATCGCCGAGAAGGAACACGTCGGGATCCGTCGCGCGCGGCAGCTTCTCCGTCGACTCGAAGGCGAGCACGTCGAAGCCGTCGCTCCGCAGCTGCCGCTCGAGGAAGTCACGGATCGCCGGCTCCGGCTCGGCGAGCACGAGTGCAGTCATGCCGGCGACCGTAGTCACACGCGCGCGCCTGCGCCAGATGTCTTTTTGCGCGAAAGTGTGACTTTGCGCCAGGCCGCCACGCCGAGAATCGCGGCACGAGACTTGACACGTCGGGCCGGCCCGCCGACGATCTCCACTCGTGCGCCTCGGCAGTGAACGTCTCGTCGGCAAGACAGGAAGCCGCGCGCTTCTTGTCGGTTTCGTGGTGCTCGTGGTGCTTGCGGCGCTCGTGGTACTCCGGGTCGCCGACGCCCTGTCCGGGTGAAGCAAACGAAGGAAGCACGTGACGGTTCTGTCTGCGTGGCGCTAGCCGACGATCGGCTGCCTGTCCTCGGCCCGCCGACCGGTCCCCGAACGACGATCGCCCCCGCCGCGTCGGTTGGTCGCGCCCAGGATGCGAGCCGCGAGGCCGCCGAGCTCGACCTGGCGCCGCTCCTGCGACGCGCGGCGGTCGACGCCAGATCGGCGCTCGAGTTGGCCGTCGACCGGCGGCGCCTCGACGTCGCTCGGCTCTGTCGGTAGCGACTCCAATGCTGCGGGCTCTTTCGCCTGGGTCGACGCACGCAGATCGGTGAGAGCAGACTCGAGATCAGCGGCGATGCGATCGAGCTGCAGCGCAAGGACAGCGATTGTTTGCGAAGCTTCCTTGGCGCGGGACAGGGCCTTTTCTTGGCGTTCGTCCACCACCGGATCATCGACCTCCGTGAAAGCTCGCGCAACTCAGACCGAGTCTCGACGCGCAGGAAGGTGATGCGACATGGCCGAACCGAGCCCCAAGCCGAAGCCCTGGCAGTGGCTGCGCCGCTACCGGATCTGGGAAGCGAACCGCAAGGACTTCCTCTATCCGGAGAACTCCCTCGAGCCCGAGCTCAGGGACGACGAGGCGAAGCACAACGACACGGTGCGCAGGCGACCTGACGACGAGAGCTGACAAGCTCCAGCCCATGGAGATCGTGCAGCTCGGCCCAGGCGACAACGACAAGGTGCGCGCCGCAGGTCATCTCTTCGACGCGCCGCCGGTCGACGACGCCGTCGAGCGCTTCCTCACGGACGACCGCCACCATCTCTTCGTCGCGTACAAGGACGACCTCCCCGTCGGCTTCGTCTCCGGCGTCGAGCTGACGCACCCGGACAAGGGCACCGAGATGCTGCTCTACGAGCTCGCGGTCGACGAGGAGCACCGGCGGCAGGGCATCGGCGGCGCACTCGTCCGGCGCCTCGCCGCGCACGCGCGCGACCGCGACTGCTACGGCATGTTCGTGCTGACCGACGACGACAACGCCGCCGCGCTCGCGACCTACGGCACCGACGGCGCCGCCCGCGAGGACGGGATCGTCATCTTCACGTGGGAACCGCCCGCACCGGCGGCGAGCGCCGACTGACGCGCCGTCAGAGCCGCCCGGACCGCACGACGCCCCAGAAGAGCCACATCCCGAGCACCGTCGAGAGGATGAAGCCGATGACGGAGACGAGGTTCACGCCGAGCAGGTGTGGCCCGCCGGTCGCGAAGACGCCGATCAAGCTCGAGCCGATCAGCCCGCCGACGACGATGAGCGCAATTACGAGTCGGTTGAACACGCGCTGCGTCTGATCCAGGAAGTCGTCGAGCCCCTTGTGCACGAAGCCGACCTCGAGCTGCCCGTCGCGGAGCTCCTCCATCAGGTCGTGCCATTGGAACGGTGCCTCGCGCAAGACGTGGGCGTACGCGAGTGCATCGCGCCGTGCGCGCTTGGCGATCCGTTGCGGCGTGAAGCGGTCGAGCAGCAGCCCGCGCGCGTACGGCCGTGCGACCTCGAAGACGTTGAAGTCCGGATAAAGCTCGACACCGACCGAGCCGAGCGTCGCGATCGCGCGGTCGAGCAGCAGGTACCGCGTCGGCAGGTGCAGGTTCATCGCGTAGATGAGCTGGAACGCCTCGCGGATCACCTGGATCGGATCGATCTCGCTGACGCTCGCGCCGTAGTAGCGGTAGTACATCTCGCGCAGCTCGGCCTTGAACTCCTCCTCGCGGTCCTTCGGGAAGCGGACGCCGAGCTCGGCCAGGCGCTTCGGGAGGATGTCGACGTTCTCCTGCGCGGCGTCGATGAACATGCGCGTCAGCTTCGACATGTCGTCGTCGCTGAGCTTCCCGACGGCGCCGAAGTCGACGAGCCCGATCGTCCCCGCCTCCTCGAGCACCATGATGTTCGCCGGGTGCGGGTCGCCGTGGAAGAAGCCGTGCCGGAAGATCATCTCCATCCACGTGTCGGCGATCCGGTAGGCGAGGTCGCGGCGCTCCTCGAGTGAGAACGGGAGCGTGTCGATGTCGGCGAGCTGCGTCCCCTCGAGCCAATCGAGCGTCAGCACGCGCGCCCGCGTGTACATCCAGTAGACCTTCGGCACGCGCACTCGCGAGTTGCCCGCGAAGTTGCGGTGGAACGTCTGCGCGTTCCGGCCCTCGAGCCGGTAGTCGAGCTCCTGGCGGATCTGCTTCGCGAACTCGTCGACGAGCGCGTGCGCGTCGATGAAGTCGAGCGCGCGCACGCGCTCCTTCACGAGCTTCGCCGCCTGGTAGAGCAGCACGAGATCCGCCTCGATCTGCCGCGGCGCACCCGGACGCTGGATCTTGACCGCGACGAGCTTCCCGTTCGGGAGCGTCGCGCGGTGCACCTGGCCGATCGACGCCGCCGCGACCGGAATCGGATCGAACGAGAGGAAGAGGCGGTCGATCGAGTTGCCGAGGTCCTCCTCGATCACGCGCTCGGCCTGCTCGAACGGGAACGGCCGGACGTCGTCCTGCAGGCCGCGCAGCTCGGTGATGATGTCGTGCGGCACGACGTCGGGGCGGGTCGAGAGCAGCTGCCCGAACTTCACGAACGTCGGCCCGAGCTCGTCGAGCAGCTCGCGCAGGTGCTGGCCGCGCGCGGACGAGCCTTCGTCGTACACCTCGGCGAGCCGCGCCTCCGCGGAGCGGCCCGGCAGCAGGTCGGTCAGCTTGTGCGCCTCGAGGAAGTAGCCGAAGCCGTGCCGCACCATGACCTGGGCGATCTCCGACAGGCGACCGAGACTTCTCGTTGCGGGCTGGGGCACGCTTACAAGTGTGACACGGGATCGCGCTTGCGCCACCGGGCCGGCGGCGTCAGCAGCTGCTCGACCCGCAGATACGCGAGCCCGACGAGGGGCAGGTCGCCGAGCTTCTCGACACAGAGGTAACGAGGCCGCCAGTCCGGGTGGAACTTGCGGCTGAACGAGTGCAGCCGCTCGAGCTGGAAGACGTTGTCGGCCGAGAGCAGTGCACGCCGGAGGACCCGCCGCGACACCGTGACCGCGAGCTCGGGCGAGAGAAAGTCCGCAAGCGCGCAGAAGTTGAGTGAGACCTCCGCAACCTGGCACTCCTTCGCCCAGACGAGCGTCTCGACGACGAGGAACTCCATGAGGCCGTTCGGCGTCGTCGGCCGGCGGCGCATCGTCGAGAGCGACCAGCCGCCGCCCGCCGGCGAGGGCGCCATGTGCATGAAGCCACCGAGCTCGCCCTCCGGCGAGACGGCGATGGCGAACATCGTCCCCTCGGCGTAGAGATCGTCCATCGCCATCGAGAAGCCGCGCTCCACCTGGTTGCCGCGCCACACCGCAGAGACTGCTTCGAGCTCCGCGCGCAGCCCGTCATCGACATCGTCCGCGGCGACGACCCTGAACGCGTAGCCCGCCTTCGTCAGGCGCGAGACGGACTGCCGCACCTTGCGAATCGCGCGTCCTTCGAGCGAGAACGCTTCCGGCCGCAGCACCGCTTCGTTGCCCATCGCGATGCCGCGCATGCCGAGCCGCTCGTACCGCGGCAGGCTCTCGCGCGACGCACCGAGGATCGCCAGCCGCCAGCCGCGCGCGTGCGCGACGCGCCGGAACTCGGCGAGGAGCGCGTCGAACTCCGCGGCGTCACCGACCGGATCGCCGCTGACGAGCGCCGCACCCGACACGACGCGGTACGCGAGGAACGCACGGCGGGTCGGCGAGAAGAAGAAGCTCTTGTCGCGCCGCAGCGCGAAGAACGAGAGGCTGTCGCTGCCGTACTTCTCGACGAGATCGCGCGCGACCCGCCGCTCCCCCACCGTCTGCGCGACCGCCTCCGACAGCGGCCGCAGCCAGAGGCCGAGCACGACGAAGCCGGCGAGGAGGCCGACGGCCGTGAAGAGGTCGTCGGCGCGATCCGGCAGCTCCGCGCCGCGCAGCTCGATCCCCAGCGTGAGGAGCGTCGCGGCAAGCGCTGCGATCACGATCAGCAGCACCGGCTGTACCGCGCGCGGGTCGCCCGGAACGTCGAACCGGCGACGCCACCGCACAAGAGCCGCAAGCAGCAGCAGCGACGACGCGGACTCCTCGAAGTCGAGGCCCTTCGCGAGGTGCGCGATCGCCGCCGCGATGACGACGACAACGGCGAGCTGCCAGGCGCGCTGCTTGCGACGCGCGAGCGAGCGCGAGAGCCAGACGAGCGCGATCCCGAACGCCAGCGCGAACACCCTTGCCGCCGTCGGGACGCCGGGCGGCAGCACGCCCTTGACCAGGTCGTAGCGGTTCGCAAACTCCGGCGTCAGCGCCGACGCAATGCCGATCGCACCGACGAGCGCTGCAGCCCAGGCGAGCAGCGACTCGGGCTTCGGCCTGCCGAGAGACACGCGGCCAGGGTACAACCTGTTTGTGGCGTTTCCCCGCTGGATCACTGCCCTCCTCGCATTCACCGCCGTGGCGCTCATACCTTGGACGCTCTGGCTGACGTTCTCCTTACCGTCGCGCCATGTGAGCGACCACTACGACCTCGCCTGGGTCGGCTTCGACATCGCCCTCGCGGCCGTCCTGGGCCTCACGGCGCGCGCTGCATTCCGCGGCTCCCACCTGCTCGCGCCGCTCGCCGCGGCGACGGGCGCGATGCTCGTCTGCGACGCCTGGTTCGACATCGTCACCTCGACGCCCGGGGAGCGGCTCGAAGCGATCCTCGAGGCAGCGTTCGCGGAGCTCCCGCTCGCGGCGATCTGCGGCTACGTCGTCTACGACGTCGAAGGCGTCCACGCCTCCGTGCGGCTGCTACGGAAGCGTTGACGACTGCTCGAGCAGGCGCAGCCGGTGCTCGAGCTGCGCGACGCGGAGCTCGAGCTCGTCGAGATCGTCGCGTGTCACGAGATTCAGCTCGTCGACGAGCGAGCGCACGGCTCCGAGCGCCTGCTCGGAGAGCCTCGTGCGGCTGCCGCGCAGCCGGGCCGGGAGCTCGAGCAGCAGCTCCTCGACGACCTCGACGATCCGGTCGCTAGCGCGCGCGGCCATGCGGCCTCGTACGCCGCCGCTGGCGGCGCTTCTCGCGACGCGCCTGAGCGCCCGGCTCCGACGGCGACGCCTGGATGACGTCGACGAGCTCCGGCGTCGACTCGGCGGCCAGCGCGTCCTCCGACGCGGCCAGCGCGGCGGTGCCCACGTCGACCTTGCGCCGCCTGCCCGCGCCACCGACCGTCGTCGCGATCTCGTCGTCGCCCGCGAACCGCTTCCGCTTCGCGTACTCCGGCTCGCGCTCCTTCCACCAGCAGAGGAGCGGCGCTGCGATGAAGATCGACGAGTACGCACCCGAGATGACGCCGACGATGAGCGCGAACGCGAAGTCCTTGAGAGTCGCCCCGCCGAGCACCTCGAGCGCGATCACCGGCAGCAGCGTGATGAACGTCGTCGCCAGCGAACGGCGGATCGTCTCCCACAGCGACACGTTCGTGATCGTCGCGAACGACTGCCGCCGCATCAGCGGGATGTTCTCGCGCACGCGGTCGAAGATGATGATCGTGTCGTAGATCGAGTAGCCCAGAACGGTGAGGACCGCCGCCACGGTTGCGATCGACACCTCCTTGAAGGCAATCGAATAGATGCCGACGGTGATGATGATGTCGTGCAACATCGCGACGATCACCGGCACCGCGAACTTGATGTCGAACCGCAGCGCGATGTAGATCACGATCAAGATGAGCGAGACGATGATCCCCCAGATGGCGTCCCTGGCTATCTGGCGTCCGAAGCTCGCCGACACGTTCTTCGTCCCGCTTTCGAAGGCGCCGACCTTCTGTTTCAGGTCGAGCTGGAACGCGTTCTGCTCGGCCTGTGAGAGCGCACGCGTACGCACCTGCCAGGTCGTGTAGTCGCCGTTCACCGGCGTGCCGCGGCCCTGAACGACCGCGTCGGGACGGTTGACGTCCGGTGCGGCGGCGAGCTTGCGGATGTCGTCGGTCGAGTAGGGCTTCGGCGTCTTGAACGTGACCTGCGTGCCGCCCTTGAAGTCGATGCCGAGGTTGAGGCCGCGGACGCCGAGGGAGGTCGCGCCGGCGACGATGATCACGCCGGAGAGCGCGAACCACAGCCTGCGCCGCTTCATGAAGTCGATCTGCAGCCACTTCGCGGTCTGCTGGCCCTGCGCGCCCATGAACCGCGGGTTGTCGAACCAGCGGAACCCGCTCAGCACGTGGAGCAGGGCGCGCGTCGCCGCGACGGCGGTGAGCAGCGAGATGACGGTGCCGATCAGCAGGAAGAGCGCGAAGCCCTTCACCGAGGCGACGGCAATCAGGAAGAGGACGAGCGCGGTGATCGCGGTGACGACGTTCGCATCGAGAATCGTGTGGAAGCCCTTGCCGTAACCCGCGGCGATCGCGGCGCGCACGGACTTCCCGGCGCGCACTTCTTCCTTGATGCGTTCGAAGACGACGACGTTCGCGTCTGCGGCGACGCCGATCGTCAGGATCAAGCCCGCGAAGCCCGGCAGCGTGAGCACGACGCCCGGGAAGAGGAGGATCGCGGCGTAGTAGAAGAGCGCGTAGATGCCGAGGCCGATGACCGCGACGAGGCCGAGGAAGCGGTAGAGCACGAGCAGGAAGAGCGCGACGACGAGGAGGCCGACGAGCGCGGCGTGCCACGCCTGCGTCAATGAGCTCTTGCCGAGCGTCGCAGAGACGTCGGTGCGCTCGATCTGCTTGAAGCTCACCGGTAGCGCACCGGTCTGGAGGATCAGCGCGAGGTCCTTCGCCTCCTTGATGGAGCCGCCGGCGCCGAGGTCGATCTCCGCGTTCGGGCCGGAGATGCCGTCGGGGTTCTGCTTGAAGTCGATGTACGGCGTCGACTCGAGCTGGCCGTCGAGGACGATCGCGAAATGTTGCGTGTAGTTGAGGTAGTCGCCCTGGCTGCCGGTCGACGTGAACCGGAGCTTGCCGCGGTCGGCCTCCTCGCGCGTGATCTTCTGGAACTGGTCGGCGCCGTGGTTCGTGAACTGGAGGAGGACGACCGGCTGGCCGGTCTGCCCGAAGTCGGCGCGGGTGCCCGAGAGCACGAGGTCGCTGCCAGTCATCTCCGGAATCGGCCCGACCTTCCCAACCGCCTGCGGGTAGTACTTCAACAGGTAGTAGTAGGTGCCCGTCGGCGCTGTAGCGGTCGCGCCGAGGCAGCCTTTGGTTGCGGGGCAGCGCACGACGAGCATGTGCGCGGGCACCTTCAGCACCTCGCCGTCCTTCGGCACCTTGCCGCCGTACTTCTTCAGCAGCTCCGTCTCGGTCGTCGCCTGGGTGACGAGCGAGTGCTGGACGGTCGTCGTCGGCTTGCCGCCCTTCTTCGTCGGCTTCTTCGTGATCGTCTTGGTCTTGAAGAGATAGAACGCCTCGGGCTCGCCCTTCTTCGCCTGCGTCTGCACCTGTTTCAGCAGCGGGTACAGGCCGGGGGTCGCGACGACGTTGCCGGAGCTGTCGATCGACGGCCCGGTCAGGTCGTTCTCGAAGTCGAAGAGCATGAGCTGGGCGGTCTTGCCGATCAGCGCCGCCGCCGCCTCGGGGTCGTGGACGCCCGCGAGCTGGATGACGATCTGGTCCTTGCCCTGCTTGCGGATCTCGGGCTCCGACACGCCGAGCTTGTTGATGCGGCTCTGCATGATCGAGATCGAGCGGTCGAGGTCGGCCGGAGTCAGCGTGTGGCCCTTCGGCGGCACCGCCTGGAGGACGACCTCGAGGCCGCCCTGGAGGTCGAGGCCGAGCACCGGCTTCTGGTACGCCGGCGAGCCGGGGATCGCGATCAGGAGCGCGCCGACGACCGCGGCCGCGATCGCGCTCATCAAGAGGAGGTACTTCCGGCGCTCGCTCACGGGTTCGGGAAGGGTACCGGGCGTTACGTCCCGGGTGTGGGACCCGTCGGCTCCGGCTCCTCCGGGGCCTCGAGCTCCTCCGGCTCGGCGGTCACGACGCCGGCAATCGCCCGGCGGGCGACGCGGACGTCGATCTCCGGCGCGATCCGGACGATCACGTCGTCGTCGTCGCGAACCTCCCGGACCTCGCCGTACATGCCGCCGGCGGTGACGATCTCGTCCCCGACCTTGACGGCGTTCAGCATCTGCTGCTGCTGGAGCTGGCGGCGCTTCTGCGGCCGCACGAGCACGAAGTAGAGGAAGAAGAACGCGATGATGATCAGGAAGAATCCGAAGCCGCCCATTAGTGCTCCACCGGTTGCCGGGTCAGGCGCGAGAGCGCGTCGTTCCGCCAGCCCTCGAACGCCTTGCGTTCGATCGCCTGCCGCGCTTCGCGTACGAGATCGATCAGGAAGCGCAGATTATGCAGGCTCAGGAGGCGGAGGCCGAGAATCTCCTCCTGATTGACGAGATGCCTGATGTACGCGCGGCTGAACGTCGTGCAGGCCGGGCACCCGCAGGACTCGTCGAGCGGCCGCGGGTCGCGGGCGAAACGGGCGTTCCGCAGGTTGAGGCGCCCCTCCCATGTGAGCGCCGAGCCCGTGCGTGCGGTGCGGGTCGGCAGCACGCAGTCGAACATGTCGACGCCGCGCGCGATCACCTCGATCACGCCCTCGGGGTCGCCGATGCCCATGAAGTAGCGCGGCTTCTCCGTTGGCAGGAACGACGCCGCGTGCGAGGTCGCCTCGAACATCGGCGGGCGCTCCTCGCCGACGCTGAGGCCGCCGATCGCGTACCCGTCGAAGTCGAGCGGGACGAGCTCTTCGCTCGAGCGGCGACGGAGCTCGGTGTCGAGGCCGCCCTGCGTGATCGCGAAGCGGAGCTGCCCGGGCGCGCGGGGCAGGTCGCGCTGCCGTGCGGCCCAGAGCGTCGTCCGGCGGACTGCTTCCTCGAGCTCCGCGCGGGACACGCCGGCGGGCGGGCAGATGTCGAGGCACATCGCGATGTCGGAGCCGAGGTCGGCCTGGATGCGCGCGGCAAGCTCCGGCGTGAAGCGCTCCGCGCTGCCGTCGTAGACGGACCGGAACGTGACGCCGTCGTCGTCCGAGGCGATGAGCGTGTCGCGAAGCGAGAAGACCTGGAAGCCGCCCGAGTCGGTGAGGATCGGGCCGTCCCACGCCATGAACGCATGGAGGCCGCCGAGCTCGGCGATCACGTCCTCACCGGGCCGGAAGTGCAGGTGGTACGTGTTGCCGAGGACGATGGACGCGCCGAGCGCGCGCAGCTCGTCGGGGTCGACGCCCTTGACCGTTCCCTTCGTGCCGACCGGCATGAACGCGGGCGTCGCGACGTCGCCGTGCGCGGTGTGGAGGACGCCGGCGCGTGCCGGGCCGTCGGTCGCCGTCAGCTCGAAGACGGTCACGCTGCCTCGAACCAGTCGTGAATGCGCGCGGCGAGCTCGGTGTCGCGCCGCGGGCTCGGCGGCAGGCACAGCTCGTGCTCGCGGATGCGCGCAAGCTCCGCAGCGAGCGCTTCGCGCGGCGCGCGGCTCCCGAGCAGCGTCGCGATTCGCGTCAGGTGCGGCTCGTACTCGTCGAGGATCGACGCGAGCTCCCGCTCGCCGCGGTCCCGCCAGAAGTCCCGCCATTCGGTCGCGCTCCGGGTCGTCACAGGATCAGCATCGCATCGCCGAAGGAATAGAAGCGGTACCGCTCCGCCACCGCGAGCGCGTAGAGGCGGCGCGTCTCGTCGATGCCGGCGAACGCCATCACGAGTGCGAGAAGCGTCGACCGCGGCAGGTGGAAGTTCGTCAGGAGCGCGTCGACACGGCGGAACTCGAAGCCGGGCGTGATGAAGAGCTCGGTGCGTCCGGTGAGCGGCGCGCCACGTGCGATCGTCTCGAGCACGCGCGTCGTCGTCGTGCCGACGGCGAGCACGCGTTCCGCTGCCTCGATGCGCTGCCATGCGCCGGGCGTGACGGCGTAGCGCTCGCCGTGGATCTCGTGCTCCTCGAGCGTTGCCTCGTTCACGGGGCGGAACGTGTCGAGTCCGACGTGCAGCGTGACGCGTTCCGTGTCGAGCGACGCGAGCAGCTCCGGCGTGAAGTGCAGCCCCGCGGTCGGCGCGGCGGCAGAGCCGGCGTCGTGCGCGTAGACCGTCTGGTAGCGCTCGGGATCCGCGAGCGGCGTGGTGATGTACGGCGGCAGCGGCGTGTCGCCGTCCGGCTCTCCGTCGAGGCGGAGGCGCCATCGTCCCTCGCCGAGGTGCTCGAGCAGCTCGACGGGGCCGTAGCGCCGGCCCGGCTTGAGGCGCCGCGTCGGGCGTGCGAGTCCCTCCCAGAGGTCGCCGTCGAGGCGTTCCAGCAGCAGCACCTCACCGCGAGGCGAGTCGATCGGGATCCGCGCCGGCACGACGCGCGTGTCGTTGACGACGACGAGCTCCCCGTGCAGCTCGTCCGGCAGGTCGGCGAACCGCCGGTGCCGGACCGCGCCGGTCGCCCGGTCGACGACGAGCAGCCGGGAGCCGTCCCGCTGCGCCGCAGGCTCCTGCGCGATCAGCTCGGGCGGCAGCTCGTAGTCCAGTTCGGCGACGTCCATCGCGGGGCCACCGTAACGCCCTGCCTCTGTCCGATCCGGGCAGTAGCCTCGCCTCAATGGACCCCGAGGCGATCAAGCGCGCACAGGCTCGCATCGACCAGGCCGCATCCGGCCGGATCGAGCCTGCACAGCTCGACGCGGCGCTCGAGCGGGCGCGCGAGCAGGTCGAGGCGCTCGCCGCCACCGCGGCCGAGCTCGAGTCGACGCTGCCGGGCCGCGTCGGCGACGCGCTTCAGGACGGGCTGCGCGAGCAGGTCCGCCCCGTCGGCCGCAACCTCGCCGAGATCCGCGGGCTGATGAACCAGCTGATCCGCCGGCTCGAACGGGTCGAAGGCGACCTGCTCGCCGAACGGCACGCACGCGTCGACGACCTCGCGCTCCTCGTCGATCTCGTCAGCTCCGGCTGGCACGGCGTCGAGCAGCGCCTCGCGCGCATCGAAGCCCGCGTCACCGCCGACGATGCGGTCGTCTACCGCATCGACCGGCAAGCCTCCTAACAGGGAGGGTCTACTCCGCCGGCAGCACGAGCTCGAAGCGGCTCCCCCGCCCCGGCTCGCTCTCGAGCTCGATGCGGCCGCCGAGCGCGACCGCGAGCTCACGCGCGATCGCGAGGCCGAGCCCGGTGCCGCCGCCGTCGCGCGACCAGAACGGACGGAAGATGCGGTCGCGCTCCGCCTTGCTGATGCCCGCACCCGTGTCGGCGACCGCGACGGACACCGAGCCGTTCTCGGCCGACAGCGTCAGCTCGACACGCCCGCCTGCGGGCGTCCACCGGAAGGCGTTCGAGAGCAGGTTGACGATGATCTGCAGCACGCGGTCGCCGTCGCTGATGATCACCGGCTGCGCGTCGACGGCGAGCCGATAGTCGATCTGCTGCTTGCGCGCCTCTTCGCCGAACGCCGCGAACGCGCGCCGCGACAGCTGCTCCATGTCGACCTCTTCTTGGAGCACCGTGAAGCGGTGCGCGTCGAGCTTCGCGAGGTCGAGCACGTCACCGACGAGGCGCTCGAGCCGCATCGCCTCGACGCCGATGACGTCGAGCGACTGCTCGCGCATCTCGGGGTCGTCGATGACGCCTTCGCTGAGCGCCGCCACGTGCCCGCGGATCGCGGTCAGCGGCGTCCGCAGCTCGTGCGACACCGACATGAGGAAGTTCCGCGACAGCTGCTCCGACTCGGCGAGCTTCGCCGCCATGTCTGCGAAGCGTGTCGAGAGATGCGAGATCTCGTCGGAGCCGCGCGGCGGCGGCAGCTCGACGCCGTAGTGCCCCGCAGCAACTTCGTCAGCCGCCTGCGAGAGCTGCCGAAGCGGCACGGTGATGCGGCGGGACAGATAGAAGCCGAGCAGGCCCGCGACGATGACGCCGCCGCCGAACGCGATCCCGAGCCGTTCTGCGAGCGTCACCGACCGGCTCCGCAGCTGCGACGTCGGCTTCGCGACGACGAGCGCGCCGAACAGGTTGTCGCCGAGCTTCAGCGGCCGCGCAACCGTCAGGTACCGGCGGCCGCCGAGCGTGATCTCGACGGTCGTCGGCGCGCTGCTGTTGCCGATCTGCTTGATCGAGAGCACGTCCTTCGGCAGGTCGGGAATGTCCTGGAGCAGCGTCGACCCCTGGAAGGCCGGGACCCAGTAGATGGTGTCGCCGCCGAGCGCACGGACGAGGCTCTGCGGAGGCACCGACTCCCGGCCCGCCTGTCGCGCATAGAGCTGCACGATCCCGACCGACTCCGAGCGCAACTCGTCGACCGCACGTGCGTGCGTGTAGCTCTGGAAGAAGCGAATCGAGATCAGCGCGGCGATGAGCCCCGCGAGCACGATGCCGAGTAGGAAGAGCGCCGGTAGCCGGAAGCGGAGCGACCCGAGCATGCGGCGAGCCTACTCCGCGGCTCAGGCGGTGGCGGCGTCGCGGGCCGGGCTCACCTTGTAGCCCACACCCCAGACGGTCACGATCGGCGATGCATCGCCGAGCTTGCGGCGCAGCTGGCGCACGTGCACGTCGACCGTGCGCGTGTCGCCGGCAAACGTGTAGCCCCACACCCGCTCGAGCAGCTGGTCGCGCGTCAGCACGAGGCCCTTGTGGTCGAGCAGCTCCCAGAGCAGGTCGAACTCCTTCGGGGCGAGCTGGATCTCCTGGTCGCCCACCTTCGCCTCGCGGCGGCCGGCGTCGATCGAGAGGTCGCCGTGCACGAGGACGGCGCCCTCGCGCTTCGAGCTGTCGGGCGCCGCGCGGCGCAGGATCGCGCGCACGCGTGCGACGAGCTCGCGCGGGTTGAACGGCTTCGTCATGTAGTCGTCCGCGCCGACCTCGAGGCCGATGATCTTGTCGACGTCCTCGTCGCGCGCGGTGAGCATCAGCACCGGCAGGTCGCCGGTCTGCCGGATGCGCTTGCAGACCTCGACGCCGTCGATGTCCGGGAGCATGAGGTCGAGGACGACGAGTGCCGGCTTCTCCGACTCGACGAGCTTCAACGCCTCGGTACCGCTCGCGGTCGTGCGCACGGTGTACCCCGCATTCTTCAGGTACGCGGCGACGAACGATGCAATGGACGCCTCATCCTCGACGACCAGCACTGTCTGCGGCTTCAGTGCCATGCCGGGAGCTACCCGCTCGAGCCGATGAGGAGCCGGGCGGTCTGCGTGCCGGGGAGCGAGCGGAAGTCGGAGTCGTTCAGGGAGTACCTGCCGTCGCCGGTCGGCGTGTCCGGCATGCCGGCGACGCGCGCCTTACCGGTGCCGGCCGCGACGAGGTTCACGTGCGAGCCGTAGACGAGGATCGTGAACTTGCCACCCACGGCCCGGAATGTGAAGTCGCCGCCGATCCACATCTGCGCGGTGTCGCTTCCCTTCACGTCGAGCGCCTTGCCGGCGCCGATCACCTGCGGGACCGCATCGGTGTTCGGGCCCGGGTCGATGATGATCTTCCCGAAGTCGGTGACACGGCCGATCACCGAGCCGGTGATCGTGAGCGCCACCACCGGAACGTCGGGCTCGCCGGCCACGTTCCAGGGCGCCGCGCCGTTCTTGACGACGAGCGAGCCGTCGCCGGCCGCATTGATCACGGCGAGCGTGGCCGCAGGCGCGATGAGAGCCGCACCGGCAGCGAAAATGAAGGCTAGGCGCCGCATTGCTCTCAAAGTATCGTCCTGCCTCGTTTCCCGCGATTCAGGGGTCCGTAAAGGTTCTGTAACGGGCGATACCCTGCCGCCGATGCGCCGCGTCGCCCCGCTCGCGCTCGTCCTCCTGCTCGGTGCCGCGGCCCCGGCGGCGGCGAAACCAGCCGCGCCGCAGCTTCTCGGCCTGCGGGTGACGAACGGATCGACGCCGTTTCTCGGCGACGGGCCGCTCCTGACGACGGTCAGCCCGAACGGGGACGGCTTCCGCGACGCCGCCCACGTCCAGTTCCGGCTGGCTACTCCGGCCCGGGTCGCGTTGGCGGTGATCCAGACCGACACGGCGAAGAGCGACCCCGAGGCGAGCGCTGCGAACGTCGTTCAGAGGCTCCGAGCGCGGCCGTTCGCCGCGGGAGCGCACGAGGTCGTCTGGACGCCGCGCCGCGAGATCGCGCCGCGGACGTACGTGCTCCAGCTGACGGTGAGCGCGGCAGGGCACAGCCGCGTGTACGGCGTCGGCGCGCCCGGGTCGCGCTCGCACGCACCGGTCGTGCGCATCCAGGGCATCGAGGCGGGGTTCGCGAAGCCGAGCTATGCGCCGGGAGAGTCGGCGGCGGTCACCGTCGCGACGGATGCGTCGACGCTGACGTTCCAGGTGTTCGCGTACGGCGGCGGTGCGTTCCCCTCGGTGCGCGACCTCCGCACGAGCGGGCAGGCGATGACTGCGGCGGCGCGTGTGGACTGGCGCGCGCATCGCAACGCGCCGGCGTCGATCCAGTTCGTCCGCGCAGGCGACTGGCCGAGCGGGCTCTACTTCCTGCGCATCTCCGCCGCCGACGGACGCGTCGGGTACGCGCCGCTGATCGTGCGGCCGCGCCTGCTCGGCCGCCGGCGCGTCGCGGTCGTGCTCGCGACGCGGACGTGGCAGGCGTACAACTTCACCGACGCGAACGGCGACGGCTGGGGCGACTCCTGGTACGTGAGCGGGCGCAATCGCTCCGTCGACCTGACGCGGCCGTTCCTCGACTTCGGCCTCCCGTTCCGTTTCCACGACTGGGATCTCACGTTTCTCACGTGGCTGCAGCAGACGGGGAAACAGGTCGACTTCCTGAGCGACGAGGACGTCGACGCGATCCCGAGTGGCGACGAGCTCGCGCGCCATTACGACCTCGTCGTCTTCCCCGGTCACGAGGAGTACGTGACGCAGCACGAGAACGACGTGATCACGCGCTTCCGCGACCTCGGCGGCAATCTCGCGTTCCTCGCCGCGAACAACATGTTCTGGGAAGTGCGGATCGCGCCGCCGCTGATGACGAAGGTACGTCTCTTCCGCGACTCCGGCAAGCCGGAGGCCGCGCTCGTCGGCTCGCAGTACGTCGGCTCGAATCACGGCGCGGTGCAGATGCCGTACACGGTCACGGGCGCGACGGCGGCGCCGTGGCTCTTCGCGAACACCGGCCTCCAGAACGGCTCGACCTTCGGCCGCTACGGGATCGAGATCGACGCGAGCAGTCCCGGCTCGCCGCCCGGCACGATCGTCCTCGCGCGGATCTCGAATCTGCTCGGGCCGGGTAAGTCCGCCGAGATGACGTACTACGAGACGCCGGCCGGCGCCAAGGTATTCGCCGCCGGCGCGATCAACTTCGCCGCAACGGCGACGCAACAGCCGGTCTCGACGATGCTCGAGAACCTCTGGACGCGGCTCTCCGGGCCGTAGGAACAGACGACTCGGTGGAGAACATCCACGTCATGCGCCCCGAGTCCACAGCCCTGAACGTCACCGACCGGATCGACGCGCTCGCCGCCGCGCTTCGCACCGCCGGCGTCGCCCCCGAGCAGGCATCGCGGCTTCTCGCCTCCGCTGCCACCGCCGCCATCCATGCGGTGACGCTCGACGCGTTGCTCGACCTGGCGCCGGCGCAGCACCCCGTGCGCGTCGCCGCCTAGTAGCTGTAGAAGCCGCGGCCGCTCTTGCGGCCGAGCAGCCCTGCGTTTCGCATCGCGACGAGCCGTGGCGGTGCAGCCATGCGCGGCTCCTTCGTCTTCTCGTACAGCGCCTCGCTCGCGTGCACATGCACGTCGATGCCGACGAGGTCGACGAGCTCGCACGGGCCCATCGGCCAGCCTGCTCCGTGCTTCATGCCCGCGTCGAGATCCTCGACGGACACGCGCGCCTCGTCGAGCACACGGATGCAGTCGTTCAGGAGCGGGATGAGCACGCGGTTGACGACGAAGCCCGGCGTGTCGTAGCAGCGGATCGGATGCTTGCCGAGCTTCTCGCCGAACGCGTACGCGGTTTCGAAGGCGTCGTCGTCGCTCAGCTCGGCGCGGATGATCTCGACGAGCGGCATCAGCGGCGCCGGGTTGAAGAAGTGCATGCCGACGACGCGCCCGGGCGTGGAGGTCGCGGCGGCGATCTCGGTGACGGAGAGCGCGGAGGTGTTCGTTGCGAGCACGGCGTCCACTCGGCAAACGCGCTCGAGCTCCGCGAAGAGCTCCTGCTTCGGCGCGAGATCTTCGACGATCGCCTCGATCACGAGATCGCAGTCGGCGAAGTCGGCGAGGTCGGTCGTGAGCGACAGGCGGCTGACCGCCGCGTCGCGCGCGCTCTGGTCGAGCTGTCCCTTCTCCACCTTGCGCGTGAGGAAATGCGCGATGCGATCGCGCGCCGCTTCGCCGAGCTCGAGCGAGACCTCGCGGCCGATCGTGTCGACGCCGGCTTCGACGCACAGCTGCGCGATGCCTGCACCCATGGCGCCGAGCCCGACGACGCCGACCTTCGTGATTGTGCTCGCCACGACGACCGAGCCTACCGTTGCAGCCGCGGTCCCAGGAGCGCGATCAGGGCGCCCGCGACGGCGATGAGCGAAAGCGCCGCCGTGAGGCCGACGCCGCGAGCGAGGAAGCCGATCGCCGGGCCGTTCACGACGCCGCCGGTGTAGCCCGCGGTTGCGACGGATGCGATGCCTGCGCTCGAGGAGACGCCGGGCGCGGCGGCAGCGACGCGGAAGAGCGCGGGCACGATCGCGGCGCATCCGGCACCGACGAGCGCGAAGCCGATGAGGCCCGGGACGGCAGATCGCGTCGCAAGCGCGAGTGCCATGCCTGCGACGGTCAGCGCGCCGCCGCGGCGCGCGAGCCCGGCGACGCCCCAGCGGACGGTGAGCGGATCTCCCGCGAGGCGTGCGGCCACCATCGCGATCGAGTACGCGACGACACCGCCCGCTGCGACCGCGGCGCTCGAGTGCGCAGGGCCCGAGAGGAAGACCGCACTCCAGTTCATGGTGGCCGACTCGACGAACATGGAGCAGAAGGTGAGGAACGCCGGCAGCGCGAGCGCGCCGCCCGGCCAGGCGAAGTGCGCCGTCTCGACGGCGGCGTCCTCGGCGCTCGGCAGGAGCTTCGGCGTCAGGAGGAACGCGGCAATGACGACGCCGATGGCGACCGCCGGGAACTGCGCGCGAACGCCGATGCCCGCCGCCGCGGCGCCCGCGGCGATGCCGGAGCCGACGAGCAGGCCGAAGCTCCACGCGCCGTGGAGCGCCGAGAGGACGGGGCGGCCGAGGCGATGCTCGATCGCGACGCCGTGCGCGTTCGCGGCGACGTCGACGATGCTCCACCCCGCGCCGAGCAGACACGCGGCGGGGAGCAGGGACTCGAACGACGGGGCGAACGCGGTCGCGGTGAGCGCCGCGGCGACGACGAGCAGCCCGAGCAGAACCGGCCCGCGGCTGCCGCGCCGCGACGCAAGCCAGCCGGCGCTCGTGAGCAGCAATGTCGCGACGAGCGAGACCGCGAGGATGACGAGCCCGAGCTCACCACTGTCGAGCCCGAGCCTGTCCTTGATCGCCGGCAGCCGCGCCACCCAGGTCCCGTCGACCGCGCCGAACGCAACGAACGCCACCGCCACCGCGATGTGCGCATTCCGAAGCTCTTTCGCCCCCATGACAGGCGAGCCTAGAGAACCGGCGTTTCAGACACGTCCGGGGCCAGGCCCGATCACGAAAGTGTCACGACTTCGATACGAAAGTGTCACGGCGGGCACGAGAACCCCACGCAGAACCCACACGGCGCGTCACTCGGCACACATTCGTGACGAAGTCGTGACACTTTCGTATCCGGGCCTGGCCCCGGTCGTGGCTCCCCGAGAGGTGTCCTCGCGGGAGAAAGGCTAGAGCCGCTCGACGACGCCGGCGATGGCCTGGCCGAAGCCGATGCACATCGCGGCGATGCCGTAGCGCGCGTTTCGGCGCTCGAGCTCGGAGACGAGCGTCGCGGTCATCCGGGCGCCGGTGGCGCCCAGGGGATGGCCGAGCGAGATGCCGCCGCCGTTCGGATTCACGTCGCCCGCCTCGTAGCGCTCCTGCAGTCCGGTGTCGGCGAGGAACTGGAGCACGACCGACGCAAACGCCTCGTTCACCTCGATCACGGCCATGTCGTCCCACGTCAGCCCCGCCTTCGCGAGCGCGCGCTCGCAGGCCTCGGGATTGCCGTGCAACATCATGTGCGGATCGACGCCGGCGATGCCGAAGCCGACAAAGCGGGCGCGCGGGCGCAGCCCGAGCTCGGCGGCCTTCTGCTCCGACGCGATCAGCACTGCAGCGGAGCCGTCGACGATCTGCGACGAGTTCCCCGCGGTGACGACGCCGTCCGGGATGAACGCCGGCTGGAGCGACGCCATCTTCTCGAGCGTCGTCTCGCGGATCGCCTCGTCGACCGCGAACCGCGTGCGCGTCAGCGTCGCGGTGCCGCCGCCGCCCTCCTCCGGCACGTCGACGTCGACCGGGATGATCTCCTTCTCGAAGCGCCCCTCGTCGCGGGCGCGCGCCGCGCGCGCATGCGACTCGTACGAGTACCGGTCGAGATCCTCGCGCGAGAGCTTCCACGCCTTCGCGATCTCCTCGGCCGAGATTCCCTGCATCACGATGTCGAACCGGTCGGTCACGAGCTCGGACATCGAGCCGCGGTTCGACCCCATCGGGACGCGCGACATCATCTCGACGCCGCCCGAGATGACGAGGTCGAGCTGGCCCGACCACACCGCCGCCGCGGCATTGAAGTTCGTCTGCATCGACGAGCCGCATTGCCGGTCGACGGTCGTGCCGCACACCGAGACGGGCCAGCCGGCGGTGAGCGCGATGTTCCGGCCGATGTTCCAGGCCTGCTCGTCGACCTGCGTCACGCAGCCCCACTGGAGATCCTCGATTTGCCCCGGATCGACGTCGTTTCGAGCAACCAGCCCGTTCACGATCTGGGCCGAGAGCTCGTCGCCGCGGATGTGCGAGAGCGTGCCGTTCTTCTTGCCGATGGGGCTCCGGACCGCGTCGACGATCACGGCTTCGCTCACTTGCCTGGACACGGACACATCGTATCCCCGAGAATCAGGTCGATGCTGAAAAAAGACGCCAAGATCGAGCTGCTCGCCGCGGTACCGCTCTTCGCCGACTGCTCGAAGCGGGAGCTCAAGGCAGTGGCGGAGGCGACCGACGAGGTCGTCGTCCCGGCCGGCTACGACCTGACCAAGGAGGGCGCCACCGGGCGCGAGTTCGTCGTCATCGTCGAGGGAGCCGCCGACGTCCGCCGGCGCGGCCGCAAGGTGAACGAGCTCGGCTCCGGCGACTTCCTCGGCGAGATCGCGCTCGTCAGCCGCGGCCCGCGCACCGCGACCGTGCGGACGACGCAGCCGACGCACGCGCTCGTCATCACGGCCTCCGCCTTCCGCGGCCTCCTCCGCCGCACGCCGTCGATGCAATGGAAGGTCATGGAAGCGCTCGCCGAGCGGCTCCCGCCCGAGTTCAGCTAGTTGGCGCAAGCGCACGCATCCGCTAGCGCGGCCGCGTGCGCGCGTGAAGACCCCTGAAGGCGTCCGCGTTCGCGGACGCTGGCATATCCGCCACAGGCCTGCGACCGCTCCCCGCCCCGTAAACTTGCCGCATGGCCGCGACCGCGACCGAGCGCAAGCTCCTGATCGACGGCGAGTGGATCGAGACCGGCGACTGGGTCGACGTGCGCTCGCCCTACTCCGGCGAC
>Ga0207657_10000964_pt1 | contig 30488 bp, 29 predicted proteins | sample KBSC33metaG_FD_184316 | JGI IMG/M metagenome (GOLD analysis project Ga0207657, IMG submission 184316) | Corn rhizosphere microbial communities from Kellogg Biological Station, Michigan, USA - KBS C3-3 metaG (SPAdes) (version 2) | ecosystem: Host-associated > Plants > Roots > Rhizosphere > Soil ...
GTGCAGCACGCGGTCGAACATCACGAAGAACTGCGAGCCGGCGATGAACGGCGTCGCGATCACGACGAGCAGGGAGGTCGTGAAGTTCGCCCAGACGAGGAGCGGCATGCGCCAGAACGTCATCCCCGGCGCGCGCATCGTGATGATCGTGACGAGGAAGTTGAGGGCCGTCATGATCGAGCTCGCGCCGGCCCACTGCACGCCCATGTTGAAGAACACCTGGCCGAGCGGCTGGTGCGAGCAGAGGGGCGCGTAGCACGTCCAGCCGGCGGACGGCCCGCCCCCCGGCGCCGCCATGCCGGCGACCATGATCACACCCGCGATCGGCAGCAGCCAGAAGGAGAGCGCATTCAGGCGCGGGAAGGCCATGTCGGCCGCGCCGAGCATCAGCGGGATCACGTAGTTCCCGAGCCCGGCGAACGCCGGGATCACGAACAGGAAGATCATCAGCGCCGCGTGATCCGAGACGAGCACGTTGAACGTCTGCGGGTTGAAGAACTGGTCGCCCGGTTGCGCGAGCTCGGCGCGGAAGAGCATCGCGAAGAGGCCGCCGACGCAGAAGAAGATGATCGTCGTGACCACGTACTGGACGCCGATCACCTTGTGGTCGGTGTTGACGCGGAAGTAGTCGCGCCACGAGCGCGCGCCGTGGCCCGAGTGGTCCTCCGGCCGCGTCGGCCGCCCGGACGCGTAGTACGCCCAATAGTCGAAGCCGCCGATCCCGGCGAGGAAGCCGAGCGGCGTCGTGACGAGCTCGATCGTGACGAGGACGGACCCCTTCCACACCGGGTCCCAGTGCGCGAGGTGGCGGATGAGGAGCGGCAGCCCGAGGCCGATCCCGAAGAAGATCGGCGTCACCCAGAGGACGCGAAGCCATCCGGGGTAGGTCAGCCGGTGCCAGCCCGTGGGCGCGACCGGTGCGGCGTGGTCTGCGTGCGTGTGTACGACGTCTGTCATCAGGACCCCTTCACCAGATACTGCACGAGCTGCGCGAGCTTGTCGGGCGGGATCTGCGACGCAAAGGTGTGCGGCATCGCGTCCGGGTAGCCCGGCTGGAGGTAGGCCTCCGGCTTCACGATCGACTCCTTCACGAACGCCGCCTCCGTTCCCCGGTTCGCCTTCTGTGCTTCTTCACGCAGGTTGTCGAGGTCCGGCCCGACCGTGCCGGTTGCGGCCGCAGGCTTGAACGTGTGGCACCCGCCGCAGCCGTTCTCCTGGAACACGGCGAGGCCGGGCGAGCCGGGCGCCTGGCTGCCCTTGGCGAGCCAGGCCTGGTACGCGGCAGGCTCGACGACGTCGACGTGGCTGCGCATCAGCGCGTGCCCGAGACCGCAGAGCTCGGTGCAGATCACCGGGTAGGTGCCGGGCTTCGTCGGCGTGACGACGAGCATGTTGTGCTGGCCGGGGACGGCGTCCTGCTTCTGCGAGAGCTGCGGCACCCAGAAGGAGTGGATGACGTCGTTCGAGGTGATGTCGAGCTTCACGTGGCGGTCCTTCGGCAGCGTCAGGTAGCCGTAGGTCTTGCCGTTCGGGTACGTGAACGACCAGGCGAACTGCTGCGCCTTCACCTTCACGAGGAGCGGGTTCGAGCCTGCGTGGCCGTTCTGCGCGAGCACGACGGCGCTGACGATCGAGATCGCGGTCACGAGCACCGCGGGAATCGCGGTCCAGACGATCTCGAGCTGCGTGTGGCCGTGGGTCGGCGGCCCGTCGGAGTCGTCGTCCGGGCCGGCGCGGAACTTCCAGACGGAGAAGACGAGCACCGCGGCGACGACCGAGAAGACCGAGATGCAGATGATCGTCGTGAACCAGTAGACGAAGTGGATCCGGTCGGCCTCGCGGCCGGCCGACACGGGAAGCCACGGAATTGCGAGTGCGACGGTCGTGCAGATCGCGGCGGCGACCAGGCTGAGCGCCGTGAGCTGAATGATCGATCCCTTGCGCACCCCGCGCGAAGCCTAGTGCAACGGCGGGCAGGACGGGCCGTAACCGTTTTGCCTGCTCGACCGTTCAAACGGTGCTCTACGAGAACGACCACATCCGTCGGGAGTCACGAGAAGGAGGACCAACAAATGGGCATCGGAGTCAGCTTGATCTTGATCGCGGCCGGCGCGATCCTGACGTGGGCGGTCAACGCGACCGTCTCCGGTCTGGACATCAACACGATCGGCGTCATCCTGATGGTCGTCGGCATCATCGGGCTCGTCCTGTCCCTCATGTTCTGGTCGAGCTGGGGCGGCGTCGGCGGCGGCGCCCGTCGGCGCACGACCTACGTCGACGAGGCGCCTCCGCCCGGTTACTAGGACTCGGCGTTCCTAGAACTCGGCCGCGACCGGGAGCTCGACGTTGAACGTCGAGCCCCGGCCGAGGCCGTGGGACTCGACCCAGATCCGGCCTTCCATGCGCCGCACGAGCTCGCGGCAGATGTAGAGGCCGAGACCGGTGCCGCCGACGCCGCGATTCATGTTCGGGTCGAGCCGGTAGAACTTCTCGAAGACCCGGCGCTGCTCGGCCGGCGGGATGCCGAGCCCGCGGTCGGTGACGGCGAACCGGACCTGCGAGCCCGCAGTCCGCACGTCGACGTCGACACGCCCGCCGTCGGGGGAGTACTTGACGGCGTTGTCGACCAGGTTGATCAGCACCCGGCCGACCTTGTCGGGATCGCCGGCGAGGTGCGGCAAGCCCTCCTCGACCGTCAGGACGATCTCGTGCCCCGGGTCGAGGTGCGCGCGCTGTGCCTGGACGACGTCGGCCGCGAGCGCCCGCGGGTCGCAGCTCTGGATGTTGACGTGGAGCGAGTCGGTGTCGAGCCTCGAGGCCCAGAGGATGTCGTTGACCGTGCGCGCGAGCCGGTCGGCTTCGGCCGAGACGACGTCGAGCAGGTTTGCGCGCTGGTCGTCGTCGAGCGAGACGTCGCTGCGCCGCAAGGTCATGGCCGCGCCGTAGATCGCGGCGAGCGGCGTCCGCAGCTCGTGCGAGACGGTCGACACGAACTCCGTGCGCATCGTCTCGAGCGCCCGCTCCTCCGTCAGGTCGCGGAACGCGTAGACGATCCCGTCCGGCACGACGACCCCGTGGATCGAGAGCCACACCTCGCGCCCGCCGGGGTTGAGCGGGAGCGACTCTGCCCGCGCCGACGCGCTGCCGGCGGTGACGATCGGGACACGGGTGACGATGGCGGCCCAACCGGGAATCGCCTCGACGGCGAGGCGGTCGACCACGTCGCCGGCGTGGAGCCCCGTCGCGGCCGCCGCGGCGCGGTTCCAGGTGCGGACGTACCCGTGCCGGTCGACGAGGAAGACCCCGTCGCCCACCGACGCGAGCACGCGGGCGGCCTGAGCGCGATCCTCCGCCGCCTTGTAGAGCTGCGCGTTGTCGATCGCGATCGCAGCGCGGTGGGCGAGGTCGAGCGCGAAGTCGAGGTCGCGCTCGTCGTAGCTCGCCGCCGTCTCCGCCCAGACGAGGCTCATCGCGCCGAAGGTGCGTCCGCGGGCCTGCAGGGGGACGATGATGCAGGAGTGGATCCCGGCCTCCCGCGCCGGGCCCTCGACGAGCGCCGGTGGGATCACCGGGTAGAGCTCCGGCTCGCCGGTGCGCACCACCTTGCCGACGCCCGTGGTCGCGTCCGGGGACGGTGCCGTCCCGGCGACCGCCGCGGTCGCCTGCGCGGCCCGCTCGGCGTCGGGGTGCGAGATGCTGACGAGCCGCAGCTGGCCCGCCTCGGTCGTCAGGTGGATCGCGCACCAGTCCGCGACGCGCCCCGCGACCAGGTTGCCGAGCCGTTCCAACGTCACGTCGACGTCGAGCGACGACCCGAGGAGCGCGCTCGCCTCGCCGAGGAACTGCAGCCGCTCCTGCGCCGCGTGCTCGGCGTCGAGCAGTGCCGCCTGGTTGATCGTGAGCGCGACGCGGTCCGCGATCAGCCCGAGCAGCGTCACGTCCTCGTCGGCGAACTGCGCGAACGCCTCCGAGCCGACGAGCAACACGCCCGTCGCGCGGCCCTCGGCGACGAGCGGAATCGCGGCGAGCGAGTTGATCCCGCGGTCGCGCAGCACCGGGCTGCGCGCCTCGACCTGTGAGAGGTCGGGGACGACGACGGCCTCGCGCGTGGCGGCGACGCGGCCGGCCAGGCCCTCGCCGAGCGGGATGGACGACTCGTACCGCGCGCCGTCCTCGAGGCCCGCCGTCGCGCGCACGTGCAGGTTCCCGTCGTCGCCGAGGAGCAGGATCGCGGCGGTGTCCGCCTCGAGCACCTCGGTGATCCGTTGCAGCAGGGTGTCGAGGAGCTCGGCGAGCGACTGGCGCTCGAGGGCGGCTTCGGAGACACGCTGGAGCTTCCGCAGGGTCGCGACGGCAGCCTCGGCCTCGGTGCGCGCCTGCCGCTCCCGTTGAAGGAGCTGCACGCGCTCGTCCTCTGCCCGCTTGCGTCGCAGGAACTGGCCGAGTTGCGCGCCGAGTGCGTTCAGCACGAGCTCGAGCTCTCCGTCACGCGGCTCGTGCGAGCGCGTGAACGCCTCGAGCACGCCGACGACCTCGCCCTCGACGAGCACCGGGAACGCGACTCCGGAGCGGAGCCCCTCGGCGGTCGCGACGGATGCTCGCGCGCAGCCGCCGTCGTCGAACGACTCGAGCCACTCGGAGCGGCCGGACGCGGCGACGCGTCCCGGCAGGAGCTCAGTGGAGAGCGACGCCCGCTCGGTGGTCGCGAGGAATCCCTCGAGCCGGCCGTCCGGCCGTGCCCAGGTCGAGCGCGGGTCGTCCGGCCCGGTCGACCAGTAGCACGCGACGTCCCAGCCGAGCGACTCGCACATCGTCTCGAGCACGCGGCCGACGGCGTCGTGCGCGCTGTCCGCGTCGGCGAGCGCCCGTGTCACCGCGTGCTGCAGCTGCGTCCGCTCCTCGGCGCGGCGACGGTCGGTGATCTCCTCGACGACGGCGCCGACGCCGATCGCCTCGCCGTCCGGCGCGAGCACCGGGTAGTAGCTCGCGCGCCAGTGGCGACGCGCCCCGGGATCGTCCGGCGTCCCCCCGGTCATCTCCAGCGCCACGACCGCCTCCCGCGTCTCGAGCACGCGCCGGGCGATCGGCTCGATGATGTGCGCGAGCTGCGGCACGACCTCCGCGAACGTCTTCCCGACGTGCTCCTCCGCGGGCAGGGCGTTGATCCGCGCGAGCGCCTCGTTGACACGGACGTACCTGAGCTCGCGATCCCAGAAGCCGAGCCCGACCGGGGCACTCCCGTACAGCGCGTCGAGCAGGGCCGACGTGCGCCCGGTTTCGTCGTCGGCGACGATCGGCTTCATCCCCTGGGACCGCGTGCAGGCCAGGGTACTCGGGAAGGAGACCCGGAGCTACTCGGTGGCCTGGTCCGCGACGTCGAGCACGAGGATCGCATCGCCGTCCGGCAGCGGCTCGAAGTGCCCCGGGAACGTGTTCGACGAGGTGAGGGCGTCGATCACGGGCGCCTCCTTCGGATCCGGCGACGCGGCACTCGGCGGCGCGGCGAGCGGCAGGGTGCTGCGGAGCGGATGGTCGAGCTCCGGCTCGAGCTGCGAGCGGCGGAGAAAGACCGCGTTCGTCGAGCCGTCCTTCCGTCCCTCGACGAGCGAGACGACCTGGTCGACGCCGAGGTAGCGGAACGCGTAGAGGGAGAGCTCGAGCGCCTCACGCCGCAGCGCACGCTCGCGGTTCGGCGTGGTGTCGCCCTGCAGGGCGCAGTTCTGCTGCAGGCCGCAGAAGGCGTAGATGAGCGTGTTCGACGCGCCGTACAGGCCGATGTACGGGTCGATCTGGCCGCCCTTGTTCAGGCGCCGGACGCCGACCGCCTCCAGTCGCAGCCCCTGCACCTGTGCCCCGTGCTCCTGCACCGCGACGAGCTGCGCGCCGTTCGCCGCCTTGTAGCGGGGCGCGACGCTGAGGGCGATCTCGTGCGCGCCGAGGAGGCCGTCGTCCGCGGGCTTCCAGGCCGACCACGCGACCGCCCTCGAATGGTGCGGGCGGGCGAGCAGCAGGGCGAAGCCGGCGAGCGAGAGCCAGAAGGCGAGCGCCAGCACGCCGTAGGCGAGCCGGAAGTGGTGCTTCTCGCTCACAGGCGCGGCCAGGTTGCGTCGAGCGTGAGGTCGACCTCCGGGAGGCGCAGGTCCTGTGCGTCGAGCAGGTCGACCACCTCGTCGCCGTGGAGCTCGCGCCGCTCGACGAGCGCGTCCGCCACCCGTTCGACCGCGCCGCGGTTCGCCTCGACCAGATGGTGGGCGGCGAGGTACGCCTGCCCGAGCAGCTGCTCGACCATCGCGCGCTGGCCCGGATCGCCGAGCACGGCGCCGAGCGGGTCGCTGCCGTAGCCGCCGCTGCGCGTGCGGTTGATGATCTGCGTGCCGATCTTCTGGAAGCGCTTCATCACCCGTTCACGCGCCTCGTCCTCCGACTCGTCGTCGCACCTGAGCTCGACGAACTCCGGGGCCATGCCGCACGCGCCGACCATCCAGGCGGCGCGGTCGGTGGCCGCCTGCACGTCGCCGCCGACGCCGGTCGAGGTCTCGCCGTAGAAGACGCGTTCGGCGGCCATCGCGCCGAGCGCCCAGATCAGGCGGGCCAGCTCCTCGCTGCGCCAGGACGAGAACCGCTCCTCCTTCTGCAGCGCCATGTGATGGCCGAGCGAGCCGCCGCGCCGCCGGATCGAGAGCCGGGTCGACTCGGCACCCTTCAGGTACGCGTGCGCCGCCACCGCATGCCCGGCCTCGTGGATCGCGACCGCGCGCGTCTCCTCGGGCACGTACTCGATGTCGACCGCGGTCCCCGACTCGACCGTCGTCATCGCGTCGACGATGTCCGCCCAGCCGAATGCCTCACGGCCGGTGTGGTGGGCGATCGTCAGCGCCATCGAGCAGACCTGCTCGATCATCGCCGGCGAGTAGCCCATCGTCATCCGCGACAGCTCGTCTCGGCGCTCCGGCCTGTCCAGATCCGGCTCGTGGGCGACGCGGCCCAGATAGAGGTCGAAGATGTCCTCGCGGTCGTGCTTCGTCGGCGTGCGGAACCAGACGTGGCGGCCCATGCGACCGGGGCGGGTCAGCGCCGGGTCGAGCTGCTCGATCGGGACGTTCGTCGCGCCGATGAAGTAGATCTGCTCGCCGCGCGGGCGAGGCGGCGGCAGCCGCAGCGAGCGGCCCTTGAGCCGCGGCGGGACGAGGTAGCTCGCGTCGAGGATCGTGTTGATCCCGTTCGTGAGCAGGCGCCGGCCGAGCGGCGGGCTGTCGAGCCCGTCCATGACGACGAGCAGCTGGTTGAGCGCCATCTGGCCGCTGCCGCCGCCGAACATCCCGCCGGCGCCGCCGGGAACCGCCCGGTTGATCGCCTCGACGAGGCGGGAGGGACCGGGCCGCTCGGGCGCGCGCAGCTCGAACTGCCGGTCGCGCCAGGCCCGCGTCTCCAGCACGAGGTCGCCGGAGCGCTCGAACGTCGGCTCGCGAAACGGCGTCGCCGCGCCGCCGAGCGCGCTGCGCCGCATGCCGACGGCGTCGATCTCGTCGATGAAGACGATGCACTGGCCGCCCCACTTGCGCGCGAGCCGTTTCGCCTTGCGCGCCAGGTAGCGAACGAGGATCGAGTCGAGGCCGATGAACGTCTGCGCGAAGCCCGACCCGGGGATCGTCACGAACGGCGAGTTGAACCCGGTCGCGATCGCCTTCGCGAGCATCGTCTTGCCGGTGCCGGGCGCGCCGAGGAAGAGGAGGCCGCGCTCGCGCTTGCCTCCGGCCCGCTCGAACCGCTCGCCGGACTGCCAGAGCGTGACGATCCTGCGGATCTCCTCCTTCGCCTCCGCCTGGCCGCGGACGTGCTCGAGCTTGACGCCCCACTCCGCGTCGCCCGGCTGGTAGCCGCGGATCTGCGAGATGCCCATCGCCAGCATCGGCCCCATGAAGATGAGGAAGTTGAAGAGGAAGAAGAACGGCAACGAGATGAAGGTGCCGAACGTGCTCGGGCTCCAGATCAGCGAGAGCGTGTGCCAGAAGCCGTGCGCCGTCTCCCCCCAGGAGAGGCCGCGACCGAAGAAGTCGAGCACGATCCACGCGAGCGTGACGACGACGAGCCCGAAGCGCACGAGCCTCCAGGCGAGGCGCCAGAACGCGGTCCGGCGCCGGGCGATCACGTCGCCCTCGCGGAGCACCGCGCTCTCCTCGCCGAAGAGGCTCGGCGAGGAGATGTAGCGCCGGAAGAGCAGGTCGACGAGCCCGCGGAAGGCCGCCACCTCGACCACGGTCAGGAGGAGCGCGTAGCGGAGCGGCAGGCCCTCGCGATTCGCAAACCAGACGAAGGCGGCCGGCGCGGTGAGGAGCGCGACGAGGGTCGCGGCGCGCGTCAGCGAGCGCCACTGCGCGGCGAGCTCCTGCGCGGCGACGTTCGCGGAGGGGCCGGGCACGGGAGCGGCGGTCACCTCCGGGCTCGTCATTCGCTGAAGTAAGACACGATCGAAACGGTTCTGGTTCTTGTGTTCGTGTTAAGAGGTGGTGGTTTCCGCTCGGAAGGCCGGTTGCGAAGCGGTGTCGCGCCCGACAGCGCTCGAATGTCTCAATGACACTTGACAGACATCGGTGGTGATGTCATAGTGATGTCATCGTGAATCTGACCATCGTCCTCGAGGGGCTCCAGCAGGACCTGCAGGGCATCGCCGAGCTCGGCGACGAGCGCTCGGCGCAGATCGCGGCGCGGCTCGGCGAGGTGCTCGGCTCGAACCTGCGGCTGAAGATGCTCGACCTCTTCTCGCAGGTCGCGGTGGAGCTCTCGTCGAAGCTGCCCTCCGGCCACGTCGAGGTCCGCCTCGCCGGCCAGGAGCCCGAGCTCGTGTTCGTCGACGCACCCGGCGGCGACGCCGGCATGGTCGGCGAGGAGCTCTCGGCGCGGATCAGCCTGCGCCTGCCCGAGTCCCTGAAGGCGGCCGTCGAGAAGGCGGCCGACCGCGAGGGCGTCTCCACGAACGCGTGGCTCATCCGGGCGATCGCCCGCGCAACCGAGTCGCGCCCTGTCCACGTCACCGGCAAGCGCCTGAGCGGCTACGCCCGGAGCTAGGGGGAACCGAGATGCAGAGATCATTCGATGTGAGCGCGCCGGTCGAGCTCGAGGTGCGGCTGTCGTCGGGCGAGGTGACGATCGACCCGTCGCTCGACGGCCGGGTCGAGGTCGAGCTCACCGCGCACGACGACGACTCGCAACGGCTCGTCGACGAGGCGCGGGTCGAGCTTCAGGACCGCTCCGACCGGCCGCGGGTGATCGTCGAGGTGCCGCAGAAGCGCGGCGGCTTCTCGTTCAGCTTCGGCCGGCAGGGCATCACCTGCCGCGTGCGCTGCCCGGAGGGGTCGGTCGTCACGGCGAAGACGAAGTCGGCCGACCTGACGGTCCGCGGCACGATCGGGAGCGTCAGCTTCACGACCGCGTCGGGCGACCTCGATCTCGACCGCGTCAGCGGCGGCGTGAACGCGAAGTCGGCGTCCGGCGACGTGTCCGCGCGCGAGATCGGCGGCGACGTGAGCATCCAGTCGGCGTCGGGCGACGTGTCGCTCGAGGTCGTCCGCGGCACTGCGAGCGTCACGAGCGTCTCGGGTGACGTCCGGATCGACGAGGCCTACGACGACCTGAACGCGAACACCGTCAGCGGCGACCAGAAGCACAGCGCCGTGATGCGCGGCAGAGTCGCCGCGCAGTCGGTCTCGGGCGACGTGTCGATCGGCGTCAGGCGCGGCTCGAAGGTCTTCCTCGACTGCAACACGCTGAGCGGCGACACGAGCTCGGAGCTCGAGCTCACGGGCGACGCGCCCGACGGCGACGGGCCGCTCGTCGAGATCAAGGCCAAGACCGTCAGCGGCGACATCCAGATCACGCGGGCCCCGGCGCCCGCCGCGAACACGATGGAGGTGCAGCAATGAACCGTCTCTCCTGGGACACCACGGCGCCCCGGCGCCTGACCGGCAAGCGGAGCGCGCAGCCGCGGCCCGAGCTCGGCGTCGTCGAGGAGGAAGCCGATCTCGTCCGCATCGCCTGGGACAAGCGCAACCGGATCAGCGGCTTCTAGCCGCAGCGGATTCGTGCAGCAGCGGTACGGCGTCTGACGACCAGCGACGCAGAACGCCGACGAGCGACGGTGGTGTGACCACCGTCGCTTCGCCGTTGCGGGGGCGCGACACGCGGTCCGTGTAGCCCGCCGGCGCCCAGCGCAGGAGCTCCGCTCCCCGCACGAGCCAGGGCTCGCCGCCGCGAAGGACGAAGACGCCGTCGGGCAGCTCCGCGAACGACACCTCGCGGTACGGCCCGGTTCGCTCTGCGTGCAGGCGCTCGTCGATCTCGTCCGCGCGCGTCGCGCCGGCGAGCGCAAGGAACCGGTCGTAGTCATCGCGCCGGCACAGGGCGCAGGGCCGGTGCCCGGCGGCGAACGCGGTCGCCTCGTCGAGGAAGAAGAGCTCGGTGAACCTCCCCGGCTGCATCAGCGGTGCGCGATGCCAGCCCTTGAACGCGAGCCGGCAGGCGATCCAGCGCTTCGTGGCGAACCGGCGTCGGATCCGCCCGTGCGCGTCGTGGAGGCAACCGCGGTTCCCGTAGACGGTCCCGCGCGCCGGATGCGCGATCAGGTCGCCGAGCGGAGTGACGCGGTTTTGGAGCGGCACGCGGCGCCAGACTAGTATCGAGCGGTGCTGCGCGTTCTCATTCTCGGTGCGGGCTTCGGCGGCCTCGAGCTTGCGACGTCGCTGTCCGAGGCGGTCGCGGACGAGGTCGACGTCACCCTGATCGACCAGAGCGACTCGTTCGTCTTCGGCTATTCGAAGCTCGATGTCCTGTTCGGCCGGACGACGGCCGACGCCGTCCGCATCCCGTACCGTGAGCTCGCACAGCCGGGCGTGCGCTTCCTCCAGGAGCGGATCACCGCGATCGACCCGGAGGCGCGGCGCGTGGAGACCGACGCCGGCAGCCACGAGGCCGACGTGCTCGTGGTCGCGCTCGGAGCGGACTACGACTTCGACGCCACACCGGGTCTCGCGGCGGAGGGAAACGAGTTCTACTCGGTCGCCGGCGCCGTGCGCCTGGCGGAGCTCCTCCCCGCGTTCTCGCACGGACGCGCCGTGATCGGGGTCTGCGGCGCGCCGTTCAAGTGCCCGCCCGCGCCGAGCGAAACCGCGCTGCTCCTGCACGACCACCTGACGGCACGCGGCGTCCGCGAGGCGTGCGAGATCTCGCTCGTGATGCCGTTCGGGACGCCGGTGCCACCGTCTCCCGACACCTCCGAGGCGCTCCTCGCAGCCTTCGCCGAGCGTGGCATCGCCTTCGTTCCCGGCCGCCGGGTCGTCTCGCTGCAACCCGGCACCGCGACGCTCGACGACGGCGCCGCGCTGCCGTTCGACCTCTTCCTCGGCGTCCCGAGGCACCGTGCGCCGGACGTCGTCGTGGCGAGCGGCCTGACCGAGGACGGCTACGTCCCCGTCAGCTCGGAGACGCTCGAGACGCGGTTCCCGGGCGTGTACGCGATCGGCGACGTCGCGACCGCCGGGGTTCCGAAGGCCGGCGTCTTCGCGGAGGGGGCTGCGCGCGTCGTCGCGGCAGCGGTGATCGCGGCGCTCCAGCAGGGCGCAGCGCCCGCGGCCTACACCGGGCGCGGCTCGTGCTACATCGAGTTCGGCGCCGGACGCGTCGGACGCGTCGACATCGACTTCCTCTCGGGCCCCGAGCGGACCGGCGTGTTCCACGCCCCGTCCTCCGCGCTCGTCGCCGAGAAGCACGACTTCGGCTCCAGCCGGAGCGCCCGTTGGTTCGGGCGCGGCGCCGATGGGTGAGCTCGCGGGCCGCAACGCCTCACCTTGAACCGGAGGCGCCGACGTCTACGATCGGTCGCGTGGCCGAGTTCGTCCCGCCCGACTTCGACGTCCCGCGCGGTCTCGAGACTTCCGAGTTCGTCCTCGAGCCGCTCGGACCTGAGCACAACGAGCTGGACTACGCGGCCTGGACCTCGTCGATGGAGCACATCGCGGCGACGCCCGGGTATCCCGACGGCTCCTGGCCGCGCGAGATGACGCGGGACGAGAACCGCGCCGACCTGGAGCGTCACGCCGACGACTTCCGTACCCGGAAGGGGTTCACCTACACGGTGCTCGATCCCGGAAGCCGCGACGTGATCGGATGCGTCTACATCTACCCGCAGCCGAAGAGCGACCACGACGCCTGCGCGCTCTCCTGGGTGCGGAAGAGTCACGCGCACCTGGACACCCCGTTGTGGCGCACGGTCAGCGCGTGGCTCGCATCGGACTGGCCGTTCGCAAGCGTGGAGTACGCGCCGCGCGCGTAGAACCTCTTGCACGCCGGCCGCGCGCGATGGAGCGCGAACCCGGGCAGCTTCGGCTTGTAGGATCAGGCCCCATGGAGGACGTCGTCCGCACCGGCGGATGCCTCTGCGGTGCCGTGCGCTACCGCGTTCGAGGCGAGCCCGTGCACGTCGGACGCTGCCACTGCGCCGACTGCCGGAAGGAGTCCGGCAGCGCGTTCACGATCTACGGGCAATGGCCGACGGACGCGGTCGAGGTGACCGGAGAGATCTCGAGCTACCAAGGCCGCGGCTTCTGCCCTCGCTGCGGCTCTCGCCTGCTCGACCCTCCCGAACCGGGCGACACGCTGATCGAGATCCGGATCGGATCGCTGGACGACGCACCGTTTCGCCTCAAGCCCGAGGCCGAGGTGTGGGTGAAGCGCCGGGAGCCGTGGATGGAAGCGGTCGGCGGCGCCTCGCAGCACGACGAGAACCGCCCGCGCCCCGAAACGAGCTAGTCGAGGTGACTGATGGGCCGTGTAGGGATCGAACCTACGACCTTGGGATTAAGAGTCCCCTGCTCTACCAGCTGAGCTAACGGCCCGTGAAGCGCCGCGTATCGTAGCGGCCTCCATGCGCGTCCTCTCCGTCGTGGGCAACCGCCCCCAGTTCATCAAGTCCGCGCCGCTCTCCGTGGCGCTGCGCGAGGCGGGGATCGACGAGGTCGTCCTGCACACGGGCCAGCACTGGGACGCAGGGATGTCGCAGGTGTTCTTCGACGAGCTCGCGATCCCCGAGCCGGCGCACCGGCTCGACCTGCGCACCGCCGACCCGGCGGCGATGACGCCGCCGATCCGCGCCGTCGTCGAGGCGGAGCGTCCCGACTGGGTGCTCGTCTTCGGCGATACGAACTCGACGCTCGCGGGCGCCCACGCGGCGGGCGAGGAGGTGCCCATCGCCCATGTCGAGGCGGGGCTGCGGAGCTTCGACCTCTCGATGCCCGAGGAGCGAAACCGAGTCGAGGTCGACGCGCTCGCAGCCCTTCTCCTCTGCCCGGACGAGCGCTCGGCGTCGCAACTCGAATCCGAGCGCGTGCACGGCCGCCGTGAGGTGGTCGGCGACGTGATGGCCGATGCGACGAGGCTCTTCGAGCCCGTCGCGCGGCGGCTCGAGCTGCCGTTCGCGGCGCCGTATACCGCCCTCACGGTGCACCGGGAGGCGAACACGACGCCGGAGCGGCTCGAGGAGATCGTCGCCGCCGTGAACGCGAGCGGCCGGCACGTCGTCTTCCCCGTGCATCCGCGCACGCGCCGCGTGCTCGACGAGCACGGGATCGTCCTCGGCCCGGACGTGGAAGCGGTCGAGCCGCTCGGCTACCTGGAGATGCTCGCGCTCGTCGCAGCCGCGGAGACCGTCGTCACCGACTCGGGCGGCCTCCAGAAGGAGGCGTACTGGCTGCGTGTCCCCTGCGTGACGCTCCGGACGAGCACCGAGTGGGTCGACACGGTCGGCGCCGGCGCGAACCGGCTCGCGCATCCGTCCGGGCTCGCCGCGGCGCTCGAGGACGCGCGCTTCCCGGCCGACGCGCCCACGCTGTACGGGGACGGCCACGCCTCGGAGCGCATCGCGGCCGCCCTGTACGCTTGACCGCCGTGGCGGAGCCGAACCTCTACGACGTCGCGATCGTCGGCGCCGGCTACGTCGGCGTGCCGCTCGCAGCCACCTTCGCAGAAGCCGGACAGCGCGCACTCCTCGTCGACGTCCGGTCGGACGTCATCGAGGCGCTGAACCGCGGCGAGAGCCACATCGAGGACGTCTCGGACGACCGGCTCGCACCACTCGTCAGCGGTGGGCGCCTCGTCGCGACAACCGATTACGAGCAGGTGAAGCAGGCTCGCGCGATCCTGATCGCCGTCGGCACCCCGCTCTCGAAGCAGCGGGAGCCCGACCTGTCCGCGATCGAGAGCGTGGGGCGCAGCCTCGCCCCCGTGCTGCAGCGGGAACAGGTCGTCGTGCTCGAGTCGACGACGTGGCCCGGAACCACACGCGAAGTCCTGCAGCCGATCCTCGAGCAGGGGTCCGGCCTGAAGGCCGGCGAGGACTTCTACCTCGCGATGTCCCCCGAGCGCGTCGATCCCGGACGAGAGGACTGGACGACGAAGACGACGCCGAAGGTGGTTGGTGGAATCGGCCCGGAGAGCACGCGGGCCGCGGCAGAGGTCTACCGCGCCGCGATCGACACCGTCCACGAGGTCTCGACGCCGGAGGCGGCCGAGCTCACGAAGCTGCTCGAGAACATCTACCGCGCCGTCAACATCGCGCTCGTCAACGAGCTTGCGCAGCTGTGCGACCGCATGGAGATCGACGTCTGGGAAGTGGTCGAGGCGGCCGGGACGAAGCCGTTCGGGTTCTCGTCGTTCAAGCCCGGCCCGGGGCTCGGCGGCCACTGCATCCCGATCGACCCGTTCTACCTGACCTGGAAGGCGCGGGAGTTCGACTTCTCGACGCGCTTCATCGAGCTCGCGGGCGAGGTCAACAACAACATGCCGTACTTCTGTCGCTCGCTGATCTCGCAGGCGCTGAACCACGGCGCGCACAAGTCGGTCAGCGGCTCCAGGATCCTGATCCTCGGCGTCGCCTACAAGCCGGACATCGGCGACTGGCGGGAGACGCCCGCCGAGAAGCTCATCCACCTGTTGCAGAACGCCGGTGCGGAGGTCGCCTACCACGACCCGTTCGTGCCCCAGTTCGACGGGATGGACTCGGCCCCGCTCGAGCCCGAGGCGTACGACTGCGTCGCGATCGTCACCAACCACACGACGATCGACTACGCCGACGTCGTGCGCCGCGGCAACGTGATCGTCGACTTCCGCAACGCGACGAAGGGACATGAGATCGACGGCAAGGTCTGGAAGCTTTGACGAACGTCGGCGTCGTCGGCCTCAACTACTGGGGGCCGAACCTCGTCCGCAACTTCGAGGAGCTCGCCGACCTGACGTGGATCTGCGACCTCGACGAGGAGCGGCGTGCCGAGCTCTCGGCCCGCTATCCGAATGCACGCGCGACCGCGAACATCGCCGACCTGCTCGCCGACGACGCGCTCGACGCCGTCGTGATCGCGACACCCGTGCCGACGCATCATGCGCTTGCGAAGCAGGTGCTCGAGGCCGGCAAGCACGTGTTCGTCGAGAAGCCGCCCGCGATGCGTGCGGTCGAGATGGACGAGCTCGTCCGGCTCGCTGCCGACCGCGACCTCGTCCTGATGCCCGGTCACCTGCTCCTCTACCACCCGGGCGTGCTCAAGCTGAAGGAGCTGATCGACGCCGGAGAGCTCGGCGAGGTGCTCTGCGTCTACGGCAACCGCCAGAACCTCGGAATCGTGCGCACGAACGAGAACGCGCTCTGGTCGCTCGGCGTGCACGACCTGAGCGTCGTCCTCTACCTGCTCGACGAGGACCCGGAGATCGCGACCGCGAACGGCCGCGACTTCCTGACGCCGGGCGTCGAGGACGTCGTCTTCTGCTACCTGCGCTTCCCGAGCGGCAAGATCGCGCACATGCACCTCTCGTGGCTCGACCCGCACAAGATGCGGCGGATCACCGTCGTCGGCCGCGAGAAGATGGTCGTGTTCGACGATATGGAGCTCGAGCGCAAGGTGACGATCTACGAGAAGTCGCCGTGGAAGCGCGCCGAGACCTACGGCGAGTGGCAGACCCGATCGGGCGACATCTCGATCCCGAAGATCTCGACCGCCGAGCCGCTGCGCCTCGAGTGCACGTACTTCCTCGAGCTGATCGACGGGCTCCACGACCGCGCGAAGGTCGCCCGGGACGGCGCACGCGTGGTGCGCGCGCTCGAGATGCTGACCGAGTCTCTCGGTGGCTGAGATCCACCCGAGCGCGATCGTCTACCCGGGCACGGTGCTCGGGAAAGGCGTGCGCGTGCTCGAGAATGCCGTCGTCGGGAAACAGCCGTCGCTCGGCGCCTCGTCGACGGCGAAGCGCGAGCCGCTCCCGCCCGCCACGATCGGCGACGGCACCGTCGTCTCGACCGGCGCGATCGTCTTCGCCGGCGCGGCGATCGGCGCGAACTGCATCGTCGGCGACCAGTCGTGCGTCCGCGAGCGGGTCACGCTGGCCGACGACTGCATCCTCGGCCGGGGCTCCCTGATCGAGAACGACACGACGGTCGGCGCCGGAACGCGCATCCAGGCGGACGCGTACATCACCGCGTACTCGACGCTCGAAGAAGACGTATTCATCGCACCGTGCGTCGTGACGACGAACGACAACTTCATGGGCCGCACCGAGCGGCGCAAGTCGCTGATGCAGGGGCCGACGATCCGGCGCAGCGCGCGTGTCGGAGGCGGTGCGATCATCTGCCCCGGCGTCGAGATCGGCGAAGAGGCGTTCGTCGGTGCCGGCGCGGTCGTCACGAAGAGCGTGCCGCCGCGCACCGTCGTCGTCGGGTCGCCCGCGCGCGTCCTGCGAGAGGTCGCCCCGGACGAGCTCAGGCAGAACGGCGGGTGAGCGCGAGCCGGTAGCCCACCGGGTCGCGCGTCTCGACCGCGAGCTTCGCCTCCAGGTAGTAGACGCCGGCCACGCGCGCGCGGTAGGCGAGCCGCGCCTGCGACGCGACGCGATGCGACTGCGCCACGCGCGACGTGCCGTCGCCGAGCGTCTCGACACGCTTCGTCCCCGGCGCCCACAGCAGCAGCTTCACGCCCACCGCCGCCTGCGGGGTCAGACGCGCGAAGAGGCGCTGGCCCTTGTTCAGGTGCACGCGGTAGACGTCGGTGTTGTCGTCCCAGAAATCGAGGGTCGCCTCGATCGTGCGCGGGAGCGGGGGCAGCGCGTGCGCCCACACCCCGGCGTCGTCGTTCGGCTCGTAGCGGTCGGGCGGCGGCAGCGGCGTGCCGTTGCCGAGCATCGTCAGCGCGTTGAAGACGTCGAGCGTCCCCCAGCCGGTGAAGAGATCGCGACCACGCGGGCACTTGACGCACCCGGTTGAGGCGTTCGCGTCGTCGGCGCTCCGCTCGAGCAGCCACGCGACCTGCGCCGGCTGCAGTCGCGGGTCCTGGCCGATCAGGAGCGCCGCCGCCGCGCTCACCTGCGGCGCGGCGAACGAGGTCCCGATCGCGTCGCGGAACTCGAACGGTCCGCAGTCCGAATAGGGCCGGTCGACGCAGCCCGGCCGGCCGTCGAGCAGGTTCGTCGGGATCGTCGAGAAGATCGCGTCGCCCGGAGCGGCGAGGTCGTTGTACACGGCGTCGCGATTCGAGTAGTCGGGTACGGAGCCGTCCTCGCGTACGGCGCTGACCCCGATCACGTGCGGGAGCGACGCCGGGTAGTGCGCGAAGCCCCACGGGGTCGCGGGCGACTGCGGGCCGTTTCCGACCGCGGCGACGACGACGACGCCCTTCGAGTACGCGTACTCGACGGCCGCCTGCTCGAGCGGCGAGTACGTGTCGAGCTTCGGATCGAGCGGGTCGCGCACGCCGCCGAGGCTGAGGTTGATCACGCGTGCGCCCTTGGCCACCGCCCAGCGGATCGCCGCGACCTCGCCCGCGAGCGAGACCGTGCCGTCCGGTTCGACGACCTTCGCGATCAGCAGCTTCGCGTTGAACGCGAGCCCGGCGATCCCGATGCCGTTCGAGGGGTTGGCGGCGATCTCACCCGCGACGAACGTGCCGTGGCCCTGCTCGTCGCGGAGCGCGGAACCGCCCACGAACGACCGCGCACCGGCGATGCGGCCCGCGAACTCGGGGTGCGAGCCGTCGATCCCCGAGTCGACGATCGCGACGGTGACCGGCGCGAGCGCCGGCTGCTCGGGCCAGTACGACCAGGCGCTGTCCTGGACGAGGTACCACTGCTGCGGCGCGAGCGGCTCGAGGTTGTCGAAGGCGAACGCGAGCCCCGGCAGCGCGAGCGCGGCCAACACGGCGACGACCACGGCGAGGCGCCTCACTGCACGGGGAACGACGTCGAGAAACCCGGCGCGAGCCCGTGGCCGGGCGCACAGCGAACGCGGTAGGTGCCGGGCGCGAGCGCGCCGGCGAAGCTCCACGCTCCGGCGGCGTCGGTGGCCGTGGAGGCGAGCGTCGTCCACGCCGTTCCCGCCTGCTGCTGCAGCTGGACCGCAGCCGCGGCGACGAGCGGGTGAACGGTCCCCTGCACGCCGGACGGGCCCGGGACCGCCTCGACGCGCGGTGCGACGGCGATCTTCGCGAGGCCTGCGCGCACCGTGCCCCAGGCGAGGCGGTACTGCGTCGCGAGGCTCGGCTTGACGACCGTCGAGAAGCGGCCGTCGGGCTCTACGGTTAGCTCGCCGGCGGGCGACCACTCCGTCTGGCCCGCCTGCTTCGCCTCGAGCGAGACGCGGTCGACACCGCGCGCGCTCCCGGTCAACGTGACCGCCCCACCGACGGTCATCGTCTTCGCTGCGGGCAGCAGCTGCAAGAACACGGGAGCAAACCACGTCGAGCGGAGGCCGAGTGCGGTGCGCACCTGGTTCCCCGTGAACGTCACCTGCGTGTCGTCGTTCGACAGGGCGGTCACCGTCTTCACTCGCCCGGACGGGCCGTTCACGACCTCGAGGCCGGCGAGCGGCGCCGAGAGCTTCAGCTGCTTCGCGACCTTTGCGGCGTCGAAGAGCACCGGGCCCCAGTCGTGGTACGGAGACAGCGTGTCGTAGGGATCCGCGACCGGGACGAGATACGGGACGGGGCTTCCGATCGACTCGAGCGCGGAGGCCGTGCGCCCACCGGAGGTCGAGAAGTAGAGCGCGTCGGCGACCTTCCCCTGGTAGAGGACGACCTGGCCCTTCGTCGCGTCGATCGCCGCGTTCCCGCTCGCCGACTCGGCGGCGACGCCGCCGTACGCCTGGTCGCGCGTGTCGCCGTAGAGGTCGAAGGCGCGGCCCTTCGTCAGGTTCGCAAGCGTGTAGGAGCGCGCCGCGACGGCCTGCGCCTTCAGCGCCTCCGCCGGCCAGTTCGACGGCATCTCCGAGGGGACGACGCCGCGGAGGTACGCCTCGAGGCCGAGCCGGTCGACGACCTGCACGACCTTCCCGGCGCCCGAGACCGTGAGCCGGCCGCGGTAGGCCCGCCCGTCGACCTGGATCGGCTGCGTCGAGGCGAACGTGAACGGCGGGGCGAGCGACGGCTGCGCCGCGATCGCCGGCGACCGCTCGAGCACGAGCTTTCCCGGGTCGAGCACCGCCTTCTGCCCCGCGGCGTCGGTGACCGTCCACGGCACCGCGGAGGCGAGCGTCGTCTTCGCGGCCGAGGCGACGAGCACGCGCACGGTCGAGATCGTCGCCTGCCCGAGTGTCGTCCCGGTGTAGAAGTGGGCGAGGATGCGGTCGTAGGCCCAGCCGTGCCGCGCGTAGCCGTCGGCGCCCCACTGGGAGAGCCCGAGCCCGTGCCCCCACCCGTGCCCGCTGATCGCGAGCACGGCCGCCGCGGCGCTCGTGGTGGTCGTGGCGGCGGTCGCCGTCGTCGCGGTCGAGGTCGCAGTCGAGGCGGTCGAGCCGAAGCCGAGCGACGACCCGGCGAAGATCGACGAGGCGAGTCCGCCGACGAGGAGCAGGCAGGCGGCGCCCAGCCGAAGGACGTGGCGACCCACGCGGGTCACGGTAGCCGAGGTCTCCCCGGCCCTCTCGAGGCTTTACCGAACGTTTCCATTGCGACGCGGACGGCAACAGGCCGCCAGTGGCGACGTTCTTCGTTGCCCGCCCAGGCATGCCTGCCACGACCGACAAGCTCCTGCCGTCCCGCTACACGGACGTCCGCCCCCTCGCGCACGGAGGCATGGGCGAGATCTTCCGCGCCGTCGACCGGGAGCTCGGACGCGAGGTCGCCGTCAAGGTGCTCGCGGAGCGGTTCGCCGCAGACGAGAGCCTGCGCAGGCGCTTCGAGCGCGAGGCGCTTGCCGCGGCCCGCCTCTCGGGCAACCCGAACATCGTCACGATCTTCGACGTTGCCGACTACCGCGGCAGGCCGATGATCGTGATGGAGTACCTGCCGGGCGGCTCGCTCGAGGAGCGGATCGAGGACGGGGTGCCGCTCGAACCGGCCGAGGCACTCGGCTTCCTCGAGGGCGCGGCGGCGGCGCTCGACGCGGCGCACGAGGCTGGGATCGTCCACCGCGACGTCAAGCCGGGGAACCTCCTCCTCGACGCGCGCGGGCACGTCAAGGTGGCCGACTTCGGGATCGCGAGCGCCTCGGGGCTGGCCTCGTTCACGCAGACCGGGACGATCCTCGGGACGACGGGCTACCTCTCCCCGGAACAGGCGCTCGGCGAGCGTGCGACCGCGGCGAGCGACCTCTACGCCCTCGCCGTGGTCGCATGGGAGCTCCTCGTCGGCAGGCGGCCGTTCGAGTCGACGGTGCCGACGGCCGAGGCAACGGCCCATGTCAACACGCCCGTGCCGTCGGTCCACCGCGCGAACCGCACGCTCCCGGCCGCCTACGATCCCGTCTTCGAGCGCGCTCTCGCGAAATCGCCCGGCGCGCGGTACGGCACGGCCGCCGAGTTCGTCGGCGACCTGCGCCGCGCCCTGCACGATGACGCGGGAGCGACCCGCCCGGTATGGCCGGGACCGCGGCCGGCGAGGCGGCGGCGGGTGGATCGCTGGTGGATCCCCGTGCTCGTCGCGCTCGCGCTCGCGACCGGGATCCTCGCGGCGATCGCGCTCTCACGCGACGGCGGCGCTCCGAGGACGATCGTCCGCACGGTCGAGGGCCAGGTCGAGACGGTTCGCCGCACCGTGACCGTGTCGACCGCCGCAACCAGTGCGGCTGCTCCGCCCGCCGGGGACGGCGCAGCGCTGAACAACGAGGGCTACGCGAAGATGCAGGACCGCGACTTCGCGGGCGCGCTGCCGCTCCTCGAGCGAGCGGTCTCCGCGCTGCAGGGCGGCGGCTCGACCGACGAGGCCTACGCCGACTACAACCTCGCCTACACGCGCCTGGCGCTCGGCCGCTGCACCGGCGTGCTGTCCCTGCTCGACGCCTCGCAGGCGATCCAGGGGCACCGCACGGAGATCGACCGGCTGCGGAAGGATGCACGGAAGCGGTGCCGCTAGGCGAGACGCGCGGCGTACTGCGTCTCGTAGTACCGCTTGTAGTCGCCGCTCTTGATCGGCTCCCACCACTCGCGGTTCTCGCGGTACCACTCGACCGTGTCCTCGAGGCCGCCGGTGTCGAACGAGTGCTCCGGCGTCCACCCGAGCCCGCGAAGCTTGGTCGCGTCGACCGCGTAGCGCCGGTCGTGGCCCGGCCGGTCGTCGACGTGCCGGACGAGGTCCGGGCTCCCGCCGGTCAGATCGAGGATCCGCTTGACGACCTCGATGTTCTCGCGCTCCTGGCCGCTGATGTTGTAGACCTCGCCCGCGAGACCCTCGTGCAACGCCAGGGCGATGCCGGCGCAGTGGTCGTCGACGTGCAGCCACTCGCGGCGCTGCCGGCCGTCGCCGTAGACCGGCAACGGCAGCCGGTCGAACGCATTCGTGATGAAGAGCGGCAGGAACTTCTCCGGATATTGACGGGGGCCGTACGTGTTCGCGCCGCGCGTGATCAGCGCGTCGACGCCGAACGTGCGGACGTAGGCGAGCACCTGCAGCTCGCCTCCCGCCTTCGAGGCGGAGTACGGGCTCGACGTGCGGATCGGCGCGTCCTCGGTGCAGCCGGGCGCGCCGAGCGGGACGTCGCCGTAGACCTCGTCGGTGGAGACGTGGACGAGCCGCTTGCCGTTGTGGCGCGCGTAGTCGAGCAGGACCTGCGTCCCGAGGACATCCGTCAGGATGAACTCCGCCGGTCCGAGGATCGAGCGGTCGACGTGCGTCTCGGCGGCGAAGTTGACGATCGCGTCGCAGCCCTCGCCCGCAGCGGCGACGACGTCCGGGTCGGCGATGTCCCCGCGGACGAACACGTGCTCGACACCGTCGAGGTTGGCGGGGTTGCCCGCGTAGGTCAGCTTGTCGAGGACGACGACCTCGTCGCCTGCGGCCACGAGGCGGCGGGCGAAGTGCGAGCCGATGAAGCCGGCCCCGCCGGTGACCAGCACGCGCATGGCGGCCAGGGTACCTTGCCGCCGTGCCGCGCAAGGTGGTCACGGCCCTCGTCGTCCTGGCCGTCGCCGGGCTCTTCACCTGGGAATGGACGGCCGCCCCGCGCGTGCACGCCGACCCGCGGGTGCGGCGGGAGCTCCGCTCCGTGCGGGGGGAGCCGTTTCTCGGAACCCGGTTCGAGGGCCTGCCGCTCCGGGCCGTGCGGCCGTTCCTCTACAGCGACTGCCTGCCGGGGAAGCCGCATGTCGTGCCGTGCCACTGGCTCCGGGTCGCACACGGCCGGGTCACGGGCAGCGACCCGGCCCAGGCGAGCCGGGCCCGCTCGAGGCTTCGTCCCGTAGCCGCGTGAGGCACGCCCGCAGGCCTTCGCGCCAGTGCGGCAACTCGGGCGCGCCCCGCTCGCTGCGGAGCACCGAGTAGGCGGGCCGCGGGGCGCGCGCGCCGAACTCGGCGGTCGTGATCCGGCGGACGCGCGTCGGCAGCCCCGCCTCCTCGAAGATCGCCTCCGCGAAGTCCGCCCAGGTGCACTCCCCCGCTGCTGCGACGTGGTAGACGCCGTAGGGCTGGTCGAGCACCTGCGTCACCGCCTCGGCGAGGTGGCCGACGTAGGTCGGGCAGCCGAGCTGGTCGGCGACGACGGCGACCTCCTCGCGCTCGGCGCCGAGCCGCAGCATCGTCAGCACGAAGTTCTTCGACGTCCAGCCGAAGAGCCACGAGCTGCGCACGATCCAGGCCCGCTCTCCGGCCGCGGCCTCGCCGTGCAGCTTGGTGCGACCGTAGACGCCGCGCGGGCGCGGCGAGTCCGACTCGAGGTACGGCTCGCGCTTCTCGCCGTCGAAGACGTAGTCGCTCGAGAAGCAGACGAGCGGCGCGCCGAGCTCCGCCGCGTGCTGGACGCCGCCGACGTTGACCGCCGCCGCCTCCTGGGGATCGTCCTCGGCGCCGTCGACGTCCGTCCACGCTGCCGCGTGCAGGACGAGCCCCGCCGAGAGCCCCGGAGGCGCGGGGTAGGCGACGTCCCACTCCGCACGCGTCAGGCCGCGCGCCTGCGGGAACGACTCGAGGAGCGCCTGCCCGAGCTGGCCGCCGGCGCCGGTGACGATCACGCGGCCGCGTCGCGCGCCGACAGGATCGGGGCGTCCGTGCTCCACAGGTGCTTCACCCGCGGGTCGTCCCACGAGAGGCCCTGCTCGTCGGGGTCGGCCGGGTCGTACTCCTCGGTGACGAAGTAGCAGAAGAGGCAGTCCGTCAGCGCCTCGTAGCCGTGGGCGTGGATCCCCGGCACGTAGAGCGCGACGGGGTTCTCGTCGCCGATGTCCTCCGTGAACGTCTCGCCCGTGTCGCGGTTCAGGACGACGACGCGCACCATGCCCTCGAGGCAGCAGAAGAGGTCGTCCTGGCCGCGCTCGTGGTAGTGCAGGCCGCGGATCACGCCCCGCCGCGAGCGTGCCAGGTTCGCCTGCCGCACCGGCTTCGGCAGCGTTCCGGCGCGCATCAGCTCCATGAAGAACCCGCGCTCGTCCTCGTGGCGCGCCAGTGCGATGCGGATGACCACTACTTGTTCGCGCCGGTGTCGTCGATCAGGCGCCCGACCTCGGCGAGGTCGCCCCAGTGCTTGCCTCCGTCGTGCCACCACCCGTCGACGCGATGCACCTGCAGGTCGCCGCGCTGCGCGTACACCCGGTTGACGTCCGTGATCTCGAGCTCGCCGCGGCTCGACGGCGAGAGCGCGTCGATGATCTCGAACACGTCGGGCGGGTAGCAGTACAGCCCGACCACGGCATCGCTCGAGGGCGGCGCGTCGTAGCGCAGGTCGACGACGCCGGCCTTCTCGACGATGTCGACCACGGTGCCGTCGCCGTCGTAGGCGACGACGCCGAAGTTCTCGGGGTCGGGAACGTCCTTCACGAACACCATCGCGCCGCTCGTCCATTTGCGCACCGCCTCTGCCTGCGACTGCTCGAAGATGTTGTCGCCGAGGCAGACCACCAGCTGCTCGCCGGCGGCGAAGTCCCGCGCCATGCCGACGACCTGCGCGATCCCGCCTGCCTCCACCTGCACCTTGTACGAGAGGTCGAGGTCGAAGAGCTGCTCGTCGCCCGACCGCGAGCGCACGTGGCCGTTCCCGAGCAGGTCGATGAACTGCCCCGCGTGCTGCTGCCCGGTCACGATCAGCACCTCGCGGACCCCGATGCGCTGAAGGAGCTGGAGCGGGTAGAAGACCATCGGCCAGCGCCCGACCGGGAGCAGGTGCTTGTTCGTGACGCGCGTCAGCTCCTCGAGACGGGTGGCATTGCCTCCCGCTGCGACCAGGCCCTTCACGCGAGCGATCCTACGGCCTCGCCGCTCTGGCCGCGCGCGGCGACGAGGCCGGTGATGCCGGCGAGCACGCCGACGGAGGCGACGCACATCCACATCGTCGCGTCGCCGTAGGCACTCCGCACCTGCAGGCCGAGGAACGGCGTCGCCGCCCAGCCGACCGACCAGGTGCCGCCGAAGACCCCCATGTAGGCACCGCGGATGTCCGCCGGTGCGAGGGACGCGACGACCGCCTGCGAGGTCGGGACCCAGAGCATCTCGCCGAGCACGAAGACGAGGATCACGATCGCGATCACGCCCGCCGAGCCGTTCACGTTCAGGAGCAAGAACGGCACGCCCATCATCGGCATCGCGAGGCCGAGCTTCACGGCCGGCGCCACGCCCGCGGTCCACCGGGTCAACCGGAGCTGCAGCACCGTCACGAGCAGCGGGTTGAGGATCATCAGGAAGCCCCAGGCGGCCGGCGCCAGGTTGTGCGACGTCGTCACCGAGATCGGGAGCAGCGTCTCCGTCGCGACGTAGGTCATCGTGGCGAGGATCGAGGAGAGCATGAAGAGCAGGAACGGCGAGTCGCGGATGATCACGCCGAACGAGCCGCGCTGCGGCGGCCCCTCCGGGGCGAACGCGCCGCCGCGCGGGATGTACCGCACGGCGACCGCGAAGCCGATCGACGAGAGGACGAGCGTGCCGATCCAGAGATGCGGCCAGTGGCCGCCGACGAGGAGCGCGCCGCCCAGCACCGGGCCGATCGTCACGCCCAGGTTCTGCGCGACGCGGACGGAGGCGTAGGCCGCCTCCTGGCGCTCCGGCGCGACGAGGTCGGCGACCATCGCCTGGTCGGCGGCGCCCCCGAGCGAGCCGAAGACGGGGAGCAGCGCGAGCAGGATGAGCCCGAGGTGGACGTGGTGGCCGACGAGGAGCAGGAGGAGCGGCACCGCGGCCTCGAACCCCCAGCCGGCGAGGATCAGCGGCCGGCGGCCGATCTTGTCGGACCAGTGGCCGGCGAGGTAGCCCATCACGCCGGAGAGGACGGCACCCGCGAGGTAGGCGAACGCGAGCCTCGACTGCGCCGCGCCGAGCTCCTTGATCGCCCAGATGCCGAGGAACGGATAGGCCGAGGAGCCTGCGATCGAGCCGATCAGCCCGACCGCGAGCACGGGCCGCAGGGCGCGGTCGACGTCGCCGCCCCAGAGCAGACGGAACATGCGGCCGACGAGGTTCATATGACGAAGCGGGTGCGCGAGACGAGCCAGAACGAGCCTTCGACCGCCGGCCCGATCAGGAGCGCAAACGCAACCGTACCGACCCCGAACGTCCCTCCGAGCAGCATGCCGGCGGCGAGCGCCGTCACCTCGATCGCGGCGCGCACCGCGCCGATTCGCGTCCGGGCGCGGAGCGAGCCGACGAGCATCAGCGAGTCCCGCGGGCCGGCGCCGAGCGCCGCGCCGATGTACATCGCCGACCCCACCCCGAAGAGCACGAGGCCGAGCACGACGAGGCCGGCGCGGGCCCCGAGCGGCCAGGCGGAGAGGTCGTGGAGCACGTGCCAGGGCTGGATGAGCGCGACGAAGGCGCCGATCAGGGCGGCATTCGCGACGGTGCCCGCGCCGATCCGCGCGCCGAGGCGCCACGCAAGCACGAGCACGAGGACGGACACGCACTCGTTCGCGACGCCGAACGAGAGCGGCGTGTGACGCGCGATCCCCTGATGCAAGACGTCCCACGGCGGCAGGCCGAGCCGCGCCTCGAGGAAGCAGAGGATGCCGCAGGCACAGAGAAAGAGGCCGGCGACGAGCCAGGCCGCCCGCGCGGTCAGCCCGCCGCGCAGGACGGGAGCCGCGCGCACCGTTCTGACGTTAGTGGAACGGCGCGAGCAGGACGAGCGTGCCGGCGAGCCCGGCGATTGCTGCGAGGAGGCGCATGTCTCGATCCTCGTCCGCGACTTTGCGCCTTTCGTGTCGAGCGGGTACGGAAATCGTTAGCTTGGCCGCGTGCCCGCACGCCGCCGCCGCTCGCTGCTCGCCGGATGATCGCCGCCGCGCGGCGCGGCCTCGCCGGACGCGACATCGTCCAGGAGCTCCGGCTCGCGGGAAAGATCACGCTCGCGGGGACGCTCTCGTGGTGGGTCGCGAGCGCGCTCGGCGCGCGTCTGCCGATCTTCGCGGTCCTCGTCCCGCTCGTCGCGATGACCGGCGACCCGTTCAGCGCGGTCAGCGTCTCCGTCGATCGGGTGCTCGGGATCTTCGCCGGCGTCGGCCTCGGGATCGGGCTCGTCCACCTGACGCTCCCGGGGACCCTGACCGTCGCGCTCGCGCTCGCGGCCGGGATGGGAGTGGGCATCGTCCTCCGGGTCGGCGCGCGCGTGAACACGCAGGCTGCGGTCAGCGCGCTCTTCATGATCGGCGTCGCGGGCTCGTCGCAGGCCGGGATCGCACGAGTGTGGGAGACCGGGATCGGCGCGGTCCTCACCGTGCTCGTGGCGGCGCTCGTCTGGCCGCCGGATCCGCTTCGCGAGCTGCGGCGCCGGCTCGAGCGGCTGCGGCAGGGTCTGGCCGTCGACCTGGCGGCGATCGCGGTCGACCTCGCAACCGGGAGTGGAGCCGCTGCGGCACGGCTCGAGCTCGTGCGCACCCATTCGCGCGACGCCGTCCGCGACGTCTTCGAGCTCGAGCCGGCGCGGCGCGCGCTCCGCTGGAGCCCGCTTCGCCGGTCCGACCTTCCGGCGGTGCTCGAGACCGAGGCGCGGATCAACCTCGCGGCGCGGCTGTACCGCCACGCCCGCGCGCTCGCGCGAGACGTCGCCGACCTGTCCGTGCACTCGGAGACTCTGGCGGCCGCGACGCGCCATCTGGCCGGAGCCGCGGACGACGCGCTGTCGGGGCTCGACGCAGGTGCCCGCCTCGACCTCGCCGACGCCGCGCTGGCGCACCCCGCGGACGGCGAGGCCGCGATCGTCGCGGCGCAGCTACGCCAGCTCTTGGCCGACCTGCGGCCGGCGGCCGGCGGCGAGTAGCCCGAGCACGACGAGGAGCGCACCGGTGCAGGTGAAGACGAGCGGCGGAACCCAGTCGCGGCCGCCGTGCCCGGTCGAGAAGAACGAGACCCGAACGTGCGCCCACTCGAGGGAGAAGTGCACCGAGGCGAGCAGCAGGCCGAGCGCGCCGAGCACGGCCCAGCTCGAGCGCCCGGAGATGCGGGCGAAGAAGACGTAGACGACCGACGCAAGGACGATCAGCGTCCACTCCACGTTTCCCCCGTGCCAGAACCAGAGGAGGCTGCCGCCGATCAGCGTCCCCGACGCGACGTGGAGCCAGAAGCCGTACGGCCGCGAGACGCCGGCGGCGACCACGAGGTAGGCGAGTCCGACGGCGAACGTGACGGTCGCAGACCAGCCGCCGCCGTTCGAGATCAGGTCGGTGACGAGGAGCCAGCCGGCGACCACCGCCTGCGCGACGAGCAGCGGGAAGCGGAACATCCGGACCGCGGCGAGGGTCGCGACGAGCCAGAGCAGCTCGATCAGGAGCCGGGAGAGGTGGAAGCCGCCGAAGGCCGACGAGCTGTTCGCGCCCTTCCACCCGAACCACGTCCAGAGCGCCGAGAGGAAGGCGACGAACATGCTCACCGCGACGAAGGCGAAGACACCCGCGGCGACCGGGTGGCTCGTGCGCCGGAAGACGAGCGCCTGGGCCGCGAGCAGCGCGAAGACGACGAGCGTCCACGCCGCGTAGCCGGCGGCGCCGGAGGTGGCGTCGAGATAGCCGAGCCACCCGCCTGCGGCGCCCAGCAAGGTCAGGCCGCCCGCGTAGACGAGGAAGGTCCAGGTGGCCCAGTGTGGGCGGATCGCGTGCATGCCGGTTGATCGTCCGCTACCGGCCGGACGGCACGGGGAGGCGTCCGCAGGGGCCCGACGGGGTACGGTCTCAGGCGAGGTGAGCAGGCGCGATGTCGACAAGCTGCAGGAGGAGATCGAAGAGCTCTTCGCCGATCTCTGGCAGGTGCCGCGCTTTTCGGGACTGCGGCACGGGTTCCGGCCGAACGTGGACTGCTTCCACACGGACGACCCCCACGCCCTGACCGTCGTCGTCGAGCTTCCGGGCGTCGAGGCGGACAGCCTGCACGTCGTCGCGGGGGAGCGGGTGCTCGCGATCGCGGGCGAGCGGAAGCGCCCGCAGCTGCCGGGGCGGGTCTACCAGCAGATGGAGATCGAATACGGGTCGTTCCAGCGGCAGGTGCGCCTGATGGAGGACGTCGACCCCGAACGCGCCCACGCGAGCTTCGAACGAGGGGTGCTGACGATCGTCTTGCCCGTCGTCGAGCAGCCGATGCCCGCCGGGCGCTACCGGATCGCGGTGGAGCGGCTGCGGTGAGCGACGTCACGTTCGACACGCCGGAGCCGGCGGAGCACGACATCGAGTTCCCCGCGGCGCTTCCCGTGCTGCCGCTCAAGGAGACGGTCGTCTTCCCGCAGTCGATGGCGCCGCTTGCGATCGGACAGGAGCGCTCGGTGCGGCTGATCGACGACGTCGTCGCAGGCGACCGGCTGCTCGCCCTGATCACGACGAAGGACGGGAACGTCGAATCGCCGGGCTGGGAGGACGTGTACGGCGTCGGCACCGTCGCGCTCGTCCACAAGATGATCAAGGTCCCCGACGGGACGCTCCGCATCCTCGTGCAGGGAATCGAGCGCGTCCGGCTCGAGAACCGCCTCGACGTCGATCCGTACCTGCTCGGCGAGTTCAGCGCGCTGCCGGACGTCGTCGAGGAGACGCCGGAGCTCGAGGCGCTGACGCGGAACGTCCAGGGCCTCTTCGCGCGAATCATCGGGCTTGCGCCCTACCTGCCGGAAGAGCTGCAGCTCGCGGCCGCGAACGTCGACGACCCGAGCGCGCTGTGCCACCTCGTCGCGTCGACGCTCCGCACGATCAAGACGGGCGAGCGGCAGGAGCTCCTCGAGGAGGTGAACGTCGAGCAGCGCCTGCGCACCGTCTCGGCGATCCTGAACCGCGAGCTCGAGGTATTCGAGCTCGGCTCGAAGATCCAGTCGCAGGTGCAGTCCGAGATGGAGAAGGGCCAGCGCGAGTACTTCCTCCGCCAGCAGCTGAAGGCGATCCAGCAGGAGCTCGGCGAGGACGACCCGGAGCAGGCGGAGGTGGCGGAGCTGCGCGAGCGGCTCGACGCGCTGACGCTCGGCGAGGAGGTGCGGAAGGCCGCCGACCGCGAGCTCGCGCGACTCGAGAAGCTGCCGTCGGCCGCCGCGGAATACGGCGTCATCCGAACCTACCTCGAGTGGATCCTGACGCTGCCGTGGAACGAGCTCACCGAGGACAACCTCGATCTGGAGCACGCCCGCACCGTGCTCGACTCCGACCACTTCGATCTCGAGAAGGTGAAGGACCGGATCATCGAGTACCTCGCCGTCGCGAAGCTCCGCAACGAGGTCTCCGGGCAGATCCTCTGCTTCGTCGGGCCTCCCGGCGTCGGCAAGACGTCGCTCGGGCACTCGATCGCGAACGCGCTCGGCCGCAAGTTCGTGCGGCTCTCGGTCGGCGGCGTGCGCGACGAGTCGGAGATCCGCGGCCACCGGCGCACCTACATCGGCTCGATGCCCGGCTCGATCATCCGCTCGCTGCGCGACGCGGAGTCGTCGAACCCGCTGCTCCTGATCGACGAGATCGACAAGATGGGCGCCGACTGGCGCGGCGACCCGTCGAGCGCGATGCTCGAGGTGCTCGACCCCGAGCAGAACCGCACGTTCCGCGACCACTACCTCGACCTGCCGTTCGACCTGTCGAAGGTGCTCTTCATCTGCACCGC
>Ga0207657_10000965_pt1 | contig 30487 bp, 27 predicted proteins | sample KBSC33metaG_FD_184316 | JGI IMG/M metagenome (GOLD analysis project Ga0207657, IMG submission 184316) | Corn rhizosphere microbial communities from Kellogg Biological Station, Michigan, USA - KBS C3-3 metaG (SPAdes) (version 2) | ecosystem: Host-associated > Plants > Roots > Rhizosphere > Soil ...
CGTGATGATCGCCGTGTACTCCGGCCGTCCTTCTTCCGTCTTGCCGATCTCCATGACCGTCATACGGTCGGACTGCTGGTCCATCTTCTTGAGATAGTCGACGTATTGCGTGTAGTTGACCAGGTAGTAGTCGTCGCCGATGTCGTGGCCGAACTGTTCCTTCGGCGACGTCACTTTGGGCGCGGCGGCGGACTTGTTCTGCGCGATCGGCGCGGCGACGGCCGCCGCCAGCAGCAGCAGCAGAACGATCGCGTACGTCGCGCGGATCTTGATCCTCGGACCCGCCGTGGTCATGGAGCGGTCAGACATGAAACCCTCGTTTGAATGCGCGTGGGAGGCGGCGATGCTGGGGGATGGTATCGCGAATCGCGGACGATGCAAACAGATGCCACACGCGGGGCCAGCGCCCGATTGGCCGGTTTCTGTAAACTATGAGTATGCGCCGTTCAACTCCTCCGACAGAGATCCTGCTCGGCTTCGCCGCCGGGCTCATCGTGGCCCTCGTGGTGCAGCAGCCGCTCGTCTGGTTCCTTCATCATTTCGGCCTCACCGCTCGTCACGCGTTCTCGACACAGCCGACGTCGCCGATGTCGGTCCAGGCTGTGTGGTCGCGCGTGTTCTGGGGCGGCGTGTTCGGCATTGCGCTCGCCTGGTTCGGAACCCGCTATGTGCTGGGCTCACGCTGGATGATCGCCACGATCGCGTTCGCGGCCGGCTTCCGCACCTTCATCGACTGGGTCGTCGTGCCGGTGTTCTGGTGGCACAGCTGGCAGGGGTTCAGCGTCGACGCGTTCGTCACGCCGCTGATCCTGAATGTGGTCTGGGCCGTCGTGACGGCAGGGTTGCTGGCGGCGATGACGCTCGCCGCCGGCACGTGGGGAAGCGAAAGCCTGACGTAGCGAGCGCTCAGCGCGACGTCATCATCGTCGGCTGCATCAAACGCGACAACGCGATCTGCTTCTGCGCCGCGTCGATTTCGAAGTGCACGCGTTGCCGTCCGAAGAGCTCGCCGGCCGATCGCGCCGTCTGCATCAGCCCGTGCGGCGTGTGAACCTTCGACGCGAGCAGGTAATGCCCGAGCTCGTGCGCCAACGCCCGCCCCATTGCGCGCGACAGGAATTGCTCGCGCTGCAGGCCTGGCATCGTGTTCACGGTCCCGACGACAAGTTCCGACTTCTCGAGCAGCGATTCGGCATTTGCGTACGACAAGTGGATCACCTGGTCGGGTTCGTCCGGGCGCTCGAACCGAATCCATCCAAGCGCGGTCAGCTCCTCCTTCTTCAGGTCGCCGCGTTCGTAGTCGATGGACACACGCAGCGTCGACCGCTGATATGGCCGTGCCTCCGCGCCGCGCCCGTACGGCGTGCCATCCTCCCGATCGACGATCCACACGAACGTGACGCCCGCTGGGCGCCAGACGTCGCTCGCCTCGGCAAGCACACGCGTCACCAGCGACTGTGCGATATGGGGCGCGACGTACACGTGCACCATGATCGGCGGCGGCGCGAGCACAGATGCCGCGGTCGCGTTGCCGGACGGATCCTCGCTGCGCGAGGGCGACGCCGCATCGGCCGGCGCCTGTACGAGAAGAGCTGCCACCACTGCGACGCCGGTGATGAACGTGCGCATCTTGTCTGCAATAGACGGATGACACACGCAGAAGTTTGATGTCCGGACGCGGGACGAACGGACAGTCAGCAATCCACCGGTGGATCAGCCGTCAGTCATCAGTCGGGTGTTCGAAATCGACCGCGACGATCTGTTCGCACAGCGATACGCCGAGCTGAGCGACGGGCACATGCGTCGGGTTTTTCTGGTAGGCATCCAGTGCAGCGCGATCGGCGAAGCGGATGATGAGGCCGGTGTCGAACGAGCGTGGCGAATGGACGACGTCTTCGCCAACCTTCAACTCGATCACGCCGTCTAAGGTGCTGAGCGCCTGAAGGCGTTGCCGGTGGCGTGTGCGCGCGTCGCCATCGACGCCGGCGTGATATTTGAACGATACGATGTGCATCAGCATTGGGATCCCCTACAGCTCCTCCCCTTCGATCTCATCGTCGGCGACATCGACGACGACGCTGTGGATGTCGACGCGGAACCAGCTGCGGAAGAGCGAGAGGTCGCGCCCGGTGGGCCACGTCGATTCGTCTTCGGTCCACGCGGCGAGCTGAAACTCGAACAGCCACGAGGCGTTGTCTTCCACCCACTCCTGCACGTCTTCCTCGAGTTCGAGCTCCGGCAGCAGATACGCGGTGCCGTACGTCTTCGCGCGAACGACGGTGATCGTGCCCTTGGCGAAGTCGGCGTCGGTGGCGCGCGTCCAGTCGATGTACGGCTGGGCGCCGGTGACGGTGATCGCAGTGCGATTGATGACGCGCATGCGCTGTATCGTACAACGCGATGGCAGCTGGCGTGATGACGGCGGCGTGCGGGAACGCCGCCCGGCTTTTGCCGAGCGGCGGTTGCGGCCGGTTATCGGGTTTTCGTGGGCGCGTTGCGCGGATCGTCGGAAGGGTTCACGTACTTGAATTCCACTGGACCCTGACCGTACAGGACGATCGTCGATTCGCTGGTCGTGAACGCAAAATGATTCATGTTCGCCGGCATCAGCGCGAAGCCGCCTGGCGCGAGCGTCTTGTTGGCGGCGGCCGACTTGTTCATCGCGTCGCCCATGCCGAACGTCACCGCTCCCGAGGTGACGACCACGTGTTCGTCGGTGGGATGCGAGTGCGCCGGAATCGCATAGTTGGCGGGGAACTTGAGGCGAACCGCGTACGGCGCCGCCTTGGTCGGATCGCCGGCCAGCACCGCGATCTGCGCGCCTGCCGGCAGTAGCGGCGGCGCCGGTCCCCACTGCGCTTCCTTCGGTGTCTGGATGACGTGCGCGCGCGTCTGCGCGCTGACGAGCATGGACGCGCCTCCAGACAGAATGGCCGCCGCCGTAATCACCGATGCGATCGTTCTCATGTGCCCTCCTCAAACGGGTCAATGCCCGTGAGACGGAGAGTAGCCGGGCGCGCCGCGGCGCGCGTCCCCTGGGTGGGTCATTTTTCGGAACGGCGTGAAATGGCCCGTGCGGGCCATTGGCGGACGTTCGCCGCTACGTGAGCACGCCTCGCCGCGCGCCCTGCGCGACTGCCGCCGCCCGCGATGACACGCTCAACTTGCTGAAGATGTTCGCGACGTGCCGGTGCACCGTGTGCTCGCTGACGAACAGCTTCTCCGCGATCGCCTGATTGTTCAGCCCATCGGCGATCAGGCGCAGCACTTCGAGCTCGCGCTGCGTGAGCCCGGAGGGGCTGCCGCGCCGCTTCTCGCGCGGCGGCTCGGCGGCAGAGAGCGACGCCACCAGCGCACGCGCGCGCGATAGATCGAGCTCCGCGTGGAGCTCGCGAAGCAGATCGACCGCGCGCTCCGCTTCCTGGATCGCTGCTTCCGTGCGTCCGAGCGCCGCGAGCGCCTGCGCGAGATCGATCCGCGATCGCGCCAGCTCGTAGGGCGCGCCGCTCTCGCGGAATAGATCGACGGCGTCCTCGAGGTGCCGGCGGGCCGCGTCCGCTTCCCCGGCTCCGGCGGCCACGCAGCCGGCGGCGCGGCTCGCCGCCGCGCGCAGCGGCACCGTGCCGACCAGCGCCGCGATCGCGTTCAACTCGGCCAGCGCGGTGTGCGCGCTCTTCACGTCGCCGATACCGACCGCCGCGCGCACGAGCACATCGAGGCCCGCCGCGCGATCGGTCCGGTTGTGCGGCGGCACGCGTCTGAGATATCGCGCCGCCTGCTCGACCGCCGCACGCAGATCGCCGCGATCGAAGGCGAGCTCCGCCTGACCGAGCAGCGCCAGTCCGTGCGCGCCGGCCTGCTCGAACATCTCCGCCGCCTCGACCAACCGGCCCTGACGCCGCCGGAGCTCCGCGAAGCGGACGAGACCATCAGCCGTCATCGCGGGCCGGCTCGCCGCGAGTTCGCCCGTCGCGGCGCTCAACTCCTGCTCCGCCTCGAGCCACGTGCCCCGCCACATGCACAGCGACGCGTATTGCGTACGGCACACGGCGAACAGCGGACGCAATCCCCATTTCGCGCAGAACGCTTTCAGCCGCGCGCACCACTGGACCGCGCGATCGTAGTCGCGCACCCGGTCGCACGCCGCGATCAGATAGCAGGATGACAAGCCGATCGCGATGAGATCGGTGAGCTCGCCGGCGACCACCGCGGCGTTGACTTCGTCGAGGCACCGCATCCCCTCCGTGACGGCGCCGGAAGAGACGAGCGCGAACCCGTGCAGCGCGCGCCCGAGCATCTCGAGATCGATCGCCCGCGCGGCGCGTCCGATCCGAATGCCCTCGAGCGCGTGCCGGCACGCGCGATCGGGATCGCCGTCGTCGAACAGCGCCAACGCGCCTTCCCGCAGCTCGAGCCACGCGCGCTCGGGGACGTCGCCGCAGCCCTCGAGATGACGATGGGCGCGCTGCAGCCAGCCGGTCGCCACCGCGTGCTCGCCGCGGAACGCCCACGTGTCCCAGGCAATCCACACGGCGACGCGCGCCGCGTCCACGCGTGCGCCGCGATCGAGATACAGCGTGTACGCGCGCTCGCGGGAGTTGAACACGACGTCGGCGAGATCGAGCCACCACGCGGCGGTGCCCAGGCCCTCGAGCGCTTCGGCGCTCTCGCGCGCCGCGAGCGCCCGTTCGAACGCCGTGCGTGCCTCCTCCCAGGCGCCTCGCGCCAGGGCGGCGTCGCCCTGCGCGCAGTCGGCCGGCTTGGCGGTCATCGAGGACATCATACGAGCAGTCGCGGGCGGTCGATCCGGTTCAGCTTGCCGGTGTGTCAGCCCAAGCGTAGAGTTTCGGCAAGGAGGCTCACCATGGCGGATACCACGACCAAGTGCGCACATCCGAGCTGCAACTGCACCGTCGCCAAGGGCGGAGAATACGGTAAATACTGCAGCGAATACTGCAAGGAGTCGAAACAGACCACCGAACTGCGGTGCAATTGCCAGCACGCGGCGTGCCGGTAGCGCTCACGGTAAGATTCGTCAGGCATGGATGTTCCTGAGCGCTTCGAGCAGCTCATGGCGTTTCTGGCCTCGCAGCTGCCCGGACCGGTCGATCAGCAGACCGACGCCGACGGCGCGATCCAGTTCGTCGGCGGCGATCCGCCCGAAGTCGTCGCGCTGCTCACCCGCCGCAGTCTGATCATCTCGGAGTTTGCGGGCGTGTGGGAGACGCCGTTCAAGTTCGCCGCCAAGCCTCGTCGAGTTGGCGTCCTGAAATGGCGGCGCCTCCCGGAGACCGCACTGCTGGATGCGCTGTCATCGCTGATCAAAGGCGCGCGCGCCGCGCGGCTCGCCTCCTTTCAGGTGTGCCAGTATTGCGATCGACGAACGGCGCCGGAATGGCTCCACGAGGAAGGCGTCTGCCTCGCATGCGCGGAGCGGTACGGAGGAGGGATACATTAGTCGTCGGTCGTCAGTCGCGGTCGTCAGCCGCGAGCATCCAACTCCGCCCATCTGCCGTACATGGCGGTCAACTCTCCATCGAGAGCCTCGGCTCGTTTCAGCGCCGCGGTAATCGCATCCGGATCTTCTTTGTAAAACTCCGCGCTCGACATCCGAGCGGTCAGCGTTCGTTGTTCCTCTTCGAGAGCCTCGATGCGGGCGGGAAGATCGGCGAGCTCGCGCTGCTCTTTGTACGACAGCTTCTTCGACGTGCGCGCTGCAGGCGCCGCGACAGGCGCCACGACCGCCGCCGCGGAGGAATGCGCGGCCGTCGAACGCTCGCGGCGTTGCGTCTCGTTCACCGAAAGAGCGCGGCGGTCCTGCCGCTGGCGCAGCCAGTCGGCGTAGCCGCCGACGTACTCACGCACACGGCCATGGCCTTCGAACGCGAACGTGCTCGTGACGACGTTGTCGAGGAACTCGCGGTCGTGGCTGACGAGCAGCAGCGTGCCCGGCCACTCCACAAGCTGCTCCTCGAGCAGCTCCAGCGTCTCGAGATCGAGATCGTTGGTCGGCTCGTCGAGCACGAGCACATTGGCGGGACGGGTGAACAATCGCGCGAGCAGCAGGCGATTGCGCTCGCCGCCCGACAGCGCCTTCACCGGCGACTGCGCGCGCTCGGGCGGAAACAGAAAGTCGCGCAGATATCCGTGAACGTGGCGCGATTGGCCGTTCACCGTCACCGTGTCGTTGCCCTCGCCCACGGTGTCGAAGACCGTGCGTTCGGGATCGAGCTGCTCGCGCTGCTGGTCGTAGTACGCGATCTGCACGTTCGCGCCCTGCCGCACCTCGCCGGTATCCGGCGGCAGATCGCCCAGCAGCAGCCGCAGGAGGGTCGTCTTGCCGGCGCCATTGGGACCGATGAGACCGATCCGATCGCCGCGCATGATGCGGGTTGAGAAGTTTGAAACAACTGGGGGGTTCGAGGGGTTCGAGGGGTTCGACGGGTTCGAGGGGTTCGGCGCGATGAATGCCTTTGACACGTCGCGCGCCTCGAAGACGAGTTTGCCCGACGGGTCCGCCTGCTCCACCGACAGGCGCGCTTCGCCGGCCGATTCGCGGCGCGCGGCGCGTTGGGCGCGCATCGCCTCCAATGCTTTCACGCGGCCTTCGTTGCGGGTCCGCCGCGCCTTGATGCCCTGACGCAGCCACGCCTCCTCCTCGGCGAGCTTCTTGTCGAACTTGGTCTGCAGCGTCGCCTCGGCGGCCAGCGCTTCCTCCTTGCGCCGCAGGTACGTCGCGTAGTCACCGGGCCACGACGTCAGGCGCCCGCGATCGATTTCGACAATGCGCGTGGCGAGGCGCTGAAGGAAGGCGCGATCGTGCGTGACGAACACGACGGCGCCCGCGTAATCGGCCAGGAAGGCTTCGAGCCACGTGATCGCGTCGATGTCGAGATGATTCGTCGGCTCGTCGAGCAAGAGGACGTCCGGCTCCGCGACCAGCGCGCGCGCCAGCAGCACACGCCGCCGCCAGCCGCCAGACAGCGTATCGACGATCGTATCCGCGGGGAGCTGCAGTCGTTCGAGTACCAACTCGACGCGCTGCTCGAGATTCCAGCCGCCGCGCTCCTCGAGCTCGTGCTGCAGACGTCCCAGCCGATCCAGCGCCAGCTCGTCATCCTCGCCGCCAGCGGTCATCTCGAACACCGCGTGGTGATAGGCGGTGATCAGATCGCGCAGGTCGCCGAGGCCGTCGGCGACGACGTCGAACACGGGACGATGCGCGGAGAGCGGCACGTCCTGCTCGAGGCGCGCCACACGGATGCCCGGCTGCCGCCAGATTGTGCCGGCATCCGGCGGCAGCTCGCCGCTGATCATCTGCAACAGGGTCGATTTTCCCGTGCCGTTGCGGCCGATCAGGGACACGCGTTCGCCCGGCTCGATCTGCATGGAGGCGGAATCGAGAAGCGGCAGATGACCGTACGCGATCGAAACGCGGTCGAGCGATACCAGGGGCATCCGACAAACGTAGCATTAGTCGGGGCCCTGGAGGTGCCAGCGCGCCAAGGTGGCCAGGTGACACGGTGCTATGCTGCGTTGTCTGGCACAGGTCGTGCTCAGTTAAGCCTGCTGTGGAGTCGCTTACCCACCAATCGGCGCACCACACACATCGCCGGCGGTGGGTCTGGATCGCGGTCAGCCTTGGTTCAGCTGTCACGATCGTGCTGGTGTTGCTGGCAGCGGCGATTCCGCTCTCGTCCGACACGCTGCGTCATCGGATTGTCTCTGCTTTATCCGAACGCCTCGACAGCGACGTGTCGCTCGGCGATTTGCATCTCCGCGTCTTTCCGCGCTTGCGCGCCGAGGGCGAAGCGCTCGTCATCCGCCAACACGGACGCGCGGACGTCCCGCCGCTCATCACCATCAAATCGTTCGCCGTGGATGCCGACCTCATCGGCTTGATGCGCAAGCACGTCAGCCACGTGCGGCTGGAGGGTCTCGACATCGAGATTCCGCCCGACCGCCACCCCGACGAGCAGCCGTCTCCGTCCGACGACGAACCGTCGGCACCCGGCCGCACGGTTGCCACAGCGGCTGGTGAGGAGAACGGACACGCGCGCAGCAGCCCGCCGAGCGCGGCCGACATCGAGGAAGGCGTCGTGATCGATGCGATGGACACTACGGATGCGCGGCTCGCGATCCTCTCATCCCATCCGGGCAAGGCGCCGAAGGTCTGGAACATTCACGCGCTGCACATGGAGACGATCGGCGTCGACGAGGCGATGGCGTACCGGGCGACGCTGACCAACGGCATTCCGCGCGGCGAAATCGTCACCAGAGGCAGCTTCGGTCCGTGGCAGCGCGGCGAGCCCGGACGCACGCCGCTCAACGGCGTCTTCACGTTCGATCGCGCCGACCTGAGCATCTTCAAGGGCATCGCCGGGATGCTGTCGTCCAAAGGCTCGTTCACCGGCACGCTGGCGCGAATCGATGCGAACGGCGAGACCGACACGCCCGACTTCACGATTGACGTCGGCGGCCAGCCGTTTCCGCTGCACACGACGTATCACGCGGTCATCGACGCCACCAACGGGGACACGCTGCTCAAGCAGATCAACGCGTCCTTTCTGCAATCGTCGCTCGTGGCGAAGGGCGGCGTCGTCGACACGCCGGGCAACAAGGGACGGGAAGTGCGGCTCGACGTGGACATGGAGCGGGCGCGCATCGAAGACATCATGAAGATGGCGGTCAAGTCGCCGAAACCGCCGATGACCGGCGCGCTGAAGCTCGTCACCAAGTTCCTGCTCCCGCCCGGCGACACCGACGTCGTCGAGCGGCTGCAGCTCGACGGCCGCTTCTCGATCGGCGAGGCGCGCTTCACCAACTACGACGTCCAGGGCAAGATCAACGAGCTGAGCCACCGCGGCCGCGGCCAGACCTCGCCCGCCAACAAGGCGAGCGTCGTGTCGAACTTCCAGGGCCGCTTCAAGCTCGGGCACGGATTGCTGCGTCTGCCGGAGCTGCAGTTCTCCGTACCAGGCGCGGCGGTGCAGTTGGCCGGGACCTACGGACTGCGGCGCGAGACGCTCGACTTCAAGGGCTCGCTGCTGCTCGACGCCAAGATCTCGCAGACGCAGACCGGGATCAAATCGATGCTGCTGAAGATCATCGATCCGCTCTTCAAGAAGAAGAACGGCAAGGGCAGCGCGATCCCCATCAAGATCGACGGCACACGGGGTGCGCCGTCGTTCGGCGTCGATTTCGGGCGCGTCTTTCATCGCTGAAGCAGCGGCCGACAACCAGCCCCAGCGGACACATCGGGCCGCCTGCGGCGGTGACAACATGTTGCATCGCGATCCCCGGAGGTGATGTCACTATCGACTGACCGTGTGGATCGTTCGCGTCGCCTTACGGCGTCCTTATACGTTCGTCGTTCTGGCCCTGTTGATTCTGATGGTGGGCCCCCTCACCATCGCGCGGACGCCGACCGACATCTTCCCCAATATCAACATCCCCGTCGTCGCGGTGGTGTGGAATTACGGCGGCCTCTCGGCTGACGAGATGGCCACCCGGATCGTCTCGATCTACGAGCGCTCGCTGTCGACGACGGTCAACGACATCGAGCACATCGAATCGCAGTCGCTGCGCGGCATCTCGATCGTCAAGGTCTTCTTCCAGCCCGGCGCCAACATCGATCTCGCCGTGGCGCAAGTGACGGCCATCTCGCAGTCGCAGCTGCGCCAGCTGCCGCCGGGCACGCAGCCGCCGTTCATTCTCGCGTTCAACGCGTCGACGGTGCCGGTGCTGCAGCTCGCGCTGTCGGGCAAGAAGCTGTCGGAGCAGCAGCTGTTCGATCTCGGCGTCAATTTCCTTCGCACGCAGCTGGCCAGCATCCAGGGCGCGCAGATTCCCTATCCGTACGGCGGCAAGCAGCCGCAGGTGCAGGTCGACCTGAACCCGGTCGCGCTGCAGGCGCAGCACCTCGTGCCCGCCGACGTGGTCAACGCGATCGGCCAGCAGAATCTGATTCTGCCGTCCGGCACGCAGAAGATCGGATCGACCGAGTACGACGTCGACATCAACGGCAGCCCGCAGACCGTCGCCGAGTTGAACAACCTGCCGATCAAGACCGTCGGCACCACGACGGTCTACGTGCGCGACGTCGCGCACGTGCGCGATGGCTATCCGCCTCAGACCAACATCGTCCGCGTGAACGGGCTGCGCGCGTCGCTGCTGACGATTCAGAAAACCGGGAACGCGTCCACGCTCGACATCATCAGCAAGATCAAGCGCGCGCTGCCGCGCATTCGCGCCGCGCTGCCGCCGGAGCTCGACATCCGGACGCTCGCCGATCAGTCGCTGTTCGTCCGCGCCTCGATCGCCGGCGTCCTGCGCGAGGCGCTCATCGCCGCGTGCCTGACGGCGCTGATGATTCTGGTCTTCCTCGGCAGCTGGCGCAGCACGCTGATCATCGCCGTCTCGATCCCGCTCTCGATTCTGATCTCGATCATCACGCTCAGTGCGCTCGGCGAGACGATCAACATCATGACGCTCGGCGGCCTCGCGCTCGCCGTCGGCATCCTGGTGGACGATGCGACGGTCGAGATCGAGAACATCAACCGCAACCTCGCGCAAGGCAAGCCGACGGAACAGGCGATCCTCGACGGCGCGCAGCAGATCGCCGTCCCCGCGTTCGTGTCGACGATCTGCATCTGCATCGTGTTCGTGCCGATGTTCTTCCTCACCGGCGTCGGCCGCTATCTGTTCGTCCCCATGGCGGAGGCGGTGGTCTTCGCGATGCTCGCGTCGTACTTCCTCTCGCGCACGCTCGTGCCGACGATGGCGAAGTTCCTGCTGCGGCCGCATCCGGAGGATCCGTACGAGAACCTGCGCAGCCGCAATCCGCTGACGCGGCTGCAAGGACATTTCGAGGTCTGGTTCGAGGAGCTGCGGCTCTCGTTCCGGGGCTGGCTCACGGCGGCGATCGGACACCGCGGCCTGTTCGCCGGCGGGTTCCTGCTCTGCTGCGTGGCGTCGTTCGCGCTGCTGCCGTGGGTGGGCGAGGATTTCTTCCCGGCGGTCGACGGCGGACAATTCAAGCTGCACCTCCGCGCGCCGAGCGGCACGCGGATCGAGGAGACGGCGATTCTCTGCGACCACGTCGAGGACGCGCTGCGCGGGTTGATTCCGCCGAACGAGCTCGGGGGCGTCATCGACAACGTCGGCCTGCCGTACAGCGGCCTCAATCTGTCCTACAGCACGTCGGCGCCGGTCGGCCCCGGCGACGCCGACATCATGGTCGCGCTGAACGAGCGGCACCGTCCGATCGCCGAATACATGCGCGCGCTCCGGATGTCGCTCCCGAAGAAATTTCCCGGCGTCGAGTTCTCGTTCGTCCCGGCCGATATCGTCACGCAGATTCTGAACTTCGGGCTGCCGGCGCCGATCGACGTGCAGGTGGTCGGGCGCAACCTGGATGGGAACCGCCGCTTCGCCGCCTCGCTGGTCAAGCGCCTGGCGCAGATTCCCGGCATCGCCGATCTTCGCGTGCACCAGGAGTTCAATCAACCGCGGCTCAACCTCCACGTCGATCGAACGCGCGCCGCGCAAATGGGGCTGACGCAGCGCGACGTCGCGACGAACCTGTTGATCTCGCTCTCGGGCAGCGGCCAGACGGCACCGACCTTCTGGCTGAATCCGCAGACGGGCGTCAGCTATACGATCGCGACGCAGACGCCGCAGTACAAGCTGACGTCGCTGCAGGATCTCGGGAACATTCCCATCACGGGCGCCGGCACGTCGAAGGCGCAGGTGCTCGAAGCACTGGCGACGGTGTCGCGCGACAGCAGCACGCTGGTCGTCTCGCACTACGACGTGACGCCCGTGATCGACATTTACGGCGCGGTGCAGGGACGCGACCTCGGCGGCGTCGCCGGCGAGATCAACCGTGTCCTGGCGGACAGTGAGAAGGGACTGCCGCGCGGAAGCGAGCTGCGCGTGCGCGGTCAGATCGAGACGATGACGTCGTCGTTCGTCGGCCTGCTGGCGGGGCTCGCGCTGGCGATCGTCCTCGTGTATCTGTTGATTGTCGTGAACTTCCAATCGTGGCTGGATCCGCTGATCATCATCTCCGCCCTGCCCGCGGCGCTGGCCGGCATCGTCTGGTTCCTGTTCCTGACCCATACGACGTTCAGCGTGCCGTCGCTGACCGGCGCCATCATGTGCATGGGTGTGGCGACGGCCAATAGTATTCTGGTGGTCAGCTTCGCCAAGGACGAATTGGCGCACGGCGTGTCCGCGGCCGCCGCCGCGCTCGACGCGGGCTTCACGCGCTTCCGGCCGGTGCTGATGACGGCGCTGGCGATGATCATCGGCATGGTGCCGATGGCGCTGGGACTCGGCGAGGGCGGCGAGCAGAACGCGCCGCTCGGGCGGGCGGTCATCGGCGGCCTGATGCTGGCGACGGTGGCGACGCTGTTTTTCGTCCCGTCCGTGTTCGCATTGTTGCACGGCCGCACGGCGAGTTCGCACGACGTTGCAGGCCGGGTCCCGTTGGACCCGGCGCCTGACGGTAAGGACGCTCGATGATGGGATCTGAGAAGGAAAAGAAACGCAGGCTCGGACCGGCGATGGGCGGCCTGCTGCTGCTCGTCGTCGCGCTGGGCCTCGCGTTCTGGGGCATCGGCACACGTGCGAGGGCGCTGTCGGAGGTGACGAAGGAGACGCGCGACGCCGCCGTGCCCACCGTTGCCGTGATCGCGCCGGAACGCGGTGCGCCGCGGCAGGAGATCACGCTGCCCGGGACGCTGGAAGCGTTCACCGACGCGCCGATCTACGCGCGGACCAACGGGTATCTCCGCAAGCGCTATGTCGACATCGGCGCCCACGTGCACGCCGGCCAGGTGCTCGCGGACATCGATACGCCTGAAGTCGATCAGCAGCTGGAACAAGCTCGAGCCGACCTCGCGACGGCCGAAGCCAACGCACGGCTCGCGCAGTCCACCGCCGAGCGCTACCGCGATTTGATCAAAACGGATTCGGTGTCCAGACAGGATCTCGACAACGCGAACGGCAGCCTCGAGGCCAAGACGACGGCGGTGAACTCGGCGAAGGCGAACGTGAAGCGTCTGGAGCAGCTGCACGGCTTCGGAACGATCACGGCGCCGTTCGACGGCGTCATCACCGTGCGCAACGTCGACGTGGGTGCGCTCATCGACTCGGGCAGCAACGCCAAGGAGCTCTTCCACGAGGCCGCCGTGCACCGCCTGCGGCTGTTCGTGAACGTGCCGGAAATCTACTCGCGCGCGGCCGTCGCGGGGATGACCGCCGACCTGACGCTCTCGGAATTTCCCGGCCGCACCTTCGCGGGCACGCTGGCCAGAACGGCGCAGGCGATCGACGTCGCGTCGCGAACGCTGCTGACAGAAATCGACGTGGAGAATGCCAAGGGCGAGCTGCTGCCCGGCTCCTACGCGGAAGTGCACTTGAAGGTTTCGACCGACGCCGCGACGTTCAAGCTGCCGGTCAATGCGGTGATGTTCCGTACGGAAGGCGTCCAGGTGGCGCTCGTCGACGGGAACGGCCGCGTCACGCTGCACCCGATTACGCTGGGCCGCGACTACGGCAACGCCGTGGAAGTGGTCGCCGGCCTGACCGGCAGCGAGCGGATCATCGTCAACCCGCCCGACTCGATCGAGAACGGAGAGATCGTCCGCGTCGGCGAGAGCGCCCAGCCGTGACGCGACGCTCGGCTGAAGCCGTCGCGCCACGTTCAGTGGCGGCGCGAGGCCCGCTCTCTTCTGTCCTGGGGTGGGACTTCCGCCTTCGCATGAAGCTTCGGCGGAGCGCCATAGCGTTCGCAGCGGCGATCAGACCTGCCCTGATCGCCGCGCTGCTGTTCGCATGCGCCGCCTGTGCCCCCATCAAGTACACGACACCGGCAGCCGAAGTGGCACCGGCGTTCAAGGAAAACGCGAATTGGAAGCCGGCGGAGCCAAGGGACGCGGCGCTGCGCGGCAACTGGTGGGAGCTGTTCGGCGATGCCGATCTGAACGCGCTCGAGCAGCGGATTGACGTCTCCAATCAAAATCTGAAAGCGGCGGAAGCGCAGTTCGCGCAGGAACGGGCGATTCTGCGCGGCAGCCGTTCGAATCTGTACCCGACGGTCACCGCCAATCCGGCGATCGTCCGGACGAGGCAGTCGTCCAACCGCGCGGTCGGTTCGGTTTCCAGCAGCTATGCCGACTTCCTGCTGCCGGTGGACGTGTCGTACGAGGCCGACGTGTGGGGCCGGATCCGCAACTCCATCGAAGCGAGCCGTACGACCGCGCAGGCCACCGCCGCCGATCTCGAAACAGCGCGATTGAGCGTGCACGCGGAGCTCGCGGTCGACTACTTCTCGCTGCGCGGAATGGATCGCGAGAAAGAGCTGCTCGACTCGGCGGTCGTGGCGTTCGAGCGGGCGCTCGAGCTGACGCAGAATCGGTTCCAGGGCGGCATCGTGTCGGAGGCGGACGTGGCCCTCGCCGAGACACAGCTCGAGACGACGCGGGCGCAGGCGGTCGACGTTGGAGTGGAGCGCGCCGCGCTCGAGCACGCGATCGCCGTGCTCGTCGGACAGCCGGCGTCCACGTTCGCGATCCAGCCGGCCACGCTGCGTGAGACGCCGCCGGATGTGCCGATCGGCGTGCCTTCGGCGCTGCTCGAGCGGCGGCCCGACATCGCGGCCGCCGAGCGCCGCGTCGCCGCCGCCAATGCGCAGGTCGGCGTCGCCACCGCAGCGTTCTATCCGATTCTCACGCTGTCTGGCACAGGAGGATTCGAGAGCAGCTCGCTCGGCAGCTGGCTGGCGGGCGCGAGCAATTTCTGGACGATCGGCCCGGCCGCACTGATCACCATCTTCGACGCCGGCAGGCGGCGCGCCACCGCCGACCAGGCGCGGGCGGCGTACGCCGAAGCCGCCGCGGTGTACCGGCAGTCGATTCTGTCGGCGTTCGGCGAGGTCGAGGATCAGCTCGCCGCCTTGCGCGTGCTCGACCAGGAAGCGGCGATTCAAAATCGCGCCGTCGACGCCGCGCAGCGATCGTTAACGCAGGCAACGAATCGCTATCGCGGCGGGCTGGCCACCTATCTGGAAGTGACTTCCGCGCAGAACGTCGCGCTCGCCAACGAGCGTGTCGCCGTCGAACTCCTCACGCGCCGCATGACGGCGAGCGTGCTGCTGATGAAAGGGCTCGGCGGCGGCTGGGACGCGTCGACGCTGCCGGCGCTGCCGCGATAGGGCGGACCGATGTGTCCGCGCGGGGCCGACACCCAGATCGGCCGCCTACATGGCGACACGTAGGTCGGCCGCCTACAACGTCTTCAGCCAGGCGCGCGCCTGCTTGTACTCGGGACACGCGGCTTGCACGAGCTTCCAAAACGCCGGCGAGTGATCCATCCGCCGAAGATGCATCAACTCGTGGATCATCACGTAGTCCCGCACGACGTCGGGCATCGTCACGAGCCGCCAATTCAAACAGATGTGACCGCTGCGCGCGCAGGATCCCCATCGCGATCGCTGATTCCGAATGGTGACCCGCGTCACCGTCAGGCCGTGCCGCGCGGCCAGCTCCAGAAGGCGCGGCGGGAGCTCCTGTTTCGCACGGCTGCGCAGCGCGCGCTCGATTTCCGGCGAGAGCCGTTTAGGCCGCGGCCGGCTGCGCTCCCGCTCGACGCGCTGCAACTGCTTCTCGATCCAGGCGCGCTCGCGATCCGCGAATGCCTGTGCTTCACGTTTCGATCCCCACCGCGGGACGGTGACGCGGACCACGCCGTCCTCGCGCACGCGAATGAGATAGCGCCGCGCGCGATCGTGCCGCACGAACACCACGTCCGGCGCGGCGTCGAATGGAAGGCCGGGCTGCATCACGCCTGTTGAAAGAGACGATCGGATTTGGACCAGAGCCCGCCGTCCACGACGAGCGTGACGCCGGTGATGAACGCCGCGGCATCGGACACCAGGAACAGCGCGGCGTTGGCGACGTCCTCGATCGTCGTCAGCCGCCCGAGCGGACATTGCGCCAGCATCTGGGCGCGCGACTCCGGCGTCGACAGACGGCGCACGCCTTCCGTGTCGTCAGTGGGGCCGGGTGCGATGCCGTTCACGCGCACTCCGTAACCGCCCCACTCCGCGCCCAGCGTCCGCGTGAGGACGTCCACGCCCGCCTTCGCCGCGGCGGCGTGCACCTGGCCGAGCGTCGCGAGATACTGCAGCGTCGCGGAGATGTTGACCACCGATCCACCGTGGGTCTTCAGATGCGGCAGCGCCGCGCGCGAAACGTTGAACGTGCCCTTCAAGTCGATATCGACAACGGTGCCGAAGCCGTTGGGCGACAAGTGTTCCGCCGCGCAGATGAAATTTCCCGCGGCACCGTTGACGACGATGTCGAGGCGGCCGAACGACGACGCCGCGTCGTTGACAATCGCCTGCACGGCTGCCCCGTCGCGCACGTCGCCCGTCAGCGCCAGCGCGCGCACGCCCAAGGCGCGGATCTCGGCTGCCGTCGGCTCGAGATGCTCCGCCTTCCGGCTCACAATCGCGACGTCGCAGCCATGCGCGGCAAACGCGAGCGCGATGCCGCGGCAGATCCCGGTGCCGCCGCCGGTGATGAATGCGGCGCGCCCCTTCAGCAGATCGGGTCGAAACACATCAATGCCCACCAAACACCACGTATCCCCGCTTGCGAAGGCTTTCCGCGAGGGCGACTTCCATCTCCACCGCCTTGGCGTACGACATCGGGTTGAGATGCGCGTAGAGACGCGGCACGAGACGCTCGCCGTATCGCGTGACGATGCGCGCCGCCTTGCGGCCTTCCTTGTGATTCTGAAACCGGCGTTCTGGCGTCAGGCCGGTCATGCCGACGTAGTAGCCGGCTTTGCCGTCGCCTTTCGGGTTGCGCAGGTAGACCACGTAAACCGAATGATGATCAGAGCTGCGTGATGTGCGCGCCAAGCTTCCGATCCAGGGTGACGAGCGGCATGCCGAGGCTGCGCGCCAACCACAGATAGCTGGCGTCGTAGGCGGTGAGGCCCGTCGCGAGGCCGAGCCTGACCACCGCTGCCTGATCGATCCCGCGAAAGTGAAGATCCAGACCGTCGAGCGCCTCGAGCGCTTCGAGGAAGAGCGTGGTTGCGGCCGGTTGTTTCCGTGCGCGCTTCCAGGCGACGCTCATGAGCTCGAAGACGAGCAGCGTGGGAGCGTGGAGACTGTGTCCGTCGATCTCGTCGATGACATCGTCCGCGTCGGATTCGGCGAAGGCGACTGCCGCCAGCGCGGACGCGTCGATCACCTTATCGCCCATCGCGGAGCTCGCGGATGATGTCCACTGCGCGGTCGCCCTCAGGCAGGTTCAACTGTTTGATGCGCGCATACACGTCCCGCGCGGAGATCGTGGGCACTTCCTCGGCGGCGCGCTCGACGAGAGCGAGCAATTCTCCCTGCAATGAGCGGCGATTGCGCGCGGCGCGGGCCCGAAGCCGCTCGACGACCTCGTCGGGAACGTTCTTGATCGACAGGCTCACGGCCATGGTGCCATTATAGCACCATTTTGGAGTCACTTCAGCTCAGGGCTCAGACGCGAATGACCTGCTCGTCGGGCTCTGCGGCATCCGCGTCCTGAAACGGAAGCCCACCGGTCAGATCCGGAGCCTGCAGCATGCGCGGCACGCGATCGATCGGCTCGAGCGTCTTGATCTCGTCGCCGCCGTTGGCGGCATGAAGCTCCTTGAATTTTCGCGCCTTGATCAGCACATTCCCCTCGAGGGAGCCGACCGCCTCGTTATACGCCTCGAGGCTCGACTTCAGGCGCGTGCCGAGCGTCTGGAACCGCTCGCCCAGCGTTCGCACCGACTCGTACAGGTTCCTGCCGAGGTCACTGATCTTGCGCGCGTTCTCTTCCATCGCCTCCTGCTGCCAGCCGTACGCGACGGCGCGCAGCAGCGCAATCAACGTCGTCGGGCTCGCCGGGATTACGCGTTTCTCGACGCCGCACTCGATGAGCTCGGGATCCTGCTCCAGCGCGGCGCTGAAGAACATCTCTCCAGGCAGAAACATGACGACGAACTCCGGGCTCGAGGCGACCTTGTCGAAATAGCTCTTCGCTGAAAGCTGCGTAATGTGTGAGCGCACCTGCCGCGCGTGCTCGCCGAGCAGCGTCTGCCGTGACGCTTCATCGGGAGCCTCGAGCGCGCGCAGATACGCATCGAGCGGCGCTTTGGCGTCGATCACGATGCGCTTGCCGCCCGGCAGCTCGACGATCACATCCGGGCGAATCCTCGCCTCGTCATCACCCGTAATCGTCCGCTGCTCGGTGAAGTCGCAGTGCTCGATCATGCCGGCGAGCTCGACGACGCGCTTCAATTGCAGCTCGCCCCAGCGGCCGCGCACGCCGGGACGCTTGAGGGCGTCGGTGAGGCGGCGCGTCTCGTCGCGCAAACTCTGTCCGGCCGTGTCGAGCGACACGATCTTCTGCATCAATTGGGCGCCGCTCTCGATGCGGCGGCGCTCGGCGTCCTTGATCTCGCGGTCGACCTGCTCCAGCGTCTTCGCCATCGGCGCGAGCAGATTCTCGATCGCCTGCTTGCGGGCGTCGATGTCGCCGGCCGCTTCGGTGCGCGCATCGCGGAGGCGCGTTTCGGCCAGATCGAGGAACGCCGCGTTGTTGGTCTTCAACGCGTCGGCGCTGAGGGCGCTGAACGCCTCGCGCAGCTTCACTTCGGCGTCGGCGTACGCCTTCAGCCGCTCGGCGTGAAGCGCCCGCTCCTTGATCAACTCGGTCTGCAGACGCGCCAGAGCCGGGCGCGCAGCCAGCCAGCCAAGCAGCGCGCCGACAACACCGCCAAGCGTGAGGACGAACAGGCTGGAAAGTTCCACGTGTATTACGAACGACTGCTGTGAAAGCGAGGACAGTGTACCACCGGCCGCGCAGCGCGTTCGTGCACGCGCCAGGGCCACATCATCGTGATCGACGGAGCCACGGCCGTCAGCGGGACACCACGAATGGCAGCCATGCGTCAGGCAGCTGCAGTTCGGCGGCGCGTGTCGCCGCGGCGACGATGTCGTCGTCCGCGTGTCGCAGCGTCGACGCACTGCGCGCCTGCACGCCGGCAAAAATGCGCTGCAGCGCGTGACGCGCGGCGATTTGCGCCTGGCGGCGCTTGTCGACGAACTGACCCACGCCGTGGCGCAGCGACTCGCGCGCCGCCGCACGGTCAGCCTTCAACATGACCAGACGCGCACGATTCACTGGCTCAAACGGGAGCGACGTCTGGAAGCGCTCGACTGATCCCGTGTCGAGATCACCGGCGGCTTTCAGCGCATGCTCACGGTCGAGCTCGGCTCGATAGCACTGAAAACAGAGCGTCCGCGGCTGGTAGCGCTCCGCACGCCCGGCGGCTCTTTCCAGGGCTTCCCGGCATGCCCGGCACAGGGCCTTCGGCCGGCGGCCCTCGAGTTCTCCGCCCGGAAAGCTCACCCACTCATCCGTAACCTGTCTGTGTGCGATCCCCATGCAGAGAGTCTACGAGGGGGGTGTGACAGGGAAGGTCACAGATACTGAGATTTCAGATTTCAGAAGGAAGATTTCAGATTGCCCAGATTTCAGATTGGGGTGCCGGCCGAGACGAACTGGACGGGGTTGCCGCAGACTTCGAGGAAACGCATGAAATCGGCGCGACTGATGACCAGCGTGGCGGTGTTGATGTTCGGGTGGAACGACACGCGCTCGGCAGCGCGCAGATCCTCGTCGAGCGCGACGTGCACGCTGTGGCTGGCGTCGTTGATCAACCCGAACGGAGACACCGACCCGGGCGTCAGGCCGAGGTGAGTCATCAGGCGTTCGGGCGACGCAAAGCTCAGTTTGCCGTCGCCGATCTGCTCCGCCACGCGGCGCAAATCAGCGCGCTTCATGTATTCGATGATGACGAGATAGTGCCGCGTCCCCTTCTGATTCCGCAGAAAGAGATTCTTGAAATGCATCGCGTCGATGTCGCGCCAGTGCTCGGTGGCGGCTTCTGCGGTGGCGACGGCCGGATGGTCGTACCGCTCGTACGGGATCCCAAGTGCCTGCAGGCGATGTTCGACGTGCTCGATCATGGTTCGCTACGCGTGGGGGAACCGCTCGGTTGAAGCCTTCGCGCGACCACTATTGAGGAAAGCGGCCGATTGCGGTCAGCAGATTCAGCCGGGCACGCCGGAGCGTGTCTTCGGCGACGGCGACCGCCGTATCCACATCGCGCGCGCTGCGCTGGGCGTCGATCACCTCAATGTTGGTCGACGCGCCCGCGCGGAAGCTGATGTTGACGATGTTCACCACTTGCTGCGCCTCATCGTCCGCCGCCCGTGCGCTCGCGAGCGCGCGCTGCGCACTCTCCACCGCCTCCTGACCCGCGCGCACCTCGGAGCGGGCCTGGATGGCGGCCGCCTCGAGGTTCGCCTTCGAGATATTCAGGGCGGCTTGGCGCTCCCCGCGGACGCCGCGCCGGTGTCCGCTGAGGAAGATCGGCACCGACAACTGCAAGAGGAACTGCGCCGTCGTCGACGGCACGAAAAACTGCGCCGGATACGTGGTCTGCGGCTGAAAAATGGCTTCGAGCGACGGATAGTAATCCTTCGAGCTGTCGCGGAGCACGTGCTCCGCCAACTGCTCCTGTGCGGTCGCCAGCCTGAGATCCGTGCGACGCTGGAAAAGATCCGCGGGCATCTGCAGACCCTGGAACACGGGGCCAGCTGCAGGTGTCGCTCCGGCGGCAGGCGCCGGCGATGGCTGCACGTCGCCGGGCAGCACGAACGCCGGCTCGTCGCCCGCATCGACCGCATGATCCGCCGCCAGCAGCACGCCGAGCGCCTCCTGCGCCTCATACAGCGCCAGACGCGCCACTTCCACGAGCCCCTCGTCGGTCGACACTTCCTGCTGCGCGCGCAGTTCGTTCAAGCGGCTGCCGCGGCCGCGCTGTTCCAGTTCGTGCGCGAGATCGAAATGGGCGCGAGCCGTATCCCGCGCGCGTTCATTCGCCTCGACGACGCGGCGCCGCGCGATGATGATCAGGTACGCGTCGGCGGTCGCGAACGCCGTCTGACGGCGCGTGTCGGCGGCGCTGAACTCGGCGACCTGGGTGGACTCCTGCGCCTGGGCCCGCTGCGCCCACAGCGCAGGCGCGTAAAGCGGCGTCCGGAAATCGAGCGAGGCGGCCACGGCATTCCGAGGCGTCACGGTCGTGCCCTGGAACTCGACGCTGCGGGCGAGCGTGGTGGTCGTGATGGTCCCGTTGATCTGGGGACGCGCGTTCGCGCGCGCCTCGACGAGCAGCGCCTGGGCCCGCAAGATGCCGGCCGCCGCGATGGCCGACGACGGATTGTTCTGAATCGCGCGCTGGATCGCTTCGTCGAACGAGACGCGCTCGGTCGGCGCGGGCGTCTGCGCGTGCAGCGAAACGGCCGCCGCGAGGAGCACGGCGGTCATCGCCGCCCCGCTACGCGTCCGCATGCGTGGTCTTCTCCTTCTTCCGTCCAAAGCTCTTGACAACGACATACAGCACCGGAATGAACGCGAGATTCAGGAAGGTGGACGCGATCATGCCGCCGGCGACCGCGGTGCCGACCGAATGCCGCGCTTCCCGCCCGGCGCCGCTCGCCACCACCAGCGGCATCACGCCGAGGATGAACGCCAGCGACGTCATCAGGATCGGCCGCAGGCGGATCCGCGCCGCCTCGATCGCCGCGTCCACGATCGACATGCCGCGGTCACGCAATTCCTCGGCGAACTGTACGACGAGGATGCCGTTCTTCGCCGACAAGCCGATCAGCATCACCAGTCCGATCTGGCAGTACACGTCGTTCGCCAGCCCGCGGCTCCACTGCGCGAGCAGCGCGCCCAGAACCGCCAGCGGCACCGACAGCAGAATGATGAACGGCAGCGTAAGGCTCTCGTACTGCCCCGCGAGCGTCAGGTACACCAGCAGCAGACCGAGACCGAAGATCACGACCGCCTGCTTGCCGGCTTTGATCTCCTCGAGCGACAGGCCGGACCACGAATACGTCATCCCCTGCGGCAGCACGCGATTGGAGAGCTGCTGCATGATCTGGATCGCCTGACCGGAGCTGTAGCCGGGCGCGCCCGACCCGTTGATCTCCGCCGACCGGAACATGTTGTAGTGCGTGATCGTCTTGGGCGCCGTCCCTTCGCGAATCGACACGACGTTGCCGAGCCGCATCATCTGTCCGCCAGCGGTGCGCACGTAGTACTGCTCGATGTCTTCCGGCTTCGCCCGGAACGACTTGTCGGCCTGCACGTACACGCGATACGAGCGGCTGTTGAAATCGAAATCGTTGACGTAGACCGATCCCAGCAGCACCTGCATCGAATCGGTGATGTCGGTCATCGACATGCCCAGGCTCTTCGCCTTCTCGCGATCGATGGTGACGATCAACTGCGGATCGTTCGCGGTGAACTGCGTGAACAAGCCCGTCAGCCCGGGCGTCGCATAGCCCTGACCGATCAAGCTCTGCGCCGCGGCGGCAAGCCCTTCGATCGGGCCGCCCGACTGGTCCTGCAGCTCGTAGGTGAAGCCGCCGAAGGTGCCGATGCCGTTGATCGGCGGCGGCAGAAACGGGATCACCATCGCGCCGGTGATCTGGCTGAACGCGCCAAACAGCTTCCCGACCACCGCCTTCGCCGCATGTTCCTCACCGGGCCGCTCGGCGAAATCCTTCAGCATCACGAACATGACGCCGGCGTTCGGGCTCGATCCGCCGAAGCTGAATCCACCCACGCCGAACGTGTTCTGAATCTCCGGCGTCTTCTGGAGCACTCCCTCGACCTGCTTCACGATGTTCATCGTGTAGTCGAGCGACGCGCCAGTCGGTCCCTGCACGAGAATGAAGATGAATCCCTGATCTTCGTCGGGGACGAACGCCGTGGGCACGCGCGTGTAGACGAAATACGTGAGGCCCAGCAGCATCACGAACACGAGCGTGACCACCACGCGCGCGCGCACGAGCACCCTCAGCACCGACACGAGACCCGACGTGCTGCCCTCGATGACGCGGTTCACGCCTCGAAAGAACGCCCCCTTCGGCTTCTCCACCTTGGCCAGCAGCAGCGCCGCCAGCGCCGGCGTGAGCGTCAGCGCGTTGAACGCCGAAATCGCCATCGAGACCGCGATGGTCAGCGCGAACTGCTGATACAACCGGCCGGTCGTGCCCGGGAAGAACGCGACGGGGACGAACACGGCGGCCAGCACGAGCGCCGTGGCGATGACGGCGCTCGTCACCTCGCTCATCGCACTCGACGCCGCTTCGTCCGGCGGACGATGGTACTCGTGGATGTGCCGCTCGATGTTCTCGATGACGACGATCGCATCGTCGACGACGAGACCGGTGGCGAGCGTGATGCCGAACAGCGTGAGCGTGTTGATCGAAAACCCGAACAGCTTGACGAACGCGAACGTGCCGACGAGCGAGACGGGAATCGTGATCGCCGGAATCAGCGTCGTGCGCCAATTCTGCAGGAACAGGAACATCACGAGGATGACGAGACCGATTGCCTCGAGCAGCGTCGTCACCACTTCCCGAATCGATTCCGAGACCACGCTCGTCGTGTCGAAAGCGAGATCCGCCTTCATGCCCGGCGGAAAGCGCACCCGGAGGCGATCGAGCTCCGATATCACGTTGCTGTAGACGTTCAACTGGTTCGCGCTCGGCAGCTGCAGCACGCCGAAGCCGACGGCCGGGTGGCCGTTGTAGCGCAGGTCCGACGTGTACGTTTCGGCGCCGAGCTCGCTGCGCCCCACGTCCTTGACGCGGACGAGCGCGCCGTCGGGCGACCGCTTCAGGATGATGTCGTCGAATTCGGACGCTTCGCTGAGCCGTCCGACCGCGCGGACGCTGATCTGGAACGTCTGTCCCTCGCGTGCCGGCGGCTGACCCACCTGGCCCGCGGCCACCTGCACGTTCTGCTCGCGCAGCGCGCTGACGACTTCCTCCGCCGTGATGCCCCGCCCGGCCAGCCGCTCGGGGTCGAGCCAGAGCCGCATCGCGTACTTGCGCTCGCCGAAGATGATGACGTCGCCGACGCCCGGCACGCGCTTCAAGTCGTCCTTGATGAAGCGGTCGATGTAGTTGCTCATGAAGAGCGCGTCGTACTCGCCGTGCTGCGCGTACACACCGGCGCCGAGCACGAAGTTGTTCGACGCCTTGGTCACCGAGATGCCGACCGCGTTCACTTCGTTCGGCAGTCGGCCGGTGACCTGTGAGATGCGGTTCTGGACGTCGACCGCGGCGACGTCGATGTTGCGGTTGACGTCGAACGTGACCGTGATGCTGGACGACCCGTCGTTGCCGCTCGACGAGGTCATGTACATCATGCCCTCGACGCCGTTGATCGCCTGCTCGATCGGCGTGGTGACGGCGGTCTCCACCGTCTCCGCGCTCGCGCCGTTGTAGAAGGCGTTCACGTTGACGGTTGGGGGCGCGAGATCCGGAAACTGCGCGATCGGCAGAATCGGAATCGCGATCACGCCCGCCAGGATGATCACCAGCGAGCAGACGCTCGCCAGAATCGGACGTTTGATAAAGGTGTCTACAAACACGGGTTACAAGTCAGAGTTCAGAGTTCAGAAGTCAGAAGTCAGAGTTCAGAAGTCAGAGTTCAGAGGTCAGAGTTCAGAATGGTTGGGCGCAGCCGGTCAGCGCGGCGGCGCTGCCCCGGGCGGCGCTTGCGGCGGCGCTTCGGCGATCGGCGCACCGTCCGCGAGCTTCTGGGCGCCGGACACGACGACGCGGTCGCCGCTCTTGAGGCCGTCGAGCACCACGTAGCTGTCGTCGACGATCTCGCCGACCTTCACCGCACGCTGCTTGGCAATCAGCTTTTCGCCGGCGTTCTCTGCGACGAAGGCGAAGAACTGGCCGTTGATGCGCAGCACCGCCGTCACGGGAATCAGCAGACCGTCGGCGACCTTCCAGATGATCCGCGCGCGAACGAACTGCGACGCGCGCAGCCCGCCATCGTCGTTCTTGACCTGGCCTTTCACCAACACCGTCTGCGTCTGATCGTCCACATGCGGCGAGATGAACGAGATCGTCGACGTCGCCAGCTCCTGCTCCTCGCTGTTGCGGATCTGCATCGGCAGCCCCATCTTCAGCGCGGGTGCGCGCTCGATCGGCACCGACACGTACACCTCCAGCGTCTCGTTCTGATCGATCGTCGTGAGCAGCGTCGTCGGCGTCACCTGGTTGCCGACGCGGACCGGCACGTCGCCGACGATGCCGGCGGTCGGCGCGGTGACGGTGAAGTAGCGCAGCTGCACCTGCTGCTGCTGGACCTGCGCCTGCAGCGACTGCAGATCGGCCTCCGCGGTGCGAAGCGCCGTTTCCGCCTGCTCCTGCTCCTGCTTGCTGATGGCGCCCGCCTTCAGCAGTTCGTTGGCGCGCTGCGCCTGCTGTCGGGCGTAATTGACGTTCGCTTCCTTGGAGGCGCGCTCCGCCTCCTGACTCGACACCGCCGCCTGCTGGCGCCGCGGATCGATTTGCATCAGCGGCGCGCCCTGCTTCACTCGATCGCCCGATTTCACGAAGATCTGCGTGATCTGACCGTCGATCTGGGGCTGAATGGTGGTGGAGTGCAGTGACTTGACGGTGGCAACGTATTCGCTGGCGTCTTCGACCGGCTGGGCCTGCGCGACCGCCAGCGCCACGGCGGCCGGCGGCATGCCCTGCGCGCCGGCCGGAGGCGCCTGACCACGACTGCACGCGGCGGTGACGGCAAGCAGCGCGGCGACCGCGCCCTTCTTGAAGTACATGCGTCTAAGACTCTCGGGAAAGAACATCGGGTTCGCTTGAAACACGCAAGTTTACCATTGGCCGCGCGAGGCAGGCTCGTGTGGACGCGCCGCGCACCGCAGAGGCACGCACGGGCCGTGCGGCCCTGCGCGGCGCCATCCCGCGTGTGCACGCGATGATCGTGTCGCGCGTGATCAGGTCGATCGACCGACGCTCGAACCCACGCGAGATATGACGCTGACCGCTGGCACAAAGTCGTCAGCGCTCGACAAAATTGTAATCACTGGCGCCTGGGGCGCACGCGCGCGCACGCATTTTCCGCCATTTCTCTCACAGTATTCGTCTGTGCGCTTCGGCATCGTCATTGCCTGTCGCTGAGCGGGCGGACGCTGCACAGTCCGCCGGCATATTCAACGAAAGGCTCCCCACGTGTTCTCGTCCATGCTGTCCCGCTTCTCGCACGATCTCGCGATCGATCTCGGCACCGCCAACACGTGCATCTTCGCGCGCGGCACCGGCATCGTCGTCAGCGAGCCCTCGATCGTCGCGCTCAACAAGGTCAACGGCCGCATCGAGGCGGTCGGCGACGAAGCGAAGGAGATGCTCGGGCGGACGCCTGGGAACATCACGGCGATCAGGCCGCTGAAGGACGGCGTGATCGCCGACTTCGAAGCCGCCGAGAAGATGCTGACGCATTTCATCCGCAAAGCGCACAAGCGCAGCGGCTGGCTGCGGCCGCGCGTCGTCATCGGCGTGCCCTCAGAGATTACGCAGGTCGAGCGCCGGGCGGTCAAGGACAGCGCGATGCGCGCGAAAGCGAGCGAAGTGCACCTGATCGAGGAAGCGATGGCGGCGGCCATCGGCGCGGGCATGCCGATTACCGAGGCGGCCGGCAACATGGTGGTCGACATCGGCGGCGGCACGACCGACATCGCGGTCATTTCGCTCGCGGGCGTCGTCTACGGGCGTTCGGTGCGCGTCGCGGGAAACGAGCTCGACGAGGCGATCATCCTGCACGCGCGCAAGGCGCACAACCTGCTGATCGGCGAACGCACGGCGGAACAGATCAAGATGGAGATCGGCTCCGCCTTTCCGCTCGGGAAGCCGATGACGATGGAGGTGAAGGGGCGCCACTTGAGCGAAGGGCGGCCGGTCACCGTCACGATGAACGATCAGGAGATCTGCCGGGCGCTGAGCGAGCCGGTCCGCGCGATCGTCCAGGCGGTGCACGATGCGCTCGAGCGGATTCCGCCGGAGCTGTCGGCCGACATCTTCGATCGCGGCATCATCCTGACCGGCGGCGGATCGCTGCTGAAGAACATGGACAAGCGGCTGCGCGACGAAACGGGACTCCCGGTGCAGGTCGCCGAAGATCCGCTGTCGTCGGTCGTCCTCGGTGCGGGAATGATGCTGTCGGATTTCAATCTGCTCCGGCGCATATCGCTCGACTAAACAGACTTTTCGGATGCCTAAAATCCTGTCAAGACGGCGCGCGCCAGTGAAACAATAACAATTCCCAGATTCTCAGATCCTCAGATTCAAAAATTGTAAGATTTGCTTGTGCCGCGGAACGCCGAGGTCATCCGCCAATGGACGATGCTGCGCGAGATCGAGCGCGCGCGCGGAGTCGGCGTCACCATCGATGATCTCTCGTCGCTGTGCGGCGTGACCACCCGCACCATCCGCCGCGATCTGCAGGCCCTCGAAGAAGCCGGCTTCCCCCTCTACGACGACCGGACGCACGACGACGGCCGGACGCGATGGCGCATCAACGGCCAGGCCTTCAACAGCCTCGCCGCGGGACTCACGCTGTCCGAGCTGTGCGCGCTGTACTTCAGCCGCACGCTGCTCGAATCGCTCTCCGGCACGCCGTTTCGCGATGATGTCGAGAGCGCGTTCGAGAAGCTGGGGGCGGCGCTGACGCCGCACATGCGTCAGTTCCTCGATCAGCTGCCGCGCGTGATCGCCACCAAGGGCGACGCACGCAAGCGCGACGATCCGCGCCAGCAGCAGATCATCGCGCGCGCGCTCGACGCCACGCTGCATCTGCGTCAGGCCACCATCACGTACTACTCGAAATCGAGCGACCGAACGAAGGAGTACGTGGTTCATCCCTACCGTCTGGCCTACGCGCAAGGAGGCCTGTACCTGCTGGCGTACGTGCCCGAGTACAGCGAGGTGCGCACGTTCGCGGTGGAGCGGATTCAAGGCATCGCGCTGCTCGACGAGCGGTTCGTCCCGATCGAAGAGCTGACCGACGCGGCGTTCCCTCACTCCCTTGGCGTCCACTCCGGACCGCCCGAGCGCATCGAGATCGCGTTCGACGCACCCGTCGCCGACTACGTGCGTGCGCGCGAGTGGCATCCGAGCCAGCGTGTATCGGATGAGGACGCCGGCGGCATCCGACTCACCCTCGACGTCTGTCTCGATCGCGCGCTCACGACCTGGATTCTCAGCTTCGGCCCCTTCGCGCGGGTCGTCGCCCCCGAACGCCTGGCGCGCGAGATCGCCGGGCAGTTCGAAGAAGCGCTGGCGAGATACGTCTGATGGACCCGGCAGGCGGCGGTCGACATCGTGATCGGCCCGCACGGACGCCGCGAACGTGATTCGCCTGATCGCCGTCGACATCGACGGCACGCTGCTCGACAGCCGCGGACAAATACCGGAAGGGCACCGCGCCGCGCTGGCCGACGCCGTGTCCGCCGGCATCGACGTCGTCCTCGCCACCGGCCGGAGCTTTCATTTCACGAAACCGATCGTGGATCTGCTCGCGCTGCCACTCACGCTCATCGTGAACAACGGCGCATTGGTGAAGCGTGCGAGCGGCGAGACGACGCTGCGGCATTTGCTTCCGCGCGGCGTGGCGCGGCGCATCCTCGCGGAGACCCGCGCCTACGAGGACAGCGTGGCCATCGTCTTCGACCGTCCGGATGAGCGCCAGGTCGTGTTCGAGCGCATGGATTGGTCGCATCCGAACCGCCGCACGTATTACGAGAAGAACCGCGCGTTCATCGCCGAAGCGCCCGGGCCGCTCGCGCAGATGCTGGTCGACGATCCGATCCAGGTGATGTTCAACGGGAGCGTCGCGCCGATGCGGGAGCTGGTCGACGCGCTGCGCGCGGCGGATCGATCCGAGGACTACGCCGTCGCCGTCACCGAGTACCCGCACCGCGACTTCTCGCTCGTCGACGTCAACGGCGCCGGATGCTCGAAGGGCGCCACGCTCGCGCGATGGGTACGCAGCCGCGGTGTCGCGCGAGAAGAAGTGATGGCCGCTGGCGACAATTTCAACGACGTCGAGATGCTCGATTTCGCCGGCGTCGCCGTCGTGATGGGCAACGCCAGCGATGCCCTGAAGAGCCGTGGATACCTCGTGACCGGGACGAACGATGAGGACGGGTTGGCGCGGGCGATCGAGCAGTACGGCCTTGTGGACTCTCCACAACGGAGGTCACGGGGGACACAGAGGTAGGCACCTACAAGCTCTGTCTTTTTCTCCTCGTCCTCCGTGGTTGCTAGTTCGGCTTCGCTTCGCGGCTCGGTTTGAAGATTCCCACAATCGGTTTGCCCTCGGCGTCGGGCAGTTTCAGGCCGAGGATCTCCGCGATGGTCGGCGCGATGTCGATCGTATTCGTCACGGGCAGCACCCACCCGCTGCGGATGCCTGCGCCATATGCGATGAAGCCGGTTTCCATCCCCGGCGTGTCCGGACGATACCCATGCCCCGCGGCGCGCGAGTGCGGTTGCGCGAACGGCTGCGCGAGACGTCCATCGAGCACGTAGCCCGGCATGGGCTCGACGCCGAGCACCGCGGCGGCATCGGCGCCGTACTCATCCAGCTCCGCGCGTTCGACGATACGAAAGCGGCGAGGGTACGCGGCGGCGTAGCGGTCCAGAGCCCGCCGCGCCTTTTCCATACTGCCATCGGACTTGTTCTTCACGTAGAGCGATCCGAGGCCGCGGTTCGGCGCGATTATCGCGCTCCACGACGGATGTCCATCGGCGCCGCGCACGATCAGCCCGGCCTCGACGAGCGGCACATTGATCGCCAGCTCCGTATGCATCGGCAGGAACCCGTGGTCGCCGGTGACGATGAGCGTGGTCGTGCCGGCGAGACCGCTCGCCGCGATACCGGCGAGCAGATCGCCGATGTTCTGGTCCGTCTCTTCGAGCGCCGCGAGCGCGGCCGGCGTCGCCGGTCCATTCGCGTGCTGCACCGCGTCGGTGAGGGTGAAATGCACGGCCAGCAGCGCCGGCTGAAACTGCTTCAGCGTCTGCACGGCGACGAGCGCCTTGACATGATCGACCATGCGCAAGTCGACCGCCTCGACCGGTCCGAGTGTCTGCTCGATCGAATCGAGCCAGCCTGGCGAAGCGCTGCGCGTCGTGCGCGCGTGCGACTCGGCCCCTGTCGCCGCCATCAGCACGTCGACGCGGTAGTCGATTGGCGCGCCCGTCGTCTGCGGCCAGCCAATTGCCGCGGTCTTCAGTCCTTTCGCCCGCGCCGCGCTCCAGAGTGTGCCGACCTTGATGTCGGCGTAGTCGCGATACGCCGGCTGATTATCGTAGTTATCCGGGTTGTCAGGACGGTAGACCCAGGTCGTCGGATCGAAGACCGCCCCGGTGGCCAGCACCGCGCCAGAGAAACCGCCGGTGGCCAACCGGGCCCCGAATTGCATCGACACCCTGCGGCTCGGCGTGCTCGGCAGCTGGTCGGTGACAAACTCCCCC
>Ga0207657_10000966_pt1 | contig 30468 bp, 28 predicted proteins | sample KBSC33metaG_FD_184316 | JGI IMG/M metagenome (GOLD analysis project Ga0207657, IMG submission 184316) | Corn rhizosphere microbial communities from Kellogg Biological Station, Michigan, USA - KBS C3-3 metaG (SPAdes) (version 2) | ecosystem: Host-associated > Plants > Roots > Rhizosphere > Soil ...
AACTGCGTCAATCAGTATGGCGGCGTCTGCGGCAACCCGAACCCGAAATGGCGCCACGTTCTGCGCGTCGGCCTGACGATGCCCAACGGCATCGGCATCTCGGCTCGCTGGCGGCACTTCTCGGGCGTGAATGCGGTTGCGGGCACCTCCGCTGGCCCGTTCGAGGATCGCCTGAGCGCAGCCGAATATTACGATCTGACGCTCACGGCACGCCTGGCGCAGAGGCTCAACCTCCGCATCGGCGCGAACAACATCCTCGACCGCGAGCCGCCGCTTTCGGGTGCGCTTGCCTCCAACGGCAACACGTTCCCGCAGGTGTACGACGCTCTCGGTCGGTACATCTTCGCGGGCTTCACGGTCGACTTCTAAGTCGTCGCGAAGCGGTAACAGATTGCGGCGGGTCTCTTCGGAGGCCCGCCGTTTTCTTTTGACTCATTGCTTTTGCGGCAGTCCTGCGCACAGAACGGCGTGTGACCGGAGAAGCCAATCTCGAGAAGCAGGCGGATGGCGCCGCGGCCGCGGGCAACCTCGCCGATGCACGCCAGCTGCTAGAAAGTGCGCTCGGGTCGGGTGACGGAACGCCCGAACTGTGGACCAAGCTCGGGGCGATCCGCAGGGCGCTCGGGGATATTCCCGGAGCGCTCGCTGCGGTCGAACGCGCGCTCGCTCTGTCTCCACTCGATTTTTCAGCCCTGCTTGCCCGGGCGATGCTGCTCGAGAAGCTGAACGATCCTACCGCCGGCGAAGCTTTCGCGAATGCCATCGCGCGTCTTCCGCGCGACGAAGAGATTCCGCGATCGCTGACCGCGGCCATCGCCCATGCGAAGGCTCGCGCGGACGAGCACACGGCCGGGATCGAGCGGCGCCTGGTGGACGCGATCCCCGATGGCATCGATGCAACGCATCGGGAGCGGGCCTTGCGGTTCGCCTCCAACACCTCCCGCCGCACCAGGCATTTCCACCAGGAGCCGAGCGATTTTCATTATCCCGGGCTTCCGGAAATCGAGTTTCACGATCGGGAGCAGTTTCCCGAGCTTGGCGCGCTCGAGGCGGCGACGGATGCGATTCGCGGGGAGTTCGAAGCGCTGATCGCCGCCGAAGCTGCCGAGATGGTGCCCTATATCCAATATCCGGATCGGGTTCCGCTTCGCCAGTGGAAGGAGCTCAACAAGAATCCGAAATGGACGGCGATCCATCTTCTCCAGAACGGGGTCCGGGTCGAGGCCAACGCCCGGCATTGTCCACGGACCATGGCGGCCGTCGCAGAGCTTCCCCAGCCACAGGTGCCCGGGGCGTCACCGAACGCGATGTTCTCCCTGCTCGCGCCGCGAACGCGGATCCCGCCGCACACCGGCGTGGCGAATACCCGGCTGGTATGCCACCTGCCGCTTATCGTTCCTCCGAACTGCGGCTTTCGCTGCGGCGCCACGACCCGCGAGTGGCGGATCGGGGAATCCTTCGTGTTCGACGACACCATCGAGCATGAAGCGTGGAACGACAGCGACGAGCTTCGAGTGGTGCTGATCGTCGATCTTTGGGCGCCGGCGCTCGACGCGGTCGAGCGGGATGCCGTGGCGAAGCTGATTGCGGCCGCCGGAGTCGGCTTTGGCGATGCCTAGCCGAAATGGCGTGGGCCTCCGGGCCGCAAGTGACGACCCCGCCCTCCGCTGCTAGTTTGAAGGCATGCATCTTTCGACGCCTCTCCTGAAGCTGCCGATCCGCTTCTCCGTGCAAGCTCTTCAAGACGAGGTGCGGTCGCTGCCGCCGTCGGCATGGGTCCCGCACGCAACCGGATTTGCAGGCAATGTCGCGGTTCGCCTCGCCACCGTCGGCGGCGGCGAAACCGACGCCTTCGAAGGGCCGATCCGTCCCACCGAGCATCTGACCAGCTCTCCCTACATCCAGCAGATCATGGCGGAGCTCGCCGGCGTGTGGGGACGAAGCCGGCTGATGGGCCTCGACCCGGAAGCCGAGGTTCCACCGCATGTCGACGTTCATTATTATTGGCGAACGCACCTGCGCATCCACATCCCGATCATCACGAGTCCCGCCGTCACCTTCACCTGCGGCGGCAGTTCGGTGCACATGGCAGCCGGCGAATGCTGGGTGTTCGACAGCTTCAGATGGCACGACGTGCAGAACAAGGGCAGCGAGCGGCGAGTCCATCTCGTGCTCGATACGGTCCCGACCGAGCGGCTATGGGATCTGGTCGACACGGCGCGATCCGGACAAGCCGACCCGTTCCTGCTCGAGCCCGGAGCGCGCAAGCCCGGCCCGCTGCTGTTCGAGAATCTCAATGCTCCCAAGGTGATGTCTCCCTGGGAGATACGCTGGCACGTCGGTTATCTGGCCGACCATTCGGTGAAGGGTCCGCAGCTCGATCATCTGCTCGAGCGCCTCGACCGGTTCGCGGACGGATGGGCTGCACTCTGGGCCCAGTTCGGGACCACCGACCAGGGCATAACCGCTTATTCGAATTTCCTTGCCGCCGCCCGGGAGGAGCTCCGCGAGGACGCCGAGGCCGTGATCCTCGACAATGAGCTGAGCTTCTTCACCGCTCTCGAGCAATCGGTGTTCGTGATGGCGATCCATCCCTCCGTGCAATCGCAGCTTCAGGCCACCATCGGCCAGCGGCGCGAAGCCTATTGAGGAGAGAGCGTGAGCAAGGCCAGCGATCTGCTCCAGCGCCCGATCATCATCGTCAGCACGCCGCGGTCCGGGTCGACCTTTCTCTACGAGATTCTCGAACAGGCGCCCGGCCTGTTCACGACCGGCCAGGAGAGTCACTGGCTGATCGAGGATATTCCGGGCCTGGCGCCGCCCGATCGCGGCTGGAGCTCGAACAGGTTGGCCGCGGACGATGTCACACCTGAACGATCCGAAGCGATTGCGAACGAATTCTATCGCCAGTTGCGCGACCGGGCCGGGGCGAAACCAGGCGAGCGCGTGCGGATGCTCGAAAAGACTCCGAAGAACGCGCTTCGTGTGCCGTTCTTCGATGCGATTTGGCCCGATTCGATCTTCATCTATCTCCATCGCGATGTCCGCGACACGCTCGCCAGCATGATGGAGGCCTGGGCTTGCGGAGCATTCCGCACATATCCGGACCTTCCGGGCTGGACCGGCTATCCCTGGTCGCTGTTGCTGGTCCCCGGCTGGCAACAGCTTGTCGGCCGTTCGCTCCCCGAAATCGTCGCTCGCCAATGGGCGACGACGACCGACATCCTGATCGACGACTTGAAGACGCTGCCCAAGCCGCGGCTTCGGGTGCTGTCCTACGAAAGCCTGCGGCAGTCGCCTCAGGCCGTGGTCGAGCAGCTGGCGACGTCGCTCGGCTTGCAGTGGGACCGGCAGCTCGATCGGGAACTCCCATTGTCGAAAACGACCGTATCCCCGCCCCGGCCGGACAAGTGGCGGCGGCTGGAGGCCGTGGTCGAAGCCGTGCTCCCGATCGTCGCGCCCGCGGAGGCGCGGGCGCGCGACTTCATTGACGACTTTGAAGCATGAAGGGAATCTGCTGCGCGTAATCAGTGACTTGGCTATGAGTGCCGGGATGGTGAGCGCAGCGTTGAAATCTCCAATCGCATTCGATGAGGCAATCGCCGCTTACGAGGCGGGGCAGCGCGAACAGCTCCTGCCCGCGCTGCGGGCGACGGTCGCCGCCAATACGCCCGACGCGCGGCTCTGGCACTTGAACGGACTGGTCCTGAGAGAGCTCGACAGGCGCGAGGAGGCCTTGCCCTCATTGCGCAAGGCGGCGCGACTTGCACCCGGGTCGGCGAAGATCGCTTATGCCCTGGCCCTGACTTTGTACGAAGCAGGGCTGCCATCGGTCGAGGCCTTCGGCCAGTCGTTGAGGCTGGCGCCGGGCGATACCGAAATCGTTGGCGGCCTTGCCACGGCATTGGTCGCCGAGGGCGAACCCGAGGCCGCGATTGCCGGGCTCGAGAAGATCCTGGCACGCTCACCGCAATGGATTGGCGGTCAGGTGCTCCTGGCGAAATTGCGATGGGCGCAAGGCGAACGGCAGGGCTTCGATCGCGGCTTCGAAGCAGCGGTCGAAGCGATACCTCAAAACCTCGACTTCTGGCGCGAGTGGATCATTGCGCTGATCCACGCGGAATATTTCGAAAGCGCGTCGCGAGTCATTTCCATGGGTCGAGTCGCAATTGGCGACCAGCCCCTTTTCGCGGCGAACGAGGCCATCATCGCTGCCGAAACGGGCGAGTCGGAGCGCGCCGAGCTGCTGTTTGCACCGTTCATCGACCTCGACGACGCCAGCGTCCAGGTTCGGCGAGTTCGCCATTACCTCCGGTCAGGCCAACCCGAAGAGGCGAACCGGATCATCGAGCAATGGACCGATCGACCCGAGTCTTTCATGTTCTGGCCTTACGCGTCCATCGCCTGGCGGATGGTGGACGATCCGCGCTGGGCGTGGCTGGAGAGCGACGAGCGTTTCGTCGGAATCTACGACATCGCGGACCGGCTGCCTCCGCTGGACCTGCTCGCGGGCAGGCTCCGGCAGCTGCATACTCTCAGTGGGCAGCCGCTCGAACAGTCATTGCGCGGCGGGACCCAGACCGGAGCCGATATCTTCACCCACATTGACCCCGTGCTCGTCGGACTGCGCGAGGCGATTCGCACAGTCGTCGCCGAGCATGTGGCGAAGTTCCCCGAGTTCGATGAACGTCATCCGCTTCTAGGACGGTCGCGCGAGAAAATCGGATTTTCGGGGGCGTGGTCGGTACGGCTGCAAGGCGGCGGCTATCACGCAAACCATATCCATCCGCTCGGATGGATCAGTTCCGCGCTTTACATCGTGCTCCCGCCCGACCTGGGCAAGGACGAGGCCGGTTTCCTCACGCTCGGCGATGCGAAGACGCCGACTCTCAACATCGAAACGCCGCCAATGCGCACAATCGAGCCGAAACCGGGGAGGCTCGTCCTCTTCCCGTCCTACATGTGGCATGGAACGCGCCCGTTCACTGAAGGCGAGCGAATCACGGTGGCGTTCGATGTTGCCGTCCGCGAATCGTCGCAAACGGACGGAAATCACGAAAACTCCGCTGAATTCAAAGCGGGCCAAGTGCCCTTCGCCTGAAGGGCGAGTGCCCCGCCCGGCTGATGCTGCTCGCATTTCGGAACGCGAATTGCTATGTTCTCCGCCGGAAAGCGAGGTGCAGATGTCCAAGCTTGCAGTTTTGATGGGCGCCGGACTGTTGTTTGCGGCTCCAGCTGTCGCCCAGACGGCTCCGCAGGCTCAGCCGGTGCAGACGAATCCGACGAAATCCGACGTGAACAAGGTTGTTTGCGAGCGACAGGATGAAATCGGATCGCGCCTCAGTTCGAAGAAGGTCTGCATGACCGTCCAGGAATGGCAGGAGTATCGCGCGGAGCATCGCGAGAATGTCGAGCGGTGGCAGCAAAGCGCCCAGGCTCGGCCGTCCGGCGACTGATCAGGTTCAGCGAATTTCGCCGAGTGCCTGTTTCAACTGCCGTTCGTAATTCCGCCACCGCCCGCTCGATCGGGAGTGGAGCGGCTCACGCACCTGCCAGACGCTCGCGGTTTTGACCGGCGCCTGGCGCTTGTGAAAATCGAGCAGCCGTTCGTCCCGGTTCAATCCCAGGAATGCGAGTAACCGCGCGAGCACCGGCTCGGGCTCGCGAACCAGCTCGTCATAGTCCAGCTCGAAAATGTCGTTCGGATAGAGGTGCTTCCAGTGCGCCATCAGGCGCTCCTGCTGGGCATGCCAATGCGCTGCATCATCGATATCGAGCGCATAGGGCATGCCGGGGTCGAGGTGGAGAAAGTAGAGCGAAAGCAGATTGTCGAGCCGGTTTCGGCGCGTGTGGACGATCTTAGCCTGCGGGAACAAGGTCTTGATCAAGCCCAAGTGGAGGAAATTGTCGGGACGCTTGTCGGTCACGCTTGCACCGGCGCGGGCAAATGGCCGGAGCCCGTCGGCATAGAAGTTGCGCCAGCCGGAAATCACTGTCTCGCTGGCTTCCGCCGCTGCCTTGGGATAGTTCGGGATTCGCGCGACCAGAGCGGGCAGCAAATCCAATTCTCCCCCCGAAATTATCTTGCCGTGGCCGCCAAGTATCTGCTCGACCAGCGTCGAGCCCGACCGGAACATGCCGACAATGAAGATTGGGGAATCGCCGCCTTGTCCCGAGGCAGCTTCCGGAAAGGCCGCAATCAATCGATCGACGAATTGTTCATGCGCGCCCCGGTCATACGGCTTGAAACGGGCGCCGAAGCTTTCGCGGCTGGCCCGGTTCGCCGCCTCGTACGCAGCGAAGGCTTCGTCATAGTCTCCGCGCGCGTCGAGCAGTCGCCCGAGCGCAAAGCCGAGGTCGGCCTTCCCGGCGACATCGCCTGGAGCCACGAGCGCGGCACGGATTTGCCCGATGAGCTCGCTCCCGGCCTCCGACTTTGCCTCCACCACTCCGGCCAGCCGACTGAGCGCAAGCGCGTCTCCGGGAGCGGCGGCCAGCGCTTTGCGATAGGCGCCTACGGCAGCCTCCCTATCTCCGCGATCCTCGTTGAGGTTGCCGAGATTCAGAAGTGCGGGGAGGTAGTCCGGCCGCAATGATAGCGCCGCGTTCAGCTCCGCCTCGGCCTCGTCCGGGCGAGCGAGGTGATCCGACAGGATCACGGCGCGATTGAGGTGGACCTCTTCGGGATCGCGAACCTTGCGCTTCAGCGCCTCTCCGTACGATCCGACCGCGTCCTCGTATCTGCGCGCCTGCCGCTGAAGCCAGCCGAGATTGTACCAGCTGTCGGGAAGATCGGGATCGAGACGCAGCAGTTGCTCATAGGCCGCGATCGCCTCATCGATCCGGCCCGCGCGCCGGAGCGCCGCCGCCTGTTCGAGCAATGCCGCGGTCTTCGGTTCCATGCCTGGTGCGTAGCGGCGACGAGCAAGCGCCGAAAGGGTCTTACTCCGCTGCCTCGCGAACCTCGCCGGCCGGGGTCAGCACCAGCTGCCCATCGCCTTCGTCGACCCGGACCGTGTCGCCGTCCTTGACCCGGCCCGCCAGAATCGCGTCGGCGAGGGGGTCTTGCAGATATTTCTGGACCGCGCGCTTGAGCGGTCGGGCGCCATAGACCGGATCGTAGCCCACCCGGCCGAGCCATTCGCGCGCAGCCGGCGTCAGATCGAGCCTGATCTTGCGGTCTTCGAGCAGCTGCTGAAGCCGGGCCACCTGGATATCGACGATCGGCCCCATGTGCGCCGCGCCGAGCCTGTGGAAGAGGATGATCTCGTCGAGGCGGTTCAGGAACTCGGGCCGGAAGTGGGCGCGCACAACCTCCATTACCTGCGGCTCGACCTTCTCGACCGATTCGTCCTCGCCGAGGCTGGCCAGGAACTGCGATCCGAGGTTGGAGGTGAGGATGATGATCGCGTTGGTGAAGTCGACCGTTCGGCCCTGACCGTCGGTAAGGCGACCATCATCGAGCACCTGCAAGAGAATGTTGAAGACGTCGCCGTGCGCCTTCTCGACCTCATCGAACAGAACCACCTGGTAGGGCCGGCGGCGGACGGCCTCGGTGAGGACTCCGCCTTCCTCATAGCCGACATAGCCCGGAGGAGCGCCGATCAGCCTGGCGACCGCATGCTTCTCCATGAACTCGCTCATGTCGATGCGCACCATCGCTCCGGGATCGTCGAACAGGAATTCGGCGAGCGCCTTGGTGAGCTCGGTCTTGCCGACCCCGGTGGGGCCCAGGAACAGGAAGGAGCCGAGCGGCCGGTTCGGGTCTTGCAGGCCGGCGCGGGCGCGGCGGACGGCGGCGGAGACGGCCTTCACCGCATCGTCCTGTCCGATGACCCGGGCGCCGATCGTCTGCTCCATCTGCATCAATTTATCGCGTTCGCCTTCCAACATCCGTTCGACCGGGATCCCGGTCCAGCGGCTGACGACGGCGGCGATGTCCTGGTCGGTAACTTCCTCGCGCAGCATCGCTCCCTGGCTGGCCGCCTGCGCGTCGGTGAGCTGCTTTTCGAGCGCGGGGATGCGGCCGTACTGGAGCTCGCCGGCCTTGGCGAGGTCGCCGCCACGCTGCGCCTGCTCCAGCTCGATCCGCGCCTGGTCCAGCTGTTCCTTGATCTTCGCCTCGCCGGTGATCTTTTCCTTCTCGGCCTGCCAGCGCTGGGTCAGCTCGGCCGACTGCTGTTCGAGGTTGGCAAGCTCGTTCTCAAGCTTCTCGAGCCGCTCCTTCGACGCCTTGTCCTGCTCCTTCTTGAGCGCCTCGCGCTCGATCTTGAGCTGGATGATCCGCCGGTCGAGGTTCTCGATTTCCTCGGGCTTCGATTCGACTTCCATCCTCAGGCGGCTCGCCGCCTCGTCCATCAGGTCGATCGCCTTGTCGGGCAGGAAACGGTCGGAAATATAGCGATTCGAAAGAGTTGCCGCGGCAACGATTGCCGCGTCGGTGATCCGCACGCCATGGTGGAGCTCGTATTTTTCCTTCAAGCCGCGAAGGATCGATATCGTGTCGGGCACTGTCGGTTCGCCGACGAACACCGGCTGGAATCGCCGCTCGAGCGCCGCGTCCTTCTCGACATATTTGCGATATTCATCGAGCGTCGTCGCGCCGATGCAATGGAGTTCGCCGCGGGCCAGCGCGGGCTTCAGAAGGTTGGACGCATCCATCGCGCCTTCCGCTTTTCCGGCGCCGACGAGCGTGTGCATTTCGTCGATGAACAGGATGATCTCGCCTTCCCCCTGCTTCACCTCGTCGAGCACGCCCTTGAGCCGCTCCTCGAACTCGCCGCGATATTTCGCTCCGGCGATCAGCGATCCCATGTCGAGCGCCAGCAGGCGCCGGTCCTTTAGCCCATCGGGAACGTCCCCGTTGGCGATCCGGATCGCGAGCCCTTCGACGATCGCGGTCTTGCCGACTCCCGGCTCTCCGATCAGCACCGGATTATTCTTCGTCCGGCGCGCGAGCACCTGGATGGTGCGGCGAATTTCCTCGTCGCGGCCGATGACCGGATCGAGCTTGCCCTCGCGCGCCGCCTCGGTGAGATCGCGCGTGTAGCGCTTCAGGGCGTCGTAGCGATCCTCGGAGCTTTGGGTGTCGGCGGTGCGGCCGCCGCGCAGCTTCTCGATCGCGGCATTGAGCGCCTGCGGCTTCAGGCCCGCGCGGTCGAGCGCCGCTGCCACATCGGTTCCCTTCGCCAGCGCCATCGCCAGCAGGATCCGCTCGACCGTCACATATTGATCGCCGGCCTTCTTCGCGACCTGCTCGGCCTGGTCGAGGATCCGAATGGTATCGCCGTCCATCGCGGGCGCCGATGTGGCGCCGCTTCCGGTCACGGCGGGGATCTTGGCGACCAGCGCATCCACCTCTCGCCGCGCGGCCTTCGGATCGCCGCCCGCGGCCTGGATCAGCCCGGCCGCCATGCCCTGGTCGTCGTCGAGCAAAGCCTTCAAGAGATGCGCTGGTGCGATCCGCTGCTGATGCTCGCGAACCGCGATCGTCTGCGCTGCCTGGAGGAATCCACGGGCGCGATCGGTCAGCTTTTCAAAGTCCATTCAGTCCCCCTTCGGTCGGGAGCGATATGGTGTTGTAGTATAGCAACACAAGGTCCGCGCGCGGCCCATCGGGAGGATGGGGAGCGCGGGCTCGTGCGGCGCCTAATGCCGCGGCGTCGGCGAGCCATCCGGCGATTGGGAAACGGGGATACGGCTTTTTGTATCCGCCGGCGGCGGTTGGGGCTGGTTTGGGGCGATTGCCGGGGCGCCGCCAGGCTGGGCCGCGGCGGCCGCCGGCTGCCCGACCGAGGCAATGTCAGAGGGATGGATGATCGGCGGGCACAGGCTGAGCACTTCGGGGTCCATGTTCCAGCGGCGGAACTTGCTGCTGTCCACATGGAACCGGAGGAAGGCATAGAATCCGAGGCCCGCGCCATAGGGTTCCCCATGCCCCGTATGGGTATCGCAAAGGGTCTTGATCAGCGCCTCGCGCGCGATCGGCTTCAGCGGCACCATGTCGATGGCCGAATCCTGCTTGTGCGCGCTTTCCGGCGCTCCGCCGGCGCATTTATTCAAAGCCGGGTTGCGATAGACCGAAACCGGTTCGACCGGACCGATCGCAGGAATGACGTAGTCGCGAATGTAGCGCAGCGTCTGGATGATGTGCGGCCATTCGCTCGTCGGCGGCACTTCGAACGGCTGTCCGCCGCACTCCTGCCAGGACGTGGCCGTGCGGAGCAGCTGCCAGGTCGGAACGACCCCGGCGACGTCGGCGGAAGCGAGATAGGCGTTGAGTGCCTTCACCTGGGTCGCGCGCCATGGCGCGGCAAGATACCATGAGCGATAGCCAGGCTCGTCCTGGCCGGCGGCTATATAGGCGGCGGCGGGATCCCATACGGCCGGCTGCGCCGTTTGCGGGCTTGCAGGAGCCGGCGAGGGCGTAGCGCTGTCCGGGACGGGAACGGGCGGGATCTGCGCCTCGGCCGGGGCCGCGATGAACAGCAGCAGCAACAACAACATTCGCATGGCCGCGATGATACTCTCATGCTGCCGCTTGAAAAGCGCCGACCGGTGGGCAACACCACGCACATGGGGCAGCCGATCGACGTCGATCTTCCGCACAAGCTCGGCAAGGACGAGGCTCGGCGGCGAATCGCCAACAATATCCACAAGCTCCACGAGCATTTGCCCGGCGGCGGCAACGTTACCTCGCATTGGGAAGGCGACACGCTCAATCTCTCGGTAGCGGCAATGGGCGACGCGATCGAAGCGAAGCTCACTGTCTACGCCGACAAGGTGCATTGCCATTTCGACCTGCCCGGCCTGCTCGGCATGTTCGCGCAACCGATCGCCGCAATGCTGAAGGCAAAGGGCGGCGACATCCTGCTTGAGGATCACAGACCCTGATGCGGCACTTCGCGGTGGTTGGGTCGGGGCCGGGCGGATTCTACACCGCCGAAGCGCTGAACAAGGCTTATGGCGACACGGCGCGGGTCGACGTTCTCGACCGCTATCCCGTGCCCTACGGGCTGGTGCGGTTCGGTGTCGCGCCAGACCACCAGTCGCTCAAGGCGGTATCGAAGCGCTACGATACGACCGCCGATAGCGCTGGTGTCGACTTCCTGGGTAACGTCTGCGTCGGCCCCGATGTTTCGATCGCGGAGCTGCTCGATCTTTACGATGCGGTGGTCCTCGCTATTGGCGCTCCGCACGACCGCAAGCTCGGAATAGCCGGCGAGGACCGGCCGGAAGTCATCGGGTCGGCGGCCTTCGTCGGCTGGTACAACGGTCATCCAGAATTCGCTGGTCTCGCCCCACCGCTCGGCGGAAGCCATGCAGCGGTGATCGGCAACGGCAATGTCGCGCTCGATTGCGCCCGAATCCTGTCGAAGACGCGAAGCGAGCTCGCCGGCGGTGACATCGTCAACCACGCGCTCGAAGCGCTTGAGAAGTCGCCGATTCGGACGGTGACGATCCTGGGCCGTCGCGGCCCGCTGCAGATTTCCATGACTCCAAAAGAGCTTGGCGAGCTAGGCCATCTCGAATCGGCGACTCCGGTGGTCGATCCGGCGGACTTTCCGCCTGTCGAAGGCGACGCGGTGCTGGAGCCCGGGCAGCGCAAGTCCGTATCGCTCCTCCGAGAATTTGCGACCAGCGGCCCGGATGAGTCGAAGGAAACCCGGATCGTCTTCGATTTCTTTGCCAAGCCGGTCGCAGTCGAGGACGGGAAGGTCGTCGTCGAGCGCACGACGCTGGACGACGCCGGCCGGGCGGCCGGCACCGGCGAGACCTACGATGTTCCCGCCTCGCTCGTGATCAGCTCGATCGGCTATTCGACCCCGCCGATGGAAGGTGTTCCCTACGATCAGCGCGGCGGGAAATTCCTCAACGAAAACGGGAAGATCGCCGACCGGCTCTACTGCGTCGGCTGGGCCCGGCGGGGACCGACCGGGACAATCGGCACCAACCGTCCCGACGGCCAGGAAGTGGCGGCACAGATCGAATCGGCAATGCCTCCAGGAAGCTCGAGCGAGCGCAAGGGCACCGGCGGCCTGAAGGCGCTGCTCGCCACACGGAACGTCATGCCCACCGACTATGACGACTGGCGCCGGATCGAGCAGACCGAGACTGCGAACGCACGTCCCGGCTCCCCGCGCGAGAAGTTCGTCCGGGTCGAGGACTGGCTGAAGGCGCTCGGGCGCTGAAATAGAGAGCTTGCCCCGGCGCCAAGCCGCATCTATCTAGCCGCGGCCTTGGCTCCCGCCGCGACCTGGTCGCAATTCATGCGGGTTCCGGTCGGGGAGTAGCTCAGCCTGGTAGAGCACTGTCTTCGGGAGGCAGGGGCCGGAGGTTCGAATCCTCTCTCCCCGACCATCGATGCAGCTTGGCAGTCCGGCGGACTGCCAAGACCGTCGATCCGACGGATGTCGAGCTGGTCCAGCCGCGCCCTCAGACCTTCGTCAGCGCCGATCCCTTGTGCGCGGCGATATGATCCGTCTTGTCGCTCTTGATCTCGTACTGCGGCTCGTCGGGGCTCGCGTGGTGCGTGTGGCCCTTGTAATCGAAGTCGCTGGTGTGGACCTTGATGATGTGGCCGCTGACGTGCCCGGCTTCGGAATTCCATTTCACATGATCGCCGACCTTGAAGTGCCTGGTCATCCGCCGTCCCGATCGATTATGTTCGCATCGATCTCGGAAACCTTCGTGCAGGCAGTGAGTGCCATGGCGACACGCATCTCCGCCTCGATCAGCTTCAGCACATTGGCCACGCCCTGCTGGCCCGCGGCGGCGAGCGCATAGGCCCAGGCGCGGCCGAGCAGCACGAAATCGGCGCCGAGCGCGAGCATCCGAACGACGTCCAGGCCTGATCGGACTCCGCCATCGGCGAGCAGCGGCAGCTTGCCGCCGATCACCTCGGCGACGCGGGGAAGTGCGCGGGCGGTCGAACTCACGCCGTCGAGCTGGCGGCCGCCGTGGTTGGAAACGACTATCGAGTCAGCGCCACTGTCGGCGGCTGCCCGCGCATCGTCGGGATCGAGGATGCCCTTGATGAGCAGCGGTCCGTCCCACTGCTTGCGTACCCATTCGACGTCTTTCCAGCCGACCGACGGATCGAAATTGGCGTGGATCCAGGCCTGGAAGTCGCTGAGCGGCGCCTTCCGGCCGACAATGGTCTCGAGATTGCCGAGGCTGATTGGGCGGCCGCAGATGCCGACGTCCCACAGCCACTCCGGCCGGACGATCAGCTGCGCCATCCGTCGAAGTCCACCGCCCGCGGCGCGATAATCCCGATAGCGGGAGCCAGGAACGGCAAGGTCGACGGTCAGCACCAGGGCGCCGCAGCCCGCCGCCTTGGCGCGACCGATCATGTCCGCGACAAAGCCGCGGTCCTTGACGAAATAGAGCTGGTACCAGGGGACGTGGCCCGACGCCGCGACCTCGCCGAGCGAGCAGGCGCTGACCGTCGACAGGGCGAACGGCACGCCCGCCGCGGCCGCCGCCTTCGCGGCCTGCACCTCGCCGCGCCGTGCATAAAGCCCGGACAGCCCGACCGGTCCCAAGCCGACGGGCATTGCCCATTGCTGCCCGAAGAGCTTCGTCGACAAGTCGATGTTCGAAACGTCCCGAAGCACGCGCTGGCGAAGCGCCACCGATTCCAGGTCGGCGACGTTCCGGTTCAGGGTCACCTCGGCATAGGAGCCGCCGTCGAGATATTCGAACAGGAAGTGCGGCAGCCGCGCCTTCGCCAGCGCTCGATAATCGGTGACGCAGGCGGCTTTCCCCATCGCCATGGCATCGCAGGCGGCGCGGATTGCCGCAAGTGCGCGGCGGCGCGGCGCAGCGGACTTTTCCTTGCCTTCGGGGCGGCCCATATGCGCGCCGAACCGCCACGAGGAGGAAGCGATGGTCGAGACTTTGCGCATGGACTTCACGAAAATCGCGCCGGACGCCTACCGGCACCTCATTCAACTCGAGCAGGTGATCGGCCACAACGTTGACCCCAGGCTCCTGCACCTCATCAAGATGCGGGCGTCGCAGATCAACGGCTGCGCCTATTGCATCGGGATGCACACCGACGAAGCGCTTCGCGACGGGGAGAGCCCGGAGCGGCTGCTGATGCTCGATGCCTGGGAAGAAAGTTCGCTGTTCGACGAGAAGGAGCGCGTGCTGCTGGAGTGGGTCGAGGAAATCACCCTCATCGCGGACGGTCATGCCCACAAGGAGGCCTATGACGCGCTGAAGCCGCACTTCTCCGAGAAGGATATTGCGTGGCTCACGCTTGCCGCCGCGATGATCAATACCTGGAACCGGATCGCGATCAGCTCGCGCGCCCAATATGACCGCGCCCAGTTCCAGCAAGCGGCCGCGCAGGCGAAGGTCGCCGAGCCCGCCTAGGTCGCGAAGCCCGGATCGAGCCGGTACGCCTTGCGCTTCAGGGCGGGCCAGGCGAGCAAATTGGCGGCGACATTGAGCCCGATCGCGCCTTGCTCCGCAGTAACCTCCGGAGCGCCCTGCGGCGGCATGTTGAGGTCCGCGCCCGCCGACAGCGCCATGACCTGCGCCTGGCAGGCTCGCTCCAGGAAATAGAGCTTCACGAAACATTCGCCGACGGTCTTGCCGACCGCCAGCGTTCCGTGGTTGCGAAGGATCATCGCGCCCTTGCTGCCGAGGTTGGCGACCAGCCGCTCGCGCTCGCCGAGATCGACGGCTACTCCTTCGTAATCGTGGAAAGCGACGTCCTCGCGCACCAGCATCGCGGTCTGGGTGAGCGGCAACAGGCCTTCGGAATGCGCCGACACCGCCTGCCCTGCCGGCGTGTGCAGGTGCATCACCGCCATCGCGTCCTCGCGGGCCATGTGGATCGCGGAATGGATTGTGAAGCCGGCGGGGTTGGTGATGAAGGGCGTAGGCTCGACGGGATTGCCGTGGACATCGACCTTGACCAGCGACGAGGCGGTCACCTCTTCGAACATCAGCTGATAGGGGTTCAGAAGGAAGTGATGTTCCTCGCCCGGAATCCGCGCCGACAAATGCGTGAAGATGAGGTCGTCCCAGCCATGGCGCGCGACCGTCCGATAGGCGCAGGCGAGGTCGACCCGGATCGCCCATTCCTCGTCGCTGACCTTGCCCTCAAGCGACGGGATTTCGACCGAGTCCAGCGCCTTGGCGCCGGTGATCCCGCGGTTCATGCTGTCGACCCGGTTCATGAGTTTTGCCTCTGCTTGTCCGGATGCGCCTCCGCGAAAGCGGGGATGGCGCTGGCGCTGGCGTCCGCCCGCAGCAAGGTCGGATAATTCTCGACAGGCACCTTGTACCGCCGTGCGTTGTAAATCTGGGGGACAAGGCAGATGTCCGCCAGGGTCGGCATGTTCCCGAACAGGAATCCGCCCGCGCGCTGCTTCGCCATCGCCTCCAGCGCCTCGAACCCCTCCGTTATCCAGTGCACATACCATTTGTCGCGAACCGCCTCATCCTGCTGGAGCGGGCCGCCGAGATATTTGAGCACACGCAAATTGTTGAGCGGATGGATGTCGCAGGCGATGGTCAGCGCGAGCGCCAGGACATGCGCCCTATCGTTGGCATTGTCCGGGACGAACGGCGGTTTTGGGAAGCGGCGGTCGAGATAGTCGCAAATGGCGAGGCTCTGGGTCAGCCGGTGATCGTCGATCTCCAGCATCGGCACGAAGCCCTGGGGGTTGAGCGCCTTGTACGACGCACTTTTCTGCTCCCCTTCGCGAAGGTCGACCGGCCGGCTTTCATAATCGACGCCCTTGAAGTTGAGGGCAATTCGCACGCGGTAAGCGGCGCTCGAGCGGAAATAATCGTGGAGGATCGCGCGGGTCATCGGATCGATGCTTAACGCGGGCCGAGGAACGGCGCCACTACCTCTGCGGGGACCCGGATCGGGCGGCCGCTGGAGCGGTCGATGATTGCCCAGACGGTTCGAGCGCGAGCGCAGGTCTTCCCGTCCGCTCCCGTGAACTCGACGATTCGATCGAACCGCGCACCCTGCGGCGCTTCGCCAACCCAGGTCCGGCCAGTGACGGTATCGCCTTCTTGAGCGGCACGCAGATAGTCGATCTCATGCCGCACCACGACCCAGAAGTAGCGGTCGCGGTGAGCAGGGTCCGACACGGCATCCCAATGGGCCACGGCGACCTGCTGGATCCATTGCACCCAGACGGCATTGTTGACGTGGCCGAGCTCGTCGATGTGCTCCCGGGCGGCGGTGAACGTGAGTTCGAAGACCGGCCGCTCCGCCATCTCACTCTACCTGGGTCAGGACGAACGCATAGGTTTCCGCGACCTCGTGCAGGTGCTCCCAGCGGCCCGACTTGCCGCCATGCCCCGCGCCCATGTTGATCTTCAGAAGCAGCAAATTGTCGTCGGTCTTGCTGGCGCGCAGCTTCGCGGCCCACTTGGCCGGCTCCCAATAGGTCACGCGCGGGTCGTTAAGCCCTCCGGTGATCAGCATGGGTGGATAGTCCTGCGTCTTCACATTGTCATAAGGGCTGTAACTCAAGATGAGTTCGAACGCCGCCTTGTCCTTCAGGGGATTGCCCCATTCCGGCCATTCGCCCGGTGTCAGCGGAAGCGAATCGTCGAGCATCGTATTGAGAACATCGACGAACGGCACGTCGGCGACGACGGCGCCCCACAGCTCGGGATCTGTATTGGCGACCACGCCCATCAGTTCACCGCCAGCGGAGCCGCCATTGATCGCGATCCGCCCCGCTTTCGTGAACTTTGCGTCGATCAGCCCCTTCGCCGAATCGACGAAATCGGTGAAGGCATTGTTGCGCTTGGCGAGCTTGCCTTCGAGGTACCAATTGTAGCCGAGGTCGTCGCCGCCGCGGATGTGGGCGATCGCATAGGCCCAGCCGCGGTCGAGCAGGCTGATCCGGGCGGTCGAGAAGCCTGGCGGGATCGCGTGGCCGTAGGCGCCATAGGCGTAGAGGAACAGCTTGCCCTCGCCATCCTTCTCGAACCCCTTGGGATAAACGACCGATACCGGCACCTGCTTGCCGTCGCGGGCCGGAACCATCAGCCGCTCGGTCGCATATTGCGACGCGTCATAGCCGGCCGGGATTTCCTGGACCTTCAGGACTTCCAGCTCGCCGCTGGCCGGATGGTAATCATAGACCGTGCCCGGCGTCACCATCGACGAATAGCCGATGCGGTAAGCATCGGGCGCGAACTCCGGATTGCCCGCGAAGCCGGCGCTGTAGCTTGCCTCGGCGAAAGGAATCCGCGTTTCTTCGCCCGCGTACGTGCGAAGGATCAGCTGGTCGAGCCCGTCGATGCGCCGGTGCATCGCGATATGGTCGCGATAGCTCGCAGCGCCCATCAGATAGACCCGGTCCGAGCCGGGGATCACGGTCTTCCACTCTCCGGGATTGGCAGGGTCGGCCTCGGCCAGCCGGAAGTTCACGTGATCGTCGTTGGTGACGATCCACAATTTCCCGTGCGCCGCGTCAGGGGAATATTCGCGGCCCTCCTTGCGCGGCGAAATCAGCACCGGCTCCGCGAGCGGGTCTGACGATGGCACGAACCGCACCTCGGTCGTCGTGTTGTCGCCGGTGGCGATGAAGATCAGGCTGCGGTCCTGCGAATCGTCCACCGCGACCGAGAAGCCAAGGTCCTCGGTCTCCTCGTAAAGCGTTCTGTCCTCGTCGACGGGCGTCCCGAGCCGGTGATAGCGGGCGCGGTAGCTGCGCCAATTGTCGTTCACCTCGGTGAAGACGATGCCGGTGCTGTCGCTGGCCCACACCGGCGATCCGATTCCGACCTCGGTGATGGTCTCGATATCCTCGCCCGTGGCGAGGTCGCGGATCTTGAGGACGAACCGCTCCGACCCGTTGGCGTCGATCATCGTCGCCAGAAGCTTCCCGTCGGGACTGACCTCCAGTGCGCCGAGCCGGAAATAATCATGCCCTTCGGCTTCCGCCGGCTCGTCGTAGAAGAGTTGGTCGCTCCCGCCTGTCACCGGCTTGCGGTACCAGGCGCGATATTGCGCCCCCGGTTCGAACTTCCACCAGTAGAGCCAGTCCCCGTCGCGGATCGGGACGGAGCTTTCGTCCTCCTTGATCCGCCCCTTCATCTCCTCGAACAGCTGCTCGATCAGCGCCTTGTGCGGGCCCATCGCCGCTTCGAAGTAGCTGTTCTCGGCCTTCAGATAGGTGAGAACATTCTCATCGGTGACTTGTGGATAGCCCTGGTCGCGAATCCATGCCCACGGGTCCTCGATCGTCTTGCCATGATATTCGAAGCTGTGCGGACGCTGCTCGGCCCTGGGGGGCGGCGGAAGGTCGGTCGATTTGTTCATGCCGACCGCTCTTAGCGCGCGGAGCCGCGACCGGAAGGGGCAAAGGTGACCAGCCTCCGCTACCGGTCGAAAGCATGTTTCCCGGCTTCCGCCTTACTCCGGCATCTCCCGCCCGGAGACCAGCGTCTGAAAGACCGCGGGGTGAATCGGCCGGTCGAACTCGATTCCGCCGACGAAGTCCTGCACCCAGCACACGGCCGCGGCCAGCGGTTCGAGCCCGTCGAACTTCACCAGCATCTGGTCATGCAACCTGGGCCGCTCGACGAACTCGATCTTGCACCCGTAGGGCGAGGCATCGAAGATCCGCACCTTGTAGCTTTGCCGCCCGACCATCCTGGAGAAGACTTCGACGTCCAGGGATAGCCTGGAACTGCGCCTCGGCTTTTGCGGAAGCGGCGCGGCATGGCCCGAGTCGAAGCATTCCGCGGGCGTGGCCCCGTCCCAGGCGCCGGACGGCGCTTTGCGTGCCCCGGCGCTCATGTCCAGTCGCCTTCGTCGAACGAAAACCCGGCTGTCTCGTAGCGCGACCAGCGAACGCTCGCTGCGACTCCTTTCAATGGACCAACCTGCACGCGCACGGATTCTCCGGGCGCGAGTGGCTCGTCCATTCGCAGGCAGCATCCGTGCAAGGACAGATTGCGCATCTCAACGGCCATGCGCCGCCCATTCGAGCGCAACGCCGTACCTCTCAGGATCACTGCGTCCCGCCGGTCCCTTGGAAGCCCCTGGACTCGCTGTACCATGGTGCGATCTCCCACTCTCCCGCGGGCGGTCGCAACCGTCAGGACAGGCCTGTGGCAGTTCGCCACCGGAGCCGCAGTGACGACAGTATTGCTCCAATGTGTTTATAAATTTCCCAATAACATTCGATACTTATCGGAAGAGGGGGGCCGGGCTTCCGATCCGGACCGGTTGGCCTCGATCCCGCGGGCCCTTGCCTGGCCCGCTTGTTGCCGATGGCCGCCGGGGGTAGGTAGCGCCCCATGTCCAGCTATGCAGATCGCCTCGCCGCTCTTCGCGAGCAGTTGAAATCCGAAAAGCTCGACGGTTTCGTCGTTCCTCTCACCGACGAGCACATGAGCGAATATGTCGGAAGCTACGCCCAGCGTCTGGCGTGGCTGACCGGCTTCCAGGGCTCGGCGGGCTCGGCCGTGGTGTTGCCTGAAGAAGCCGCGATTTTCGTCGACGGCCGCTACACGCTGCAGGTGCGCCAGCAGGTCAGCGCAGACCAATGGAGCTATCAGTCGGTCCCGGAAACCAGCGTCACCGACTGGCTGAAGGACCATGCGGCGAAGGGCGCGCGCATCGGCTACGACCCGTGGCTTCACACCCGCGACTGGGTGAAGAAGGCCAAAGAGGCGCTCTCAAGCCGCGGTGCGGAGCTGGTTCCGGTCAGGGAGAACCCGATCGACAAGATCTGGCGCGACCGGCCCGAGGCGTCGAAGGCGAAGCTGGTCGTCCAGCCCGACCAATATGCGGGCAGGGGCGCGGCCGAAAAGCGCACCGACATCGCCGAATGGCTCGAAAAGCATGATGCCGACGCCGCGGTACTCTCGGCACTCGATTCGATTGCCTGGGCGTTCAACGTTCGCGGGCAGGACGTCACCCACACGCCGGTCGCGCTCGCTTACGCGATCGTCAATGCCGATGGCACCGCGGACCTGTTCGTCGCGGGCGAGAAAGTCGGGCCGGACGTTCGCCAGCACCTCGGCAACGGGGTTCGGCTGCACGAGCGCTACGAGTTTGAAAATGCCCTGGCGAAGCTTGGCGGCAAGGCGGTCGCGGTCGATCCCGAGAGGGCGGTTTCGGCGATCTTCGACGCGCTCGACAAGGCCGGGGCGAAAATCCTTCCGCTGCGCGATCCGGTGGTGCTTCCCAAGGCGCTCAAGAACCCGGTCGAGATCGCCGGCCAGAAAGCGGCACAGACCCGCGACGGCGCGGTGATCGCGCGCTTCCTCCACTGGATCGACGAGGAAGCGCCGGCCGGCGGCGTCGACGAGCTGATCGCGTCCGACAAGCTGGAGGCGCTGCGCCGCGAAAATCCCGAGCTTCGCGACCTGTCGTTCGATTCGATCTCGGGCGCCGGGCCGAACGGCGCCATCGTCCACTACAAGTCGAGCGAGAAGACGAACCGCAAGCTCGAGACTGGCACGCTCTACCTGATCGATTCTGGCGGCCAATATGTCGACGGCACCACCGACATCACTCGAACCGTCCCGATCGGCGAGCCGACCGACGAAATGCGCGACCGCTTCACGCGCGTGCTCAAGGGTCATATCGCCGTCGCCACCGCGGTCTTCCCCAGGGGTACGCGCGGAACGCAGCTCGACAGCTTCGCCCGGCGGCCCTTGTGGGACGCGGGGCTCGATTACGCTCACGGTACCGGCCACGGCGTCGGAAGCTTCCTCGCAGTCCACGAAGGCCCGCAGCGGATCGCTCCTGTGACCAGCTCGCAGAGCGGCGGCGACGAGCCGCTGCAGGCCGGAATGATCATCTCCAACGAGCCCGGCTATTACAAGACCGGCGAGTACGGAATCCGGATCGAGAACCTGGTCCTCGTCGTCGAAAGGCAGATCGCCGGCGCGGAGAAGGAGATGCTTGGCTTTGAGACCCTGACGTTCGCCCCGATCGACCGGCGGCTGATCGTCAAGGCGATGCTAAGCCCGCAGGAGATCGACTGGCTGAACGCCTATCATGCGCAGGTGGCGGAAAAGATCGGGCCGGATCTCAAGGGCGGCGACCGCGAATGGCTCGATGAGGCCTGCGCTCCGATCTAGGGAGGAGAATGATGGCGCATTCGCTGCTGACCGAACCGATCCATCTCGGCCTTGGAGCCAAAGCGGTGGCGGAGCCGCAGTTCACCGGCGGGATGGAATGGTACGAGGCCTATGGCGAGCGCCATGCCGACGACGGGCCGGAAGGACGGCTGGTGTCGCTGTTCCGGTTCGAGGAGCCCTGGACGAGCTGGGAAATGCATCCGGCTGGAGACGAAGTCGTCTGCTGCGTCGAAGGGTCGATGACCTTGCACCAGCAGCTACCTGGCGGCGGCGAAAACGCGATTCATCTCGGGCCGGGCGATTATGCGATCAACCCGCCGGGGACCTGGCATACCGCCGATTGCGGCGAGCCGGTGACCGCCTTGTTCATCACCGCCGGCTGGGGGACGGTGAATCGTCCGAGATAGGGTCGTCGTCGAGCTTTCGCGACTGCGCCTTGCGGCGCTTCAGATTCTCCCGCAACGCCGCGGCGAGCCTCTCCTTGCGGGCCTTGTCTTTGGCAGTCATGGCAATCACATGCGACGCTCCGGCGCGCGCTGCAACCGGGTTGACAGGGGAAGGGCGGCGCCCTCATAGGCGCGCCACTTTTCCGCAAAAAGATGCTGCCGTAGCTCAGTGGTAGAGCGCATCCTTGGTAAGGCTGAGGTCGTGAGTTCAATCCTCACCGGCAGCACCATCGCCTCCTGGAAGATGTCCGGGGGACATCCGAAGCAGGCGATCGTGCATAGGGCGTCCGGGGGGCTCCCGAGCACAGGAATGATTGCAACGTGACCGCCATTCCCCGCTTCGACGTCGAGCTCGCCGATAATGGCGAGGGTCTCACCATTGCGGTTCGCGGTGGCGGGGCGACGAAAATCTATGCGCTGGCCGGGCGCGATCAGGGCGATTTCTCGAAATTCTACGCCGGACTTGCCGCCGACTTCGGCACTCGCCCCCCGGAGAGTCCAGCGTCGGTTTCGAGTGGAGCGCAGGATCCGCCGTGGCGTCCGCTGCTGACGGAGAACATCTCGCCGAAAATCCTCGCCGGCTACGGCGACCCCGATGTGATCAGGACGGCCGAAGGCTATTGGCTGACCGCGACCTCGAACGATGCGCCTGACTGCTTTCCGCTGCTGCATTCCGACGATCTGGAGCACTGGCGGCACGTCGGCTTCGCCTTTGCCAACCGGGACGCGCCGGACTGGACCACCCACGGCGTCCGCAAAGGGGACTTCTGGGCGCCCGAAATCGCCGCGGTCGGCGACGAATATTGGCTGGTCTACACCGCCCGGGACGCATCGCAGGTGCTCGGCCTTGGCCTTGCGAAGGCGAACCATCCGCAGGGTCCCTGGGCCGATATCGGGCGGCCGATCCTGACCGGCGGAGTGATCGACGGCCACATCTTCGTCGACGACGGCGGCGAGCGCTATCTTCTCTGGAAGGAGGACCGCAACGGCATCTGGCCGCGCAAGCTCGCCGCTTTCCTGCGCGAGCGGCCCGAACTGATCGACCGGATTTTCGATACCGAGCAGGACCGCCGAACGGCGCGCTTCGCGGCCGCTGTCGTTCCCTGGGCGGCGCCGAGGCGCCCGATCGAGCGCTTCTTCCTGATGCAGACCTTCATCCGGGCGACCGTTTCGCGCTGGACCGGCGTGCGCCACATGCTGGAGGAAGCCGGCGGCGCCGAAGAGATAATCAGGGCGATGCGGACACCGATCCAGGCCCAGCAACTTTCGGATGACGGGGAATCCTTCGTGGGCTCTCCGGTCACAATTCTCGCCAACGACCTGGAATGGGAGGGTCATCTCGTCGAAGGGCCGTTCCTGTGGAAGCAGGACGGGCGCTACTGGCTTTTCTACTCGGGCAATGATTTCACCGACCCGGCCTACGGTATCGGGGTCGCGGTTTCCGGCCACCCGTTCGGGCCATTCGTCAAGCAGCCGGAACCGTTGCTGAAGTCGGCCAGGAGTTGGTCGGCGCCGGGGCACCCCTCGGTGGCCGAAGGGCCGGATGGGGTCCCGCACATCTTCTTCCACGCATATTTCCCGAGCACCGGCGGCTACAATGTATTTCGGGCATTGCTGACCGCCCGGCTGAAATTCGCAAACGGCTGCGTGTCGATTTTCTGACCTTGCCATCGCCGCCCCAATCCTGTTGGGGCGCTTCCATGCGGTTCTTCTCGGACAATGCGGCCGCCGCCCACCCGAAGGTAATCGAAGCCATCGAGCGCTCGAACCGGCTGGACACGGCCTATGACGGCGACGAGTGGAGCGGGCGCCTTGACGGCGCTTTTTCCGAGCTTTTCGAAACCCAGGTCCGCGCGCTCTGGGTCAGCACAGGCACCGCGGCCAACTGCCTCGCGCTCGCATCCCTCTGCCCTCCCTATCGCGGAATCCTGTGCCATCGCGATGCGCATATCGAGGTCGACGAGGCAGGCGCGCCCGGCTTCTTCACCGGCGGGGCGAAACTGATGCTCCTGGACGGGCCGGGGGCGAAGATCGCGCCCGACACCGTGGAAGCGGCGATCGGCCTGATCCGCAAGGACGTCCACCAGGTCCAGCCCGCGGCGATCTCGATCACCAACGCGACCGAGTACGGCCTTGCCTATCGGACACCGGAGGTCGCGGCGCTCGGCGAAGTCGCGCGCAGGCACGGACTGGGCTTCCACATGGATGGGGCCCGCTTCGCCAATGCTGTCGCCACCACCGGCGACAGCCCGGCGGACATCACCTGGCGTGCCGGTATCGACGCCTTGTCCTTCGGCTTCGTCAAGAATGGCGGCCTGAACGCGGAAGCGCTGATCCTTTTCAGGACCGAGCTTGCGGACGAGGTCGCGGTGCGGCGGAAGCGGGCCGGGCACCTCTCGTCGAAAGGGCGGATGCTCGCCGCGCAAATCCTCGCGTTGCTCGAAGACGATCTCTGGCTCGACAATGCGCGCTCGGCGAACGCTGCCGCCCGGGTGCTCGCCGAAGCCGCGCCGGACCGGCTCGTCCATCCGGTCGAAGCCAACGAGATTTTCCTTCGCGCCACCCCCCTGGAAGCGGCGGCATTGCAAGCGCAGGGGTTCGATTTCTACGATTGGGCGCCCGGGGAAATTCGCCTCGTTACGAGTTGGGACCAAAAGGGCGAACCGATCGAAATGCTCGCCGCGGCGATCCGCGCCCTGTGACGGAGCGGCGAACCTCGACTTTCGTCGAGATCATCCTCCCCTTCATCATATTCACCGGAATCTGGGGTTCGACCTGGATCGTCATCCGCGACCAGTTGGGAGACGTTTCTCCGCAATGGTCGGTAAGCTATCGATTCGTCCTCGCAGCGATTGCGATGGCGGTGCTTGCAAAGATCAAGGGCCGGCCGCTGCTACTCGACCGGCAAGGCATGCAGGCGGCCCTGTTCATCGGAATCGCCCAGTTCTGCATCAACTTCAATTGCGTCTATCTCGCCGAGCGGCACATCACGTCGGGCGTAGTCGCGACGATGTTCGCGCTCCTCCTCATCCCCAACTCGCTTCTCGGATGGCTCTTCCTCGGCCAGCGACCCGGAGGGCGGTTCGCGATCGGCTCCGTCGTCGCCGTGCTCGGGATCGCGCTGCTGTGCCTTCACGAGCTTCGCGCCAATCCGGCACCCGCCGCCGAGGTCCTTGCGGGATTCGGCCTGACCCTGATCGCGCTGACCGCCGCATCGGCGGCCAACGTCTACCAGGCGCGCGAGCATGTCCGGCGTCACCACCTCGCCAGCCTGCTTGCCTGGTCGATGGCGATCGGAGCGCTGATCGATATCACCCTCGCGTGGCTGGTTTCCGGCCCTCCGGTGTTCAGTCCGCGGCTCGGCTATTGGGCCGGAGTCCTTTACCTCTCGGTCTTTGCGTCGGCGCTGGGCTTCAGCCTCTATTTCCCGGTGGTTCGCAAGATCGGCCCCGGCAAGGCCGCTTATTCGAGCGTACTGGTGCCGGTGCTCGCAATGGCGATTTCGACCGTAGTGGAATCTTACCGTTGGGGGCCGATGGCGATTGCGGGCGCGGTGCTGACGCTCGCTGGAATGCTGCTGGCGATGAGCCGGGGCAGGTTGGTTGTGCAGTCGCCCGACGCCGCCTAAGTCCGCCCGATGGATGTACGAGTCAGCGCCGAAGCGCCGCAAAACCCCACCCATGTCGAAATCCGCCGCGAAGATTATCGGCCGCCCGACTGGCTGGTCCCCGAGATCGCACTGAAGTTCACGCTGGGGATCGAGAAGACCAGGGTCCAGGCGAAGCTTTCGGTGGAGCGCAATCCGGATGGCTCGCAGGATGATCCGGCCCTTCTCCTGAACGGAGACGGGCTGGAACCGCTCGGCGTGTGGGTCGACGGCGCCCGGTCCGATAATTGGACGATGAACGGCGGTGATCTGCTGATCCCGCTTCCCGGGGATTCGCATGAAGTCGCGATCGAGACCGAGGTAAGCCCTGCCGCCAACAGCAAGCTGATGGGACTCTATGCGTCGGGCGGAATGCTCTGCACCCAGTGCGAAGCCCAGGGCTTCCGCCGGATCACCTTTTTCCCGGATCGGCCGGACGTGCTCAGCAAGTATCGAGTGCGGATGGAGGCGGACAAGGCCAATTTCCCGATCCTGCTGACCAACGGCAACCCGATCGCCACCGGCGACGGCGAAGACGGCCGGCACTGGGCCGAGTGGGAGGACCCGTTCCCCAAGCCTTCCTATCTGTTCGCGCTCGTCGCCGGCGATCTCAAGGCGAACCGCGATAGCTTCACGACCATGTCCGGGCGCAAGGTCGATCTCGGAATCTGGGTGCGCGAGGCCGACCTGCCGAAGACGGCACACGCGATGGAGAGCCTCAAGCTGGCGATGGCGTGGGACGAGCAGGCCTATGGCCGCGAATATGACCTCGACCTGTTCAACATCGTCGCCGTGTCCGATTTCAATATGGGCGCGATGGAGAACAAGGGGCTGAACATCTTCAATTCCGCCTACATTCTCGCAGACCCCGACACCGCGACCGATGCCGACTTCGATAATATCGCCCGGGTCGTCGGCCACGAATATTTCCACAACTGGTCGGGGGACCGGGTGACCTGCCGCGACTGGTTTCAGCTGAGCTTGAAGGAAGGCTTCACGGTCTTCCGCGACCAGAGCTTTTCGGCCGACATCGGCAGCCCGGCGGTGAAGCGGATCGACGATGTCCGAACCCTGCGCGCGATCCAGTTCCAGGAGGATGCCGGACCTTTGGCTCACCCCGTGCGGCCGGATTCCTATATCGAGATTTCGAACTTCTACACGGCAACGGTGTACAACAAGGGCGCCGAGCTGATCCGGATGATGAAGACGGTGCTCGGGCCGGAGAAGTTCCGGGCCGGGACCGACCTCTATTTCGAACGGCACGACGGCGAGGCGGCGACCTGTGACGATTTCGTCAAGGCGCTGGAGGATGCCAGCGGGGTCGATCTCACGCACCTCAAGCTCTGGTATTCGCAGGCCGGCACTCCGCACGTCACCGCGACGCTCGATCAAGCGGGCGGAAAGGCCATTCTTCGCCTCAGCCAGACGATACCGCCGACGCCGGGTCAGCCGGTGAAGGCGCCGATGGCGATCCCGCTGAGGACCGCCCTGATCGGCGAGAATAGCGGCGCGGAGATTGCGCCGGAGCGGCTTGTCCTGCTGGAGGACATGGAAACGACGGTCGAGCTTGGCGAGGCAGGCGAACCGGCGCTGCTGTCGATCAACCGCGGCTTTTCGGCTCCGGTCGTCATGAACGTCGACCGAAGGGCCGGCGAACTGGAGAAGCTCGCCGCGACCGATACCGATCCCTTCGCGCGCTATGAAGCGCTCCAGGAGCTGATGATGCGCTGGCTGGTCGCGCAAGCCGCGGGCGAGGCTGCCGAAGTCGAGCCGGTCATCCGCGCCGTTGCGAACGCGCTGCGCTCCAACGCGCTCGACGCGGCGTTCAAGGCCGAGGCCATCCTGCCTCCCAGCGAGAGCCTGGTTGGCGACCGGATGCAGATGGTCGATCCCGATTCGATCCACAAAGCGCGCGAGAAGCTGCGTTCGGCCATCGGCAGCCAGCTTCAGGGGGAACTTGCCGCTGCCCAGCGCGAGCAGGGCCTTTCAGGCGACGACCTCGGTCCGCAGGCCAAGGGCGCACGCCGGCTGCGGTCGGTCGCGCTTGGCTTGCTCGCCGCCGGTGACCCGGCTCTCGGGACGCGCCTCGCCAAGTCGCAGTTCGATTCCGCCGACAATATGACCGACCGACAGGGCGCGCTGGTGGTGCTCTCATCTCTGGACGGTGCAGAGCGCGCCGAAGCGCTGCAGGCCTTCCACGACCGCTATGAGAAAGATCCGCTGGTCATCGACAAATGGTTCTCGGTGCAGGCGTCGGCGCAGCGCAAGGACACGATCGACCAGGTCGAAGCGCTCGCCCGGCATCCGCAGTTCAATCCGGCCAACCCCAACCGGCTGCGCTCGATCGCAGTCGTGTTCGGAATGAACCAGTGGGCGTTCCACGACGCATCGGGCCGCGGCTATCGCTTCCTCGCCGACCTCATTCTCAAGGCCGACAAGATCAATCCGCAGGTCGCGGCGCGGCTGCTGCCGCCGTTCGGCCGTTGGCGGCGATTCGACGAAAGGCGCTCGGCGATGATGCGCGGAGAGCTGGAGCGGATGCTCGCGACTCCGGGGCTGTCTAAGGATCTTTACGAGCAGGTGAGCAAGAGCCTGGCCTGACGTGATGGTGCTCGCCTCATCCCCCGGATGAGGCTGCGTCCCTCAGCCGCCGATCCACTGCGCGACCTGCGTCGCGACCTGGTTGGCCGCGGCATTGAGCGCAGGACCCACGCTCGCCCCGGACCCGTCGGCCGGCGCGGTCGCCTCGAACCGCCGCGTTTCGACATGCGTGCCGCCCTGGGTGGCGAGCGAGGCGTCGTACTCGACGACGACGACGCCTTGCTGGGCGTCATAGCCGAAGCGGTTCAACTGGCCAGTCACGACAAGGCCGGGATCGAGCCCCGTCTGATTGGGGTCGATCACCACCCGGCTGGTGGTGCGGCGAACCGTCTCCTGCACCAGGTTCTGGAACAGCCGGTCGGGCGTATCCACCCATTGCAGGCCGGTCACATACTGGACCTCGGTCGGGCTGACCTCGACCGGCACCCGGTTCGTCCTCAGCTCGCGCGGGATGACCGGCAGCCGGATCGTCACCGTTTCGCCAACCGCGGCGGCGCGCACCGGCGTCGCCGGCGGAGCATCGGACGTCAGCGTGAAGAGAACTGGCGGGGCCTTTCCTCCGCCGCCCATCAGGCCCCCGAGCGAGCAGGATGCCAGGGCGGCCGAAAACGCGGCCGCGGCGCCGATACGCAGGAACGCTCTCATTGCTTTTTCCCCGGTTTGTAATCTGGCAGCTTTTCCGGTCCCAATGCGCCGCCGATCCCGCCTTGCTCGACCCGTTGGGAGACTCCCTGAAGCGACTCCGTGAGCTGTCGAAGCTCGCGAACGAGCTGGTTCAATTCGGGCAGGGTCGACTTGCTGAAGTTCTGGACGCCGGGCCTGGCGTCGCCGAGCATGGCATTGAGATTGTCTGCCGCCTGCTGGACCGAGGTGATGGCCTTGTTGAGGTTCTCCACCGCCGGCCGGCCCTGCTGGCTCACCAGCTGGTTGGTATTGTCGGCCAGCGCGCCGACCTGCTGGGCGGCGACTCCGGCATTGTGGACGGCGACCCGCGCTTCCTTGAGCGCTTCGGCCATGTCGGGCGCGCGGTCGGCGAGCACCCTGGTCGTGCGGTCGACATTCTCGAGGATGTCGGAGATCGAATTCTGGTTCTTGTCGGAAAGAAGCTCGGTCAACCGCTCGGTCAGCCGCTGGATTCGCTCGATCAGCTCCGGCGCGCTGTTCAGAAGGGCGCCGAGGCCGCTCGTGCTCGACGGGATGACGGGGCAGCCCTGCGGCCCGGCCTCGGCGATCGGGCGCGCGCCGCGGGCAGCGCCGCTGAGCTGGATTTCGCTGACCCCGGTGAAACCGACGCCGTGGATTGACGCGGTCGTCCCCTGGAGAACCGGCGTTTCGCGCTCGACCTCGATCCGGACCCAGATGAATTCCGGCCGCTCCGGAAGCAGCGAAATCTTGCTGATCTGCCCGACCGGGACGCCCGAGAAGGTAACGTTCGAGCCCTTGTTGAGTCCGCCGACGGCTTCGGTGAAGTAGATGTCATAGCATTTGGTCTCCTTGTTCGAGAGACCGGCAAGCCAGACGGTGAAGATCAGGAGCCCGGCGAGCATCGCCAGCGTCACTGCCCCGACCATGATGTAGTTAGAACGCGTCTCCATCAGGCCTCAATGCTCCCCAGCGTTTCGGCGTGCTCCTGAGCCGTGTCGGCCGCAGCACGTCCGCGCGGCCCGTTGAAATACTCCTGGATCCAAGGGTGATCCAAAGCCAATAGTTGCGGTATCGTTCCGACCGCAATCACTTTCTTGTCCGCCAGGACCGCGACGCGGTCACAGATCGCATAGAGCGTATCGAGGTCGTGGGTGATCAGGAAGACCGTGAGGTCGAGCTTCTTCTGAAGCGAGCGGATCAGCTCGTCGAAGCCCGCTGCGGCGATCGGATCCAGCCCCGCGGTCGGCTCGTCGAGGAACAACAGCTCCGGATCGAGCGCGAGCGCCCGGGCGAGGCCGGCGCGCTTGATCATGCCGCCCGACAGCTCCGAGGGAAATTTCGGCCCGGCGTCGGGCGGAAGCCCGCTCATGGCGATCTTGTACGATGCGATCTCGTCAAGAAGCGGCTGTTTTATATAGGGAAAATACTCGCGGATCGGCACCTCGACATTTTCCGCGACCGTCAGGGTCGAGAACAGGGCGCCGTTCTGGAACAGGATTCCCCAGCGGCGGCGGATGTTCTTGGCCTCATCCTCGTCGCGGTCGATCATGTTCTCGCCGAGCACTTCGATCTCGCCGGACTCGGGCTTCTGGAGCCCGATGATCGAGCGCATCAGCACCGACTTGCCGGTGCCCGAGCCGCCGACGACGCCGAGGATTTCGCCGCGGCAGACGGTAAGGTCGACGCCGTCGTGAATCACCTGCTCGCCAAAGGCGTTGCGCAGCCCGTGGACGGTGATGACCGGATCGCAATCTTTCGGAACGCCGATCATTTCCACCCGATCGAGCTGAAGAAGACGGCGAAGACGGCATCGAGCACGATCACGAGAAAGATCGACTGGACGACCGCGGTCGTGGTTCGCGATCCGACCTCTTCCGAATTGCCCTCGACCAGCATCCCCTGGAAGCAGCCGGCAAGCGCGATGATGAAGCCGAACACCGGCGCCTTGATCAGGCCGATCCAAAGGTCGGTGATCGGGATCACTTCCTGCAGCCGCTGAATGTAGGTCAGCGGCGGGATCCCGAGCGACAGCCAGACGAA
>Ga0207657_10000968_pt1 | contig 30447 bp, 16 predicted proteins | sample KBSC33metaG_FD_184316 | JGI IMG/M metagenome (GOLD analysis project Ga0207657, IMG submission 184316) | Corn rhizosphere microbial communities from Kellogg Biological Station, Michigan, USA - KBS C3-3 metaG (SPAdes) (version 2) | ecosystem: Host-associated > Plants > Roots > Rhizosphere > Soil ...
TTCTTCAGGCCGGCCATGTCGATCTCGTTGTCGAAGTGGCCGATGTTCCCGACGATGGCCTTGTCCTTCATCTTCGCCATGTCGTCCACCGTGATGATGTCCTTGTTGCCGGTGGCCGTGATGAAGATGTCGGCCGTCTTCACGACCTCGTCGAGCGTGGTGACCTGGTAGCCTTCCATCGCCGCCTGCAGGGCGCAGATGGGGTCGATCTCCGTGATGACGACGCGCGCGCCCTGGCCGCGCAGCGACTGCGCGCAGCCCTTGCCCACGTCGCCATAGCCGAAGACCACCGCGACCTTGCCGGCGAGCATGACGTCGCTCGCGCGCAGGATGCCGTCGGTGAGGGAATGCCGGCAACCGTACAGGTTGTCGAACTTGCTCTTCGTCACCGAGTCGTTGACGTTGATCGCCGGAAAGCGCAGCGTGCCGGCGTGCATCATCTCGTACAGGCGGTGGACGCCGGTCGTCGTCTCCTCGGAGACGCCGCGGATGTCGGCGGCGACCTTCGTCCAGCGCCCCGGGTGCTTCTGCTGCTCGGCGCGCAGCAGGTCGAGGATGACGCCCCACTCCTCGCTGTCACTGGCAGCGTTGAACGCGGGCACCTTGCCCGCCGCCTCGTAATCAGCGCCGCGGTGCACGAGCAGCGTCGCGTCGCCGCCATCGTCGAGCAGCAGGTTCGGGCCGCTGCCATCGGGCCACATCAGCGCCTGCTCGGTGCACCACCAGTATTCCTCCAGCGTCTCACCCTTCCACGCGAACACGGCGATCCCCTTCGGGTTGTCCACCGTGCCGTTCCTGCCGACGGCCACGGCGGCCGCAGCGTGGTCCTGGGTGCTGAAGATGTTGCAGCTCACCCAGCGTACGTCAGCGCCGAGCTCGACGAGCGTCTCGATGAGCACCGCGGTCTGTACGGTCATGTGCAGCGAGCCCATGATCTTCGCGCCGGCGAGGGGCTTCTTTCCCTTGTGCTCGTTGCGAAGGGCCATGAGGCCGGGCATCTCCTGCTCGGCGAGGCGGATTTCCTTGCGGCCGAAGTCGGCGAGGGAAAGATCGGCCACCTTGAAGGCGGGGCGATCGAGCGGGGTGTGCGTGGTGGGACGCTGAGTGGTGGCCATCGTGATGTAGGTGAGTAAGTGTGTAAGTGCGTAGGTGAGGATCGTCAGGCGCGCTTCACAGCGCGGGCGGTGAAGAGATTGGGACCTTTTGCGTGCGGATCGGGCGGCAATGGAACGACGCGCAGCTGCACCAAACCGGCGTCGGCGAACCACGCGTCGAGCTGTGATTCGCTGAAGCCGAGCCAGAGATGACCCATCGTCGCGCGATATTCCTCGCGCTCGTGGGGAAGCATGTCCACGACGAGCAATCGTCCGCCGGGCCGCAGGATGCGCGCCGATTCGGCGATCACTGCCGCGGGATCGACGACGAAGTGCAGGACGAGGGAGAGAACGGCGATGTCCGCTGACGCGTCGTCGAGCGGGAGGTCCTCGAGGCGACCGGTGCGCAGCTCGACGTTGTCGAGATCACCGAGCCGCTTTCGCGCCGCGGCGAGCATGGCGCTCGACTCGTCCACGGCGATCACGCTGGCCACGTACGGTGCGAGCGCCGCACTCGACTGCCCCGTACCGCAGCCGAGGTCGGCGACCGTCCAGGTGGGGTCGAGCAGCGCAACGAATGGCGCGACGTCGGCGCCACTGCCATAGAGCTCGGCGCGCACACGATCCCACTGGCCGGCACGCGACGAAAAGAATGCCTGCGACGCCGTGCGACGTTCCTGCACGACACGCTCGGCGCGCACGAGGTCCTGGCGCGCCGACGGTGTTGCGCCCGCCTGTTCGCGGACGAGGTGCCAGAGCTTCCGCGCGCTTCCGTCGAGCGCGCTGCCCGGCATGGCATAGCGACGACTGGCGCCATCGGCGCGCGCGGTGACCCACCCTTCGTCCGCCAGCGTCTTGAGGTGCCGGCTCACCGTGCTCTGCGGCAACTGCAGCGCACTGCACAGCTCGCCGACCGTCAATTCATGGCGGTCAAGCAGCAGCAGCAGCCGTCCCCGAGTGGGGTCGGCGAGCGCCGAGAGGCGGTCGAAGATGGGGCGGGCAGCAATCATCCGGATATCCGGATGATAGGATGGCTTATTTCGCGCCAGAATGCAAGGCGGCGCGAGCGGATCAGGCCGCCGACCTCAGTCCTTGCGCTCCGCCCGCAGCCAGGTTGGGCTTTCTATAGTAGGACCGACCGTCGGCACCGAGCGGACGGTCGGAGCGGGCACAGCCATGGCGCACAACCGCTCGAGCCGCTCCACGCCGAGCGAGGCCCAGTCCTCAGGCACCTGGGCAAGTCGCCGGCGATCGGTCCCGTCCTCCCGCTCGAATACGAGCCACCCGTTGCGGAAGTTGGAGTCCATGAGATGGGCCCGCGCGGCCGGCGTCTCCACCTGCCACACCCGCCATTGCGTCCCGCGCGAATCAGTGAAATGCAGAAGTCCCAACGAATCCACCTCCGGATGCGGCGGGGAGCGGCAAGATGCATTCCGGTTTGGGATGGGACGGATGCTGTGGGTACGGCTCCGCTTCCGCGTGGCCTCTGCCTTCCTTGACTGCCCCCACCGACGAAGGGAAGAGCGGATCAGGACGGATGGAGCTGATGCGACGGATTTGAAAAACAGCTTCAGAAGAGAGGGACGGAGACACGGAGGCGAGCCGCCGGTGGGGCCAATGAGAGCGAAATGAAGCTCTGTCGCGATGCGGAACCGTGCGGTATCTCATGCGCACCGAACTCCTTCGCACCGAGCGAGCCAATGTCCGATTCGAACGTCACTCGTCGCACATTCCTCAGCGCAGCCGCTGTTGCGGCGGCTGCAGCGGCGGTTCCCCGTCGTGCGCTCGCCCAAGTGTCGCGGCACGGCGCCCGAATCGCCGACGTCGATCCGCCCGCGGCGACGCATGCCGATCCCGACGAACGCTCCATCGCCGAGCTGCAGCTGGCGATGCAAAGCGGAGAGCTCACGTCGCACACGCTCGTGCAGCAGTGCCTCGATCGGATCGAGTCGCTCGACAAGCGCGGGCCGATGCTGCGCGCCGTGCTGGAGACCAATCCCGACGCACTGGCCATCGCCGACGCACTGGATGCGGAGCGGAAGAGTGGCCGCGTACGCGGTGGACTGCATGGCATCCCCGTGCTCGTCAAGGACAACATCGATACGGCGGATCGCATGACGACGACCGCGGGCTCGCTCGCGCTCGAGGGTTCGCGCCCGGCGCGTGACGCGCATGTCGCCGAGCGACTGCGCGCGGCTGGCGCGATCATCCTTGGCAAGACGAACCTCAGCGAGTGGGCGAACTTTCGTTCGACGCATTCCTCCAGTGGTTGGTCGGGACGCGGCGGACAGGCGCGCAATCCATACGCACTCGATCGCACGCCCTCGGGCTCGAGCTCAGGGTCGGCCGTCGCCGTCGCGGCCGCGTATGCACCCGTCGCCGTCGGCACCGAGACGGACGGCTCGGTGACGTCGCCCGCGGCGGCGTGTTCGCTGGTGGGGATGAAGCCGACCGTCGGGCTCGTGAGCCGCAGCGGCATCATTCCCATCGCGCACTCGCAGGATACCGCAGGCCCGATGACACGCAGCGTCGCCGATCTCGCCGTGCTCCTCACCGCGATGGCGGGCACCGATCCGCGCGACGTGGCGACACGTGACACCAGGACGGCGCAGAGCATCGACTACAGGCGCTACCTCGATCCCGCTGGGCTCAGGGGCGCGCGCATCGGCGTCGCGCGCAAGCGCTACGCGGGCTACAGCACCCACGCCGATGCCGCGCTCGCCGACGCCCTCACCGCGATGAAGGAGCACGGGGCCGTGATCGTCGACCCCGCCGACATCGCCACTGCCGGCCAGTTCGACGACGCCGAGTACGAGGTGCTGCTGTACGAGTTCAAGGCGGACCTCGAGGCGTACCTGCGCGGGCTTCCCACCGGCGTCCGGGCGCGCACTCTCGACGATCTCATCGCGTTCAATCGCGCCCACGCAGCATCCGAGCTGCCGTACTTCGGCCAGGAGATCTTCGAGCAGGCAGCGAAGAAGGGTCCGCTCTCAAGCCCCGACTACAGGAAGGCGCTCGCGAAGTGCCGCGATCTGGCGCGCACAAAGGGGCTCGACGCCACCTTCGCGAGATACAAGCTCGACGCACTCGTCGCGCCGACGCAGGGACCGCCGGCACTGATCGACCTCGTGAACGGCGACCCGGGTGGCGGCGGTAGCAGCACGTCACCGTGTGCGGTGGCGGGCTATCCCGCGATCACGGTACCGATGGGCTACGCGTTCGGGCTCCCGCTCGGCGTCACCTTCATGGGCCTCGCGTGGAGCGAGCCGAAGCTCGTGAAGTACGCATATGCCTTCGAGCAGGCGACGAAGGTGCGCCAGCCGCCGCGGTACCTGCCCACGGCGGCGCTCGACAGTTGATGCGACTTCGCTAGCGGCGCAGGACCCGTCCTTCGTGCGCGTCGGTGAACTTGCCGTCGCGCACGGCGAACTTCCCGTTCACCAGCACGTCCACCATGCCTTCGGACATCTGGTGCGGGTTCGTGTACGTCGCGCGGTCGTACACCTTTGCGAGGTCGAACACCACGACGTCCGCGAAGGCGCCGGGCCGCAGCACGCCGCGGTCGGCGAGGTTGAACACCGTTGCCGGCAGCGACGTCATCGAGCGGATCGCCGCTGGCAGCTCGACGACGTGATCCTCGACGACGTACTTGCGGATCTTGCGCGAGAAGGCGCCATTGCCGCGCGGGTGCGGCATCCCCGAGCCGAAGGAGATCAGGGCGCCGTCCGACGACGTCATCGTCCACGGCTGACGCATCAGCCGCTCGATGTCCTCGTCGAGCATGTTGAACGACACGATCGACACGTCGCCCTTGGCGAGGAGCGCGAGCGCGGTCTCCACGGCATCGGCATCCTGCGCGGCGGCGACCTGGGCGAGGGTCTTGCCGTCGAGCGTCCGGTCAGGGCCGTAGCTGGCCACCTGGATGCGCGCGGCGCCGCCTCGGCGTGCAAGGTTCTCGCGCATTTCGGGGATGATCCGCGCGCGCTGCACCGGATCCGCGATGCGCGCGCGGAAGGCCGCGGTGCCTCCGGCCTGCGCCCAGCGTGGGACGAGCGCCGCCGCGAGCGAGGTCGACGACGCCTCATACGGATACTGATCGGCGAAGACCTCCACGCCTTCGGCGCGTGCGCGATCGATGCGCTGCACGATGGCGGAGGAGAAGCCCCAGACGTTGGGGCCGAGCGCCTTGACGTGGGTGACGACGCCGCGAGTGTGCGCTTCCCGCGCGACGGTGATCACTTCCTCCACCGCGGCGAGCAGGCCGACGGTGTAATCGCTCTCGTCGCGGATGTGGCTCTGGTAGGGTGCGTGGTACTTCGCGGCGATGCGGGTGAGATCCACCAGCTCGTCCGTCTTCGAGTAGCTGCCCGGCGCGTAGAACGGTCCGCTCGAGAAGCCGACGGCGCCGTCATCGAAGCCCTTCTGCACGAGCGCTTCCATCTTCTTCAACTCTTCCGCGGTCGGCGCGCGGTCGGCCATCCCGAGCACCGCGCCACGAACGGCACCGTGGCCGATCCTCTGGTAGACGTTCACCCCGACGCCGGTATTCTCGAACGCGGCGCGCTGGGCGGCGAGATCCACCGGCCCGCCACCGTCAGGATTGGCGAGAATGGTGGTGAGTCCCTGGGCGAGGAGCTGCTGGGCGGCACTGAGCGCCGGCCGGGCGAGCCCTTCGCCGGCGTGCGAGTGCGTATCGATGAAGCCGGGCGCGACGTAGAGGCTGTCGGCGGTGATCACCGTCGTCGCCGTGGCATCGCCGAGATCTCCCATCGCCACGATGCGATCGCCGCGGATGCCGATGTCGGTGCGCACCCACGGATTGCCGCTGCCGTCGAGGACGCGACCGTGGCGAATGAGCACGTCGAACGTTCGCGGGGCCTGCGCAGCGAGCGATGCTGCGCTGCAGATCAGGAGCGCCGCGACCGCAAGCGAGCGGACAATGGAACGTGACGGCATGGCAGGAGGCGGGGTCGAAGGGGACGTCGGAACCGGCAATTCGTCGACGCAACGCGACCTGACTACGCACGCGCGACCCTGACCGTTGTCCGCGACCGCCGTGAAACCGTGTTTCGCGGCTGCCAGTTGCGAACCCGGCGCCGAGCCGTACTTTCTCCGCCGTCTGCGGTAACCCGCTGCCCCACTCCCGCCTGCTCGCCCTCCGGCGACCCACAGCGTTCCCACCCTCGCACCCGCAGTGAGGTCTTGATGAGTACGCGCTTCATTCTCCGCTCGCTCCGGCGAGCCGCGCTCTTCGGCGCGCTCGTCGCATGCCCGCTCAGCGCGCAGTCGACGCAGGGTACGATCACCGGCCGCGTCACGGACGCCGCCACGGGGCAGCCGATCGCCTCGGCGCAGGTCAACGTGGTGAACACGGCGATCGGCGCACTGACGAACGACAAGGGACAGTACAGCATCCGCGGCGTTCTGCCGGGCACGCACACCGTACGCGTACTGCGCGTCGGATACGCCGAACAGACGGCCACCGTCTCGGTGACCGCCGGACAGACGGCGACGCTCGACCTCACGATGAAATCGGTGGCGGTGACGCTGAACCCCGTCGTCACGACGGCAACTGGCGAGCAGCGACGCATCGAGGTCGGCAACTCGATCGCGCAGGTGGACGCGTCGCAGATCGTGGCGACGAAGGGCGTGTCAACGATTACCGACCTCCTCACGGCGCGCGCGCCGGGCGTGCAGGTGATCCCGGGCACGCAGATCGGCGCCGGTTCGCGCGTCCGCATCCGTGGCACCAGCTCGTTGTCGCTGTCGAACAACCCGATCTACATCATCGACGGGGTACGCGTGGAAGGCACCACCGGCTCCATCTCGACGAGCGTGGGTGGCACCAATCCGTCGCGCATCAACGACATCAACCCCGAGGAGATCGAGTCCATCGAGGTGGTGCGTGGCCCGTCGGCGGCAACGCTCTACGGGACGGCGGCGGCGAACGGCGTCATCGTCATCACCACGAAGCACGGCGTAGCAGGTGCGTCGCGGTTCACCTACACCACCGAGCAGGGCGCGAACGTCGACCAGAACGATTATCCCACGGCGTACCGGGGTTGGCGCACGGGCACCAACGCGGCGACGACGTCGTCGGCGAGCAACACCGTGCAGTGCTTCCTGTCCCAGCGCTCGGCAGGCACCTGCGCGCAGGACAGTGTCACCAGCTTCAACCTGTACAAGGATGCGGAGACGACGCCCAACGGCGTCGGCTATCGGCAGCTGCACAGTCTCCAGGTTGGCGGCGGCTCGGAAGCGCTCCGCTATTTCCTGCACGGCGAGTGGGAGAACAACGACGGCGTTCTCAAGGTGCCGGAGTTCGACCAGCGCTATCTCGCGCGGACCGGTCAGTCGCTCCTGCCGTCACAGCGGATCCCGAACCACATGGACCGCATCACGACGCGTGGCAACTTCAACATCGCGCTCACTCCGAAGGCCAACGTCGCGGTGAACGCCGGCTACACCGCGCAGGACCTGCGACTGCCGACGAGCGACGACTCCGGCACCGACGGCGTGGCGGGCAACACCTATGGCGGCCCGGGCTTCAAGTACAACCTGACCTCGACCGGCGACACGCTGTGGGGCTATCGGCAGTTCACCCCACGCGACGTCTACCAGCAGGTCACCGACCAGGCGATCAGCCGCCTCATCACCTCGGCGAACGCCAACTACCAGCCGTTCTCCTGGCTGTCGGCGCGCGGTGACTTCGGTCTCGACTACATCAACCGGCTCGACACCCAGCTCTGCCGCTTCGGCCAGTGTCCGGACAACGGCGACAACCGGCTCGGGTTCAAGCGCGACAACCGCACGAACTTCTATACCTACACCACGAACGGCAGCGCGACGGCCACGCGCCAGCTGACCGACCTGCTGCAGTCGAACACGACGTTTGGCGTGCAGTTCACGCGCAGCATCTTCGACGCCAACTACGCCTCCGGCACGCAGCTCTCCCCGGGCTCGACGAGAGTCGGGTCGGGCGCGGTGAAGAGCGCCAGCGAGGGCACGGACGAGACGCGCACGCTCGGCGCGTTCGTCGAGGAGCACATGGCCTTCCGCGACCGGCTGTTCGTCACCGGCGGCGTGCGGTCGGACCGCAACAGCGCCTTCGGCGCCAACTTCAAGACCGTGTTCTACCCGAAGATCGCGTTGTCCTGGGTGGCGTCGGACGAAGAGTTCTTCCCGAAGTTCAGCTGGCTCAACCAGCTCCGCCTGCGCACCGCGTACGGCGCGTCGGGCGTCCAGCCGGGAACGACGGACGCCGTGCCCTACTACTCGTCGACGACGATCGTCAACGAGAGCGGCGACCAGCCGGCCGTGGTGCTCACCACGCTCGGCAACAGCAACCTGAAACCAGAGCGCTCGACGGAGCTCGAGCTCGGCGTGGACGGCACGTTCTGGAACAGCCGCCTTTCCACCGAGTTCACCTACTACAACAAGTCGTCGCGCGACGCGCTCATCAGCCGCGGCCTGCCGCCGTCGCTCGGCACGGGCGCCACGTCGCGCCTCGAGAACCTGGGCGAGGTGAGCAACAAGGGCTGGGAAGCCCTGGTCACGGCGCAGCTCATCCAGCGCGACGCCTTCGGCTGGGACGTGACGCTCAATGGCTCGAGCAACGTCAACGAGATCGTCAGCCTCGGCGGGCTGCCATCCTTCGGCGGCTCCACGCAGCAGCAGCGCGAGGGGTATCCGATCAACGGCTGGTGGGCGCGCACGCTGTCGAGCTACAGCGACGCGAACAACGACGGCATCATCACGCTGAACGAGATCACCGTCACCGACACGGCCACCTACATTGGCGCTCCGCTGCCGAAGTACGAGGTGTCGTTCAACAACGGCTTCGACTTCTGGCAGCGGCGCTTTCGCCTCGGCGCGCAGATCGACTACAAGGGCGGGTTCAAGTCGTACAACAACACCGAGCGCATCCGGTGCGCGAGCCGGCTCAACTGCTCGGGGCTGATCAATCCGAACGCGTCGCTGTTCGAGCAGGCGCGCACGGTGATGGTGCGTGAGCACACGAGCCGCTCGGTCTCGGGCTTCATCGAGGACGGCGATTTCATCCGCTTCCGCGAGCTGAACCTCACCTTCACGGCACCCGAACAGTGGGCCGCCCGCTACCTGCATGGCCGCAGCATCTCCGCCACGCTGGCCGCGCGCAACCTCGGCGTGCTGTGGACGAAGTACTCGGGCGTGGACCCCGAAGCCTTCGGCGCGACCGGCACCGGCAACGCGTCGTCGGAGTTCCAGTCCTTCGCGCCCCCGAGCTACTACGCGATCCGCCTCTCCCTCGGCTTCTAGGATGACTACTCGAATGACTCCATACATCACCGCGACCCTGCGCCGTCTCCGCATGCGGGGGATCGCGTCGGCGGCGTCGCTGACGCTGGCAGGCACGTTCGCGCTCGCCGCCTGCCGCCCCACCGAGGTCCTCGAGGTACAGGATCCGGACATCATCAACCCGAGCGATGTGCAGTCGGCCGCCGGCGCGAACGCCGTCCGCCTCGGCGCCATCGGCCGGTTCACCGACGCACTCACCTGCGCCGGCTGCTCGTCGGAAGGCCTCTTCCTGCTCAGCGGGCTGTTCGCCGACGAGTGGAACAACGGCGATTCCTTCATCGCGCGCTGGGAGGTGGACCAGCGCTCGATCACGCCGCAGAACAACTTCCTCACCGACATGAACCGCATGCTGCAGCGCTCGCGTGCGTCGGCGAACCAGGCGATCGGGCTGCTCCAGAAGTTCAAGCCGACCGGCGCCGTGGCGGACGTCGCCGAGATGTACTTCATCGAGGCGTACGTGGAGAACGCGATCGGCGAGCACTACTGCAACGGGCTCGTGCTGAGCAGCATGGTGGACGGCGTCGAGCAGTACGGCTCCCCCAGCACGACGCAGGCGGCGTTCGAGCTCGCGCTCGCCCACGCCGACAGCGGCCTGGCGCTCATCACCGGGACCTCCGCGCAGGACCAGAAGATCCGCAACGCGCTCGCCGTGACGAAGGGGCGCATCCTGCTCAACCTGAACCGCCCCGCCGAGGCCGCGTTGGCCGTGGCAGCGGTGCCGACCAACTACGCCTACAAGATCTTCTTCACGGCGGTGCGGTCGGACAACGGCATCTGGGCGTACAACAACAGCGCTCGCCGCTACAGCGTGAGCACCAACGAGGGCACGAACGGCCTCAACTTCGCCACCGCAAATGACCCGCGCATCCCGATCTGCCAGGGCGGCGATGCGGTGTGCAAGACGAACGGCGTGACGATCAACCAGCGCGACGACAAGTCGGCGTTCCCGATCTACGTGCAGCTCAAGTGGCCGGTGCGCGATGCGGCAGTGACGATCGTCGGCGGCGTCGAGGCGCGGATGATCGAGGCGGAGGCGGCGTTCAAGGCCGGCAACGCTCCGGGAATGGTGACGAAGCTGAACCAGGCGCGCACCGAGGGTGGCGTCGCCAACCTGCCGGCAACCCTGACCGATCCCGGCACGGACGCCGCGCGCGTGGACCTCGTGTTCCGCGAGCGCGCGTTCTGGCTCTTCTCCACCGGTCATCGCGTGGGGGACATGCGCCGCCTGGTCAAGTTCTACGGCCGCACGGTGGGGAATACGTTCCCGTCGGGCGACTGGCACAAGGGCGGTCAGTACGGCACGGACGTCAGCTTCCCCGTGCCGCAGGCCGAAGAGACGAACCCGAACTTCCAACGGAGCGCCTGCACCACGACGACTCCGTGATGGTTCGGCAATCAGCACTCTAGCCAACTTGTGAACGGCCGTCGGGATGCTTCGGCATTCCGGCGGCCGCTCAACATTTCCGTCGTGCGGACGTAGCACAGACATCAACCCGTGCGCGTCCCGATCCGCACTCCCTCCCGTCTCGCCCGTCTTTCGATGACTTCCCTCGTGTCGCGGCGCGCGCGCATGTCGCTCGCCATCTCGCTGCTCGCGTTCGCTGCGCCCGTCGTCTCCGCCAGCGCGCAGTCGCGCAATAACGACCTCTCACAGCAGGTGGAGATCCTCCGCACCGCCTACGGCGTGCCGCACATCCAGGCCCAGAATCTCCGCGCCGCGGGGTATGGGCTGGGCTGGGTGATGATCGAGGACTACGGCCCCCGCATCGCGCTCAACCTGCTGCGCGGCCGCGGTGAGATGGCGCGCTGGTTCGGTCACGACAGCATCGAGGGCGACTTCCTCGCGCAGCGCTCGTACAAGGCGGCGATCGAGCACTATCCCGATCTCGACCAGGGGACGCGCGACGTCTACGACGGCTTCGCTGCGGCGGCGAATCGCTACATCGAATTGCACCCGGGCGAGTTTCCTGCCGGCTTCCGGCCCAACTACACCGGCTACGACATCGCCGCGCGCGACGTGAACATGGCAAGCGCGGCATCCGCTCGACGCTTCCTCGCGAAGATGGATCCGGGCAGTGTTCGCGGACGGCGCGGGGCGGGGGCTGCAGCGGCCGCGAATGCCGAGCCGTCGGAGGGTGATCCGGAGAAGGGGATCGACCCGCTCGAGGAAGGCTCCAACGCGTGGGCGTTCGCGCCGAGCCGCACGAAGTCTGGGAAGGCGATCCTGCTGCGCAACCCGCACCTCAACTGGAACTCGGGCTACTACGAGGCGCAGGTGACGGTGCCGGGGGTGCTCGACTTCTACGGCGACTTCCGGATGGGCGGTCCATTCGGCGTCGTCGGTGGATTCAACCGCGACCTCGGCTGGGCGACGACGAACAACGCACCGGATCTCGAGGAGATCTATGCGCTCGACGTCGATCCGGCGCAGCCCGATCACTACCTGTTCGAGGGCACTTCCATTCCGCTCGAGCGCGAGCTCGTGACCGTGCCGTTCCGGAACGGTGACGGCGTATCCACCGAGACGCGTGAGTTCTGGCGCACCCCGCTCGGTCCCGTCATTTACCGCGACAATGGCAAGGTGTACATCGTGCGCGCCGGCGGCGAGGGCGACTGGCGCGGCGGCGAACAGTTCCTGCGCATGATGCGCGCAAAGTCGCTCGCCGAGTGGAAGGACGCGATGCGGATGCGGGCACGGGTGACGAGCAGCTTCACCTACGCCGATCGGGCGGGGAACATCTACTACCTGTGGAACGGCGCCGCGCCGGCATTCCCCAAGCCGACGGGTGGTGATACGGCGGCGACTCCAGCGCACACCACGGCCGACATCTGGACACACCTCGTGCCGTTCGACTCGCTGCCGCAGATCCTGAACCCGAAGAGCGGCTACATCCACAACGAGAACAGCTCGCCCTGGTTCACCAACCTCGAGCAGATCATCGACTGGACGAAGTATCCGGCGTACATGCCGGAGCCGTCGTTCAGCCTGCGCAGCCAGATGGCGACGACGCTGATCGACACGAAGCAGAAGCTGAGCCTCGAGGACGTGGTGAAGCTCAAGCATTCGTACCGGATGCTGCTCGCCGATCGCGTGAAGAGCGACCTCGTTACGGCAGTGCGCGCGTCGAGCCCGGCCCCGGCGGTGGATTCGGCGATCGCCATGCTGGCGGCGTGGGACAACACGTCGGCCCCGGAGAGCAGGGGCGGAGTGCTGTTCGAGAACTGGTGGCGACTGTACACCCAGGGCTCGAATCCTGATTCGATGTTCGCGCAGGCGTGGATCGCCAGCGCGCCGGCGACGACCCCGCGCGGACTCAAGGATCCGGCGAAGGCCGCGCAGGCATTCGCGCGCGCGGTGGACGAGACAATGAAGCAGTACGGCCGCTACGACATCCCGTGGGGTGACGTGCACCGCGTGCGCATGGGCAACGTGGACGTGCCGGTAGGCGGATGTGCCGGTGCACTGGGCTGCTTCCGCGTGCTGAACTTCCGCACCGATCCGGACGGCAAGCGGTCGGCGTACGGCGGCGACGGGTGGGTGCTGGCGGTGGAGTTCGGTGACCAGCCACGCGCGTATTCGGTGCTGGCGTATGGCGAGAGCGACATCGCCGGCTCGCCGTACGATACGGATCAGGCGGAGCTGTTCGCCAAGGGCGAGATGAAGCGGGTGCTGTTCCTGCCGAAGGATGTGGAGGCGGGAGTGATCAAGCGGTATCGGCCGGGGACGAAGGAGTAGGACCGGTGGTGCTGCTCGCGCTCTTCGCTTCCGTCCTGCTCCAGGTCCCCGCGCTCGACACGAGCGCGGTGCAGTCCGCACGCTCGCCGGCGTTCGCGCCGGATGGGCGCCTCGCGATCTCGTCCAACGGTGACCTGCTCGTGCAGGCAACGCCGACCGGCCGGTGGGTGCGCGCCACGAGCGGACGCGCGTGGGATCGTGACCCGGCCTGGACGCACGACGGGCGCGCGATCGTCTTTTCCTCCGACCGCGGCGGCAACTTCGACCTCTGGCGCGTGACGGTACACGCGGACGGCAGCGCGGGTGAGCCGGAGCGCGTCACCTCCACGCCGGAGTCCGAGAGCGCGCCGAGCGTCGGGCCGGACGGCACGATCGCCTTCGTGCGCGGCTACGGTCGTTCGGCGCGCGTCTGGCTACGCGCCCCCGACGGTACGGAGCATCGGCTCACGAAGGAGTCGCGCGTGGAGCTCGCGCCAGCCTTCTCGCCCGACGGCGCGCGTGTCGCGTATGTGCAGCCGAGCGAGCGCGGTACGCGGCTGCTCGTGCGTGGGATTCACGCGACGCGCGACTCGGTCGTGAACACGGGCCACGCACCCGACGATCTCGCCTGGTCGCCTGCGGGTGACCGCCTGGCGTTCACCGAGAGCTCGGGTCGTGGTGGCGTGTTCGTGGCCGCGATCGACGGCCGCTGGGTAAATCAGGCGTCGACGCATCATGGCGACGTAGCCTGGTCGCCCGACGGACGCACGATCGCCATCGCCGAGTTCGACGAAGCCTCGCCAAGCTACAACGGCGACCCCGACCGGCTGGGTGAGCGGGTAACGGCGGAATCATTCAAGGCTGACGAGCGGCTCTACCTCGTCGCTGCGCCGTCGTCGCCGGATACGGGACTCGCGGTGCAGGCGGTGATCGCGCCCGCGAATCGTGCGGCGCGGAACGCCGACGCGTACGACCGCGTGTGGGAGCGCTCCAACCAGCTCTACTTTTCCGCTCCCGAGGCGGCGGATCGCCGAACGCGCTGGAAGGCTGCGCACGACAGGCATCGCGCCGCTGCGATCGCCGCGCCGGACGACGATGCGCTGCAACGCGCGATCTACGCGATGCTGCGCGAGCGGCCGCCGCTGCGCGAGGCGGCCAGCGGCCGCGCCGCCGTGTCGAGCGCGCATCCGGTGGCCACTGCCGCGGGCACGGAGATCCTTCGTGCCGGCGGCAACGTGGTCGATGCGGCCGTGGCGGTGAGCTTCACGCTCGGCGTCGTCGAGCCTGACGCGAGCGGTGTGGGCGGCTATGGCGAGATGGTGCTCCGGCTCGCCAGCATGGAGCGGCCGACGGTGATCGAGTTCATGACGCGCGTGCCCGAGGCGGCGTCGCTCTCGAACGCCTCGCTCATGGTGAACGGCCGCTACCCGGACGACGGGCCGGTGCTGGTGAACGTGCCGGGCACGACAGCCGGCATGTATGCGGCATGGGAGAAATACGGCAGCCACAGGATCGCGTGGAAGGCGCTGCTAGCGCCGGCCATCCGTGCGGCGCGCGACGGGTATGTCGTGAGCGAGGGACTCGCGACCACGCTCGCCACCGAGCGTGAGCACTTCGAGAAGTATCCCGGTAGCCGCGCGCTCTTCTTCCGCAACGGCGAGCCGCTGCATGCGGGCGACACGCTGAAGAACCCGGATCTCGCGCACGTCCTGGAGGCGATCGCCGACCGCGGTGCGGATGGCTTCTACAAGGGCGAGATCGCGCGCCGATGGGTTGCCGACCTGCACGGCCAGGGCAATGCGATGACGTTGCTGGATCTCGCGCGCTACTACGCGCCCGAGCGCGACGCGGTGCGCGGCACCTACCGCGGCTACACGCTCTATTCCGCCGCGCCGCCGGTGAGCGGCGGCGCCGAGCTGGTGGGGCGGCTCAACGCCCTCGAGCAGTTCGCCCATCCGACGCGCTACACGGACGACGCCGCGACGCTGCACGCGGCGCTCAGCGCGTGGCTGCTCGCGCCGAGCTCGCGCGGACGCGTAGCCGATCCCGGACTCTGGCCGGTGAACATCGAGCCGATCGTCAACAAGGATTCGGCGCGCACGCGGTGGGCGTGCTACGATCCCGATCGCGCGCTCCGCCCATCGGACTTCCAGGGTGACACCCTCGCCTGCGCGCGCATGAAGACCAGCGCCGCGCCGGCTGCCTCGGGGCCGGTCGCGTCCGACTCGCCCTGTGGCGCCGAACACGCGACGGAGGTGCGCGCCTGCCACTCGTCCGGCACGACCGCCTTTGCGGTGGCCGACGCTGACGGCAACGTCGTTGCCGTGACGCAGACGCTCGGCACCTGGGGTGGAAATTTCTACGTCACGCCCGGACTCGGCTTTCTCTCCAACGACAAGCTGACGTCGTACGGCACCGATCCCTCGAGGTACGGCGCACGCCTCCCCTTCGCGCGAAACGGGAGCACGCTCGCGCCGACGATAATCTTCCGCGGCAACCGGCCCGTGTTCGCGGTGAGCGCGGCGGGCAACGCGTGGATCACTTCGGCCATCTACGAGACGCTGCTCGGCGCGATGGATTACGGCCTCGGACCGCAGCAGGCGCTGGAGCTGCCGCGCTTCCTGCCCGGCGGTCGCGGTGGGGCCGCCGGCGCGGACGCGACGTTCTCGATCCAGCTCGAGGACGGCTTCGCGCCCGACGTGACGCGCCGCCTGCGCGCGCTCGGGTATGAGCTGAGCTTCGTCTCGCTGCGCGGCGAGCTGCGCGAAGGATATGGCGCCGCGGTCGCGCTCGATGGAAAAACCGTCACCGCGGGTGCGGACCCGCGGCGGTCAGGCGCGGCGGGCGCGGTGCCGTGAGCGTGCGCTGACTCGATGTTCGCGTGCGGCGAGAGTAAGATACGGACCAGGAGGCAACGCACTGTCATGGCTGCTCGACGATACAAGGTTGGCGACCACGTGAGCTGGAACTCGGAAGCGGGGCGCGTACGCGGCCGGATCACGCGCGTCGTGACCTCCGAGATCAGGTTCAAGGGCTACACCGTCCACGCCAGCAAGGACGAACCCCAGTACGAGATCAAGAGCGACAAGACCGACCACATCGCGATGCACAAGGGCTCGGCGCTGCGCAAGCTCTCGCGCTGAAGAACCAGTTCGACACGACGCTCGATGAACACGCTGAACGGGCCGGCTGCGACAATCGCAGCCGGCCCGTTCAGCGTGCATCACGGAACCGCGAGACTACCCTACTGCAGATTCGGGTTGTTCAGTCGCTCGATGTCCGGCAGCGGCAGGCAGACGTTGTTGCCATAAGTACCGCCGTTCCGGTACGCGGTGCCCGCCGGTGGACTCAAGGTGATGCCGTACCGGATGACGTCGCCCAGATGGTGGCTGTCGAGCCAGAGCGCGCGCCGGCGCTGGTCAACGACTTCGGCCTTGAGCGATGCGGCGTCCGTCGGCCCGGTGTAGTCGGGCTGGCCAGTATAGCCCGGTGCGCGACTGCGAGCCCGCTCGGCGTTGATGATCGCCACCGTGTTGGTGGGATTGGTCGCGATGTCCGCCTCGGCGATGATCAGTTGCGCCTCGCGGTAGGTGGCCAGCGGCAGTGGTGTGGACGCGGATGGATACTTCTGCTGGATGAAGATGGAGTCGCCGCGAATGACCTTGCCGTAGTAGTAGGTGGGGACGCGCGCGTCGTTCAGGTTGCGATAGTAGTTGCCCACCGACGAGCTCTGGTTGATGCTGTCGTTCTCGGCCCACACGCGGTTGGTGCGGCGCGTGCTTGTCTGGCTGGCCGATACGGTGTAGACGAAGCCGGCGGGGACGAGCACCGCGTCGGCGCGTGCGCCGGCGAGATTGCCCTGGTCCAGCCGCGCCCGCGCACGTCCGACGTAGGCGGCATTGAGTGTGTTCGCCGCGCTGGTGCCGGCAGCCTGCGCCGCAGTGATCGCCGCCGTGAACCTCGCTTCGGCCAGCGCCGCCGCATCCTTCGGCTGCAGCTCCGGTCCATAGACCGGGTTTTGCGCGGCATCGTACGTGGTGAAGGTCGTGGAGCAGAAGCCTTCGCTCAGCAGCAGCATGCTGTAGCCTTCCGCCAGGTCCACCGAGGCGAGCAGTGCCTGGCGGTTGGGGACTTCGGCATCGCTCCACCCCTCGAGCGAGGTGCGGATCGCATCGGCGGAGATGCGCGCCGCCTGCAGCGGCGTATACACGCCGAGTCCGTCGCAGCCGTTCACGGCATAGCGACGGTCGCTGCTGGTCATGGTGCGAGCATCATATGGAAAGCGATCGGCGGTCTGGGTGGCGTCATTCAGCTCATCGCCGATGAGCCCCCCGAGCACGGTGTAGGAGTTGAACGCGCACTCGAAATCACCGATGGCGCCGTTGACGAGCAGTTGAGCGTTGGCCGGAACGTACAAGCCATTTGCCTGGACCTGCGTCGGCGACGGCACGGAGAGCGGGTCGCCCTTGCACGCGGTGAGGAAACCGGCGGCGAGCAGCGCTGCGGCTCCCGCGAGACCAACCGCGCGCGACGCGCGGCGAAGCGAAATTCTGGTCATGGTCGGTCTCAAAGAGTGAGGGAAAGGGAGATCGTCCACTGGGTGAGCTGCGGCAGCGTCGTCTGCTCCCACGACTGAAAGGTGCCGCGGCTGCCGCCGAGGAACATTGCCTCGGGCTCGAGGCCCGGATATTTGGTCCAGGTGTGGAGGTTGTGCCCCGAGACGGCAATGCTGGCGCGCGAAGCGTGCAACTGCTGCGTGAGGCGGTCAGGGATCTGATAGGACAGCGTCAGCTCGCGCAGCTTGGCGAAGCTGGCGTCCTGGATGAGGAAGTCCACGAGGTTGCGATTGGACTGGATCTGCGCGACGATCGCCGGATCCGACTGCGCCGGGTAGTAGTTCTCGAAGCAGCGCACGGCCACCGTGCAACGCACGCGCAGGTTGCCATTCATCTTCTTCCACCCGGTCTGCCAGTCCACGAGCCCGTAGAGCCGGAAGTCGCGCAGGAAGGTGAACGTGGAGCTGAACGATCCTTCGGTCGGCGGCGAGGAGCGACCGAGGTAGAGATTCGGCGCATCGTCCGCGGTGCCCGCCTTGCCATCCGCGCCGTAGCACGGCATCGAGCCACCCTTGCCGTCGTCGCAGATGCCCGTCGCGGTGTTCGTGGCGGGATTGAAGACGCCGCCCACGACACGCTGCTCGAACCATGCGCCCACCGGATACCCGATCTCGTGGCGGCCGTAGGTGCCCGCGGTGACGAAGGTGACGCCCGGCATGCCGAGGTCCACCACCTTGTTCGCGTTGGTGGCGAGCGTGAACGCCGCGTCCCAGCTCAGCCGGTTGCTCCGATAAGGCGTGCCGCGCAGCAGCAGCTCGGTGCCGGAGTTGAGGATCTCGCCCGCATTGAATGGCTGGGTTCCGGAGTAGCCGAGCGATGGCGGCAGCTCACGATCGAGAATCGCGTCGATCGTGCGCTTGCGGTAGTAGGTGAATTCGAGGCCGACGCGGTCGTTCAGCGCTGACGCGTCGAATCCGAGCTCGATCTCCTTTCCTCGCTCCGGGCGAAGGTTGGGATTTCCCGGGGTGCCCGCCGTGACCGCAGGCGCGTCGTTGTAGCCGGCGGTGGGGATGAAGGTGCGCGTCGCGGAGTACGTTGCTGGCGCCTTGCCCGCTTCGCCGTATGCGGCGCGAAAGCGCAGCTCGCTCAGCATCGGCAACCGGTCGTGCACTGCGCTCCACTGGCTCAGCACCCAGCTGATGCTGTACTTCGGGTAGACGGCGCGCGAGTAGTTGGTGCCGAATGCGCTGTTGTTGTCGGAACGCACGGCGGCGGTGAGGAAGAGCATGTCACGCCAGCCGAGCTGCTCCTGTCCGTACACGCCGAGCGTCGCGTTGCCGAAGCCGTCTTCCACCGGTAGCGGCAATCCGGGACACGCCTGGGTGGTGGCGCTGATGTCGGTCAGTCCGGCGAGCGGGAAGATGCAACCGGCGGAGTGGGTGAAGTGCGTGTTGTCGCGGTAGTACTGCGCGCCCGCCGTGGTGGCGGAGGTGAAGTCGGTGCGGAATGTCTTCGAGACCGTCGCGGCATAGTCGAGCGACGCGTAGGTAATCTGCCGGTCCTCGATGTCCTTGCTGCCCAGCGCATCACTGCCGATCTGGGTGCTGGCGAGGAGCGAGTCGATCCGCGGCGTGAAGTAGACGTTCTGTTCCGCCGTACGATCGACACCAGCGGTCAGCCGATGAGTGAACCAGGTGGCCGGCGTGTGGTCGAAGCGCACGCTGGACGAGAGGCGGTTGAGGTTCTGCCAGAAGTTGTAGGTCTCGTCGTACGCCTCGGGAAGAGAGCTGTAGAGGCAGTGGGTCCAGGGGTTCGCGCAGTTGGACGGCGTCGTCGCCGTGAGCGTCCAGACTCGACCGCCGCAACCGGCCTCGCAGCTGAGGAACGTGGGGCCGGCGACGGCGCCAGCGTTGACGCTGATCCGGAAGTTGTTGCTGGGAGAGACGCCGAGGTTCACGCGGCCGCTGGCCTTTCGGGTGTAATTGCTCGGCTCGGCGCCTGCGTCGTCGAGGTAGTTACCGCTCGCGTAGTAGTTGAATACGTCGGATCCGCCGGAGACCGAAACCTCGCTCTCCTGCCGGCGGCCGTTGCGGAACACATCCGGATTGAAGCCGTACGCGGCGATCGTGTCGCGGATCTGTCCCATCGTGATGGGCAGCGTATCGAGTACGCCAGCGGCCGCGCCCGGCTTCTGGATGACGCCGTAGTTCGTCCAGAAACGACTCTCCCAATTCTGGAAGTAGTTCACGCCCTGTCGAGCAACCACGTTCCATCGGGGTGCACCGCCGACGCCGCGCTTGGTGATCACCTGGATGACGCCGTTCGACGCTTCCGTTCCGTACAGGGCGGCGGCGGCGGGACCCTTGAGGATCTCGATCGATTCGATGTCCTCCGGGTTGAGATCGTTGATGCGCGAGATGGAGCTCGACCCGAAGTCCTGGTTCTGTGGACCGCTGGACGGATTGTTGTTCACCCGGACGCCGTCGATGTAGAGCAGCGGCTCGTTGGACAGCGAGAAGCTCGCGTTGCCGCGAACGCGGATGCGACCACCGGATCCGACGGCGCCGGTGGCCGTCTGGATGACGACGCCCGGCGCTCGGCCGTTGATCAATCCCTGCATCGAGTTGATCGGCGCGATCTCGGTGACTGCTGCGGCGTCTACGGTGGCAACGGAGTTTCCGATCGCCTTCTTCTCGACGCGCCCGCCGGTGGCGCTCACGACGACCGCCTCGAGGCTGGTCGGACTTGCCGAGAGCGTGATGCGCGCGTGCAGCTCGCCGTTGCGCACGGTGACGCGCACTTCGCGGTATCCGATGCGACGCGCCTCGAGCGTGACGGTGGGTCCGGTAATGCCGACGATCCGGAACCGCCCCTGGTCGTCCGCGCTGGCGCGTTGGGTGCCGCCGACTACGGTGACGAGCGCACCGGCAAGCGGCTCCTCGGAGCCAGCAGAGACGACAGTTCCTGCAACAGATCCTTCCTGAGCCCGAAGCATCGTCGGCGCGGCTCCGACGAGAAGGACAGTGGCCGCGAACCTGAACCAGCGTGACATGCGACGCCCCCTTCGGGGAGGTTGAGCGGAAGGGCGCGCCCAAGTGCGCGCTCCGCCGGAAAAATCGCCGAAGATCATGAGAGCGCGGTTGCGCCGGCGCAATGGGCGGCCGGTGCGCACGGTCGAGCGGCCTCCCGGGGGAAGATCAGCCGCAAGTAGAAAGGGCGCGCCGCTGGTTCGCGACGCGCCCTTTCTCAGTTGAACTCGAGCTGCTTACGGCTCGTGCTCCTCGTCGTCCCCGGCGAAGAACCCGCCTGAATCGCCGCCACGCACGCGCTCCACGTGCAGCACCTGCGTATACTTCTTCCCATCGACGGTCATCGTCACGAGATAGTCTCCCGTGCCGACCATCGGCGCGCCGCCACGGCCGAAGCCGCCAAAGCCACGGCTGCCCGGTGCGCGGAAGAGCTGTGCAATGTCACGAAGCTCGGATTGATCGACGCCCTGTGATTCACCAGCGCCTTCGCCACGCTGTTGACCCTGCTGCGCGCCACCGGCGCGCGGCATCGGGCCTTCACCCGGCCGTTCCTGGAACGCACCCGGTGCGCCGCCACCACCACCGCCACGACCACCGCGGCCGAAGCCGAAGATCTGCATCAGCGCCGCCTGATCGCCCGACGCCGCCGCCGTCTTGATCCGCGCGATCATCGGTGCGGGGAGGGTGCCCGCCTTCTCCAGTGAATCGGCAACGAACACGATCCGCCGCGCCTGAACGATGGAGTCACGCTTCTCCGATGGCGACAGCGGTGCCGCCTTCGGTGCCTTGCCGCGGAAATCCCACGTGACCTTGTGCAGGCCGGCGCTCGCCGGTCCGTTCACGGTGGCGATCGTGTCGCCAGTCACGTCGCTGATGACGAGCCGCGTCTGGCCGCGCGGCGTGCCGCTCGCCAGCCGGTACCAGATGTCGGCACCGTAGGCAGGGCTCGGCGCCTCGAACACGTGCTGTCCTTCGTCCTGCCCTTCCACGGTCGGCTCGCCGTACTGGAATGCCACTCGTGGCGCGAACAGCGCCACCGTCCGGCCGCGCATGGAGTCCACCATCTGCTCGAGCGGCGCGATGTCCACGATCCAGATCGAGCGGCCATGCGTGCCGGCGATCAGCTCGTGGTCGCGTGGATGAATCCTGAGGTCGTGCACCGGCACCGTGGGCAGGCCATTCATGAACTTCTGCCAGGAGCCGCCGCGATCCATCGAGACGTACGCGCCAACGTCGGTGCCGAGGAAGAGGAGATTCGGGTTGTACGGATCCTCGCGGATCACGTGCACGAAGTCCGGGCCGCCCGTCGGGAGGTTCGACGCAATGGACGTGAACGTCTTCCCGTAATCCTTCGTGATGAACACGTATGGCGTGAAGTCGTTCGTGCGGTGCCCGTCGAACGCGACGTAGAACACGTTCGTATCCGCCGAGCTGGGCTCGATGCGGTTCACCCACGTGAACTTCGGAACGCCCGCGAAGCGCGTCGTGAGGTTCTCCCACGTCGCGCCGTCATTGCGCGACAACCAGACGTTGCCGTCATCGGTGCCGGCGTACAGCAAGCCGGGCCGGATCGGCGACTCGGCCAGCGCCGTGATGGTACTGTGCGTTTCGGCGCCGGTGTTGTCCGGCGTGATGCCGCCCGTCGTCTGCGTGCTGATCTTGATCTTCATCGGATCGTGCGTCGTGAGATCCGGCGAGATGGCGATCAGGTTCTCCCCGCGGTTGGTGCTCTTGAGCACCCGATTCCCCGCGGCGTAGAAGACGTTGGAGTTGTGCGGCGAGATGAAGAACGGCGTGTTCCAGTTGAAGCGCAGGTCCCAGTCGATGGAGTCGGCCGACGCACGCTTGCGCAGGTCGTCGAGCTTCCGCTGGATCTCCTTGCTGATCGGGATCATCGTGTCGCCGCGCTCGACGATGATCGAATCCTCGAACTGACGATAACGGTTGCGCCAGCTCGGCTTGGTGAGCTGCGTCCGTTCCCCGGTCGCGACGTTGACACGGCTCATCGCGCCGCCCTGCGACTCGGAGTACACCGTGTTCGGATCGTTGGGATCCTGCGCCGAGTAGAAGCCGTCGCCGCCCCCGACATTGAACCACATCGCATTGGTGACGGGACCGCGTGCGCGCCGGCTCGGTCCGCACCAGCTTCCGTTGTCCTGCAGGCCGCCGCACACGCGGTACGGCACGTCCATGTTGTACGACACGGCGTAGAACTGGCCGAGCGGCATGACGTTCAGGAACTGGTAGTTGCCGCCCCGATCCCACGTCTGCGACACGCCGCCGTCGTCACCGACGACGAAGTGCTCGGGATCCTTCGGGTCGATCCACATCGCGTGGTGATCGACGTGAATGCCGTTCGTCGCCGTGCGCGCCGTCTTGCCGCCGTCGTCGCTGAACAGCACGGGGGTGGAGGTGAAGTAGACCCGATCCGGGTTCTTCGTGTCCACGCGCACCTGGCTGTAGTAGAAGGGGCGGACGTTCGTGTCGTTCCGCTTCTCCCAGGTCACGCCCCCATCGACCGAGCGGTAGAGACCAGACGGTCTTACTTGGGCCTTCTTCGACTTGTCCTTGCTCCCGTTCATCACGGTGTCCGCCTCGACCATGGCGTACATCACCTTCGGGTTCGTGCGGGAGATGTCGAAGTTGATGCGGCCCTTGGTGGTCTCGGGAAGGCCGTGGCCGTTCACCTCGGCCCACGTCTTACCGGCATCGGTGGACTTCCAGAGTCCGGAGCCCGGTCCGCCGCTGTAGAGGAAGTACGGGCCGCGCACCCGCTCCCAGCTCGACGCCCACACCACGTCGGGATTGCTCGGGTCGAGCTGCACGTCCACGAAGCCGGCCTTGTCGCTCACGAACTTCGCGAGCGTCCACGTCTGGCCGCCGTCGGTGCTCTTGTAGAGGCCGCGCTCCTTGTTCGCTCCCCACGCATGACCGAGAGCGGCGACATACACGACGTTCGGATCACGCGGGTCGACGACGATGCGGCCGATCTGCTGCGTCTCGGCGAGCCCGACGAACTTCCAGCTCTTGCCGCCATCGATCGACTTGTAGACGCCGCCGCCCGGCGAGATGGAGTTGCGCGAGTCCTCCTCACCGGTGCCAAGGTAGAGCACGTTGCTGTCGCTCGGCGCGATGGCGAGGTCGCCCAGCGAGGCGACGCGCTCGTGGTCGAAGATGGGGCGGAAGGTGGTGCCGGCATTGGTGGTCTTCCATACCCCACCTGCCGCGGCGACGACATAGAACGTCTTCGACGGCGAGGGGAGACCCTCGATGTCGGTGATGCGACCGCCCATGTTCGCCGGCCCGACAGGGCGCCAGCGGAAGGCGGAGATGAGGGTGGAGTCGAGCTGCTGGGCGTTGGCTCCGCTCGCGGGGAGCACCGCGCCGGCGAGCGCAACGCCGAGCAGGGGGAGGAACCGGGTAGGACGTCGCATGGGCCTGTGGGTGAGCGGGAAGGAGCTACCGTACGCTTACGACCATCGCTCGGCCAGTGTTGAAGTATCGGCTGTCCATGCATCCGGCCTGACGATTCTCCGCCGGATTCCGAGCCGCAGGCCATCCGGGGAATGCTTCCTGCCTTGCGCGTCCGGATCGGAGGTATCCATGGGCGAGTCGTGGGAAGAGCGGCAGTCGAAGCCGGCGTCGGAAGAGGAGCCGCCACACGCCGGCGAGGGAGAGAGGTCGCGCGAGCACGGGGAAGAGAAAAAGATCCAGGAAGCGAAGTCGCTCGACGCGAAGACCACCTACGAGGTGATCCGGCGCGAGGGACTGCACGAGCTGGAGCGCTCGACGGGCGCGCTGGCATGGTCCGGGCTCGCCGCCGGCCTCTCGATGGGGTTCAGCTTCCTGGTGGAGGGGCTGCTGCAGTCGCACCTCCCCGACACCTCATGGCGGCCGTTGATCGCGAAGCTCGGCTACTCGGTGGGGTTCGTGATCGTGATCCTCGGCAGCCAGCAGCTGTTCACCGAGAACACGCTCACCCCCATCGTGCCGCTGCTCTCGCACCGTACCATGGAGCGATTGCGGAATGTGCTCCGCCTGTGGGGCGCGGTGCTGGTGACGAATCTCGTCGGGGCGCTGCTCTTCGCCCTCGTGCTGGCAAAGCTGCAGGTGGTAGACCCGGAGGCGCACAGCGCGCTCGCCGAGATCTCCGCGCGCGCGATGCGCGACGGATTCTGGGTGACGATGCTGCACGCCGTCTATGCCGGCTGGCTGATCGCGGTGATGGTCTGGATGCTTCCCGCCGCCAAGCCACAGGAACTGTGGGTGGTGGTGATCATGACCTACCTGGTCGGTCTGGGAGGATTCGCTCACATCATTGCCGGAGCCACGGAGGTGTTCTACGCCGGTTTCCGCGGGCTGGCCGGGTGGGGCGCCATCCTCCTCGGCTATCTGTTGCCGACCCTCGTCGGCAACGTGCTGGGCGGTGTGACGATCGTCGCGGCCCTCAACCACGCCCAGGCGACAAGCGGAGAGAACTGAGTCCGGCGTGCAAGGCAGTCGTTCGGTGAGGACAACGGCAATTGCCATGGAGCTGACCTCGGGTGCATACTCGTCGAAGGCTCCATGGGCCGTGCATGCAAATCCCACCGCAGACGACCGACATGCCGAGAACTCGATCCACCTCCGTGAAGTCCGGTACCGAGAGGGCCGGTAGAGGGCGAAGTCCCACGAAGCGCATCAGTACCAGGGGTGCCACCGCCCAGAACGCGCTCGAGAAGCACACCACGACGAGGACCGCGAAGGACGAGGAGGTGACGGCGGTCTTCGACCCGCTCCGCCGGCTGGTCCACGCGCTTCACGTTGCCTCGCGCGAGACCGAACGCCGGCTCGGTGTGACCGGAGCCCAGTTGTTCGTGCTCACCCAGCTCCGGGCGACGCCATCGCTGTCGATCAACGCGCTCGCCGAACGCACGATGACGCACCAGAGCACGGTGTCAGTGGTGGTGCGCCGGCTGGTGCGACGGAGGCTGGTGAAGAAGGTCCGCGCGCAGGACGATGCCCGGCGCGTGGAGCTGACCCTCACCGCGGCCGGCATCGCGCTGCTCAAGCGTGCGCCGGAGGTGTTGCAGGTCCGGCTGGCCAATGCAATCGGCGCACTGGCCGCGCCTCAGCGACGCGCGCTGGCGAACGGACTGGAGCATCTGGTGAGCGAACTCGGCGTGGGGAACGCGCCGCCAGCGATGTTCTTCGAGACGCTGGGGTAGTCTTGCTGCAACAGCAGTAGCAGGTACCTCGTACTTCGTACCAGGACCCAGGGGGCCAGCCATTCCAATGAGTGGCTGGCCTCTTTGGCATCCTGCCGTTTCAGTCGCTTCCGCCGTGTCCTCTCTGGCTGTCGTGATCAGTTGCTCGTCGCTGCTTTCGACTCGTTTCCGGTGCGATCCACTGCGCGCACGCGCACTTCGATCGGGCGGGTCGAGAACCGGACGCTGCGCTCCGTTCCCGGAAGAATCTGCGTCGTCCAGCCACTCGCTGACCGCGATTGCACGACCCACAGCCACACGTCGCGGGTAGAGGCGGGCATCAGCTCGGCGATGGCGCTCCCGCTCGTGCCGTCCGTGCGCATCGTGATGCTTGGCGTGGCGGGTGCGCGGTCGTCGAGCCATGGCGACGCCGGCACCAGTGCGCGCTCGCCGTAGACCTCGCGCACCAGTCGCTCGTCGAGGCTGTCGGGGTCCTGCATGAATACCGTCATGCTGAAGTGGACGTTCCCGGTGGCCGGCTTGCCCTTGAGGGCGCGGGTGAGCCGGATCTGCTCGAGCACTTCATTCGTGCGCCACGCCGATGGACCGGTGAATGCCACCTTGCCCGTGTAGTTGCCCGGCCAGAGGTGCCGGTCCTTCACGTTTTGCTCCGACCACCACGCGAGCAACACGGGATAGCTCTGCTCCGGACGGTCGACCGCCCAGTAGAGCTGCGGCGTGAAGTAGTCCACCCAGCCTTCGCGCAGCCATTTGCGCGCGTCGGCGAACAGCTTCTCGTATTGATCGAGTCCGCGCACGGACGCGGGAAAGCCGGGCCGCCAGATGCCGAATGGACTGACGCCGAACTTCACGAATGGCTTCACTGCGTGGATGCTGTCGTCGAGCTGCTGCACCAGCAGGTCCACGTTGCGGCGGCGCCAGTCGTCGCGCGAGAGCGTTCCTCCCTCACGCCGGTAGCGGCGATAGGTGGAAGCGTCGGGGAACTCGATCTCGCGACCGCGCCGCGTCTCCGGGTATGGATAGAAGTAGTCGTCCATGTGGAGGCCGTCGATGTCGTAGCGACGCACGATGTCGAGCACGACGCGCAGGGTGCGACGACGCACGGCGGGATCGCCGGGATCCATCCACAGGTACGGCCCGTACTCGTGCACGAGCCCCGGGTTGGTGCGGCTGATGTGGTTGGCCGACACGTGCTTCGTCGACGGCACCTTGGCACGGTATGGGTTGATCCACGCATGCAGTTCGAGCCCGCGCTTGTGCGCCTCATCCACGGCGAAGGCGAGCGGGTCGTAGAACGGCTCCGGCGCTCGACCCATCTGGCCGGTGAGCACGTCCGACCATGGCTCGATGGACGACCTGTACAGCGCATCCGCTGCCGGCCGAACCTGCAGCACGACCGCATTCATGTGCAGCGCCGACACCTTGTCGAGAATCGCGATCAGTTCGGCCTTCTGCTCCGCAGTCGAGAGACCGGCTTTCGACGGCCAGTCCATGTTCCCCACCGTTGCGACCCAGACGCCACGAAACTCGCGCGGCACGGCGGGTGGTGCGGTGTCGGCGGCCACGGCCGCTGTATTCGACGGCGTGGTCTGCCCGCACGCGACAGCAGGGGCGAGAATGCACGACGCGAGAAGCGCGGAAAGCGAAAGGCGACGAATCGGTGACATGATGCAGGGCGAGGGGAATCGCAGTGTCGCCAGGGGAGCGGGACGAGTCAACTACAACTGAAACACGGGATTCGCTATGCGATTCGAACAGCGGGGGAACGGAAAAGGCCGGGACTTGAACTACAGAACGGCAGGATCCTTTCCTCGGTCGGGATGCCTCGATGCGCTGCGGAGGATCCCGAGGCCGTTCCCAATCCTGAAATGACTTTGGAGGTGAAGAGGTCAGCCTCGGCGCGCGGCGCCGAGCGCAAACACGGAGCAGATCCGGCCATTTCAGGCCGTTCATCCGGCCGTGTCCGATCCGCCCGCTTCTTGACCGGTCGAGATGCCAGAACAAGAGGGCCAGCCACTCCTAGGAATGGCCAGCCCCTGGGTCCTCAGTCGAAGTACCAACTACCAGGTACGTCAGTTGTAGCAGATCACTGCCGCACCTGCCCCAGCACCCGCTTGTACATCGTCACGTAGCGGGCCGCGCTCTTGTCCCACCCGAAATCGCGCCCCATCGCTTCCCGCATCATCTCCTCCCATCCCTGCGTCTCGTGGTATTGCTCCACGGCTCGCAGCGCGGCGCGCATGAAATCCGTCGGCGTGTAATCGTCGAACAGGAATCCCGTCACGCCATCCTCGATCGTGTCTGCCAGGCCGCCCACCCGACGCGCGACCGGAATCGTTCCGTAGCGCTGGGCCCGCATCTGGGTCAATCCACACGGCTCGTACAACGACGGCATCAGGCACATGTCGGCGCCGGCGAGCAGCAGATGCTCGAACTCATCGGTGAAGTCGAGCTTGACCGCGATGCGGCTGGGCGCGCGTTCGGCGAGCTCGGTGAGCGCCGCTTCGTAGCGCGCTTCGCCGTGGCCGAGGAAGATGTACTGCGCGTCGAAGGCGAAGTAGCCCGGGTCGCCGAGGATGAGGTCGAGCCCCTTCTGGGCGACGAGCCGCGCCGTGAGGGCGAAGATCGGCGCCTGCCAGCGGCTCAACCCGGTCGCACGCTGCAGCGCGACGCGGTTGCGCTTCTTGCCCACGAGGTTGTCCACGCCGTAGCGGCGCGGGATGCAGGTGTCGCGCGTCGGATCCCAGATCTCCTGGTCGATGCCGTTCACGATGCCGACCAGTCGATCCTTCAGCGCGACGAATACGCCGTCCAGCCCGAAGCCACCCTTCTCCGTGCGCAGCTCGTGTGCGTGCGTCGGACTGACCGTGATCACGAGATCGCTGAACACGAGTCCGCCCTTGAGCAGGTTCACGCGATCGTACCACTCGAGCTGGCGCGAATTGTACAGCGTCCAGGGCAGACCGATCTCCGGCATCACCAGGTCGGGGAAGTGCCCCTGATAACCGGCGTTGTGCACCGAGAGCACGGTGCGGATGCCCTCGTAGTACGGATTCGCCTGGAAGTCGGTCTTGAGGTACACGCTGGCGAGCGCGGTCTGCCAGTCGTGCGAGTGCAGGATGCTCGGCGGCTGGGTGAGCACGCGCGGCAAGGCGACGAGCACGGCACGCGAGAAGAAGGCGTACCGCTGTGCATTGTCCGGGTAGTCGCCGTCATCGTCGCCGTAGAGACCGGGTCGGTCGAAGTACTCCGCACTCTCGACGAAGATCACCCGCGGGCATCCCGGGGTGAGTGCGCCGGCCGGCTCGTACAGCCGCGCCGTCTCGATGCGCGGGCCCACGTTGACGGCAAAGGCCGGCCCCACCGGACGCAGCTCGGTGCGTTCGCGGATCACGCCGTAGAGCGGCACGAACACGATGACCGGAATACCGGAAGCGGCCTGATGCTTGGCAAGACTGCTCACGGCCTCGCCGAGTCCGCCGGTGCGAGCATAAGGTGAGAGCTCGGGCACGAGATGGACGACGGGCGCCGCCGATCCGTCGGGTCGCGTGAGCGGCGACGCCGGCGAGTGTCCGCGCGCCGGCGTTGGCGTAGCTCGTCGCTGCCGCGTACGCCGCTGCGTCGGCGCAACCGGCGACAGCGTTTCCTCCTGCGGAGGTTCGAGCGCCATTGTCGCGCTGGACGGGTCGAGGCTGCCAACCGGCGTGACGGCGCCGGCCGGGCTGGTACGTGGAGCTATGGCCATGGAAGACGGTCTGAGGCGGGGCATGTCGTCCAATGCGAATGCAAAAAGATCGCCGAAGCCGCGTGCCCTTCTGCATAGTTGCGAACTGCGTGACGCCAGCGCAACGTGTGCACGTCGACCGCGGCATCGCCCGTCGCGCACCCGAGGCAGGCTCGACGTCGCTGTCCGCACCTCGTTCCCGCATCGCTGTACCCCACCAATGAGCATGCATCGCCGGGAGTTCCTGAAGAATGCCGCCGGCGCCACGGCGCTCGTCGCGGTGGGCACCGCGCTGGATCCGGTCGAGGCGGCGGCCGCTCGCCTGGCCCCGATGCCGCGCGCGGCCGAGCCGCCGGCCATCGATCCCGTCATCCGCGACCTGTTGCTCGAGGCGCTGGACGAAGCGCGCCGCGGCGGCGCCGAGTTCGCGGATGCACGCGTCGCCCGCACGCGCACGAGCTCCGTGCGCGCCCGCGAACGGCGAATCACCGGCGTCGTCGAGGGTGACACGATTGGCATCGGCGTTCGAGTCCTGGTCGGCGGGACCTGGGGATTCGGCGCGAGCCGCGATCTCACGAAGGCCGGCGCCAATGCCGCGGCGCGCGAGGCCGTGGCTATCGCGCGCGCAAACCGGGTGGCGGCCGCCGATCGGGTTCGGCTCGCGCCCTCGGCGGTCATTCCCGACGGCCGATGGCAGACACCCCACACCATCGATCCGTTCACGGTGCCGGTGGAAGATAAGGCTGACCTGCTGCTCCGCACCAACGCCGCCGCGCTCGCGGTGC
>Ga0207657_10000969_pt1 | contig 30447 bp, 31 predicted proteins | sample KBSC33metaG_FD_184316 | JGI IMG/M metagenome (GOLD analysis project Ga0207657, IMG submission 184316) | Corn rhizosphere microbial communities from Kellogg Biological Station, Michigan, USA - KBS C3-3 metaG (SPAdes) (version 2) | ecosystem: Host-associated > Plants > Roots > Rhizosphere > Soil ...
GAAGTCCTGGCCCTCGCCGCGAATGGTGATGACCCGGGTCTCGCCGTCGTCCCATGCGCTTGCGATCGCGGTCGCCAGCGCCGCGTACATCGCGACGGTGATGGCGTTGCGCCGCTCGGGCCGGTTGAGGGTGATGGCGAGCACCCCGCCGCCGCGCTCGACCTTCACATGATCGTTCATGACTGACCCTCCCCGAATCGAGTGACGGCTGCACCGGGCGCCGCTATTGCCTTCAGGTCCCCCTTAGAGAGCCGAGGCCGATCAATGAAGTTCTTCGCCGACACCGCCGAGATTGCCGAGATCCGCGAGCTCGCCGACACCGGCCTGCTCGACGGGGTGACGACCAACCCGTCGCTGATCCACAAGTCGGGCCGCAATTTCCTCGAGGTGGTGAAGGAAATCTGCGGGGTCGTCAGCGGCCCGGTGTCGGCCGAGGTCGTCGCGCTCGATTATGACGGAATGATGCGTGAGGCGGCGGTGCTGCGGAAGATCGCCGACAATATCGCGGTCAAGGTGCCGCTGACCCCGGCCGGGCTCAAGGCGTGCAAGGCGCTGAGCGGCGACGGCGCGATGGTCAATGTCACCTTGTGCTTCTCCGCGGCGCAGGCACTGCTTGCGGCAAAGGCCGGCGCGACCTTCATTTCGCCGTTCATCGGCCGGCTCGACGACATCGCCACCGACGGCATGGGGCTGATCGCCGACATCCGTCTGATCTACGACAATTACGACTATCCGACGCAGATTCTGGCGGCGAGCATCCGCCACCCGATGCACGTCCTCGAAGCGGCCAAGATCGGCGCCGACGTGATGACCGCTCCGCCGAAGATCATCTGGCAGCTGTTCAACCATCCGTTGACCGACAACGGCATCGCCAGCTTCCTCAAGGACTGGGAAGCGACCGGGCAGCGCATCGGCTGACTGATCTCGATTAATTTTGTGCGGTTAACGCCCGTAAACCTACCGGCGTAAGACTTTCTCAACGGCTCACGGACTAGGGTGCTCACATCTCGCGATTGTGGACTGCGAGTGGGGCATTTTCTGCCTCTTTGGAACCAAGGAGCTAGACCATGAGCAAGTTTCTCAACCTGATCAAGAACAGCAAGGGCGCGACCGCCATCGAATACGGCCTGATCGCCGCTCTCATCGCCGTTGCGGCGATTGGCGCCATGCAGGGCATCGGCACCAAGCTGGGCACGACCTTCAACAACGTTTCGAACAAGCTCTAAGCTTTTTCATTCGAGTGTTGAGTTCAGGCGGCGGGGTCGAAAGACTCCGCCGCTTTTATTTTGCGTCGCGACTCGCTTGAACGTGCACCAGTACGGTCTGGATCGATCGAACGGGGCTACCGGAAGGATCGACCGGAGGGTGAAGCTTGAGACGACTGGTGACCTGCTGGCAGGTGGGCTGGACCAGCTCTGGAAATTGCCGCTGATGTTTCGAGACCGGCGGTAGCTGGGCGCACGCGGAGACCTTCCCGTCAGGATCAACCGCAACCTCAAGCTCAACTGCGATTATCGCGGGTGCTCCCGTCGGTAGGCGGTCCACGGACAAATCCAGATCGGGATTGATCGCCTTCACTCTTGCCACCTCAGAGATCGGCAAGTCGCCCACCCACCAATTGATCGGCTGCCTGATCACGCCATAGGCTGGCAAGCCGTCCGTCCACGTCGCCGGACGCAGCTTTGCGCGCTTCAGAATTAACCCGCAGGTGTAGGAGTCCAGCGCGCGATCTCCACTGCTGGCGTCGACGGTGCAGTTCTGAATGGCCCCGTCGGGAAGGACTGTCGTACGCGTATAGACCGTCCGACTGGCCGCAGGACCGCGGAGCAAATAATCAGGAAAATCGTCGTTGGAGAAAACGGTGCGGATATCCCCGGCAGGCGCTCCGATCATGAGCGGAATGCTGAACGGAGCAGCGGCGAGTGCGATCCACAACATGCGTGGTTAAATCGCATCGGTTCAGAGGCTTGTCGAGCAGGCGCCACGCCTCAGTAGGAAATTAACCCGCTCCGGGTTATTCTCCGGCCATGGCCACGGTCATCAACTTCGAGGAACGCGCCGTCGCGCAGCTGCGCCAGCGGCTCGGCGCGGCCGAGGAAGCGAACCAGGACCTGATCGCCTTCGCCCGCGGCCACTCGGGTGCAGTCTGTTCGATCCACTCCGCGGTGCTCGCGGCGATGGACGCGGACGGGGTCGACGGCCTGCTCCACGTGGTCACCCAGGAATGGCCGCTGATCCTTCGCATCGACGCAGTCGCGCTCGCGCTGATCATCGGGGACAAGGGCTTTCGCGCCGACGGCAACGGCGTCCAGCTCGTCGAGCCGCGGATGCTCGAACATTCGGTGCGCGACATTGCCGGTGTGGACATGCGGACCGTCAAGCGCGGCCATCCGCTGTTCGGCCCGGCCTGCGACCTGATCCGCGCCGAGGCGCTGGTCCGGTTCGATTGCGAGCCGCCGCTGCCGCGCGGAGTGCTTGCATTGGGCCAGCGCGCCGAGCTCAGCCTCGACGCGCGTCACGGCTCCGAATTGCTGATGTTCCTTGGGAACAGCCTTGCGGCTATCATCCGCCGGTGGCTGATCGATCCGAAGCTGAGCTGACCCATCCGGCGAGCGCGCTTGCGGCGCGCTGGGCCGGCTATCTCGAGCACGATCGCCGGCGCTCTCCGCACACGGTGCGCGCCTACGTCGCGACCGCGCATCGTTTCATCCAGTTCCTCGGCGGCTATCGCGGCGAAACCATCGCTCCCGACGCACTGCTCTCAATCGCGCCGGCCGACCTCCGCGGCTTCCTCGCGCAGCGCCGCGCCGAAGGCCTTGGCGCGTCATCGGCGGCGCGCGAGCTGTCGGGCGTGCGCGCCTTTCTTAACTACGCAGCGGACCAGGCCGGACAACCGGCGCAGCTGCCGCGGACCCGGGCACCGCGGCGCCCGCGGACCTTGCCCCGCCCGGCGGCGCCCGACGATGCGATGCATCTTGCCGAGGATGCCGCGGGTGCGGCAAGCGCACCCTGGCTTGGCGCCCGCGATCTTGCGGTGCTGCTGTTGCTCTACGGCGCCGGGCTGCGCGTCGCCGAGGCGCTGTCGCTGACCGCGCGCGCGCTGCCGATCGGAAGCACGCTGCGAGTGACCGGCAAGCGCTCGAAGATGCGGGTCGTGCCGATCGTTCCGGCGGTCCGCGAGGCGATCGAGGATTATGTCCGGCAATGCCCGTTTCCGCTGTCGGGCGATTCGCCTCTGTTCCTCGGGGCGCGCGGCGGGCCGCTCAATCCCGACCTCGTGCGCCGCTCGGTGGCCGCGGCGAGGCGCCGGCTTGGCCTGCCGGAGACGCTGACGCCGCATGCGTTGCGCCACAGCTTCGCGACCCATCTGCTGGCGCGGGGCGCCGATCTGCGGGCGCTCCAGGAATTGCTCGGCCACGCGAGCCTGTCGTCGACCCAGATCTACACCGCGGTCGACGCGGCGCGACTGCTCGACGTCTATCGCCACGCGCACCCGCGGGCCTGATCGTCCGATCATTTGAAAGTTTTGCCGCGGTGGTCCCGACAAGTGGGGAAGCCGATCACCTCCGCGGCACGACCGGGCTAGCGGCGAATTGGTCAACGATATTCTAAATAACCGTTTCGGATAAAATGCTTAGGATCGCGTTTGGAGAAATGCGCCCAAAGCCGCTCCGAACCGGATCAGCTCAACCGGCGCTCGATCGCGTCCCAGATCAGCCCGGGCGTGTCGGTGCCGTTGAACTTGTCGACCGCGACGATTCCCGTGGGGGAGGTGACGTTGATTTCGGTCAGCCAGCGGCCGCCGATCACGTCGATCCCGACGAATAGCAGCCCGCGCCGCTCGAGCTCGGGGCCGAGCGCTTCGCAAATCTCGAGCTCGCGCTCGGTCAGCTCGGTCTTGGCTGCGGTGCCGCCGACCGCGAGGTTGGAGCGGATCTCGCCCTGGCCGGGAACGCGGTTGACCGCGCCCGCGACCTTGCCTTCGACCAGGATGATCCGCTTGTCGCCTTCCGCGATCTCGGGGATGAATTTCTGGACGACGTGCGGCTCGCGGTAGGTGCGGTTGAACAGCTCGATCAGCGAGGCGAGGTTGCGCCCGTCGGCGCCGATGCGGAACACCGACCCCCCGGCAAAGCCGTGGAGCGGCTTGACCACGATGTCGCCATGCTCGGCGAGGAAATGGCGCGCCGCGCCGAGCGAGCGGGTGATCATCGTCGGCGGCATGAACTGCGCGAAGTCGAGCACCCACACTTTCTCCGGTGCGTTGCGCACCGACGCCGGGTCGTTGACGACCAGGGTCTCGCCCTTGATCCGCTCGAGCAGGTGTGTCGCGGTGATGTAGCCGAGGTCGAACGGCGGGTCCTGGCGCATCAGCACGACGTCGACGTCCCGCCCGAGGTCGAGGATCGCGAAGTCGCCGAGCTCGAAGTGGTTGCCTGCGACCGCCTGGACGCTGACCTGGTGCGCGCCGGTGTAAAGCCGCTCGTCCTGCCAAGTCAGGTCTTCGGCGAGACAATGGTAGAGGGCGTGCCCGCGCTCCTGCGCCTTCAGCATCAGGGCAAAGGTCGAATCGCCCGCGATGTTGATCTTGTCGAGCGGGTCCATCTGCACTGCGACGCGGAGCGGCATTTCGGTTGGTCCTTCGATACGCGCCTTCTGCGCTTCGCTTGCCCAGTCGCTACTCAGGATGAGCGGAACAGACAAATCCGCTCATGCTGAGTAGGCGTTGAGCGGGGCGAAATGCCGTATCGAACCACGCCTGTCACCCTTGCCAGACGTTCTCAAGGTGCCTGGGCCAGCGGAACGGGACGATGAAGATCGCGTCGATCCGGACCTCGTCGACCCCGTCCATGTAGCGCGCCATCAGCCGCTCGGCCGCAACCGCGACCCGGCGCAGACGCCATTCGTCGAGCGAGAAGGCGGCCGTCTCGGCGTCGGCGCGCGCCTTGACCTCGACGAAGGCGAGGGTGCGGCCGCGCTTGGCGACGATGTCGACCTCGCCGCCGGGCACGCGCGCGCGGCGCTGGAGGATCCGCCAGCCGTGCATGCGCAGGTACCAGCAGGCGATCGTCTCGGCGCCGCGGCCGCGGCGTTCCGCGTCCTGCCGGTTCATTTGCGACTGAGGTCGAGCGCGCGGGCATAAGCGCGCCGGCGCGGGATGTTGAGCTGCTCGGCGACTTCGGCCGCCGCGCGGGATGGCGACAAGCGCGCCATTGCCTGCTGGAGCAGCCGGTCGACCTCGCGGTCGCTCGCGGGCTCGGCTTCGGCCGGCGGGCCGACGACGATGACGATCTCACCCCTGGGCGCAGCCTCCGCATAGCGTTCGGTGAGCTCGGCGAGCGTGCCGGTGACGCATTCCTCGTGCAGCTTGGTGATTTCCCGCGCCACAGCCGCGTCGCGCGTGCCGAGCTGTTTTCGGAGCGCGCCGAGCGTCTCCCCGAGCCGCGGGCCGCTTTCGTAGATGACCAGCGTCGCCCGAACCGAGGCGATCTCGGCGATTGCGTCTGCTCTGGCCTTGGCCTTGGCGGGCAGGAAGCCGAGGAACAGGAAGCGGTCGGTCGGAAGCCCGGCGAGCGTCAGCGCTGCAACCGCCGCCGACGGGCCGGGAACGGTGTGCACTTTGTGACCCGCGTCGCGGACGGCGCGGACCAGCTTGTAGCCGGGGTCGGAGATTAGCGGCGTTCCGGCGTCGCTGACCAGCGCGACCGCGTTGGTGCCGATCTGCGCGACGATCGCCGCGCGGTCACTTTCGCTGCTGTGGTCGTCGTAGCGCCGCATCCTGGCCTTCGCCCCGATGTGGGCGAGCAGCTTCGCGGTCACCCGCGTGTCCTCGACCAGGATCGAGTCGGCCCGGCGGAGCGTATCGGCGGCGCGCGGCGACAGGTCGCCGAGGTTGCCGATCGGAGTCGCAACGATGTGCAGTCCGGGAGGAAGCGCGTCCGTCATCCCGCCGACGGATAAGCACTTCCCATCGCTTGCAAAAGGAGTCATCCTCTCCACCCATCGTCAGTGCCTGGGGAGAGGGTGCGATGATTTTGTTGATTGCCGCTTCAGCGGTGTTCCTGGTCGCCAACCAGTCAGCGATCACGGCCCCGACGGTGTCGCTCAAATCCTGTTTGAAGGACACGGGCGACAGGGCCACCAAGGACAAGGTCTCGGGCGACGCCTACGAAGCCTATGTCCGCAGTTCCTGCACCGGCCAGATCGGCGCGCTGCGCAACGCGCTGATCGGGTTCGAGGTCAAGAACGGCACCAAACGGACCGAGGCCGCCAAGGACGCCGACATGACCGTCGACGATTATGTCGCGAGCTCGGTCGACAACTACAAATTCCGCGCCGGCATCGAAGCCGACAACGCCAAGGTCGAAGCCGCGCAAAAGGCTCCCGCCCCGACGCCCGCCGCTACGCCGGCACCGACTCCGGCATCGGCTCCGCAGCCGCCGAAATAGGCGCTGCGATCTCGCCGAGGATGGCATCGAGCAGCAGCCGCCCGCGCGCGGTGACCGCGATCCGCGACCCGTCGCGCTCGAGATGACCTGAGCCGACCAGCCGCTCGACCCGCGCCCAGTCGACGATCGCCTCCAGCCCGAACCGCGCCGCAAGCGCCCCCGCGTCGACGCCCTCGGCGAGCCGCAGCCCCATGACCAGCGCCTCGTCGCCCGCCTCGAACTGGCTGAGCGCCGCCTCCTCCGCCAGCCCATGCCCGTTGCGCACGATCCCGCGCAGGAAATTCTCCGGCTTCCGGTGCCGCACCGTGCGCATCCCGAGCCGCCGCCCATGCGCGCCCGGCCCGATCCCGGCATAATCGCCGTAGCGCCAGTAGGTGAGGTTGTGCCGGCTCTGCTGCCCGGCCCGCGCGTGATTGCTGATCTCATAGGCCGGCACGCCCGCCGCCGAAGTCATCGCGTCGGTCAGCTCGAACAGCCCGGCCGCGGCGTCCGCGTCGAGCGGCTCGAACGCTCCCCGCGCGACCATGCTCGCGAACCGAGTCCCGGGTTCGATCGTCAGCTGGTACAGCGACAGATGCGACGTCCCGAGGCTCAGCGCCTGCGCCAGAGTCGCGGCCCAGCCGTCCTCGCTCTCCCCCGGAAGCGCGTAGATCAAGTCGAAGCTGACCCGCCGGAAATGTTTCTGCGCAGTCTCCAGCGCGGCAAATCCCTCGCGCGCCGAATGCGCCCGGCCGAGGAAAGCGAGCGCCCGGTCGTCGAAGCTCTGCAGCCCGAGCGACAGGCGATTGACCCCAGCCGCCGCAAGGTCGGCGAACCGCGCTGCCTCGACCGAGTTGGGATTGGCCTCGAGCGTGATCTCGATCGCCTCGTCGGCCGGCCAGTACGCCCGCGCCGCCGCGATCACCGCCGCGGCGGTGCCCGGCTCCATCAGCGACGGAGTCCCACCGCCGAAGAAGATCGAGCCCAGCCGCCGCCCCGGCAACAGCCGGGCCTCGTGCGCCAGGTCGGCGAGCAGCGCCTCGCGCCACGCGTCCTGGTCGATTCCCGCGCGGACATGGCTGTTGAAGTCGCAATAGGGGCATTTGCTCACGCAGAACGGCCAGTGGACGTAGAGGGCGATATTCCCGTCATGCTGAACTTGTTTCAGCATCCATTCCTCCACCCGCTCAGCCCTCTCCAAGATGGATCCTGAACCAGGTTCAGGATGACGAACGCAAGGCCGCCAACAGCTTGCGGAACGCGTCCGCGCGGTGGCTCATCTTGTGCTTGGCCAGCGGTTCCATCTCGCCGAATGTCTGGTCGTATCCGACCGGCACGAACATCGGGTCGTAGCCGAACCCGCGGTCCCCGCGCGGCGGCCACACCAAGGTCCCGTCGACCCGCCCGTCGAACGTCTCGACCTGCCCGTCGTTGGGCCAGGCGATCGCCAGCGAGCAGGCGAAATGCGCCGCCGGTGCGGCATCCGGCTCGGTCGCCTCGACCTCGCGCCACACCCGCTCCATCGCCCGGGTCCAGTCGCGCTGGCCGCTTTCGTCCTCCGCCCAGCGCGCCGAGAAAATCCCCGGCCGGCCGTGCAGCGCGTCGACGCACAGCCCGCTGTCGTCGGCGAGCGCCGGAAGCCCGGACAAATCCGCCGCCTCGCGCGCCTTCAGGTCGGCATTGTCGGCGAAGGTGTTGCCGATCTCCTCCGGCTCCGGGAGGTCGAGCTCGGCCGCGCTGACGCATTCGATGCCGAGCGACGCGACTAGCTCGGCGATCTCGCGCAGCTTGCCTGGATTGTGCGTGGCGATGACCAGCTTGCCGCCGATATCCCTCACCGGCCGGCCGCCTTCAACTGCGCCTGGAAGATCTCGTCGCAGCCGATCCGCGCCAGGCGCAGCAGCCGCAGCAAGCCTTCCTCGTCATAGCATTCGCCTTCGGCGGTCACCTGCGCCTCGACGATCGACCCGTCGGCGGTCAGCACGAAATTGCCGTCGCAGCCGGCCCCGCTGTCCTCGACATAATCGAGATCGAGCACGGCATTGCCCTGGTGGATGCCACAGCTGACCGCGGCGACCTGGGTCCGGATCGGGTCGATCGACAGGCCCTTGGTGGCGAGCAACTTGTCGACCGCGATGCGCAGCGCCACCCAGCCGCCGGAGATGGACGCGGTGCGCGTCCCGCCATCGGCCTGGATCACGTCGCAATCGACGATCACCTGCCGCTCGCCGAGCTTGCCGAGATCGACCACCGCGCGCAGCGAACGGCCGATCAGCCGCTGGATCTCCTGAGTCCGCCCCGACTGCTTGCCCTTGGCGGCCTCGCGATTCCCGCGGGTATGCGTCGCTCGCGGTAGCATGCCATATTCGGCCGTCACCCAGCCCTGGCCCTTGCCGCGCAGGAACGGCGGGACCTTGTCCTCGACGCTCGCGGTGCACAGCACGCGCGTGTCGCCGAAGCTCACCAGGCACGCGCCTTCGGCATGCTTGGTGAAACCGGGCTCGAAGCGCAGTTCGCGCATCTGGTCGGGGGCGCGTCCGGATGGGCGCATGGGCATGTCTCCTGATACTGGTGCGGGCGTGTCCCTAGCCAACCCGAACCACAGCGTCACCCCCGCGAAAGCGGGGGTCCGGCTGGCCTTTGCGCCGTAGGAAGCGGGATTCCCGCTTTCGCGGGAATGACGATGTTCCTACATCAAAGACCATGACCCAGCCGATCGGCGAACTGACCAACCGCATGCGCGATATCTTCGGCCACGTGGTCGAGGCCTATCTCGAGCGCGGGCTGCCGGTCGGCTCGAAGGTGCTCGCCGGCAGCATCAACCTGTCGCCCGCTTCCATCCGCGGGGTGATGCAGGAGCTCGAGGAGCGCGGCCTGCTCACCCATCCGCATACCTCGGCCGGCCGAATCCCGACCGAGAGCGGGCTGCGCCTGTTCGTCGACGGCATCATGCAGGCCTCGGCGCCCGATCCGCGCGAGCGCGCCGAGATCGAGCGTCAGATCGTCCGCGACCAGCCGATCGAGGACGCGCTCGCCGCAGCCTCGTCGGCGCTGTCGGGCCTGTCGCAGGCCGCCGGCGTGGTGCTCGCGCCGAAGCAGGAGCTGCGGCTGAAGCAGCTCAACTTCGTGCCGCTCAGCGACACCCGCGCGCTCGCCATCCTCGTCGGCACCGACGGAACGGTCGAAAACCGCATCGTCTCGCTCGACTCCGGAGCGAGCGCTGCGGCGCTCACCGAAGTCAGCAACTTCATCAACGCCCGCCTTTCCGGGCTGACGCTGGCGGAAGCCGAGGCGCGGCTGCGGGCGGAAATCCGCGACCGCAAGGAAGCGATCGACTCCGCCGCGGCCGAGCTGGTCGCGTCGGGGCTCGCGGCCTGGACCCAGGACCACGCGCGCCGCCCGGTGCTGATCGTGCGCGGCCAGGCCAACCTGATCGACGAGACCGCGGCCGAGGACCTCGACCGCGTGCGGCGGCTACTCGACGAGCTCGAGGAAGCGCAGGAGATCGCGCGCCTGCTCGAAGGCGCGCGCGACGCTCCGGGGTGCCGCATCTTCATCGGCTCGGAGAACCGGATGTTCGCTTTGTCGGGCTCGTCGGTGATCGCGGCGCCCTATCGCGGGAGCCAGGGGCAGGTGGTGGGCGTTGTCGGGGTCATCGGCCCGACGCGGTTGAACTATGCGCGCGTGGTCCCCATGGTGGATTTCACAGCGAAAGCGCTCACGAGATTGATGGCATGAAAGACGAAGAGCAATTGCACGACGAAGCCGAAGAGCTGCGCAAGGAAACCGCCGACGGCTCGCCCGAGCTCGCCGAGCACGACCGCGTTGCGGAGCTTGAGCAGCAGCTCGAGGAAGCCAATTCCAAGGTGCTTTATGCCGCGGCGGAGATCCAGAACGTCCGCCGCCGGCTCGAGCAGGAGAAGCAGCAGGCGTCGGCCTACGCCCAGGCCGGCTTCGCCAAGGACGTGCTTGCGATCAAGGACCATCTCGAGCGCGCGCTCGCCGCGGTGACCGAGGAGCTGCGCGGCGATCAGGCTGCGAGCCAGTTCCTCGCCGGGATCGAGGCGACTGGGCGCGAGCTCGAACAGGTTTTCGCCCGCCACGGCATCAGCCGGATCAAGGCGATCGGCGAGCAGCTCGACCCGCACCGCCACCAGGCGATGATGGAAGTGCCTTCCGACACTGCCGAACCCGGCACGATCGTCGAGGAAATGCAGCCCGGCTACATGCTCCGCGACCGCTTGCTCCGCCCGGCGCTGGTCGCAGTCGCCAAGAAAGCTTAGCCCCTCTCCCCTTGCGGGAGAGGGTCGACTCGCGCGCAGCGCGAGCGGGGTGAGGGGTGTGCGAGTTTCGTACGCTCATTCATACCCCTCTCCCTCCATTGCTGCGCAATGGGCCCCTCCCTCTCCCGCAACCGGGAGAGGGGCTATTAGTGCACCTCCCGGTGCTGCGTCTCGCCCTTCGTCGCGAGGCTGAACCGCGGCTCCGCCCGCGAATCCCCGAACAGCCGCCCGGCCGCATAGCGCCCGACTTCCGGCCCATGCTTGAATCCATGCCCCGATCCGCCGCCGACCAGCAGCACATTGGCGAGCTCAGGATGCAGGTCGATCAGGAAGTCGCCGTTGGAGCTGTTCTCATACTGGCAGACCTCGGCCCCGATCAGCTGGGCGCCGCGCAGCTCCGGGAACCGGCGGTCGCGGAAGGCGATGACGTCGTCGAGCGCGCCTTGGGTGAAGCGCCGGTCCTGCGTGTCGGGGTCGATGAGCACGCCATGCTGGTCGTGCGCGAACTTCACCCCGCGATTCTCGAGGTCGGGGAAGCCGTAGTAGATGTCGCCGGCGTTGAAGTCGGCCCAGCCCGGCATGACGTTCGGAAGGAAGCGGCGGCTGCCGGGAGGGGTTGCGAAATAGAACACCTCCTGGCGGGTCGCGAAAATCTTGCGACCGAGCAGCTCCGGGAAGATCTTCGGCAGCCACGGCCCGAGCGCGAACACGAAGCGGTCGCCGGTCAGGCTCTCGCCCGACTGCAGCTTCACCGCGTCCAGCTTCGCACCGCTCGCCTGGAGCGGCAACGCCGCGCCGCGGCGATATTCCCCGCCGGCTCTCACGAAGCGATCGACCAGAGTCTGGACCGAGCGCCGCGCCATCAACGCGCCAAACGTCGGCTCGTGCAGCCCGACCTCGATCCCGTCGAAGTCGATCATCGGGAAGGCGCGGCTCAGCTCGGCCCGGCCCATCCGCTCGATCGGAAGGCCCATTTCCTTGTGAACCGCGATGCTGCCGCGGAAATAATCGTCCTCGCGCTCGCTGAAGAACACCACGCCGCACGGGATCAGGATCGGAAGGCCGGAAACCGTGCTCAGCGCCTGCCATTGCGGCAGGCTGGCGTGGGCGAAGCGCGTATAGATCGCGTCCTTGCCGTAAGCCGCGCGGGTCAGGCGCGATTCGCCGCCCGACGACGCCCGGCTGTGGGCTGCGCCCCAGGCGTCGACCAGGGTCACGCGGTGGCCGGCGTTCTGCAGGTGATGCGCGGTCCAGGCGCCGAACACGCCGGCGCCCACCACGATCACATGTTCACCGGCACTCTTGCCCATCACCCTTGCACCTAGCGGAGAAACGGCAGCGCCGCCCGCTCCGAGGAGGAGCGAGCGGCGCGTTACCTTCAGGCCTTGCATTCGGCTCCGCTTAGTTGCCGCGCTCACCCTGAGCCGGCGGCGGCGGAGGCGGCGGTGGCGGCGGTGCCGCGACCGGGCAGGTCGCCATCGCGTCGATCACCGAGCCGTCGGGGCAGGTCTGGGTTGCCGGCGGCGGGGGCGGAGGCGGCGGCGGGGGAGGCGGCGGCGGAGCGATATGCCCGCCGAAGCTCTGCCGCACCGTCAGCCCGATCGTCCGCGGCTGGCCGATATTGTAGCCGAGCCGCGCCCGTCCGCCGCGCTCGCGGTCGAACGACAGCTTGGGATCCTTGTCGAAGATGTTGTTCACATAACCGACGATCTCGAGCCCGCTCTCCCACTTGAGGCCGAGCGACGCGTTGACCAAAGTGTAGGGCGGCAGCTTCAGCGAGCCGATGTTCTGGTCGGTGACCCCGAAGTCCCCCGTGATCGGATCGTAGAAGATCGCGCCGTTGCCGCCCGCGGCCGAGAACACTCCCGCGCCCGGCTCCTGGTCGCCCGGCTGGGTGAAGCGGCTTCCAACCCGCTGCACGCTGCCGTTGAGGTACCACTCGCCGGTCGGGCTGAAGTGCCGGCCGTAGCCGGCGGTCACCGCGAACTGATATTTCGGCACGGTCGGGAGGCGGTTGCCGTCGCGGATGCCGGTCCGGCTCGCAAGCACCGGATTGTCGATCGTCGAGTCGAACTCGGAATTCAGCAGGCTTCCGGCGAACGACAGGTCGAAGCCGTCGATCGGGTGGACCGAGAATTCCGCCTCGATGCCCTTGCTGTGCGCCTTGGGCACGTTGAACACGAGTCGCGACGAGCAGCTTCCAGCGTCGACCGTGACCTGCAGGTTCTTGATGTCGTTGTAGAAAGCGGCCGCGTTGAAGGTGACTCCGTGGCGCGAATATTTGACTCCCGCCTCATAGTTCCACAGCGACTCGTCCTTGTAGGTCGCAGACGCGAACGGCCCGTAGATGCCCTGGTCGGGGGTGCTGCACAGCGGGATGTTTAGCGGGTCGTTGATGCCGCCGAGGCGGAAGCCCTTGGCGACCTGGGCGTTGACCGACAGGTAACGCGTCGGCTCCCAGCTGACGATTCCGCGCGGCGAGAAGCCGTTGGACTTGGTCTTGTCGCCGATGCGGGTGTCGCGGTTGGAGAACACGCCGCCGGAGATGAAGTCGCGCTTCTCCTGGAAATCGTACCAGCGGCCGCCGCCGGTCAGCTTGAACTGGCCGAACTTGTAGCTCGCTTCGCCGAACAGCGCCTTCTGCTTGATGATGTACGGCAGGTCGGCGTTATACGGCGAATTGGCCGGGAAGCCGTTCTGCGCTTCCGCGAGGGTCATCGGCGTGTTGTCCGACGGATCGTCGGGATCGGCGCCGAGCGACGAGCAGAACAGGTTGGCGAGCAGGCACAGCCCGTTGATCGCCTGGACCCCGTAGGGCGTGTCGTAGCCCGGGGTTGGGAGGCGCTGCTTATACTTGCGGTTCACGTGGCTGTAGAAACCGCCGAACACCCACGACAGCGGTCCCGAGCCGGTCGAGGCCAGCCGCAGTTCCTGGGTGAACTGGTTGAGCCTGGTCGTGTCGCGCAGGTTCGAGGTCAGCTGGACCACGTTGGGGTCGACGCCGAGGCCGGTGAAGGACACGCCGACCGAGCCGGTCAGCGCCGACGCATCGCGGCTGACGAGGATGTTGCGCAGCAGCTTGCTGGTGACCGACGTGATCTCGGCCGGACCGAAGTCGTAGCTTGCGGTGAGGTCCATCAGCGTCGTCTGGTCGCGGAACTTCTCGCGCATCTTCAGATACTGGGTGCGCTCGCCAAGGTCGGTGCCCGCGGGTCCACTGGTGAACTGGTTGTCGTAGAGGTTGTAGAATTCCTCGCGGTTGAAGCCGTTGGCGGTCGCGCGCTGGAAAACCAGGCGCGGGGTGATCTTCACCTCGGGGACCGGCTGCCACAGCAATGAGACTCGGGTGCCGGAGCGGTTGCCGTCGTTGATGTTCTTGCCGGCGGCCGGGCCGACCGCGTCGATGAACCCGCCGAAGTGGGTGTGATAGGCGACCACGCGCGCTGCGAGCGTGTCGGCGATCGGCAGGTTGAGCGCGGCCTTGCCGTCCCAGCCCATGTCGCCGCCCTTGAGGAAGTTGATTCCGCCTTCGACTTCACCCTCGACCACGCCGAGCTTGGGCTGGTTGGTGATATAGCGGATGGTGCCGCCGACCGAGCCCGAGCCGAACAGCGTGCCCTGGGGCCCGCGCAGGGTTTCGACGCGGTTGAGGTCGAACAAATCGAAGTCGGGAGTGAACAGGGAGAGCGAGACGACGCTTTCGTCGAGGTAGATGCCGACCTGTTCCTTGACGCCCGGCTGGTCGCGGACGATCTGGCCGGCGGAGACGCCGCGGATCGACACCTGGCTCTGGCCGGGGCCGAGATTCTGCACCGCGAGGCCGGCGACGTTGCGGCTGATGTCCTCGATCGTCTGGGCGTTGGCGCGCTCGATGTCGGCCTGGGTTTGCGCGTTGATCGAGAACGGCACGTCCTGCACCCGCGACGCCCGCTTGGTCGCGGTGACGATGATTTCGGGCTCTTGCTCGGGAGCAGCGGGCGCCGCCTGGTCCGCCGCCTGATTGGCGGCTTGAGCGGTGGATTCCTGAGCCGTCTGGGCGGCCGCCGGGAGTGCGAAAGCCAACGCTGACGTACCGATGAGCAAGCCTGCGGAAATGCGCATGATGACCCCCTGTTATGTTGTCGCGGCGACATATGCCTGAAACGGCCTTCACTGCGGAAGTCCGGGCGGGCTTCGCGCGTGCTTTCTCGTTACGCCTGTTGCAGGATTGTTACAGACACAGAATGGAGACCGGTCAGGCGAAAGGCAGAAGCGCGCGCGGCGGGCAGACCGGGACTGGCGCGCCGCGGTCGGCGAGGAAGCGGTGGCGGACGATTTCCGCCTGCTGCTCGAGGCCGTAGCGATCGAACGGCCGTCCAGGCTCGAGCCGGTAGTCATATTTGCAGAACGGATGGCGCATCAGCGGCAGATAGAAGCGCCCGCCCTTCTGGGTCTGCCAGACATGGGTTAGCTCGTGGATGAAATAGCCCTGCCTGGCGATCGATTCCTTCGAGAAATCGTCCGACCAGCCGCCGCCGTCGGGATGGAAGTAGATACTGCCCATCGGCGCCATTGCCGATCGGCGGGGCTGAAACGGCCACCATTTGCCCCTGACCAGCCGAACCGACGAATAATCGATCGCCGAGCCGAAGATCGATCGCGCGAGTTCGATCTCGCCTCTGGTCATCGCCCGCCGTTCCATCGCTCCCAGCTAGCGGCTCGGCGGCGGGGGACCAAGTGGCGCTCTTGCGGCACTTTGTGCGCATCGCTACGTGCAACCGCAAAGAACGAATGGAGGAAGGTTCCAATGAGCGAGACCACCGATCGGGTGAAGAAGATCGTCGTCGAACATCTCGGCGTCGAAGCCGACAAGGTCACTGAAGACGCGAGCTTCATCGACGATCTCGGTGCGGACAGCCTCGACATCGTCGAGCTCGTCATGGCCTTCGAGGAAGAGTTCGGAGTCGAGATTCCCGACGACGCCGCTGAGAAGATCACGACCGTCCGCGACGCGATCGAGTATATCGATCAGAACAAGGGCTAGTCGCTTCCTCCGTTGGCCCTGAGCTTGTGACGGGCAGCCCTTTTCCTTTGTTGGGCGTTGCGGAGAACATTACAGGGCTTCGACAGGCTCAGCCCGCACGGGTTTGGGCCTGTCGATGTGTTTGGAGAGCTAAATGCGCCGAGTAGTCGTTACCGGACTTGGCCTCGTCACACCTCTGGGCGGCGACGTCGAGACCAGCTGGAAGAACATCCTCGCGTCGAAGAGCGGCGCTGGTCGGATCACCAAATTCGATCCGAGCGACCAGAAATGCCACATCGCGTGCGAGGTGAAGCCGGCCGACCACGAATATGGCTTTGATCCGAACAAGCGCGTCGACCACAAGGTCCAGCGGCAGGTCGACGATTTCATCATCTACGGCATCGACGCCGCCGGCCAGGCGGTCGAGGACGCCGGCCTGACCGACATGGACGAAGCGACGCGGCTGCGCGCCGGGGTTTCCATCGGCTCGGGCATCGGCGGGCTTCCGGGGATCGAGAAAGAAAGCCTCGTCCTCCACGAGAAGGGGCCGGGCCGGGTCAGCCCGCACTTCGTCCACGGACGGCTGATCAACCTCATCTCCGGTCAGGTCTCGATCAAATATGGCCTGATGGGCCCGAACCACGCGGTGGTCACCGCGTGCTCGACCGGTGCGCATTCGATCGGCGACGCGGCGCGGATGATCAAGGACGGCGACGCCGACATCATGCTCGCCGGCGGTGCCGAGGCGACCATCTGCCCGATCGGGATCGCCGGTTTCGCCCAGGCGCGCGCGCTCAGCACCAATTTCAACGACCAGCCGGAGAAGGCCAGCCGCCCGTACGACAAGGACCGCGACGGTTTCGTCATGGGCGAGGGCGCGGGCGTCGTCGTGCTCGAGGAATATGAGCACGCCAAGGCGCGCGGCGCGAAAATCTACGCCGAGGTGGTCGGCTATGGCCTGTCCGGCGACGCCTACCACGTCACCGCGCCGCATCCCGAAGGGTCCGGCGGCTATCGGGCGATGGAGATGGCACTGAAGAAGTCGGGGCTCCAGCCGAGCGACATCGACTATATCAATGCCCACGGCACCTCGACCCCGCTGGGCGATGAGCTCGAGCTCGGCGCTGTCCGGCGGCTGTTCGGCAACGCCATCGGCACGGTTTCGATGAGCTCGACCAAGTCGGCGATCGGCCACCTGCTCGGCGGCGCCGGAGCGGTCGAGAGCATCTTCTGCATCCTTGCGCTGCGCGACCAGATCGTCCCGCCGACGCTCAACCTCGACAATCCGAGCGAGGGCACTGCGGGAGTCGACCTCGTGCCACACAAGGCCAAGGAGCGCTCGGTCCGGGCGGTGCTGAACAACAGCTTCGGCTTCGGGGGCACCAACGCTTCGCTGATCATGAAGGCGGTGTGAGGCGAGCGCTGCTGATCGGCGTTGGCGGGCTGCTGCTCGCCGCGCTGGTGACGATCTATTTCTTGTGGTGGGCCCCCGGGCCGAAGGCCGGTCCACAGGACGTGACCATTCCGGAAGGCGCGAGCCTCGGCGCGGTGTCGAGGCTGCTGGCGAAGCAGGGGGCGATCCCCGGCACCGCAAGGACCTATTACGTCATGGCCCGAGCGTTCGGGTCGCATGACCCGATTCAGGCCGGAGAGTTCCGCATTCCGAGAGGTATGGGGGGCGCGGCCGTGCTCGACCTGCTCCAGCACGGCAAGCCGGTGCAGCGGCTGGTCACGGTGGTCCCGGGCATGCCGGCGATCGTCATCACTGAAAAGCTCGCGGCCAACCCGTACCTGACCGGACCGATGCCCGCGCTCGCCGAAGGATCGGTGCTACCCGACAGCTACGGCTTCCAGCGCGGCGAGACCCGCGCCGCGCTCGTCCACCGGATGCAGGCGGCGATGGAGCGCACCGTCGACCAGCTGTGGCCGAAGCGCGATTACGTCTGCCCGCTTGCGACTAAGGAGCAGGCGGTGACCCTCGCCTCGATCGTCGAGAAGGAGACTGCGAAGGCGAGCGAGCGGCCGATCGTCGCCGGAGTTTATTGCAACCGTCTGCGCATCGGCATGCCGCTACAGGCCGACCCGACGATCATCTATCCGGTGACCAAGGGCAAGCCGCTCGGCCGCCGTATCCTCAAGTCGGAGCGCGCGGCGAAGAACGACTACAATACTTATCAGATGACCGGCCTACCGATCGGGCCGATCGCCAACCCGGGAAAGCCGGCCATCGAGGCAGTGCTGCATCCGGCCATGACCAAGGCGCTGTACTTCGTCGCCGACGGCACCGGCGGCCATGTGTTCGCCGAGACGCTGGCCGAGCAGAACGCCAACGTCGCCAAATGGTTCGCTCTTCGCCGCCAACGCGGCGAGATGTGACCGCGTGCGAGTCGTCCTGACGAAGGTCAGGATCCATGAACTCCGGCGCTGTTGAGTCTCCGCAAGCGGCCCGTGTTCATGGATGCTGAAACGAGTTCAGCATGACGGCTTACGCGGAAGCGACCGCCTCCGACCTGACGTAGCCGACACGCCGCTCGGCGCCGGCATAGCCCCACGCCCAGCCGAGCGTGTCGTCGAGCAGCGCGAACGGCTCGCCTGCGTCCAGCATGCGGATGACCTCGCCTTCCGCCGACGGCTCCGACCGGAGCTCGGTGCGGAGTGCGATCGCCCGGTCGAGCGGCTCGGCATAATGCGAGGCGATCACCTGATGCGCGAGCGCGACATCGGCGAGGTCCTGGCGATAGGCGTTGGTCATGGGATCGGGCGGGTTCGACGGCCCGCTCAGCGAAATGCTGTCACCGCTGGTGAGCGTAGGCGTGGGCCTGGCCGATGATCGGCCGATGGGTCGATCCACCGCCGTCGCCCTCGCGGAGGTTGCGTTTGAAGCCTTCAAGAAAATCCGCCCCGTTGTTGGTCCGGACGACGAACACGTTGCGCCGGTCGTCCTGGTCCCTCTCGCGGCGGAGATAGCCGAGCGCGCCGAGCGTATTCAAGGCGCGAGTGACGACCGGCTTCGAAACCCCGAGCAGGCGCGCAAGCCCACGGACGGTATGCGGGCCCGGCGTCAGATAGACGAGCATCAGCAATGCCATCTGCCGGTTGGTGAGGTCCGGCTCGCCCGATCGCACATATGCGATGAGCGCCTTCATCCAACTCGTCAGCGAAACTTCGCCCATGGGTGCCGGTTTCCGTCCCTTCGTCGCGTAGTGCCCAAGTAAACCGGTAAGGACGCGAAATGTTGCAGGGGCGCGACAGGAAAAGCCCCGTTTTTCTGCGAATTGGGCTGAGACGGTTGTTAGTAGCGGCGCCTCAACAGCTCGAACACCGCGCGCAAGCCAAGGGCTTCTCCGCCCTTGGGACGCCCCTGCCGCGCGGGATCGCGCCACGCCCAGGTGTCGAGATGCGCCCAGGCGATTTCGTCGGGCACGAAGCGCTTGAGGAACATGGCCGCGGTGATCGTGCCGGCCATCGGCGAGCTCGAGGAATTGGCGAGATCGGCGATGTCGCTCTTCAGCATCTCGTCATACGGGTCCCACAAGGGCATGCGCCATAGCGGGTCCTCGACATCGCGCGCTGCGGCTTCGAGCTCGGCGGCGAGGTCGTCGCGGTTGGCGAACGTCGCGGGGAGATCGGGACCGAGCGCGATTCGCGCCGCACCCGTCAGGGTGGCGAAATCGACGATCAGCTCGGGCTCGCCCTCGACCGCCTTGGCGAGCGCGTCGGCAAGGATCAGCCGGCCTTCGGCGTCGGTATTGTCGATCTCGACGGTGAGGCCGTTGCGCGACCTGACGATGTCGCCCGGACGGTAGGCGGCGCCGGACACGGCATTCTCGACCGCAGGAATGAGCAGATGGAGCCGGACCGGCACCTTGCCGGCAATGATCAAGGCCGCCAGCGCGAGCGCGTGCGCGGCGCCGCCCATGTCCTTCTTCATGATCCGCATGCCCGACGCAGGCTTGAGGTCGAGCCCGCCGCTGTCGAAACACACGCCCTTACCGATGATCGCCAAGCGGGGATGCGACGGGTCGCCCCATTCGAGCTCGACCAGCCGCGGGGCGCGCTCCTCGGTCGCTGCCGCGCCGACTGCGGCGATCAGCGGATAGCCCTCGGCAAGCGCTTCGCCCGAGGTGACCTGGACCTTGGCGCCGAGCCGGGCCGCCTGGTCGCGCACGGCTTGCTCGATCTCGGCCGGGCCGAGGTCGGCGGCGGGCGTGTTGACGAGATCGCGGACAAGCGCGGTGGCTTCGGCTAGCCGCACCGTCTCCTCGATTTTCGCCGGCTCGCCGGTGACGAGGACGCGGGGGCCGCGCTCCGCTTCGTCGGACTTCGAGCGGTAGGCGTCGAACCGATGCTGGGCGAGAAGCCAGCCGAGCGCGGCCTTGCCCGGTTCGCCGTCGACGACCCGGTACGTGCCTTCGGGCAGGCTCTCGGCCAGCTTGGCAAGGCACCAGGGCGACAGCTCGGCCGCATTCTTGACCGCGCTCACCACTTCGAAGCCGTTGCCGCGCGGCAGCAGGACGAAGGCGAAGCCGGTCTTGCCGTCGAAGCGGTGCGCTTCGATCAGCGCGCGGTCTTCAGGGCTGCGGCCCTTGGCCCAGGCCTCGAAGCTGCCCTTGTCGACGAGGTGGATGAGGTGGGCCTTCTGGCCGCGGTCGGGGACGAGGAGCGAGGCGAAATCGGTCATTGCGGCGCTCTAGCGAGGATTCGGTTTGAGGCGAAGGCGAAGCGAGCCAGCAGAGGCTATTGAGGGTTCGCGACTTGAACGCTGGTCAAATCAGCTGCCAAGCGTCCCTCCGCGGCGGCGATCATGCTCTTGAAACCTGGTTCCTCGCGGATCGAATCGAGTTCCGGATCGACCATCGCGTACTTCACGTCGAGTTCTGTCGCTGTCGTGAAATATAGCTCCAGCAGGTCGAGCGCACCCGCCGAATCGTTCAGGTAGGCCGCCATCCAGCAGGCAAGATTATAGCGGACGGTCATGTTCTCGGGATCGATCAGCAGGGCGCGGTGGATCCATTCCCGTGCGCGATCGAAGTCGCCAAGCACGGCCAGGGCGCCGGCGCCGTAGGCCAGAGCGGCACCATTGGTCGGGTCCTGCGCCACGGCCTTTTCCGAGCGTTCGCGAGTCATCACCGCAGCGCGCTGGCGTGCGGGGATATCGCCCAAGGCGTTGTGGCAGCACATCAGCAAGCCTGCGGCATTGCTGTCGGTGTCCATGAGGGCCGCAGCTTTTTCCAGGAACGGCACGGCTTCGACGAAACGGCCTTGCAGAAAGACGTGGAGGCCGGCTTCCTTGTTGACTTCCCACGACTCCGGATTGAGCCGGATGGCGAGATCCATCTCGGCATTGGCACGGACCTGCTCGCCGCGCTCGCGCAGGAAGGTCGCCTTGACGCAGTGCGCTTCGGCGAGATTGAGGTTGAGCGACAACGCCTTTTCGGCGGACGCGAGACCTTCGTCGTCGCGCCTGCCGTGCCTGAATTGAAGCGACGTCTGGGCGAGCGCCATCAAGGCCCAGGCCTGCGCGTAATTCGGGTCGAGGCCAATTGCCTGGCGGCAGATTCGCTCGACGACTTGATCCCGTCGAGGGTCGCCGTCGTTGCCGCTGATCCATTGCTGCCGCGCCATGAGGTAGAGGTTGTAGGCCTCGGCACTGTCGGTGCCGCGATCTTCGATCGCCTTCTTCTCTCTCGGCAGGAGCTTGAGTTGCAGCGCGCTCGCGATCGCCTTCGAGATCTCGTCCTGAATTGCGAAAATATCGTCGAGGTCACGGTCGTAGCGCTCGGCCCAGACGTGATCGCCCGCTTTGCCGTCGATCAGCTGCGCCGTGATCCGCACCCGGGAACCGGCCTTGCGCACGCTTCCTTCGAGAACATGCGTCACTCTTAGCTGGCGGGCGACTTCCGTCACGTCGAGGACTTTGCCTTTGAAGGTGAAGGCGGTGTTGCGGGCGATCACGGAGAGAGCCGAAATCTTCGACAGATCGGTAATGATGTCTTCACTGATTCCGTCGCTGAAATATTCCTGCTCGACGTCGCCGCTCATGTTGACGAACGGCAGCACGCAGACGGACAGCTTGCGGGATTGCGAGGAAGTCGACGCGACCGGCGCGCTTGCCGACGCGCCGTTGCCCGCCAACAGCGAGAGACTCGCTTCGACCTTTCGCCAACCGGCCGAGGTCGTGTCGCCGGCCCAGCCCGACAGGTCGGCGCACTGAATTTGGTTGAACGGCATCGGCGGGATCACGCCGTCGACCGTCACTTGAACCAGTGTCCCGGCCTCGCGCGCTGCGTCCGCCTCGGCGCGCACCCACTGCGACTTCACGGCGTCGGCCGACCACAGGACGAGGACCGCCTTGGCCGATTTGATCCGTTCTTCGATGACTTCGCTGTAGGCGCGATGGGCGGGCAGCTCGTCGTCACGCCACACGGCATAGCCAAGGCCGCGCAGCGTCTCGCTGATCTGGCTGGCCTGGCGCTCCGTCGGTCGAGCGTAGGAGACGAAAATGTCGGACATTCAGGCAAGCGCCCCCTTGGTGCGGCTCACCATAGCTCCTTTGGGAGAGAAGATGGAAATTCTAACGCGTTGCGCGCTCCCGGCGCGCTGGACGGCCTGGTCAGGTCGGGTTTCGGACTGCTCGCTCTCAACCTTGCGGACGCAAGGTGCTGAGGTAAGGGGCGCGGATGAAGTATCTCGTGCTCACCATTCGCCGGCCCGACTTCGATCCTGAGGTCGTGCCCGCCCATTATCGATTTCTCGACGATCTGCGCGCGCAAGGACTGCTCGAGCAGGCGGGGCCTTTCACCGACAGGAGCGGCGGCGCTTACGTCGTGCGGGCCGGCAGTCTCGAGGAGGCGCGGCGCGTGGCGGAGCAGGACCCGTTGCACCTCGAGCGTTGCTCGACCGTCACCGTTCACGAATGGGACGCGAAGTAGCGGCGGTTCGTCAAGGTGGTGGCCGGCACTTAATTGCCGGAGCGGCGAGGGCGAGCGGGCTGATCGGCTACGGCTGTTGGAACGCCGCGCCGCGAAAATCCGTTGGTTTGCGCGGGCGCGGGGCAGGAATGGAGCGGTGCGATGAAGCGCAGCTGGGCCGCCGTGATTCTGGCGTTCGTCATGGCCCTGATCGGGATCACGCTGACGATCGGCGGCGGGTTGCTGCTGAGCCTCGGCGGGTCGCCTTATTATCTGATCGCCGGGCTCGCCATGCTTGCCTCGGCCTGGTTCCTGTTCCGCGGGCGCCTTCTCGGCGGATGGATCTATGTCGGCCTGTTCATCCTGTCGGCGATCTGGGGCTTTGCCGAGGCGCGGGGCAACGCCTGGGCGATGATCCCGTGGCTGGTCGCGCCGCTGGTGCTGCTGGTCGCCGTGCTGCTGGTGATGCCGACGCTAACCGGAGCGCCGAACCGGTGGAAGCTCGCCGGCGGCGGCGTCGCGCTCGGAATCCTGTTCGTCGCAGCCAGCTTCGCGGTCCTCGGCAACAATAGTTCCGCGATCGCGGCGCTGCCCGCGCTTGGCGCGCCGATGGACGACCCGTCGGGGCTTGTCACCGGCGCCGACTGGCCGGCTTACGGCGGGACCGGAGCGGCGCAGCGTTATTCGCCGCTGGCGCAAATCACGCCCGCCAATGTCGGCAAGCTGCAGCAGGTGTGGCAGGTCCACACCGGCGGGATGCCGACCAGCGCCGACTACCAGAAGCTCTACGGGACCGAGAACACGCCGCTCAAAATCGGCAATCTGCTCTATACCTGCACCGCGAAGAACGTCATCGTCGCGCTCGACGCGGGCACCGGCAAGCAGGTGTGGCGCTACGACCCGCAAGTCCCGGACAAGTGGATTCCGTACACAACGGCGTGCCGCGGCGTCGCTTGGTACAAGGTGCCGGACGCCGCCGCGAACACGTTGTGCGCCAGCCGGATCATCGAGGGCACGCTCGACAGCCGGCTGATCGAGCTCGATGCGCTGACCGGGCGGCCGTGCACCGACTTCAACGGCACCGGCCAGCAGGACACCAAGATCGGCATGGGCTGGGTCCCGCCGGGATCGGCGGCGATCAACTCGGCGCCGACCATCGTCCGCGGGATCATCGTCGTTCCGCACCAGATCCTCGACGGGCAGTGCCGCTGCGCGCCGTCGGGCGTGATCCAGGGCTTCGACGCCCGCACCGGCAAGCTCGCCTGGGCGTGGGACATGATGCATCCCGACTGGAACGGCTACCCGCCCAAGGGGCAGACCTGGGCGCGCGGGACGCCCAACAGCTGGACCAGCAGCACCGGCGACGAGCGGCTTGGGCTGGTGTTCGTGCCGATGGGCAATATGGCCGACGATTACATCTCGAGCGGCCGGCCACCCCAGGCGAACCAATATTCGAGCTCGGTCGTCGCGATCGACGTCACCACGGGCAAGCCGCGCTGGTCGTTCCAGACGGTGCACAAGGACGTGTGGGATTACGACCTCGGCAGCCAGCCGACCCTGGTCGACTATCGCGGCACGCCAGGCGTGCTGATCCCGTCCAAGCAGGGCGACATCTACATCCTCGACCGCGCGACCGGGCGGCCGCTGACTCCGGTCGGGACCATCCGCGCGCCGGCGGGCGGGCTCGAGCCGCAGGAGCGCTCGCCGGTCCAGCCGGTGTCGCTGTGGCACACGCTGCGCAAGCCCGACCTCAAGGAATCGGACATGTGGGGCATGTCGCCGATCGACCAGATGATCTGCCGCATCCAGTATCGGAAGGCCGACTATCGCGGCTATTTCACGCCGCCGAGCGCCGACCGCTTCACGGTCCAGTACCCGGGCTACAACGGCGGCAGCGACTGGGGCGGGGTGTCGGTCGACCCGGTCCGTGGGATTCTCATCGCCAATTACAACGACATGCCCAATTACGTGCGGCTGGTGCCGCGCGCCGAAGCGAACAAGGAGAAGATCTTCCCGCGCTTCGCGTCGAGCGAGCCGCCGAGCAAGCCGCACCAGATCGACCCGCAATGGGGCGTGCCATACGCGGTCAAGGTCAATGCCGGGTGGCGCATCCCATTCACCAAGCTGATGTGCAAGCGCCCGCCCTATGGCGGCATTCGCGCGGTCGACATCGCCACCGGGAGGACGATCTGGGACCGGCCGCTGGGCACCGCGCGGCGCAATGGGCCGTTCAACCTGCCGACCATGCTGCCGTTCACCATCGGGACGCCGAACAACGGCGGAGCGGTGACCACCGCGAGCGGGCTCGTCTTCATCGCCGCAGCGACCGACGATCTCATCCGCGCGATCGACCTGCGCACCGGCAAGACGCTGTGGTCGGCCCCGCTGCCGGCGGGCGGGCAGGCGACTCCGATCGTCTATCAGCAGGGCGGCCGCGAATATCTCGTGATCTTCGCCGGCGGCCACCATTTCATGGAGACGCCCATGGGCGACAGCGTCGTCGCCTTCGCTTTGCCGAGCTAGGGTCTAGCGTCAGCTTTCCTTGTCGGTGCGAGTGATCGACGGGGCGGCGAGGCGCGCCGCGGCGAGTTCGCCCTGGGCGAGCTGGTCACGCCGTTCGCGATGGATCTTGGCTAGCTCGAGGTGGATCATCGCGACCGTCGGCTTGGCCGCGTGAAGCGCTTTTTCCATCTCGATCTCGGCGCGGCGGCGATGGAATTCCCGCCGGCTGTACGCAACATCGTCGATACTCATACCGCGGTAAAACCGCACAATAAGCTTGTGGTTTCGTGACTTAACCTCGGTAAGGCAATGTGCGCTGAACGACGTTTCGCTGAGTCATGCGGAGCGCTCGGCAGCTCACTCCGGCATGACCAGGAACTGCTCCCAGCGGCCGCTCGCGCCCGGCTCGGCGTAGGTGATCAAAGTGAGGTTGGGATGGCCGGCATAGTGGATCTTGAAGTTGCGGTTGACGAAGCCGCCGCGGAGGCGCGGGCTGCCCGCCGGCTCGATTGAAGTTGGAGCTCCGAGCGGCGCTAGGCTCGAGCGGAAGTCGCCGAGCACGGTCTGGTCGAAATAGTAATTGAGATCGGTGGTAAACTTCGACCGGTCGGGCGTTCCCTTGACCAGCGCATCGTAGATTGTGCGCACGTCCGCGAGGCGGTCGCCTTCGCCCGACAGCGCCGGTTCCGGCTGGTTGAGGACGATCTTCTCGATGCCGGCGGTTAGCGTACTGGTCGCGCCGGAAAAATCGGCGTTGGTGAAGACGATGATCGCGTCCTTGGTGTCGGGGTAGATGGTGTTCTGGGTGAGGAAGCCGACCGCTTCGCCGCCGTGATCGATCACGTGGCGCTCGCGCGCGTAGTGGTTGAACACGCCGAGGCCGTAGCCGTTGGTCCGGCCGTCGGCGCGGATCACAGGCGCTTCCTGCTCGATCCAGTCGCTCGCGGGGATCAGAGCGCGATTCATCCGGGCGATGTCCCACTTGGCGAGGTCGGCGGCGTTCATCGACAATTCGCCGGCGGCGTAGAGCCAGCCGCGGCCCGGCTGGCGGGCGACGCGCACGGGCCCGAGGGCATTGCGCTTGTATCCCGCGGGAAAGGCCGGCGTGTTGGTGTCGTCCTGGTCGATGACGCTGGTCATGTGCAGCGGATCGAACACCTTGCGGTGGAGATAGGTGAGGAGCGGCTCGCCGCTGACCTTTTCGGCAATCATCCCGGCGACGACATAGCCGGTGTTGCTGTACTGCCAGCGCGTGCCGGGCTCGAAGTCGAGCGGCTTCTTGGCCCATTTGTCGACGATGTGCTGCGGAGTCGTCGGCTGCTCCATGTCCTGGAACGAATAGTCCTGCGGCCAGAAGTCCTGCAGCCCTGATGTGTGGGAAAGGAGCTGGCGGATGGTGATGCGATCGCCGCCGGTGATCCCTGGAATATATTTGGCGACATGGTCGTCGAGGCTCAGCTTGCCCTCGTCCTCGAGCAGCATCAGCGCCATCGCCGTGAACTGCTTCGAGTTGGACGCGATCTGGTAGGGGAGGGCGGGGTTCGCCGCCAGGCCTTCGTTCGCCTTGCCGTAGGCCTTGTCGAGAACCAGAGTGCCGTTGCGGACGACTGCGATCTCCGCCGAAGGAACGCCGGTGTCTGCGAGAGTCTTGGCCACCAGTTGATCGATCGCTGCGATCTGCGCCGGCGGAAGCTGCTGGGCGGCGGCGGATGTGGCGGCGAAGGCGAGCAGTGCGGAAGCGAGCTTGAGCATGGCCGCAGCCTAACGGCCGCTGCGCCGGTGTCGAGAGCTAGACCCGGCGGACGGTTCCGACCGAGCTGGCGACTTTCATTCCATACTTGCGAACGGTGAGCTTGCTCTGGGCGCTGTTTCCGTCGGGCGCGGGCAACAGCCATTGCTCGACAGCGAGGTTGCCCTTCATCCTGAAACGGAAGCGGTAGCTGCCGTTGACCTCGTCGACGGTGACCGGGCCGACCGCGTCGGTCATGCTTCCGGAGTAACGGCCCGGAGCGACCTGGCGGACGGCCCAGCGGCGCTGTTCGGGCGCCTGGCCTTCGTCATAGACTTGCTGGAGCAAGGCGAGCGAGCCGTCGCCGAGAATCCGGCCGCTCCCGAGCGTTCGCGAGCGGTACGGCTTTTTCATGATGACCTTAACCACCGCCTGCATCTCGGTGTGGCCTTCGAAGAATCGCAACGGCTGGCGGATTCCGGCGTCGGCGCTGGCCGGCAGAATGGCGGCGCAGATGATAGCGCAGCCGACGATTCTCCTGGCTGGCCCCAGGTAGCTCTCCCCAATCACAGGCGCACAACGCGACAATCGCCAGATTTTTCCAACGGTTGAAGGTCGCCGGAGGGTTGTTAACCGGGACAGGAGTTAAGCCGATTTCTTCACGCGGGGATCAACGCGCCCCGGTACACCGCGTCTTCGAGCGCCCGGCCAGCACCGAGCGCAACGCACTCGATGGCATTGTCGGCGACGCGCACGGGAAGCCCGGTTTCGTCGGCGATGACGCCGCTGATGTCGCGCAGCAGCGAGCCGCCGCCGGTCATGGTGATGCCCTGGTCGATGACGTCGGCGGCGATTTCCGGCTGGGTGTTCTCGAGCGCCGAGCGGACCACCTCCACGATCCGGTTGACCGGTTCGGCGACGGCTTCCGCGACCTGCGCCTGAGTGAGCGTGATCTCGGCTGGGACTCCGCGGCTGACGTCGCGGCCGCGGACGGTTGCAGTGAGGCCGGTGCCGTCCTCGGGCGGCCGTGCGATGCCGATCTCCATCTTCACCCGCTCGGCGGTTCCCTCGCCGATCAGCAGGTTGAAGTTGCGCCGGACGTAGGCGCTGATCGCTTCGTCCATGCGGTCTCCGCCGACTCGGGCCGAGCGGCAAAACGCGAGGCCCTGAAGCGAGATCACGCCCACTTCGGTGGTGCCGCCGCCGATGTCGACGACCATCGACCCGATCGGCTCGCTGACTGGTAGCCCGGCGCCGATCGCTGCGGCCATCGGCTCTTCGATCAGGTGGACCTGGTCGGCGCCGGCATTGGTCACAGCGTCGCGGATCGCGCGCCGCTCGACCGAGGTCGCGCCCGACGGGATGCAGATCACGACCTCGGGCCCGCGCGAGAAGCGGCCGGGGCCGCCGTGGGCTTTGCGGATGAAGTGCTTGATCATCTCCTCGGCGACCTCGAGGTCAGCGATGACTCCGTTGCGCAGCGGCCGGATGGTCTTGATGCCTTCGGGCGTCTTGCCCATCATCAGCTTGGCGTCGTCGCCGACCGCGCGCACCTTGCGCACGCCGTTGTGGAACTCCATCGCGACCACCGACGGCTCGTTGGTGACGATGCCCGAGCCATGGACGTAAACCACCGTGTTGGCGGTGCCGAGATCGATCGCGATGCCGCGCGACGAAAAATTGAACAATCTGCGAAAAGCCACTGGAATCCCCGCCCCTTAAGGATGAGCGGGCAGCCTAGACGAGTGCCGGCAAAGCGCAGCAGGCGCGGCCGCCGTTAACCATAAGGCGTTGGTATTATGAGATGGAATGTGTTGAGCTACCGCCTCGGGCGAGGGAGGGCAACAAATGGCCTTGTTGCGACAGCTGAGCGGCGAGCGGAGGCGGACCGCGCTTCACTGGGTGATGGAGCTGGTGATCGTCGTCGCCGGCGTCCTCATCGCCATGTGGCTGCAGCAATGGGTCGAGCAGCGCCATGCGATCGCGACGATGCACAGCGCCGAGGACGCTGTTCACGACGAAATACGCGAAACCCTCAAAAGCCTGGTCTGGCGCGAGGCAATCCGCCAGTGCCATCTTGATCGAGCGAACCGCCTCAAGGCCGGTTTGATTGGCAAAAGCGAAGACTGGCCCGGTCTCGACGAAGGCACGTTGACTGCCAGAAGTCCCGGAGGGCGCTTCGCCGCGCCCACTGTCTTCCCGAGTGTTTATACTCGACCGGTCGACATATTCACCGACTCTGCGTGGACCTCGGCACTCTCGACTGGTGCGTTGGCGCCGATGGATAGAACGCGCTTTGGCAAGCTGGTCTCGATCTACGACCAAATTCGCCTGCTTCAGCGGACCGCGGACCTCGAAGATCGTGCAGCATCCAGATTGTCGGCACTGGCGTTTCCGATGCGTCTCACGCCGCAGACTCGAATCGAGTTGCTCCAGGCGCTCTACGATTTGGACCGGACGCGATTCGTCTTCTCGGTCTGGGGACCCGAGAATCTTGCCGGTCAGATGCGCGACCTCGGCTGGAACGACAAAGCGGAGATTGACCGTTGGATGGTCGACGACGCTGCTGACGATCGCAAGAATGGGCTCGTCTGGCGGCCTTGCGTGGCCAATCCGAAGAACCCGTTCAGCTAGAGCGGCACGCCGTACAGGTCGTGCTGGTCCGAATCCTCGACCCGCACGGTGACGATGTCCCCCTGCTGAAGTCCGCCTGCGTCGCGCAGGTGGACTTCGCCGTCGATCTCGGGCGCGTCGGCCTTCGAGCGGCCGCTGGCGCCGCCTTCGTCGTCGACTCGGTCGATGAGCACGGCGATGTCGCTTCCGACCTTGGCCGCGAGCTTCTCAGCGCTGATCCGCGCCGACAGCGCCATCACCGCTTCGTAGCGCTCCTGCTTGATGTCGTCGGGGACCTGTTCGCCCATCGAGGTCGCCGGCGCGCCTTCGACGGGCTCGAACTTGAACGCTCCGACGCGGTCGAGCTGTGCTTCCTCGAGCCAGGCGAGGAGGTAGGCGACATCGTCGTCCGTCTCGCCGGGGAAGCCGACGACAAAGCTGGAGCGGATCGCGAGGTCCGGAACCTGCGAGCGCCAGTTGCGGATGCGCTCGAGCACCTTCGCCTCGTTGGCCGGTCGGCGCATCGCGCGGAGCACCGACGGGCTCGCGTGCTGGAAGGGGATGTCGAGGTAGGGCAGGACGAGACCCTCGGCCATCAAGGGGATCACGTTGTCGACGTGCGGATAGGGGTAGACGTAGTGGAGGCGCACCCAGACCTCGCCCGGGCCGCCGCCGAGCTTGCCGAGCTCGCGCGACAGATCGGTCATGTGGGCGCGCACTTCCTCGCCCTTCCACGTCCGTGGCTGGTGGCGGATGTCGACGCCGTAGGCCGAGGTATCCTGGCTGATGACAAGCAGCTCTTTTGTGCCGGCGGCGACGAGCTTCTCCGCTTCGCGCAGGATCGCATCGGGGCGGCGGCTGACGAGGTCGCCGCGCAGGTGCGGGATGATGCAGAAGGCGCAGCGGTGGTTGCAGCCCTCCGAGATCTTCAAATAGCTGTAGTGGCGCGGGGTGAGCTTCAGCCCGCCTTCGGGCACGA
>Ga0207657_10000970_pt1 | contig 30441 bp, 30 predicted proteins | sample KBSC33metaG_FD_184316 | JGI IMG/M metagenome (GOLD analysis project Ga0207657, IMG submission 184316) | Corn rhizosphere microbial communities from Kellogg Biological Station, Michigan, USA - KBS C3-3 metaG (SPAdes) (version 2) | ecosystem: Host-associated > Plants > Roots > Rhizosphere > Soil ...
GACCACTACGGCACCGCCGCCGACCACGACCACCAGGAAGCCGCCGCCGACGACGACTACGACGACGGCGACCACCACCACCACGACGACGACCCCGACGACGACAACGTCCGGGGAACCGTGACCCTGATGCTCGACGCGCCGGGGGAGCCAGGCGTCCCTGGCTCCCCCACCGCGGGGCGCGGCTTAAGCCGCCTTGTTCCTCCCGAGCATCTTCGACCACCAGTCGTCCTCGTCGACCAGTGACGCGACGATCTTCGGTCCACTGGGCCAGCGCGGCATCGCAACACGGCGCTGCTTCGTGAGCTCTTCGAGCACGGTCGCTCGCAGGGTGTGCAATCGCTCGTGCTGCGCTTCCACGTCGCGGGCGAGCTCGCGGCGTTCGGCCTCGCGGCGAGTCACGTCGTACTCGACCTCGAGCAGGCTTTCCCTGGGGGTGAGGGTCTCCTCGATGGTGCTGGACATGGGCGCTCCTCCTCGACTCGCGGTACTGGTAGGACGCCGCAGTTGTCCTGACCCAATCGTCGTCCTCCGTGCCGTCGCGGGCGATCCCTCGAACAAGCGTTTCTGCTCCCAGGCCGGTGTATTCAAGGTCGATGCTTCTCGCGCCGATAAAAGCGTCGTGACTTCACTGCGGCCGGTCGGGAATCGGGCATGAGCGCCTCGTCCGAGAGAGAGCGCATGCCTCAGCGCCAGCTCGGCGAGCTGATGACCGAGCTCGGGCTGATCAGCGAGGAGCAGCTCGCGACGGTGCTCGAGGTGCAGCAGCAGTCGAAGCGCCCGCTCGGTCAGATCATCGTGGAGCTGGGCTTCGCGTCCGGCGCCGCGGTCGCGCACGCCCTGGCGATGCAGAGCGGCGGCGCCCTCCGTACCGAGTACGGCTTCGCGCTCGGAGCCCCGCCCGTGGGCGAAGAGACGGAACCGCAAGACACGAACGCCGGGCTCCCCAAGCTCCGGCTGGCAGCGACGGCCGTCGCGCCGCCCGTGCGGCCGGGCGTAGAGCCGAGCGAGGAACCGGTCGAGGCCGAGGTCGTCGAGGAGCAGCCCGAGCTCGAGGCCGCCCCGGCCGAGGCCGAGCCCGAGGAGGCCGTGGAATCCGTCGCAGCCCAGGACGTCGCGGAGCTCGAGGAGGCCGAAGCCGAGCCGGAGCCTCAGCAGGAGGCGCCTGAGGCGCCTGAGGCGCCCGAGGAGCCCGAGGCGCTCGAGGAGAGCCCGGCCGTCGAGGCCGACCCCGCGGAGCTCGAGCAGCTGCGCGCCGAGATCGAGCGTCTCGAGGCCGCCCTCGCCGAGGCGCAAACCGCCGCGGGCGAGCAGGAGCGGCTGCTGGCCGACGTCGAGAAGCTGGAGAGGGCCCTCGCCGAGACGCAGGCCGCACACGAGCAGAAGCTCGCCGGGGTGCGCGACGAGCAAGAGCACGGCGGCGCCGAGCTCCAGCGGCTGCAGGCATCGGCCGCCGAGCAAGAACGACTTCTCGCCGACATCGAGAGGCTCGAGGCAGCCCTCGCCGAGGCACAGACGACGCACGAGCAGAACCTAAGCCGCCTGCAGGAGGAGCACGAGCGCGCGACGGCCGAGATCGACCGTCTGCAGACCGTCCTCGCCGACGCAGGAAACGAGCGCGAGCAGGAGCGCACACGCCTGCAGGAGGAGCGCGACGAGGCCAGGGCCGAGCTCGAGCGCCTGCAGGCCGCCCTCGCCGAGGCAGGAAACGAGCGCGAGCAGGAGCACACGCGCCTGCAGGAGGAGCACGACGAGGCCAGGGCCGAGCTCGAGCGCCTGCAGGCCGCCCTCGCGGAGGCGCAGTCCTCGGCCGCGGAGCACGAGCGCCGGCTCGCCGAGGAACGGGAGCAGCACGCCGGCGAGCGCGAAGACCTCGCCGCCCAGCGCGACCGTGTCCAGGAGGAGCTCGGTGGCGCGCTCGAGCAGCTCGCCGCGGCCGGACACGCCGCCGACGAGCGCGACCAGCTTCGCACCGAGCTCGAAGAGCTCGAGTCGACGCTCGCCGAGACCCAGAGAACGCACGAGGAACAGCTCGACGGCCTCCGCGCGACGGTGGCCGAGACGCAGGCGTCGGCCGCCGAGCACGAGCGCCGGCTGGCCGAGGAACAGGAACGGCACGCCGAGGAGCGAGACGAGCTCACCGCGCAGAGCGACCGGCTCCAGGAGGAGCTCGGTGGGGCGCTCGAGCGGCTCGCGGTGGTAGGCCCCGCCGCCGAGGAGCGCGACGAGCTTCGCGCCGAGGTTCAACGACTCCGGGAGGACCTCGCCGAGACGAAGGAGCGCTCCGCGGACGAGCTAGGCGCTCTCGCCAAGGAACGCGCCGCCTTGACCGCCGAGCTCGCGGACGCCCGGGAGCTGCTGCAGCGGGCCGAGCGCGTGCGGGAATCGCAGATCGCGCTCGAGGCCGAGCGAGACCGCGTCGTGGCCGAGCTCGAGCAGCTCCGCGGGGTCGCAGCCGACGCCCAGGCGGAGGCCGAGGAGCGGTCGAAGCTGCTCGCCGAGACACAGGATCGCCACCACGCCGAGCGAGAGACGCTTCTCGCCCAGCGCACGGTGCTCGAGGAGGAGCTCGGCTCGTCGATCGAGCAGCTCGCCGCCGCCGCCGCCGCCTCCGACGCGCGCGAGGCGCGGCTCCAGGTCGACTCCGAGCGGCTGCTCGAGGCGCTCGACGCCATCCGCGAGCTCGCGGCCGAGCTCGTCTCCGGCGCGGACGACCCCCCGGAGGAGGAGCCCGAGGTCCCGGCCGTCGAAGACATGGTGGAAGCCGAACCCGTGAGCGAAGGAACCGAGCCGGAGGCCGAAGCCGAGCCCTATAGCACGGTCGAGCAGATCGAGTACTCCCTGTTCGTACCGGGCCCGAACGGCTACGAGCTAGTCCCGCAGACCGGCGTACCCCCCCAGGCCGGCCAGAGGGTCGAGCTCGATCTGCCCGACCGGGACGAGCCGGTCCTGTTCGAGGTCGTCCGCAGCGGCCGCACGCTTCCCGGCGGGGACGTCTGCGTCTATCTGGCGCAGGTTTAGGCGGCTCGACGCCTAAAGAACCGCTCAGCGGACGCCGATAACTCCCGAGATAGCCAACTGGAGGCCTGTTGTGGACGACTACTACTTCGAGACCGAGACCGAGACGACGTACGACGACGAGCAGCGCGTCGAGCCGGGCGACGAGCGCAGTACGGCCATTGCGACCGCGCGCAGCTGGGAGCTCCCCTACCTCGACGACGAGCCACTCTTGATCGACAGCGAGTCCGCAGCCCGCGTCGGCGGCGAGGAGCTCGCGCGCATCGGCGCAGCTCCGGTCCGGTGCGGCGACGGCAACATCCGCGTCGTCCTCGCCGACGCGACTCCCGAGCGCATCGCGGGCATTCGCGAGCACTTCTCCGGCGCCGTCGACATCGGCGTCGTCAAGACCTCGACGCTGGCTTCCCTGCTCGACGCCGCCTCGATGGCGGCGGTGTCCCCGGGAACCGACCAGGTCGCGACCGGCGCTGCCGCCGCGGCTCCGGTCTGGGGACGCTCGCTCGAGCGCGTCCTCACCGCCTTCGACACCGAAGCGACCCGGTTGCAGGACCTGCGCAACAAGCTGCAGGAGCTCGGCGGCGAGATGGGCGCGCGCGAGCAGCGCGTGCAGGAGCTCGAGACGGAGCTCCAGCGGATCCGCCTCGAGCGCCTCCGTGACCAGGAGGCCGTCGACCGCCTCAAGCACGACCTGGCCGACCGCAACAACCGCCTCGAGCGCGCCCTCGCGAAGACGCAGGAGCTTGCGGCGATCATCCAGGGCGGTCACCTGCAGTGAGAAACGCGCCGGCACGGACGCTCGCAGCGGCGGGCACTGCCGGCCTGGGAGCCGCGGCCGCCGCGGCTGCCTTCCTGATCGTGCGCGGCCTGCCGGGCGTGCTCTACGCCGCGGGCATCTGCCTCGCCGCCTTCGTCGGTGCGGTGGCGATCCTCGCCGGCCGCACCGAGGAGGCACCCGTCGTCGTGCCGTTGAGCGAGGAGGCACCGGAGCCGGCCACGGCCCCGCAGCCGCGCTGGCGCCGCAAGAAGCACATCATCGCGGAGCTCGAGGCCGAACTGGCGGCAACCGTCTTCGAGCTCGAGGAGCACCGCCGCGCGCTCGCCAACCTCGCGACGCAGCTCTCGCGCGAGGCTGCTGCGGCCCACCGGAACGCGGAGCAGCTCGGGCAGCGGATTCACGAGCTCGAGACCGAGCGGGACGGCCTTCTTGAGCTCGTCGCCACGGAGCGCGAGCGCTTCGAGCAGACGCTCGACCAGCTCGGCGGCGGCCTCGGCCGGCACGGCAACGAGCTCGCCGAGCTCGAGCGGGAGCTCGAGGCCCTGATCGCGCGCTAGTTCGTCCGAAGGAGGGATTGGCAAAGCCGTGCGCGGTGCCGACTCAGACGGGCGGACGAACCGGGAGAGACGATGCTGCTGAAGATCCTGATCGTGGGAGCGCTCGCAATCGGGCTGATGGCCGCCATCCGAGACGGTCGCATCCTGCGGCACGCCGGCCTGCTCAGCACCTGCAGCCCGGCCGTGGTCGGCGGGAGGCAGGACCCGACCTTGCAGAGCTGCTCGAAAGGCCGCCTCGACGGCTTCCCCGACCTCACGAACAAGTCGTGCGCACTCGTCTCGGCGCGACCCAACCGCCAGTTGTGGCGCTGCGAAGCGCCGGTCGTCTCGTCGCAACGCCCGACCGGATGAACAGCGTCCCCTCGTCCGGGGGATCCGGGCTAAAGCTGCTGCCGTAGCAGGCCGATTGGAAAGGCTGCCGATGGATCTCGAACTCGTGCTCCGCCGCGCCGTCGAGCTTGGCGCCAGTGACATCCACCTCAAGGTGGAGCGTCCTCCGATCGTCCGCCGTGACGGCAGTCTCGGCGAGCTCGAGGGCGAGGCCCAGCTGACCGAGCGCGACCTCGAGCTCGCACTCGAGCATGTTTGCGCCGAGACGCCGAAGAGGCTGCAGACGTTCCTCGAGACCGGCGAGCTGGACAGCGCATTTGCGCCGGAGGGATTGCCGCGGTTCCGCGTCAACGGCTTCCGGCAGCGCGGCTCCATTTCGATCGCTTTCCGCGTGATTCCGCGCGAGGTCCCGGACTTCGGGGATCTCTCGCTGCCCGCCGGCGTCAGGCGCCTGGCCGAGGAGCACCGCGGACTCGTTCTCGTCACGGGCGCCACGGGCTCCGGAAAGACGACGACGCTCGCGGCGATCATCGACCACATGAACCGCTCCCGCCGGCAGCACATCGTCACGATCGAGGATCCGATCGAGATCGTGCACAGCGACCACGGCTGCATCGTCAACCAGCGTGAGGTCGGGCTCGACACGGCGTCGTTCGCCCAGGCACTGAGGCGAGGCCTCCGCCAGGACCCGGACGTGATCCTGATCGGCGAGCTTCGCGACGCCGAGACCGCCGAGACCGCTCTCGCGGCTGCAGAGTCGGGCCACCTCGTCCTCTCGACGATGCACACGGTCGATGCCTCCGAGACCATCGGGCGGATGGTGGAGTTCTTCCCCGCCGTCAAGCAGCCCCTGATCCGGTCCATCCTCGCCGGCGTCCTCCGCGGCGTGATCAGCCAGCGGCTGCTGCCGCGCATCGGCGGCGGCCGTATTCCGGCCGTCGAGATCATGATCGGGAACGCCCGGATCGCCGACCTGATTCGCGACAACAAGCCCGACGAGATCACCGAGGCGATCGCGGAAGGCGACTTCTTCCAGATGCAGACCTTCAGCAAGGCGCTGATCCAGCTCGTGCTCGAGGAGAAGGTCGACCGCGAGGTCGCGGCCAACGCCGCCTCGAATCGCCACGACTTCCTCATCGCGCTCGACCGCGCCGTCAAGCAGAAGGCCGTCGAGACGGTCGCGGATCTCGGGGCCCAACCGGAATCGGCCGAGGACGCTGCGGAGCCGGTGTCGACCGCGGACGAAACGGCCGACGAGGTTACGGAGCTGCCGAGGCTCCGCGTGGCCGGCCAGCAGTAGCCATGAGACGTCTTCTCTCCCTCCTCGGGGTAGGCCTCGTGCTCGCCCTTACCCTCTCGGGCACTGCGAGCGCGGACACCTTCCGTGTCGCGCAGCCGCATCAGGCGAGCTCCGGCGGCGGTGTGTTCACGTTCACGAGCACGCAGGCGACGCCGGCCGGCCCGCACTCCTTCGCCGCCCTCCGCCCCATCTGGCAGGCGGCGGGCAACGCGTACGGCATCCCCTGGGAGGTGCTCGGCGCAATCAACAAGGTCGAGACCAACTTCGGCACGAACCTTGGCCCGAGCTCGGCCGGAGCGGTCGGGTGGATGCAGTTCATGCCATCGACGTGGGCTCGCTGGGGAATCGACGCGAACGGCGACGGCCGAGCCGATCCGAACAGCCCCGCCGACGCGATCTTCAGCGCTGCGCGGTACCTCGTCGGCTGCGGGGGGCAGTTCGACATCGCCCGCGCGGTGTACTGCTACAACCACGCCAGTTGGTACGTGAACGAGGTGCTTGGGCTCGCGAGCCTCTACGCCCAGGGCGGCGGAGCCACCGGAATCGCGTTCTCGGCCGACCCGCTGAAGGCGCAGATCGCTTCCGCCAGGAGCCAGGTCTCGGCATCGCACGCTCAACTCGACACCGCCCGGGCGAAGGCCGAAAGGCTCGCGCGCTCCGAGCGGCGGCTCCTCCACGTCGCCGGCACCGCACGCCTCCTCTCCAGCCAGCTCGACGCGCAGAGGCGCGCCGTGCTGCTCGGCGTCCGCCGCCACGTGGCCGACGCGCGCGTGCACCAGCTCCAGAGACGCCTCGATGCCGCCACGACTCAGCTCGGCAAGTACCGGGAGCAGGCGAACAGCGCGCCCTCCCCCGCGCTCCTGTCGAGCCTCTTCTCGGACGGCAGCTCGCAGGCGCCGAGCGGCGGGGCCGTCTCGATCGCGCTGCAGTACCTCGGCATCCCCTACAAGTGGGGCGGAGCGAGCCCGGAGACGGGCTTCGACTGCTCAGGCCTCGTGCAGTACGTGTACGCGCAGCTCGGCATCTCGCTCCCGCACTACACCGTCGCGCAGTGGAAGTACGCGGGTGCCGTCCCCGTGGCGAAGAACCAGCTGCAGCCCGGCGACCTCGTCTTCTTCAACGGGCTCGACCACGTCGGTATCTACCTCGGCTACGGGGACTTCATCGACGCGCCGCACACCGGGGCGACCGTCGAGATCGACAGCCTCAGCGAGAGCTGGTTCGCCTCCAGGTACGACGGTGCAAGGCGCATCGTCGGTGCCGCGGGTGCGGGCGCCTCGCCGTCGGCGAGCGTGACGGCGTTCACCTCGGCCGGCGGCGGCACGGCGTTCACCTCCAACGTTGTCTACTTCACCCGTTAGAGGGGTGCTGGACGTGTTCGAGCGTTCCGATGCACGAGGCGTGACCCGGCACATCCTCACGCTTCCTCGCCTCACGGCCGTCGCCGCTGCCGGCCTGCTGGTGAGCGCGACGATCAGCCTCGCCGCCGACAAGCCCGTCGCCCACAAGCCCGCGGCGCACTCTGCGAAGCGGCAGGTGCTCGTCGTCCCCGACGTCCGCGGCCAGGTCTTCGTATTCGCGTCCGGCGCGCTCGAGGATGGCGGCTTCGGCTGGAAAGTGAGGGGTTCCATCCACGGCTATCCCGCGAACGTCGTCTCCGCCCAGCAGCCGAAGCCCGGCACGCGCGTGATCGACACGGGAGCGCCGACGATCACGGTCTGGCTCTCGCGCGGTAACGCCCCGGAGCTCGGCCGGCCCCAGGACCGGTCGCCGTACGGAGCGAGCCTGATTCGGCGGCTCCGGCACGCGCACTCGAGGTAGCCGGCTGATGGGTGCGCGCATCCGCGCACGGCTCGCCCGCGAGGAGGGCCAGACGTTCGTCGAGATGCTGACCGTCATGGCGATGCTGAGCTTCGTCATGGCAGCCGTGACCACTGTCTTCGTCGCCGGCCTCCACGCGCAGACGGACATGGATCAGCGATTTCAGGCGCAGCAGAACGCGCGGCTCGCGTTGGTCAGCATCCGGCACGACATCCGCACCTCTTGCGTGGCCCCGCAGGTGTACTCGACTCCTTCGTCGAGCACGGCTCTCGCGTCGGGCGTCTACGGCGCCAAGGTGGTTTTCGCCTCCGCCTGCAGCGCAGGCGTCGCTACGAGCAACGTCACGTGGTGCGCCGACTCCTCGACCGGTGCTGCGCCCTTCGGGCTCTACCGGCAGACCGGAACGGCCTGCGCCTACAACAACGGCGTCAAGAAGGCCAGCCAGCTGAAGCTGAACACGGTCTTCGCGCTCTCGACCACGAGCGGCCGGCGCCCTCAGCTCGCGCTGTCGTTCCCCGTCGACGCGAATCTCTCGACCTCCAACGGCGTCTACACACTGAGCGACACGGTGATGGCGCGGAACTCGGCGGCGACCCCGTGAGCGCGCGGATTCCCGCCGGGAGACTCACCGACGAGCGCGGGCAGTCGCTCGTCCTGACGCTACTCGTCCTCTTCGTGCTGGCGATCGTCCTCAGCACCGTGATCATCTTCACGAGCGCGAACCAGCGGAACTCCAGCTATCAGAAGGCGGTCCAGACGGCGAACTCGCTCGCCGAAGCCGGCCTCAACAACGCCGTCTCGGTGCTTGCGAACCCGAACAACTCGCCCTATCTGGAGATTGCCGCGACCCCGTCCCAGCAGGCCGTGCTGCCGGACAACAAGGTAAACCCGGCGACCGGGACGATCACGTGGCCCGCGACCAGCAAGACGTACTCGGGCGGAACCGTCCAGTGGTGGGGCACGCTCGACACGAGCAGCGAAAAGTGGACGGTCTTCGGGAAGGCGACCGTCAAGAATCCGACCGGGCCGTCGGCCGCGGCGATCGTCAGGAAGGTTCAGGCCACGATCCAGGTGAACCAGCCTCCGTCGAATGCCTACCAGGTCGGCGTCTGGAACACCGTCTACTCCCCCTTCGGGCCGACCCCGGGGGTGTGCGACACGACCATCGGACAGGGAATCACGATCTCGGTCCCGGTCTACGTGGGCGGGAACCTCTGCATGGGCCAGAACGCCGTCATCACGAGGCCGGTCTACGTCGGCGGCTACCTCTTCTTCCAGAACAAGCAGGGCAATATCGGCACCAGCACCGCGCCGGTCAACTCCGCGCATGTCGGCACCTACTGCCAGGTGAGCAGCCTCGCCGTGGTCAATCCTTGCAGGAGCGAGCCCGTCAGCGGCCCGAACAAGACGAACATCTGGGTCACCGGCGCTCCGACCAACCTGAACGGGGTCGCCTCCGACTTCGTCGGTATCTCGGCGCCGAAGATCTGCTGGAGCGGGGCGGCGTCCGAAGTGGCCTCCGGCGCATGCACGAACACGCCGCCCGGCGGCTGGTACACCTTCGCGTCGCCGGGGCCAAAACATGCGTGCAACACCTCGTCCACCGGGTCTGTCCCGGTCAGCACCGGCGCCTACCCGGCGTTCGACACGGGCGACGGGATCATGAACCAGAGCCTCCCCACGGTCTTCAACCTCACCCCCGCCGCGAGCTACTCGTGTTACACATCGCAGGGCCAGCTGTCGTGGAACGCGACGACCCGGACCCTCACGGTCAACGGCACCGTCTTCTTCGACGGCAGCATCACCATGACGACCTCCGGCAACCAGCCGATGACCTACACCGGTACCGGGAACGGCGGTGCGTGCTCGAGCAACGGCTCCTGTCAGTCGGTGATCTACGCGAGTGGAGACATCTCGATCAACAGCGAGAAGCTCTGCGCCAAGCTCAACTCGCAGTTGAACGACTGTGATTGGAGCACCCAGCCAGCCCAGGGTGGCTGGGACCCGAACAAGAAGATCCTCATCTTCGCCTCGAACGGGACCACCGGCATCACCGTCGGCCCGTCGCAGACGTCGTTCCAGGGTGGCCTGTACGCGACCAACACCGTCGCCACCGGCCAGAGCGCGCTGACGGAAGGGCCGCTCGTGTCCGGTACGAAGACGGTCGTGCTGGGCCAGCAGTTCGGCGGCACGTTCCCGGCGATCACCATCGCCCCGTTCGCGATCCAGCAACAGCCCGGCGGGTTCTACATCAGCCCGCCGACCGACTTCAGCTACACGGGCTGAGCCTGCGGACCGCGCTCAAGCAGCGCGTCCCGGATGTCGATAAAGAGGCAGATGGACTTCGTCCTACCTCTCGTTTTCGTGCCCGGGCTGGCGCTCGGGAGCTTCCTCGGCGTGGTGGCCGCCCGTGTGCCCCTGCGCCGCTCGATCGTGCGCCCCGGCTCGGCGTGCATGAGCTGCGAGACGCCGATCCGCTGGTACGACAACGTGCCGGTCTTCTCCTATGCGCTCCTGCGCGGCCGCTGTCGCCGCTGCGGCGTCCGCATTCCGCCGCGGGACGTCGGGATCGAGCTCGCCACGTCGCTGCTCCTAGTGGGCTGCGTACTCGCGTTTGGCTTCACGGCCAAGGCCGCTGCAGCCGCGGTCGCGTGCGGCGCCCTCGTCGTGGTGACGGCGACCGATCTCGAGCGACGCATCGTCCCGAACCGCGTGGTGCTGCCGGCGGCGGCCGCCGTGCTGGCGCTGCAAACGGTCGCGCACCCGTCCCCCGAGTGGGCGATCGGCGCGGTCGGCGCCGCCGGGTTCCTGTTTCTCGCTGCGCTCGCGTATCCGGGCGGCATGGGGATGGGCGACGTCAAGCTCGCCCTCCTGATCGGCGCGCTGCTCGGCCGGACGACACCCGTCGGAATCCTGCTCGCCCTCTTCCTGGCTCTCGTGCCGAGTGCGGTCCTGCTCGCGCGCCACGGATCCCGCGCCCGGAAGCTCGGGATCCCCTTCGCGCCCTTCCTCGCCGCCGGCGCGGTGATCGCGCTCTTCGCCGGTGAGCCAATCCTCCACGCCTACCTGGGCGTCATGTCGTGAGGCGACTGCGGTGTCTGCTCAGCCTGCCGTGACCGGTGACGGGAGCACGGCCCCGAAGGGCCCGACTGCTCCCGCCCCGATCTCGCAGCTCATGGGTGAGCTCGTCGTCGATCTCCTCGAGACGACGGGCCTGATCCCCGAGGCGAAGTTCGAGGTTCTCCGGGAGAAGGCGAAGCACGAGCCGGTCGTCCAGGTGCTGATCGACGAGGGACTTGCCTCGAGCGAGGCGATCGCGCGCATCGTCGCCGCCCAGCACGGGCTGCCGGTGATCGAGCTCGGTTCCGTCGGTATCGACCCCATTGCCGCCAGCTCGGTGCCGCTGCACGTCCTCGAGCAGGTCAACGCAGTTCCGTTCGCCTTCGAGGGCGACTCCCTCTGCGTGGCGATCGCCGATCCGCAGAACATCCACGGCATCGACTCGCTGCGCCTCGCGAGCCGGCAGCCGATCGTCCTGCGCGTCGCGGCTAGCGAGGACATCGCGAACGAGCTCGGACGGCTTGCGCGGACGGCGGAGGCGTTCGGTGCGCGCTCCGGACTGAGCGAAGCCGCCGAGTTCGAGGTGATCGACGAGGAAGAGGTCGACGACCTCGAGGTCGACGACGGCATCTCCGACGCCCCGCTCGTCCGGCTCGTCAACTCGATCATCTTCGAGGCGGCCGAGGACGGCGCGAGCGACGTCCACTTCGAGCCGCAGGCGGACTCGCTCGTCGTCCGCTTCCGCATCGACGGCGTGCTCCACGAGACGCAGCGGATTCCGCGGCGCAGCGCGATCGGTGTCACCACGCGCCTGAAGGTGCTGGCGAAGCTCGACATCGCCGAGCGCCGGAAGCCGCAGGACGGACGCATCTCGCTCTCCGCGTCCGCCGCCGGGCGAATGCTCGACGTCCGCGTCGCGACGCTGCCGACGGTCGAGGGCGAAGCGGTCGTGATGCGCCTCCTCGACAAGTCCAAGAAGCCGCCGACGCTCGAGGAGGTCGGCCTCGGCATGGCGATGCAGGAGCGCCTCGGTGGCCTGATCCACCGGCCGACCGGCGCGCTGCTCGTCACCGGCCCGACGGGCTCGGGTAAATCGACGACCCTGTTCGCGGCCATGACCGAGATCAACCGGCCGGAGATCAACGTGATCACGGTTGAGGATCCGGTCGAGTACCGCCTCGCGGGGCTGAACCAGGTGCAGATCAACCCGCGCGCCGGGCTGACGTTCGCGACGGCGCTGCGCTCGATCCTCCGCTCGGACCCCGACGTCGTGATGGTCGGCGAGATCCGCGACGTCGAGACGGCCAAGATCTCGATCGAAGCCGCCCTCACGGGCCACTTCGTCCTCTCGACCCTGCACACGAACGACGCCCCGGCGGCGCTCACGCGCCTCAACGAGATGGGCGTCGAGCCGTTCCTGACCGGAGCGGCAGTCACCGGCGTGCTCGCGCAGCGCCTCGCTCGGCGGCTCTGCGAGCACTGCAAGGAGCTCTATTCGCCGAGCAAGGACGAGATCTTCGCGGCACGAATCCCCGAGGAGCTTCGCCACGGGAAGATGGAGCTCTTCCGGCGCAACGGTTGCGTCCGCTGCCGGCAGACCGGGTACGCCGGCCGCATCGGCGTCTTCCAGCTGTTGGCGATGAACGAGGAGCTGTCGTCCCTCGCCGCGCGAAAGGCGAGCCACGAGGAGCTCGAGCGCGCAGCGATGAGCGGGGGGATGACAACCCTCTGGGAAGACGGGATCGAGAAGGTCGTCGCCGGCCTCACCTCGCTCGAAGAGCTCGCCCGGGTCACCACCCTCTAGCCCGGCCCGCCGACGCTGACTACCGTCCTCCTGTGGAGGCCGGCTGGGACGAGGTAAGGGCTCGCCGTCTGGCGCGCTCTTCGCTCAGTGTCCGCGCGAGCAGGGGCCGGCTCGTCGAGGTCGTGAGTGCGGTGTGCGGCGTCCACGCACAGGTGCAGGCAGCGGCCGAATTGCAACTTGCCGCCCGGGTCGAGGGAATCGAGCAGGCCGATGTCCGCGCGGCAGTGTGGGAGGAGCGCTCGCTCGTCAAGGCCTGGACGATCCGCGGAACACTCCATCTCCATCCGGCGGAGGAGCTGTCGCTCTGGCACGCGGCGCGACGCGCCGTCGCCGGCCCGGCCGATCGCGGGCTCCCATCCTGGCGCGATCCCGCAGGCGTGGATCACCCGGAACTCGACGCCGCAGAGGTCAAGGCGGTCCGCGCCGCCGTCTGGGAGGTACTGGACGGCCGCTGCCTGCTACGCGAGGAACTTGCGCAGGAAGTCGTGAAACTCGTAGGCGCCGGACCGCGGGAGCGGCTGCGCTCGGGCTTCGCCTTCTTCCTGGACGAGCTGTGCCAGGGACCGCCACAGGGCTCGCGGATCACCCTCGTGCGACCGGACCAGTGGATCGACGGCTGGCGACGGATCGACGACGAGGCGGAGGCGCTGCGGGAGGTCTGCCGCCGGTTCCTGCGGGCGTACGGCCCCGCGCGGCCCTCCGACTTCAGCGCGTGGTTTTCCTCGCCCGCGTTCAAGGCCCCCGAGGCACGGGCTCTGTTCGACGAGCTCGCCGGCGACCTCGAGGAGATCGCCGTGGACGACCGCCGTTGCTTCGTGCTCGCCGGCGACCGGTCGTTCCCCGCGCCGACCACCGAGGTGCGGCTGCTGCCGGAATACGACGTCTACGTGATGGGATCCCGTGAGCGCGATCAGCTCGTCCCGCCGCCCGTCCGGGAGCTGATCGCGAACCACGGCCGGGGACGCTACGAGGGCCCCGCCGGGGTCCGCCTCGTCCTCGTCGACGGGATCGCGGCCGGGCTGTGGGAGCGACGAAAGCGCGGCAAGCGGCTCGAGCTCCAGGTTCGGCTCGCGCGGCGGCTCGGGAAGGTTCGCCGGAACGAGCTCGAGCGCGAGGCAGAGCGTCTCGGCGCGTTCCTCGGGCTCGAAACAGTGCTCGGCGTCGACTGACGGTCCTAGCTACTTGCGACGGCTGCGAATGCTGAACTTCGTCGGCCGGCTCGCGGCAGCGAGGTCTTCGAGAGAGGTCGGCGGCGGCGTGAAACCGCCCGCAGGAGCCGGCTCCGGTGTTTCCGGCTCGGGCTCGGCCGCCTCTGCCTCCGGCACAGGCTCGGGCTCGGCGTATGCCTCCGCGACGGGCTCAGCGGGCGGCTCAGGTGCAGGCTCGGCCGCCTCCGGCTCGGCCTGTGCCTGCGCAGGGGCGACGTTCGCCGCCGCAAGCATCTGCTCGGCGTCGCGGCGCGCACTGTCCGAGATGTCGCGTGCCTCGACCCCCGCCTGGGCCAGGAGCTCGTCCGCAGCAGCCCGAGCCCCCTCGGCCGTCTGCGCCGCCTCTGCGCCGGCAGCTGAAAGCACGCTTTCAGCCTCCGAACGGGCGGCTTCGAGCGCGGCGTCGGCCTCTGCCCGAGCGGCGGAAAGAATGCCGTCTGCCTCGGCCCGAGCGGCCTCGAGGGCGCTCTCGGCCTCCGCGCGGATGCCTCCCGTGGCGGCCTCGGCCTCCGCCCGCGCGGCGGCGAGGATACCGTCGGCCTCGACGCGCGCCTCCGCGTTCAGCGCCTCGGCTCGTTCGCTCGCGGCAGCGAGCGCTGCGGCCGCTTCGGCCTCGGTCGCAGACAGACGCTCGCGCTGCTCCGACAGCTCCTGCTCCGTCTGCACGAGCTGCTGCCGCGCGCTCTCGAGCTCGCGCTTGAAGTGATCGAGCTGCGTCTCGCGCTCGTCGAGGGCCAGCCGGCGAAGCCTGACCTCCTCCTCGGTGCGCGACAGCCGGTCCTTGGCCGTCTCCTGCGCGTCCTTCTCGATGCGATCGGCGAGCTCGACCGCCGCGCGGACGAGCTCGAGAGCCTCGAGCCGTGCCGAGCGGTTGTCTGCGGTGAAGCTCGAGCCGACACCGGCATCGGCGCCGTCGGGGTCGGGAGGGAGCCGTTCGAGCTGAGGGAGCGCGATGATGTCGGCGCCGGGCTCCGGATCGTGCTCCAGGAACTCGCTTTCATTCCTCTGCGGATCCACGGTTTCCTCGCCGCTCAGGCGTGAATCTCGCAGCCGAGGTAGACCAGGGCTTCAACAGCCTCGGTCACGAACGTGCTCGCCTGCTGTGCGTCGGCGAAGCTGTACGACCTCGGCTCTGCACCATCCTCGCGGGCCTCGACCTCGACGTCGACAACGCAGGCGTCGCCCAGATCCCGCGCCCTCATCGTCACGACGGGGCGCCCGTAGCGGCTCGCGCTGCGTACGAAGAGCTCCCGCGGCTCGACCTCCTCGGCGTTTGACCGCCCGGGCCGTTTCATTAGCGCGCGTCGGTGACGGCCTGCGCGACCACGCTGCGGTCGACGAAGCCCTTGAGCTCCGCGGTGACCGCATGGCGCCGCGCGACGACGAGGACGGCCGGGGTGTCCACGATGCCGAGCTTGTGCAGCAGCGGAATACCTGCCCGCTGATGGAAGACGTTGATCGACACGAAGCCGGCATCGCTTGAAGCTGCGCCGGCCCTCGCCTCGGCGCTCGCGAGCTCGTCGAGATCGGAGCCGGGCGAGGAGAGCGAGACGACGACCACGGAATGCTTCTGCAGCGCCCGGGCGATCGCCACCGGCATCCCGTGGGTGGCGAGCTTCCTCGCCGGCGGGGTAGCCGTGTGGGTGTGCGTCTTGCTCGGCGTGCTGGCCGTCGGCGTCGTCGAGACCGGCGTGGAGCTGGCGGTTCGCGGCGACGTGGTGCTGTGCTTCCGAACGACCATCCAATATCCGCCGGCGAGCACGACGACGCCCACGAGGAGCGCGACGAGTCGGAGCTGGCGGGTGGTCAGCGTCTCGTTCATGAGCCTCCTATCGGCAGTCCCGCCGGAGCGGGCCTCCCTGAAACGGGGGATACGTGTGAAGGTGGACCAAAAGAGAGGGCGCGGTCTCCCGCGCCCTCTTCACGTGCTTCTCTTGCTCGGCGGGAACTAGCAGCCGCCGTTGTCGGGCGCGACCGAACCGCCCGGGCCGTTGACGTGCGAGGTGTGCGTGCCCACCGTCGCCTCGAGGCAGTAGGTGGTGGCAGTCGAGGCGCCGACGGTGACGGCGTCAGAGAGGCCCGAGTCGATGCCCTTCAGGCCCGTGGCGTCGGGAGCGTCGCCGCTCGTCGCCGTCATGTTCGTGTAGTTGCCGACGTCGGAGAAGTAAGCCTCCGCATCGGGAATCGCCGACCGGACGTCGGCCGCGGCCGCCTTGGCCTCGGCGCGATCCTTGAAGCCGAGGTACGACGGAACGGCGATCGCGAGCAGGACGCCGATGATGATCAGCACAACCAGGAGCTCGATGAGCGTGAAGCCGCTCTCGTCCCGGGCATTGATGCGCTGTCTGAGGGAATGCATGCAGTTCTCCTTTATTGGACGGGTACCCAGACCCGGCCTCTATCGGCAGGGACCGCGGCGGCTCATCCCCCTCTAGTGAGTGATTCGGGGCGCCAGCCCTCACCCGCGCTGGGGGATGCCCCTCGTGCTCCGGCCTCGCTCCCCCTCGATCGAGTGATTCCCGGCGGCTCGCCTAAAGGGGCAGACACCACCCGCCGATAGCTCGGTTCGCATGACGCCGCAGCCTTTCTCCATCGACACGCTCCTCGAGCGCGCCGCCACCGAGAACGCCTCCGACCTCCATGTCACCTCGGGGTCTTCGCCGCTGCTCCGCATCCGCGGCCAGCTGGCGCCGCTGGAGGAGTTCGAGGCCTTCTCTCCGGAGGACACGCGCGACCTTCTCTATCGCGTCCTCTCGACGGAGCAGCAGAAGCGGCTCGAGATCGATCGCCAGATCGACTTCTCCTACTCCGTCCCCGGCATCGCCCGCTTCCGCGTCAACGTCTATTTCCAGCGCGACAGCCTCGCCGCGGCCTTCCGCCTGGTGCCGCAGCTGATCAAGTCGGCCCAGGACCTGGGCCTGCCGGAGGTGCTCCTCCAGCTCGCGCGCGAGCCTCGGGGCCTCGTCCTCGTGACCGGCCCGACGGGCTCCGGCAAGTCGACGACTCTCGCAACGATGATCGACTCGATCAACGAGAGCCGGCCGATGCACATCGTCACGATCGAGGACCCGATCGAGTTCCTCCATCAGCACAAGACCGCGGTCGTGAACCAGCGCGAGGTCGGCGCCGATGCCAAGGGATTCTCCGAGGCGCTGCGCGGCGCTCTCCGCCAGGACCCCGACGTGATCCTCGTCGGCGAGATGCGAGACCTCGAGACGATCTCGACTGCGCTCACCGCAGCCGAGACCGGCCACCTCGTGCTCGCGACGCTGCACACGCAGAGCGCGCCGAGCACGATCGACCGCGTCATCGACGTCTTCCCGGCCGCCCAGCAGGGGCAGGTCCGGATGCAGCTCGCCGCGTCGCTCCAGGGCGTCGTCACGCAGACGCTGCTCCCCTCCGCGGACGGCCGCAAGCGCGTACCTGCGCTGGAAGTGCTCCTGCCGGACGACGCGGTCAGGAACCTCATCCGCCAGGGCAAGACCGAGCAGATCTATTCCGTCATGCAGACGAACACGACGCGAGGAATGCAGACGATGGAGCAGTGCCTCGCGGATCTCGTGGTGCGTCGCGTGATCACGCAGGAAACCGCCTTCAACGTGACGAGCCGGCGCGAGGAGTTCGAGGCGCTGCTCGCGCGAAGCGGCATCGCACCCCGTACCGACGAACACCTCCCCGAGGCCCTCCGCGGCCTCCGAGTCGCAGGAGCCGCACAGTGAGCCTCACAGACTTCCTGAAGAAGGATCTCTCCTTCAAGCGCAAGCCGTCGCCGAATGCAGAGGCCGCCGCGCCGACGCAGGAAAAGGCGGAGAAGAACGAGTCGCCGAAGCGCACCGTTTCCCTGCCGAAGCGCGCGCCGAAGCAGGCGAAGCCTGCCGCGCCGCGTGCCAACGGCAAGCACAAGCAGATCGTCGGGCTCAGCATCGGCGCGTCCGAGCTGGCGGCGGCCGTCGTCGTGAACAACGGCAGGCCGAAGCTCGTCAAGGCCGCCCGCCACACGCTTCCGCCGGACGTCGTCGCCGCAGGCGAGGTGCGGGACTCCGAGGCGCTCGCCAACGAGATTGCCGCCTTTTTCTCGGCCGCGGACCTCCCGCGCAAGAACATCCGCCTCGGCATCGGCAGCAGCCGGACCGGGGTGCGCGTGTTCGAGCGCCCCTCGGTCGACGATCCGCGCCAGCTCGCCAATGCAATCCGCTTCCGCGCCTACGAGACACTCCCGATCCCGATCGAGGAGGCCATGCTCGACTACCACGTCGTCGAAGACACGTCGGCTCCGGATCGCGTCTTGCTCGCCGTTGCCTACCGCGACCTCGTCGATCGCTTCGCGGCCACGTGCGCCGCGGCGAAGATCGAGCTCGCCGGCATCGACATCGAGGCGTTCGCGTTGCTGCGTGCCGTCGGTGGAGAGCCCCTCTCGCCGGGCGAGCGCGCCGAGGCTGCCCGCGTCGCCGTGTCGATCGGACACGATCGCACCACCGTCGCGGTCTCGGACGGCCGGGTCTGCGAGTTCACCAGAGTCCTCGACTGGGGCGGCGCTCACGTCACAGCCGCGATCGAGCGCGCGCTCGAGACCGACACGGCCGAGGCCGAGAAGATCAAGCGGGCCCTCGACATCGCCGGAAACTCCTCCGAGGAGCCCGGCGACGAGCGCACCGCCCGTGCCGCCGAGGCGGCCCGCCGCGAGGTCAACAGTCTCGCGCGCGAGCTCGCGTCCTCGCTCCACTTCTATCAGGATCAGCCGGACTCCCTGGGCTTCGCCGAGATCATCATCACCGGCGGCGGCGCTCACCTTCAGGGTCTCGCCGCGCAGCTCGAGGAGCTGATCGGCATCCACGTCCGTGTCGCCGACCCGTTCGCTCGCGTCGGCTCGGGGCACGGCATCAGCTCCGGTGGCCAGGACGGCTCTCTCGCCGTCGCAATCGGACTGGGAATCGAGGACTGATGCGCTCCGTCAACCTACTCCCCCGCCAGCAAGTCGAGCAGAAGCGCGAGCGCCCGAACATCGTGGCCCTCGTCGCCGCCATCGGCGGCGCCGCCGTCCTGCTCGTGCTCGTCGGCGGCTTCCTGCTCGCGAACCGGAGCGTCGACCGGCAGCGTCAGGCCCTGACCGACGCGAAGGCCATGCTCGCTGCCAACCCGGCCAAGAAGCTCTCTGCCAAGACACAGGCCTTCCGCTCGACCCTGCTCAGCCAGCGTGAAGAGCGCAGCCTCGCGCTCGCCGCGGGGCTCGGCAAGCGCGTCTCGTGGGACCGGATCCTCGGTCACGTCGCCCAGGTAATGCCCAGCGACGTCTGGTTCACGAAGGTGAACGGAACCGTGCCGCTCCAGGCAACCGTTTCGGCCGCCGTGGTGACCGGGCCGAGTGCGCTCCCGCCGACGCCGACCCAGCTGACGATCGCCGGCCGGACGTACTCGCAGGCCTCGGTCGCGCGGTTCCTCGCGCGCCTCCAGGTCGATCCCGACCTCAAGAACGTCCAGCTTCAGACCAGCATGCCGGACACGCAGCTCCCGGTGGTCGATTTCACCATCGTCGCCAACATCCGCAACGGAAGGGGTGCCTCGTGACCGCCCGTCTCGCGAGCCTGTCTGACGGCAAGAAGGTCGCGCTCATCCTGGGGGCGCTCCTCCTCGTCGCCCTCGTCGGCTACTTCGCTCTCATCGCACCGAAGCGCTCCAGCGCCGCCAGCCTGAAGAAGCAGACGGCAGCTGTGCAGGAGCAGATCGCTGCCAACCGCTCGACCGGCTTCATGCAGGCCCTGCCGGCCGTACGCTCGGCCAACGTCTTCGGCCTGGCGAAGGCGATGCCGAAGCAGGTCGAGATGCCGAACGTGATCCTGCAGCTCAACCAGCTCGCCTCGGCCTCCGGGATCACCTTCGATCAGGTGACTCCCACGGCCTCGGGCTCGGCCGCAAGCACCGCGTCGACAACGGCTGACACGGCCGACCCGTTCGCTGCCCAGCCCATCCAGGTCACCTTCACGGGCAGCTTCTACAACATGATCTCCTTCCTCCAGCGTATTCGGAACCTGGTCCGGGTCGAGCACGGCCACCTGCAGGCGCAGGGCCGTCTCTTCGACGTCAGCGATGTCGAGTTCTGCCTACCGAACAACCAGGCCTCGAGTTGCTCGACGCAGCCGCCCAAGCACATCAGCGTTCCGGTGTCGGGCGCGCTGGTCCACGTGACGCTGATGATCAATGCCCTGGTGCCGCAGCAGCCGCAGTTGGCCACGGTGCCCGGCAGCACGGACACCACTTCCACCTCCACCACCACGACCGGCACCACGACGACCACGTCCAACTCGACTTCGGCAGCACCGAGCACGAGCGGAGGGACTTCATGAGCCGCAAGACCAGAATGCAGGACATCCGGGAGGCGAAAGACCGGCGCGCAAAGAAGATGGCCATCGGCGGCGCAGTCCTGCTCGCGATCGTGCTCGCCTGGGAGATTCCTCACTTCCTGGGTGGGAAGAAATCGGCGACGCCGGCCGCCACCACAACGGCTGCCGCATCCGTCGACTCGACCACGCCCGGAACGACGACCCCGGGGACCACGGCGACCGGCACCCCTGCAAGCGCGACGCCCGCGTCGACTCCGAGCCCGAAACTGACGAGCTCCGACATGCCGCCGCGCCGCTCGAAGGGCCAGCTCGCGAGCTTCTCCACGTTCGCCAGCAAGGACCCCTTCGTCCAGCAGCTCACGGCCCAGACCGGGACAGGGTCCACCGACACCAGCTCTTCCACTGCAACCACGTCGACCACGGCCGCGTCTCGCGACAAGAAGCCGATGCTGACGGCCCGCACGCTCGCGCACAGCGGCGCGGTGAGGATCTCGGTGAACGGGAGGCCGGAGTCCGTCGGCGTCGGTGCCAGCTTCCCCAGCTCCAACCCGATGTTCAAGCTCGTCTCCGTCAGTAGGGGCAGTGTGAAGATCGGCATCGCCGACGGCTCGTACTCGAGCGGCGCGCAGACCGTCTCGCTTCGTCTCAACGCCCCGATCACGCTCGTCGACTCGACGAACGGCGTTCGCTACAAGCTGCAGCTGCTCGCGTGATGAGTGCGCCTGCGATCAAACCGCGCGACGAGTCGGGCATCGGCCTCGTCGAGCTGCTCATCTCCCTGCTCGTGCTGAACGTCGGGATCTTCGCGACGATGGGCGCCTTCACGTCGGGCGCCATCGCGATCCGCCACGCGAGCCGCGTCTCGACCGCGGCCGCCCTCGCGGACAAGAAGATCGAGGCGTTCCGTGACATGTCCTATTCGAACCCGAGCTTCGCGGTAGGTACGACCACGGCCAATCAGACCGGCGCCGACGGCCTGACGTACAGCGTCACCACGGCCATCACCAGCGGCAGCCAGCTGACCACCGGGACGTACCAGGGGAGCGCGGCGGTCAAGGTCGTGACGATCACCATCACGAATTCCGGTAAGACCGTCTACGGGCCGGCCAGCACGACGTTCTCGCAGTGCGCACAGGACCTGACCACGGCCGCGTGCGGTGGATCGTAATGGCCGGATTCGCCTACAGCGCAATCAGCATCGACGGTCTCGAGACCGTCGGCGAGATCCACGCCCCCGATCTCGAGGCGGCACGCGAACAGCTGCGCATCCGGGGCCTGCTGGCGCACTCGCTGCGCGAGCTCCCCGCGAGCGGCGAGGACAATCTGCGGACGGCGTTCAAGAAGATCAAGCCTCGCTCGATGCAGATCTTCTCGCGCCAGTTCGCGACCATGATCGAGGCAGGCCTCAACATCGTCGCGGCCCTGGTGATCCTCGAGGAACAGACCGACGACGTCTATCTGGCCGAGGTGATCGCCGAGCTCCGCGCCGACGTCGAGGGAGGACTACTCCTCTCGCAGGCGATGGCGCGTCACCCGAAGGTGTTCAACGAGCTCTACGTCTCGATGGTTCAGTCGGGCGAGGCATCGGGCCTGCTCGACCACGTTCTCGACCGGGTCGCCGAGCAGATCGAGAAGGAGACGAAGATCAAGCGCCGCGTCAAGGGCGCGATGGTCTACCCGACGGTGGTCTTCACGTTCGCATCGCTCGTGCTCGTCGCGATGCTGATGTTCATCGTCCCGATCTTCGCGAAGATCTTCACGGATCTCGGCGGCCAGCTGCCTCTGCTGACGCGCGTCGTGGTCCACGCATCCAACCTCCTCCGCAACCAGTGGTACATCGTCTTCCCGCTGATCGCACTCACGATCTGGGGCGGGCTTCGCTACAAGCGCACGGAGTCGGGCCGGCAGGCCTGGGACCGCCTCAGGCTCCGGATTCCCATGCGCATCGGCGAGACCGTGCTGAAGGTGACGATGGCGCGGCTCCTGCGAACGCTCGCGACGCTCGTCGCCGCAGGCGTCGACATCATCAAGGCGCTCGAGATCGCGGGCGCCACGGCCGGCAACTGGGTCGTCGAGCAATCGCTGGCCGAGGTGCGCATGAAGGTGCAGGAAGGCATCCCGATCGCCGAGCCCCTGACGAACGATCCCCTATTCCCTCCGATGGTCAGCCAGATGGTCAAGATCGGCGAGGAGACCGGAGAGCTCGAGCAGATGCTGAGCAAGGTCGCGGACTTCTACGAGGACGAAGTCGACAGCACCATCCAGTCCCTGACCTCGATCATCGAGCCACTGATGATGATCGGCGTCGGGTTCATGGTGGGCATCATCATCATCGCGATGTACCTCCCGATGTTCAAGATGATGCAGCTGATCGGGAACCAGTAGCCGTCCCGTCGCCGCCGGCGGCGGCAGCTCTCGACACGGCATAGATCGCACGGATCGCGGCGAGTTCCCCGCCGCGGGCCGCAGCAGGGTCGGAGAGGCTCCCCTGGAGGAGCTTCTCCAGTGCCCGGAAGGTGACGGGTAGCCGTGCGAGCGCGTACGTGGTGCGCGGGAAGCGCTCGAACGCGGCCTTGGCCCCCCAGCCCGCCCGGGTGAGCGGCGCGATCCGCCGCTCGACCGCGGCCTGGTACGCCTCGAGATTCTCGGCGCGGCCGGCCAGCACGTCGAGCGCGGCGTTCGTGACGAGCTTCGCGGAGAGGAACGCCTCGTACATGCCGTCGCCGGAGAAGGGATCGACGAGCCCGGCCGCGTCGCCGATCACGGCGGTGGTGCCGCGTGCGAGCCGCGTCTTCGGCAGCCGCATGGGTAGCCGGTAGCCGCGGGTGTCGCGCGCCGCGTCCGGGTCGATCCCGTACGCCTCGCACATCCTCCGCAGCTCCGTGCGCAGCTTCGGCGCTTCCTCCCCGTTGCCGCCGACGCCGACGTTGAGATGGTCGCCCTTCGCGAAGATCCAGCCGTAGCCGCCGCGGATGACGGCGATCTCGAGCACGATCGCGCCCGAGTAGCGCGCCTCGTACGGGTAGTTCGCCTCGAGCGCGACGCCGTGCACGACGCGGTCTGCGAGCTCCAGCTGCTTCGCCGAGGAGCCGTTGCAACCGTCGGCACCGATCACGATGCGCGCGTCGAGCTCCCGCGCGTCGGCAGTCTCCCCCTCCCGCACCTCGGCGCCGGCCTCGGCCGCCTTCTGGAGGAGGAAGTGGTCGAGCCGGCTCCGCTGCGTCATGTAGGCGATCGGCGCCCGCGCCCGCCGTCTGACGTGGTTCCGGTAGCGCAGGCCGCACTCCATCCGGTCGACGACGTCCTCCACCACCGGCTCGATCGAGAACGGCAGGTGCCGCAGGGCCCGGCCGGTCACGCCGCCGCCGCACGGCTTGTCGCGCGGGAACGTCGCCTTGTCGAGCACGAGAACGCTCGCGCCCGCCGTTGCGAGGCGGTAGGCGGCCGTGGAGCCCGCGGGCCCACCGCCGAGAATGGCCACGTCGTAGGTCGCCATCGCCGCAGGCTACGTGACAACACGTGCATGGAAGGTGCGCAACGACACGATCCCGAGCCCGATCGAGCCGCCGGCCAGCGCAAGCGTGAACGCCCAGACCGGCATGTGCGGCAGCTCGGGCGTCAATGACGTCCGCAACCCCTCGGTCATGTAGACGAGCGGATTGAGGAGCACGAGCACCTTGAGCCACATGACCGGCGTCAGCGCGGCCCACGGGTAGTAGATGCAGCCGAGGAACGTCAGCGGCAAAACGACGACCGCGAAGAGCAACGTCACCTTGCGCGGATCGAGCACCGTCCCGATGAAGAGGCCCATCGCCGCGGCGAGGAAGCACGCGAAGATCAGCGCGAAGGCGAACAGCGGCGGGTCGTGCACCTTCACGCTCGGCGCCTCGCCCGGCGCGTGAACGAGGTAGACGATCGGGAAGACCACGCCGGCGGCCATCAGCGCCTGCATTGCGCCGGCGAAGATCTTCTCGAAGCCCACCACCCACACCGGCACCGGGGCGAGCACGCGATCCTCGATCTCCCTGCTGATGCTGAACTCCTGTACGAGCGGCAGCGCGACCGCCTGGATTCCCTGGAAGTTGATCGCGATGGCGATCAGGCCCGGCACGAGGACGGTCGAGAACGTGACGCCGTCCGCCACGCTGTGGAAGCCCTGGCCGATCTTGGGGAAGACGTAGGCGAAGACGAACACGAACAGGAGCGGCTGCATGATCGTCCGGATCAGGAACTGGCCGAAGTTGCGGCGCAGGACGCGGATGTCGCGGGCGAGCAGCGCGCCGAACGTCTGCAGGTACGCCCTCACTCCCGGTATTCCCGGCCGGTGAGGTTGAGGAAGACGGTCTCGAGGCTCGGCGGCAGGCTCGTGGCGTCGCTCACGGGCAGGCCGAGGTCGGCCGCCTGCTGCACGAGCTGGGCGAGCACGCCCTCGGAGCGCGAGGCATGCACGCGGACGACCTGGCCGTCCCGCTCGACGGAGCGAACCGCGTCGAGCCGCTCCGCCCGTTCGGCGAGCGGCGCCGGATCGCCCTCCACCGTCACCGTGATCAGCGTCTCGGCGCCGTGCCTCCGCTTCAGCTCCGCGGGACTGTCGACCGCGAGCGCCTTGCCGTGGTCGATGATCGCGACCCGCTCGCACAGGACGTCGGCCTCCTCCATGTAGTGCGTCGTGAGGAGCGTCGTCTGCCCGGCGCGGTTGAGCTCGCCGAGGATCCGCCACAGGTTGATCCGCGTCTGGGGATCGATGCCGGAGGTCGGCTCGTCGAGAAACAGCACCTGCGGCTCGTGCACGAGCGCGCGGGCGAGCATCAGCCGCTGCGCGAGGCCGCCCGAGAGGTGGAAGACCATCGAGTCGGCCCGCTCGGTGAGGGCGAACTGCTCGAGCAACTCGTCGGCGCGCGCGCGGGCACGGGGGCGCGGCACGCCGAAGAAGCGGCCGTGGTAGTAGAGGTTCTCCCAGACCGTGAGCGAGCGGTCGAGCGTGTTGGCCTGCGAGACGACGCCGATCTGGCGCTTCACGTCGGCGGCGTGGCGGCTGACGTCGAGGCCCGAGACGAGCGCGCGGCCGCCCGTCGGGACGACGGTCGTCGTCAGCATCCCGATCGTGGTGGACTTGCCGGCGCCGTTCGGGCCGAGCAGGCCGAAGAACTCGCCCCGCCGCACCTCGAGGTCGAGGCCGTCGACGGCGACGAGCGACCCGTACTGCTTGCAGAGCTGCTCGGTCCGGATCGGCGCGTCCCCCACGTCGAGAACGTATCCGCAGCGGCGGGACTACAATGCGCTCCCCCGGGGGTGTGCCCGAGCGGCCAAAGGGAACGGGCTGTAAACCCGTCGGCTCAGCCTACGGAGGTTCGAATCCTCCCGCCCCCACTCGCTGCTTCCTCAAGCAGCAGCGTCTTCTTCCAGAGGGGCGAGGATCCTGACCGCAAGCTCCGGGCTGCAGCCATGCTGGAGCAGCTCGAGCAGGAGGTGGAGGTCGTACCGGCCGTCGCGGGCTACTCGCCTGGCGAGGAGCGGCGAGAAGCCGGCCTGCTCCAGCTGACTTCGGCGCCAAGTGATCGTGCTCATATCTAGTTAGTGGCCCCGACGCGACCCGTTCTTACCTTCGTCGGGGCGGGGCTACAATCCGCGTTCCAGCCCTCTTAGCTCAGCTGGTAGAGCACCTCCATGGTAAGGAGGGGGTCGACGGTTCGAGTCCGTCAGAGGGCTTCACGAAGAGCCAGCAAATGGCCAACGACAACCGCGCGAATGGAGGCAGGTCCTCGCCTCACCGTGAAGTCTCATCTGGGGCCGCCTCTGGAGCTGGGGTCATCGACAACCACCAGCCTCCAGAGAGGCCGGATGAACAACTTCCTAGGAACTACAGAGCCGAAGGACGACAGCGGCTGCTCGAGGCATCCCTCGCATCCGAGTCAGATCCGCAGGCATTCGTAGTAGCCAATCGCCGAGCGGAAGACGTAAGGATCACCGGACGGATCGCAGGGCTGACCGGTGTAGAGGTCGACGCGGACGAGGTGCACCTTGCCGAGGTACGTCCCGCCCAGATCGAACGTTGGAAGCGTGTAGGCCGGTGGCGGATTGGGGTTTCCAGGGAACGGCCGGCCGAGGCCCGGATTGGCGCAGACGATCCTCGGCGGCACGATCAACGGAGGGGTCCGGAAGCAATCCCAGCCGGCTGCGGCCAGCGTCTCAGGCGTCACGCCCTGAGCCTGCGCAGATTTCGCGGTCGCGCCGACGAACGCAACCGTCGTTGCCAGCGTGAGAATCACGCCAAGCGTGCGCAGCCTCCTTTTCTTCGTCGCATTAGACATCTCGTGCTCCTTTTCCTTGATGAGCTGACGGTACAAGTGCGGTTGCCGGCTCGAAACGGGGAAATCCCTAGGCAGTTTCGGGAACGGGCCCTAGACTCGGGCGATGGCGACAACGGCCCTGCCGCCTCCCGGACCGCTGCGGGCGCGTGCGCTCCTCGATTCGGCAGCGGAAACGGATGACGTGCTCGGCATCCTGCATCTGTTCGCAAGAGCGCTCGACCAGCCCGGCCTGACTGCCGACCTTCGCGCCGAGATTCATGTACTCCGCGCCCAGTCCGAGTCGGCCGGCCTCGGGCGGATCGACGATGCAATCGGGTCGTTCGAGGCCGCCGCCAACGCACGGCCGAGCGCGGGGCTTCTCGGATGCGCACTCGCCGGGGCCGCCTACTACCGGTTTCGCGCCGGTGAGCCGCTCGACCTGCCGACCTTCGAGGACGCAGTCGCTCTGTCCCAGAAGTCGTCCGATCCTCGCATTCGCGTCTTTGCACGTGAGCTGCGAGCCTTGGCGGCCGGGACGTACAACCTCGCACGGGCGCGGGAGCTTCTGGAACTCGAGCTTCGCGAGCCAGACACGATCGGCAACACGTTCGATTTCGTCGATGTAACGCAGCACCTCTGCACGCTGGAGCTCCACGCGGGACGACTCGCTGCCGCGCGCGCACACCTCGAAAGCACGGAGCCCTACGCGTGGAGGCCGGACACGCGTGCTCGACACCTCGGGCTACGCGCCTCACTCGCCGCGGCTCTGGGCGACGCGGTGACCGCTCGCGGCTACGCGGCGCTGGCCGAGTCCGCACTGTCTGAGTCCGGGGACGTCGTCGCGCTCACGCATCTGCAGATGGCGATCGCGACGCTCGAGCTCTCACTTGGCGATCCTGACGGGGCGTGGCAGGCGCTCGAGCGCTCTGCACAGAGAACCGGCGCGGGGCAGCACTTCCTGCTCGTCCGAATGTTGCCGTATGCGATAGAAGCGCTGGTGGAGCTTGGTCGGTTCGAGGAGGCGGCGGCCCGCGCCGACGAACTCGAAGCGGCCGAAGGCATCCTCGCGCGCTGGCACGGACCGGCATTACGTGCGCGCGCGCTTGTCCAGGCACCCGCCGATCGTGATCGCGCCGTTGCGCTCTTCGATGCCGCGCTCGCCGCGGACGATCGCCTCGGAAGCGAATTCGAAAGTGCGCGAACGCTGTTCGCGCGCGGTCGTGTTCTCCGACGCTGGAAGCGCAGACGTGCTGCACGTGATTCGCTCGAATCGGCACTGACGAAGTTCGATGCGATGGGTGCGCAGCTCTGGGCTGTTCGGGTCGCGCAGGAGCTCGAACGAACAGCTACACGCCGAGCAGTCAGCGGCGAGCTGACGCCGTCGGACGCCCAGATCGCGCGCCTCGCTGCGAGCGGACGCACAAATCGCGAGATTGCGCAGTCGCTCTTCGTCGGCACGAAGACCGTCGAGGCCGCGCTGTCACGTGTGTACGGGACGCTCGGTGTCCGCTCCCGGGCGGAGCTTGCAGCCTTGCGCATCTCGTTCTGACGGTTTCAGCGGGGGCGCCCACCTGCGTGATCAGCTTGCGATGAGTTCCGCAGGCCGGCGCGGTCTGAACGACAACCGACCCGGAAGGAGAAGACCGGAAATGGCTACTGACACGATGATCACCTGCCTGTGGTTCGACCACGGCGAAGCCCGCAAGGCGGCGGAGTTCTACGCCTCCGTCTTTCCCGACAGTCAGGTCGGCGCCGTCCACAAGGCACCGTCGGACTTCCCCGGCGGCGAGGAAGGCAACGAGCTGACCGTCGAGTTCAGCGTCCTCGGCCAGAAGTTCGTCGGCCTCAACGGCGGCCCCAATTTCACTCCGAACGAAGCGGTCAGCTTCATGGTCGTTACGGAGGATCAGGCCGAGACCGACCGCTACTGGAACGCGATCGTCGACAACGGCGGCGAGGAAAGCGCCTGCGGCTGGTGCAAGGACCGGTGGGGCTTCTCCTGGCAGATCACTCCACGCATCCTGCTCGACGCCACCACCAGCCCTGATACCGCAGCGGCCAAACGCGCCTTCGACGCGATGATGCCTATGAGGAAGATCGACGTCGCCACGATCGAGGCGGCCCTCAGAGGGGAGACGGTCGACGCGTGAGTCATCCGCGTCCAGTCGCCCGAGCCCGCGAGCGCCAGCCTGTCCGAAGGGAAAAGTGAGGGAACGCCAACGTGAGCACACGCGTCCACGCGCGGTCATTCGTTTCCCAGCGGTTCCTCCTTCGTGTGCAGCTTTCGTGCCCGCGACGTCCCACACGTGCCCGCCGTTCCCGCCTCGTTGCTCGATGGTAAGGAGGGGGTCGACGGTTCGAGTCCGTCAGAGGGCTTTCCCCGCCGGGCGGCGATAGTGGCGCGCGAGCTCCGATGCGTAGCGCCGCCCTACGGTGGCGGCGTTGGCGCGCAGCCAGTCGCTGAGTCTCGTCGTCCCGGTCGGCTCGGCGCTCGAGACGAGCAGGCCGGCCATCAGGCCGTCGATCTCCTCGCGGGTCAGCACGACGTCGCCGACGAGCCGCCCGAGCACACGGGTGAGCGCATGGGCCGTGCCGGGACTCACATGGAACACGCGCACCCGGCGTCCGACGCTGCTCGCGATCAGCGCGACGAGCTCCTCGAAGCCGAAGATCTCCGGCCCGACCGCGTCGAGCGTGGAGTCCTCGCTCCCGGAGCCGTTCGCGACTGCGAGCTCGGCCAGGTCGTCGACGTAGATCGGTTGCAGCCCGTAGCGCCCGTCTCCGGGTACGGCGAAGAACGGAAAGCGCCGCACGATCCAGGCGATGTTGTTGATCAGGATGTCCTCGGGCCCGAAGACGACCGCCGGCCGGAGGATCGTGTGTGAGACGCCGCTCTCGCGCAGCTCGCGCTCGAGCAACGCCTTGCCGCGGAAGTAGGCGAACGGCGAATCCTCGCTCGGGTTGGTGATCGAGACGTGCACGACGCGACGCACGCCGGCCTCCCGCGCCGCAGTGAAGAGCGCCCGCGTGTTCTCGACCGCGCGCTCGTAGCTCTCGCCTCCCCAGTCGAAGCGCACCCAGTAGGTGTTGTAGAGGACAGCCGCTCCGCGCAGGCTCGACGCGAGGCGCACCGGGTCGTCGAACGAGAACGGCGCCACCGACACCTCGCGACCGAATGGACTGGCCTGCTGCGGCTGCCCGGTCAACGTCAACACACGCCTGCCTTCGGCGAGCAGACGACGGGCGATGTACCGCCCCGTGAAGCCGAAGGCACCCGTGACCACGTGCAGCTCGCGGCCCACGGTCCCCACTTCCCTCGATGTCCTCGTTAGACTCGCCGCCGTGGCGTACCCGGCCTAGTTGATCCGAATCTCTTCACGCCCTCAGCCGTGGCGTGTGCCTCGGCTGCTGCAAGCTGGATCGATTAGGAGGGAAGACAGATGCTTTACGAGCCGACAGAGTTCGATGCTCTGACCCCGGAGCCGTGGGTTCCGGCACGCGTCGAGGACGCGATCGCCGCGATCGTCGCCGACGCCGACGCTGCGTTCGATCCAACGGCGCTGTGGCCCGCCCACGAGTGGGATGCGCGGGAGAAGCCGCTGCCGCTGACCGGCCTGTACACCGGTGCGGCCGGCGTGGTCTGGGCACTCGACGAACTTCGGAAGCGCGGCTATGCCGAGCCGTCGCGCGACCTCGCCGCCGCGGCGGCACGCGCGGTCGAGCTCGAGCGAGCGACGCCGGACTTCGCCGCAGATGAGCACTACCGTCCCGGCGCGCTCCTGTCCGGCGAGACGGGGGCACTGCTCGTCGCCTTCCGGCTGACCTCCGACCGCGCGCTCGCGGACGACGTGCACGCGCTCGTTCGCGGGAACGTCGACAACCCGACGGACGACATCAGCTGGGGTGCGCCCGGGACGCTGCTCGCCGCTTTGGCGATGGG